>Ga0214921_10006649_pt1 | contig 15704 bp, 14 predicted proteins | sample LL1505_MetaG_FD_177992 | JGI IMG/M metagenome (GOLD analysis project Ga0214921, IMG submission 177992) | Freshwater microbial communities from Lake Lanier, Atlanta, Georgia, United States - LL-1505 | ecosystem: Environmental > Aquatic > Freshwater > Lake | place: USA: Georgia | collected...
ACACCCGACCCTCCGGGCGCTGGTCGCGCAGCAACCCGACCCAATGCGAGGGCGTCAGCGGCAGCAGGGTCGCCTGCAGCAGGTGGCGGCGGGCGGACATGCGTTGGGCGCCCAGGAAGCGGCCTGTGGCATCAAAGCGCAAGGCCACAGGGAACTTGATGCCCAACTCAAAGTGCACCGGCAACACCATGCCGCCGTCGGCCAGTGGCAGCGGGGCGTTGCGCACCAAAAAACTGGTGTTCCACCACCAGCCCAGCGGCAGCACCTGGAGCGCCACAAACGAGAGGTTCGCCAAGTCGACACTGTCGCCGCGCTGACGCAGGTGCACAACGCGCGCCGCTGCCCAGCCGCCCAAGCCGGTGGCGACCACGAACAAATGGATGCGCCCCTGCGCGTCCAGCCAGGCCACCGGGTTGCCCAGGCGGCGCACGGCAAAGCCCAGCTCGGCGCCGAGGTCATGGCGGTTGATCACGAAGCGGGCTGGCGTCCAACGCCCGGTGCTGCGTTCAAATTGCGAAGCCGCGATCTGCACATCGGGCGCACTTTCGCGGGTGCCAGCAAACCAGAACGCCATCACCACCGCAGCATGGCCAGGCGGCATCGCCAGCAGGTTGCTGGCATGGGCTGCCGGCGTCTGCTCGGGCATGGGAATGACCCCGCCATCTGATCGCTTCAGCAACGCCGCCGGTCCGGGGCCCGACCCGGACGCCACCGGCAGCGCGACGGCGCGGGCCGGCGGCAGCGGGCCCGGCCGCCCGGCCAAGTCCAGCCACAGCAGGGCGGCGCCCAGCAGCACAGCCAGCAACAGGCTGAAGACCGCTGGCCGGGGCCTGCGGGCAGGATGGAGGTCAGGCATTGAACGCGAGCATGGCTGCAACGCAGGTCAGTCCTGCGGGCCAGCCAGGGGGTGGGGAACAAGCGACTGATCTTAAACCGAACAGTGACTGGCCAGGGCCGTCAGTCTTCGGTGCTTGAGGGCGGCATCTGCAGCGGGTGTTGCACCCGCGATGCCTGGGAGGCGTGCATTTGTTCGGTCATGTCAACCCAGCCCGTCACCAGGCCACCCTCGCTGTTGCGGCTCTCGTGCAGGCGAACCCACCGTCCGCCGGCCAGCTGCATCAACTGAGATGACCGGGAGTCGCCGCGTGCCGCCAGGCGCTGGGTCAGCCATTTGGCCTCGCACCCCAGAGCCGCCGGAAACAAGCCACAGGCGATCTGGGCGCGCAGCACCACCTCAAAGGGCTGACCGAGCATGGCCGGCGTGTAGAAGCCATGCAGCAAGCGGTTGACCGCACGGTTATGGAGCAGCAGGCAGTCGTCCTCGTCCCAGATTTCCAGGCCCACATCAAGCACATCCAAGCTGTTGGCCAGCACCCGCTGGTCCTGTGCGGGGGCAAGGGCAGAAGCGCCGTTGGCGCGCCATGTGGGGGTCAGACCGGGTGTGAAGTTCATGGGATGAGCTTAATCAGCCCATCCCGCAGCCTCAATACACGATTGGGCTGGACCTGACTACTTGTCTTCAGGTAGTTTGCCGGCCGTCAGATCGGAACCAGGCCGATGCGCACGGCGTACTTGGTGAGTTCGGCCACGCTGCGCAGCGCCAGCTTGTCCATGATGTTGCGCCGGTGCACATCCACCGTGCTGGGCGCAATGTGCAGCGCCAGCCCGATCTGGGGCGAACTCTTGCCCTCGGCCAGCAGCCTCAGCACCTGCGTCTCGCGCGGCCCCAGCCGCTTGTTCTCGGGCTCACCCGCATGTGCCGCACCGCTGCGCCGGCTCGATGCCACCAGAATCTGTGCCGCCCCCGGGCACAGGTAGGTCTTGCCCTGCGCCGCCATGCGAATGGCCTGAACCAGCTGCTGGCCCGCCGCTGACTTGATCACGTAGCCGGTGGCGCCGGCTTGCAGCATCTCGGTCACAAACTGGCGGTAGTTGAAGGCCGACAGCGCCAGCACCTTCTGGTCCGGAAAACGCGCCAGCAGCGCGCGCGTGGCGTCGATGCCGTTGACGCCGGGCATGCTCACATCCATCACCACCAGATCGGGCCGCAGGTCTTGCACCGCCTGCGCCACGCCGCTGCCGTCACAGAGCTCGCCCACCACCTCGATGTCGGGCTCCATCCCAAGCATCATGCGGATCGCCTCGCGGAACATGGCGTGGTCTTCGACCAGCAGCACCGACGTCATGGCCGGCATCTCGGCCACCATGCCCAGCACGGCCTCGCGGGGCAGAACCGCCGCAGGCTCGGCCGTGGTCCATTGCATTGCTTCCATCACGACACCTTTTGTGTGTTTTTGTTAAGGGCTACTCTTGAGCGCTAGCGTACCCAAGGCTGCCGACGGGGCCAATACCTGTTCTTGGGATGCATCACTACCGGCTTTCCGGTAGTGATGCGGCAGGCAAGCCAGACTGGTGCGGGATAATCGGGTTTTGTCTGACCGCGCAGCGTGGTGCCTCAAGCTGGGCTGCCTTGCGACAACGCAAAGCCCATGCACCACACCATTTTTGACACCCCGCTGGTCAACACCCTGCTGCGCACCCTGTCGGTCGGCTTTTTGCGCCTGACGGGCTGGACCGTTGAGGGCGCGCTACCGACCGGAGCCGGCAAAAGCGTGCTGATCGCCGCGCCGCACACCAGCAACTGGGACCTGCCCTACACCCTGATGGTGGCTTTTGTGCTGCGCCTGAACGTGTACTGGATGGGCAAGGAGCAGTTGTTTCGGGCGCCGTTTGGCGGTGTGATGCGCTGGCTGGGCGGCATCCCGGTGAACCGGGCACAGGCCGGCAACCTGGTGGCAGCCTCGGTCACTGCCCTGCAACAGGCGCGCGGCCCGGTGCAACTGATTGTGCCGCCCGAGGGCACGCGCAGCAAAACGCGCTACTGGAAAACCGGGTTTTATTACATCGCCCTGGGCGCCCAGGTGCCCATCGTGATGGCCTATATGGACTACGAGCGCAAGCGCAGCGGCCTGGGACCGGTGTTTTTACCCACCGGCGACGTGGTGGCCGACATGGCCACCATCAAGGCCTTTTACGCCCCCTTCAAAGGCCGCAACGCGGCGCAGTTTCACGCCGGCGAGTAGCGAGAAAGCAGCGTCATTCGCATAGAATAATGTAAATAGTAAACTGTAGATTTATTAATTACAGATATGTTGACACGCCATATTGAGGCCCACCTGCAGACGCTGCTGACGCACTTCCCCTGTGTGGTGTTGACCGGTGTGCGGCAGTGCGGCAAAACCACCCTGCTGAGCCGGCTGGGCAGCGAGTGGCAGCGGTTTGACATGGAAAACTCGGCCGATCGCCAGCAGGTGCTGTCAGACCCGGACCTGTTTCTGCGCCTGCATGAGGACAAGGTGGTCGTTGACGAGGCGCAACTCGCGCCAGCACTGTTCAGCGCACTGCGGGTCGCCATTGACCGGGACCGCACCCAAAAAGGCCGCTTTGTGCTGACGGGCTCGAGCTCGCCCGACCTGGTGCGGCACATCTCGGAAAGTCTGGCAGGCCGGGCGGCCCGGGTTGAAATGGCGCCGCTAAGCCTGGCTGAGGCCTGGCAACAGCCAGCGTCAGGCCTCTATGAATTACTGAGCAAGGGCGCTTCCATTGAAGCGCTGCAAGCAGCCGCCACACCAACCCTGAGCGCGCAGCAGGTGCGCCAATACTGGTTTGCAGGTGGCTACCCGGAGCCCTGGCTCAACAACAGCGAAGTGTTCCGCCAGCTTTGGCAGCGCAACTACATCGACAGCTACTTGATGCGAGACATTGGCGCCTTGTTCCCCTCGCTCAATCGCGATCGTTTCCGGCAATTTATCGAAATGCTGAGTCAGCACTCGGGCAACGTGCAGAACAACGCCGACATCGCCCGCACCTTGGGCGTGAGCGAGCCAACCGTGCGCGACTGGCTGGCCATTGCGCACGACACCTATGTGTGGCGCCACATCCCGGCATGGGACCGGTCGGCCACCAAGCAACTGGTCAAACACCCCAAGGGCTACCTGCGCGACAGCGGTTTACTGCACCGGTTGCTGCGCATTGCCGACGCCCAGATGCTGGCGACCCACCCTGTGGCCGGCAAATCCTGGGAGGGCATGGTCGTCGAGACCCTGCTGCGGGGCTTTGGCAATGCCGGCATTGAGGTCAAACCCTTTCACTACCGTACCCGGGGTGGCGCCGAGATTGACCTGATTCTGGAGGGGAATTTTGGCCCTGCCACCTGCCTGCCGGTGGAGATCAAGCTCAACCAGCAAGGCGACAAGCGGGCCCTGCGCTCACTGTCGGAATTTGTGCTGGCCCACAACTGTCCGGTCGGCCTGGTCATCAACAGCGACGAACGCGCCCGCTGGCTTGACGACCGCATCCTCGCCATTCCGGCGGCTTGTCTATAGGGACCGGAGACCCCTAACACCGGCGGCGCTCAATGAAACTCCCGGCGCGGGCTGTTGAGCCCGCCCAGCAGCGACGTGAGGTCGCGCAGGTGGCCGGCGATCAGGTGGCGCACCTCGCCACCACTCTCTACATCGCGCTGCCAGACACCGTGTACCGCCAGCAGGCGCGACTGCACGGCGGCCGCCCGCTGGCGCTCGCGCAGGCTTTTCCAGACGATCACGTTGATGCTGCCGGTTTCGTCTTCGAGCGTCACAAACATCACGCCCTTGGCGGTGCCGGGCTGCTGGCGCATGGTCACCAGGCCGCAGGCGCGCACCAGCCGACCATCGGGCAGGCCCTGCAGCTCGGCGGCCGTCATCAGCTTCATTTTTGATAGCGAAGAACGCAGCAGCGACAAGGGGTGCGCGCGTAAAGTAAGGCCCGTGCTGGCGTAGTCGAGCAGCACCTCCTGGCCTTCAGCAGCGGCTGGCAGCAGCAGCCGTGGCTCCTGCACCGGCACCCCCTGCAGCAGGGGCGGCGCCGGCTGCAGGGCGCTGGCGTCCCACACCTGCTGGCGCCGGTGGCCGGCCAAACTGGCCAGCGCATCAGCCGCCGCCAGCGACCGCAAATCGCCCCGGTCCAGCCCGGCGCGCAGGGCCAGGTCTTCCACACTGGCAAACCCCGCCTCAGCCCGCGCCACCACCACCCGCTCCCCCACCGCCCGGGCCAGCCCCGCCACCAGACACAGCCCCAGCCGCACCGAACAATTGGAATCTGAATAATTGGAATCTGACCCCAATTGACAGTCCCAGTCGCTGTGGCTCACATCAACGGGCAGCACGGTGACGCCGTGGCGCTGGGCGTCTTGCACCAGCTGCGAGGGGGCGTAGAAGCCCATGGGTTGTGAGTTGATGAGGGCGGCCAAAAAGCAGGCGGGTTCGTGGCGCTTGAGCCAGGCGCTGACGTAGACCAGTTGGGCAAAGCTGGCGGCGTGGCTCTCGGGGAAGCCGTATTCGCCAAAGCCGACGATCTGGCTGAAGATGCCTTCGGCGTACTCGGCCGTGTAGCCCTTGGCCTGCATGCGCTGCACCAGCAGGTCGTGAAACTTGTGAACGCCTCCCAGGCGCTTCCAGGCGGCCATGGAGCGGCGCAGGTCGTCGGCTTCGTCGGGGCTGAAGTCGGCCGCCAGCATGGCGATCTGCATCACCTGCTCCTGAAAAATGGGTACGCCCAGCGTGCGCGCCAGCGCCGGCTGCAGCGCTGGGGGATAGTCCACCGGCTCCAGCCCCTGGCGCCGGCGCAGGTAGGGGTGGACCATGCCACCCTGGATCGGCCCGGGGCGCACGATGGCAACCTCGATCACCAGGTCGTAAAAGCAGCGCGGACGCAAGCGCGGCAGCATGCTCATCTGGGCCCGGCTCTCGATCTGGAACACACCCACGGTGTCGGCGGCACAGACCATGTCGTAGGTGGCGGCGTCATCAGCCGGGATGTCCTGCAGCGTCAGGGGCTTGCCACGCCGCTGCCCGACCAGCGCCAGGCAGCGGCGGATGGCGCTGAGCATGCCCAGCGCCAGCACATCGACCTTGAGCAGGCCCATGGCGTCGAGGTCGTCCTTGTCCCACTGGATGATGCTGCGCTCGGGCATGGCGGCGTTTTCCACCGGCACCAGGCGGGTGAGCTTGCCCTGGGTCAGCACAAAGCCGCCCACGTGCTGGCTCAGGTGGCGCGGAAACCCCAGCAGCTGCGCCACCAGGCTGCGCCACAGGGCAAAACGCCGGTCTTGCGGGTCCAGCCCGGCCTGGGCGAATTCTTCGTCCTTGATGCTGCGGCCGTCAAACCAGTGGTGCGACTTGGCCAAGCGGTCAATCAAGCCCTCGTCCACGCCCAACGCCCGGCCGACGTCACGCAGCGCGCTGCGCGGCCGGTAGCTGACCACGGTGGCGGCGATGGCGGCACGCTCGCGGCCGTAACGGGCGTAGATGTACTGGATGACCTCCTCGCGCCGCTCGTGCTCAAAGTCGACATCGATGTCAGGCGGCTCGTTGCGGGCGCGGCTGATGAAGCGCTCAAACAGCAGGCTGGAGTGGGCCGGGTCCACCTCGGTCACGCCCAGGCAGTAGCACACCGCCGAGTTGGCGGCAGAGCCCCGGCCCTGGCACAGAATGCCTTGGCCCCGGGCAAAGCGAACGATGTCGTGCACCGTCAAAAAATACATCTCGTAGCGCAGCTCGGCAATCAGCGCCAACTCGTGCGTCACCTGCTGCGCCACGCCCGGCGGCAGGCCTCTGGGGTAACGCCGCGCCGCGCCCTCGTGGGTGTACTGGTGCAGGGTCTGGCTCGGGCTCAGGCCGGGCAGCACGCTCTCCATCGGGTACTGGTAGCGCAGCTCGTCCAGGCTAAAACTGCAACGTGCTGCCACCACCAGGGTGTTGGCCAGCAGTTCGGCCGGGTACAGCCGGGCAAGCCGCTGGCGGGTGCGCAGGTGGGCCTCGGCGTTGGGCTGCAGGGCAAAACCACACTCGGCCACCGGCCGGCCCAGGCCGATGGCGGTGAGCACATCGTGCAGCGGCTTGCGCGAGCGCACATGCATCTGCACCCCGCCAGCGGCCACCAGCGGCAGCCGGCACAGGCCGGCCACGCGCTGCAAGGCCTGCTGCCACAAGCCATCGGCAGCGCGCTGGCGCAACGTCAGGCCCAGCCAAAGTCTGGGGCCAAACAGGGCGCCAGCCCTTGTGCAGAGGGCATGGAGTGCTTCAAATGGCATAGCAAAGGGCGGCAGCAACAGCAGCTCGCAGGCGGGCAGCGGGCTAGCGGCCAGATCGTCCCAGCCCATCTGGTAGCGGCCCTTGGGCGCGGCACGACGGGCCTGAGAAATGGCCTCGCACAGGTTGCCCCAGCCGTCCAGGTTGTGCGGCAGGGCCACCAGGGTGCTGCCGCCAGGCAGGGCAAATTCAGCGCCGGGCAACAGTTGCAGGCCGCGCTTTTTGGCCTCGGTATGGGCCCTTACCAGCCCGGCCACCGAACATTCGTCGGTGATGGCCAGCGCGCTGTAGCCCAGCGCCGCCGCACGCGCCACCAGCTCCTCGGGGTGCGAGGCACCGCGCTGGAAGCTGAAGTTGGACAAGCAATGCAGCTCGGCATAGCCGGGGGTGGCGCTCATGATGGGACATAACTGTATTTTTATACAGTTTAATCGCTTCCCGCCCCGTCATCCCCGACATGATCGGTGAATTGATTGGAATCTGACCCCGATTACCTCGCTAGGGTGATTGCCGGTTTATTGTTTATGGCTGCCCATTGAGAATATGCCGCCTGTAGTGTGTTGGCTTCACCAGGACGTTGACTCAAGTCAATTTGTAGCACCCCCAGAGATATTCCACCTGCAATGGTTTTTGTTACGCCATTTTCAATCACCGTTTTGGTAAATGCCGGAGTGAAGACATACGGACTCTTGGTTTTGCTGGCTTCAGTACCCCACCCTGTAACGTAATAGGCGGCAAAGCGTGTTTGTGCAGTGGAGAGTGTCATAAACTATTTCCCTAATTCATCAAAAAAATACTTTTGATCGCGTTATCAAACCCTTGGAACCAATATTTGCTGTAATAGAGTTCACCAGCATTTCCGCCTGGATTGCGCATCACATAGTTGTACCAGCCCTGTTGCACCAGCCATTTACATGGCATAACCTCTCTTTCATCGCGACAGCCTTCCTGGCCGTCGGTCTGCATAGTTTCAATAAATGTCTGTGAGGAAATGCGCTTAACAAGCGTAGATAACGCCAAACTATTGCCGGTACTTACATCGATGCGAAGTACATGGCGTTGCCCTCGAATCAATATAGTGCCACCGGATAAGCCATACGCTATTGGCACGTTCAGGATATCAACGTCATAACTCAAATCCGCACAGGCAATACGTTTTTTTGATCGTACCAAGTAGAAATATGACCAGAGCAAATCTTGCCTACGCAGAAAAGGAATGTCAGAGGCATATACAGTTGAGGTGGCGCCCGCTGCAAAAGCACTCAAGCTGTCAGGAAGTCTGTGGCAATCCCGGGCACCGTTTTGGCCTATTCTTGATAGTTGAGAGATGGGAGCTGTAGAAAAAAAATGATTGAGCAAACCAGTATTGTTCGGTCGGTTTTTTTCCAGCTGATCGTCTTTCCAGATGGGTTGAATTTTGATAATTAATAGATCATCGGTGCCTCTATGATTAGACTTAATATCTTGATCATCTGACTGCGCAGGCATCTTGTAAATGCATGCCGCCCGTGTTCCTTGGTGCGTTATGAAATAGGTTGCAGTGCGGGGATATCCGCCCTCATCTTTATCCAAATGGCACTCTGGAAGTGTCAACTTCTTCTGTGCAATGTTTTTGTGCGCTTGCTTTTGACATGCAATATGTTGTGGCCGTTCTTGGTCACGGTCGCTGTTGATAAAACACCCCACTCCAAGCACTAGGCCATCTTCAAAGGAAACCAGCTCACTCACACCTCTTTTCGTGTGAATGACTTCAATATAGACGTCAGATATGGCTGGTCCGGTTCCGAAGGCGCTGAGCGGCTTCAAGATGTAGGCTTCGCCAATTGGGTCATTAAATGTGCGCAGCCATCCTTTTGCATCAGTGACCCCACTTGCCTGGGCTTGCCCACAGACCATGGCGCCTATCAAAGCGGCAAATAAACTAATCCCGCGAAAACATTTTGTTAACCGTGTCATGCGACGACTCTCCAAGTTTTATTTAGGGCTTCAGTTCCGGGTAGCCGTTGGACCGAAACAGAGCAAAATTACCCACGCCGCCCTCGCTTTTGGAGGCCGGGATGACGCGGGTGAGGATAGTGTGTGCAGGCATTGGCAGGATGTGATTGGAATCCGACCCCTTTTAACCCTGATTAACCTGGCTGAGTTCGCTTGACTCAGCGTTGCTGGAATGTATTGACAAAATCGGTGAAGTTGCTCGCCCCACTCTTCATGGCGGTGTCACGCACCTGCATGGCAAAGACGTGCGGAAGGTAGATGACATGCTCAAAATCCTGGGGAACGCGTTTGTCCTTTTTGTCGGCTGTATCAGCATCGCGCTTGTGCATCACGATGACATAACGCCCTGCAGGATCACCCGGCTCGATCTTGTTGGCTTTGTAATGTTTCGACTCAAAGCCGAAGTCCAAGCCCAAGGTGTTCTCCAAAATCAGCATGTCCATGCCCGGTACCGCAGATTCGCGGAAACCCACTTCCCATAAAGAACTGGTCGGCCAGGGTACCTGCCCTCTGGGTATGTACCAAAGACCAAACCGATGGCCTCGGTCAGGATGGCCAAATATGTTGCTAAATCTCGGCACAGTCCCAGCGGGCGGGGTGTATTGGCCTTTGATGTATCGCTGGGATCGTGAAACCCTGTCTTGGTTGCCAGAAAAAAGCCACTCACTTGTATTTCGCCGGTTTTCGTAAAAACGCACATCGGGGTTGGCTGCGGGGAGCTTCAGGCTTTGCGGCAAGTAAATCTCGAAGCGGCCCGTGCTTTGCCGGGTGCAGTGGTGTTCGCCCTTCGCGTCCACCCCGCAGCGGTCCATGTCGGCGCCGTCCGCCATGCGAAACGCGATCGCCTGCGCTCCCTTGAGTTCGCTGCTGACCATGCTCTGGGGCATGCAGTAGGTTTGGGCAAACTCTGGCGTCACCACCCACAGGTAGTTGTCCAGCGTGTAGTTGCGCCGCCCTTCGCGCGGGCCGGTGTAATGCGCCGCCTCGCAGCTTTGCCACTGCTTTTCTTGCTCTGCCAGGGTTTGTGCCTGCGCTGGCGTGTTTGCCAGCCAAGCCAAAACACCCGCCCACACCACTACCTTGATTCGATTCCACATGAGGTTTACTCCGGTTTGATGAAGGTTTAACGCCTCGGCCAAGGGCCGCACCAAGGGTTCTGAATATGTGTGGTTTGCTTACAAGTCATGGTGTTTCACCTCTCACGCAAAGCCTCACCCGCCTCCGAGCGCACAAGCACGCTAACCTGACTCATCCCCATTGCCTTTGCCTCCCGTTCATGGCCTTCTGACGAGGCTTGACTTTATCAATTGATCTGACGTTCAGTGGGGATTATGGTGTGCTTGATTACCTTTGACCATTCGGCTCTCCGGGCCTTGTCCTGATTAACTTTGCCACTATATTTTTGAGAGCAAATGGCCAACGGCGGGTGGGTTTGCCATAGGCATCAGCATCAGCATCGTCACCGACACCGCGTGACGGTGGCAGTAACATCGACTGCGGGTTCAGCCCGCGCCGCCACGGCGCTTCACCACAGGACACACCATGTCGTACTTCGTAGGCGCTTATGCCGCCTCCCCCAACACCACTGGCTGGGACCCCGAGCTGGAGGCGCGCTACTACGAACGGCTGCGCGCGCTGCCAAACGTGAAAGGGCTGGAGCACCCCTTTCTGGGCAGCCTGCACCCGCACGACGACGCCTGGTTTGTGCGCCACATCGACCCGAACTGGCGCTTCGTGTTCACCTGCATCCCGGGCGTGATGGCGGCTATGGCCAAGAATCCGCAGGTCGGCCTGGCATCGGACGATGCGCCCGGGCGGGAGGAAGCCCTGGCCTTTGTGCGAAAAGCCCGTGACGCCATCGCCGCGCTGAATGCCGCCTGCGGCCGGCGTGTGGTGGACGCAATCCAAATCCACAGCGCACCCGACCAAAGCCGCGCCGCCTCGTCGGTGGCGGCACTCAGCACTTCGCTGGCCACGCTGGTGCAGTGGGGCTGGCAGGGCGCACGGCTGGTACTGGAGCATTGCGATGCCCATGTGCCCAATCAGGTGGCTTCCAAGGGCTTTCTGAGCCTGGCCGATGAAATCGCCGCCATTGAGGCCACCAACACACGCTACGGCAGTGATGTGGGCATCGTGGTCAATTGGGGCCGGTCAGTGATTGAGACCCGCAGCGCCCAGGGCGCACTGGACCACATCGCGTTGGCCAAGCAGCACGGGCTGCTGGCGGGCCTGATGTTGTCTGGCGCCTCGGGGCAGGACACGCCCTACGGCGCCTGGCGCGACAGCCATATGCCGCCGGCCCCGGCCTCGGTAGGCGGCATCGGCGCCGAGGGGTCCTTGCTGACCGAGGCGGCACTACAGGCCTGCCTGCAGGCCTGCGGCGGGCGGCAGCTGCCCATTCTGGGGCTGAAAATCGGCATCCGGCCGCTGGACGCATCGCTGGACGAGCGCATGGCCTACCTCGGCAGTGCATTGAGCCGTCTGGACGCGCCAGCACTGGCGCTTTGAGGTCTAAGTCCTCTAAAATGACCTCATGTAGTCACAAGGAGCGCCGTCATGGACATCCTGCAAATTCGTGAAGCCAAGGCCAGTTTTTCTGCGCTGGTGGCCGCTGCTGAAAAAGGCCGGCCCACCCTGGTCAGCCGCCACGGCCATCCCTGCGCCATGATCGTGCCGGTGGCCGATGGTGCGCGCCTCTATCCGTTGGAGATGCCTAACCTGGCCAACTACCTGCTGGCGCTGCCCGAGCCTTTGGAGACCGAGCGCGACACCACGCCGCTGCGCGGCATTGACTTTGCATAAGGGCTACTTGCTGGACACCAGTGTGGTGTCCGTGTTGGCGCCGGGGCGGGAGGCCTTGCTGTCAACGCCCCTGGGTGAATGGCTGCAAGCGCACCACCAGTTACTTTTTTTGCCTGCCATTGCTGTTGCTGAAATGGCGCAAGGCATTGGCAAGTTGCGCCGCGCTGGTGGGATCGAACGGGCAGATCGGCTTGACCGCTGGTTGGATGGTTTGTTGGCGAGCTATGCGGACCGGATTTTGCCGCTGGATGCGCAAGCCGCACGACTGGCGGGACAGATGTCGGATGGGGCCATGGCGCAGGGACGTCACCCCGGTTTTGCCGATGTCGCGATTGCGGCGCTGGCCCAGCATGCAGGCCTGTTGCTGCTGACCCGCAACCTGAAGCACTTCGAGCCGCTGGGCGTGGCCTGTGCTGACCCTTTGATCTCATTGCCGGCGTGAGCATGGCGCTACCCCTGAGCCTGGGCCGCTATTGGCTCATGCGCGAGCTGTAGCGGCACACCGCCGGGTCAAACCAGGTTTTTGAAAACTCGGCAATCTGGTTGCCGGCGGTCCAGGCGGTGCGCTCGATGTAGCCGGCGCAGTCGCCCGGGCGCAAGCCCAGCGGCGCGCCAGCCCAATCGGGGGCTGGGCCAGCCGCAATCTGGTCTTCCACCCGGGCAATCCAAAGCTTGAAGCGCTGCTGGTAAAACAAATACATCGAGTCGCCCAGCTCTTGCGCTTTCAGGCCGGGGCTGGCACTGGCGTCAAACCAGATTTCTTCCAGCGCCACTGGCACCTGGCTTAGCAAGCGCAGGCGGCGTACCCGCCAGCAGGGGGCTGCGGCATCGGGCCCCAATACCGGCACATCGGGCGGGCGGGTGTGGCGGCTCAGGTCCAGCACCTGCGCGGTGGGCAGGCCCGGGCCGTGGGTGAGCTCCAGCCGGAACAACTCATAGATTTGCTGGGTGCCCTCGACCCGGCGCACATAAGTGCCAGAGCCCTGGATGCGCTCCAGCACGCCCTGCTGCTCCAGCAAGGCCAGCCCTTTGCGCAAGGTGCCGATGGCCACCGACAGGGTCTGCGCCAGTTCAGACTCGGGGGGCAGGCGCTCTGAGGTGCGCCAGTAGCCCGCCTTGATCTGGCGCGCCAGCAACTCGGCAATTTGCATGTAAACGGGCAAGGGCCTGGCTGGCTTCTGGACAGTCATGGTGGTCAAGTATGACAGGCAGACCTCAGGCAAAAAGCCCGTGCAGGTACCAGCGGGGCGACTGATGGGCGCCGGCCTGCGGCTGGTCCAGCCGCTCACGGTAGATCCAGAGCAGGCCGCTGACCGCGCTGCGCGCCACGAAATAGTCGCGCAGGGCCGGGGCAGCGCCATCCTGCGCGCCGGCGGCTGAAGGCTCGACCCACCAGCCGGTCTCCAGCCGCTGTGGCCCAGCCAGCAGGGTGAGCGGGTCCGGACACAGCGGGCTGCCCTGGCGCAGCGCCAGCCGCTGCGGCGTGGCCAGCAGCCAGGTCGGTAAAAACGCCGGGTCTTGGGGCTGATTTTGGCCGCTAAGCTTTGTTACATTTGGGTTAGTAGCTATTAATTGTGTAGCATCCGGCAATGCTTGCCAGGACTGCATGCGTTCGGGCCGGTGGTCAGCCTGTGGCTGCCATTGCAACAGCTGCGCCGGCCCAAAGCGGGCCCCCAGCCGCTCCAGCAGCTGGGGCAGGCTGTCGCCCGCTGGCAGGGCATCGGACAGCAGGCTGGTGTTGAGCCCGGTGCGGGGCACAGTCTCCAGCGTGCGCAGCTGCAGGTAGAGCACCGGTGCCGGCAGCACGGTTTGCGTCAGGCGCTCAGCCAACAAGCGCTGCAGGTGGGCCGTGTCCAGGGTAGGTTCGGCACAACGCAGCAGCAGCTCACCCTCGGTCGCGGTGTCACGCCGGGCGTCCATGGTCCAGCGCAACACCAGGCCCAGCACCGCCCGCTGCCGCAGCTGCAGCCACAGCTGTAACTGGTGCAGCAGCCGGCGCGCGCCAAACAGCAGCGCCGGCGCGGTCTCCACCTGCGCCGCCAGTTCCAGCGAGACATCAAACACCTCGGGCAGCAGCAGCCAGGGGTGCTGGTCCGGGCCCTGGCCGCAGGCCTGGTCCAGCGCCTGCAACAGCGGCGCGCCAAACCGGCGGGCCACCCCGGCACGCGGCAGGGCTCGCAGCTGGCCCCAGCGGGTGCAGCCCAGCGCCGCCAGCGTGGCCAGATGCGGCACCGCCGCCGCCAGGGTAGACAGCGGCAGCTCAGGCGCCGGGGTGCGCGCCAAACCAGGCTGTAGCCGGGCTTTTGCTATCAAGGATGTAGCACCCTGGGCATACTGGACGGGGGCCGGCAGCCGATTGGGTGCCAACAGTGACTGGCGCAAGCGAACCCGCCCACCCCACAGGCGCTCGCTGGCCGATACCTCAAGCAAGAGTGCATCGCCGAGTCGGGCCACCCGGGGCGTGAACTGCAGGGCCCACCAGCCCAAGGCGCTCCAGACATCGGCTGGTGCTGCCTCGGAGGCTGGCGGGCTCAGCGCCTCAGGCTGCGGCTGCAAGGCGATCCAGTGCATGTCCCTCCCCGTCACGGCCAAGCCCAAGCCCAAGCCCAAGCCCAAATTCAGGCCTAGGTGCAGGCAACGCCAAACCGGCGGCCAGCCGGCCCTGCTGGCTTGGCAACAGTAGCCGCCGCAGCAAGGGCGGGCCGCGGCGCTTGAGCAGCTGCAGGCACAGGGGCTGGGCACCCTGTGTCGGTCCAGAAGTCGCCTCAGGCCAGCTGAGCAGCAGCCGCAATACCGCCGGCGAGGACTCAGCCTGGGCCGGCGCCGGCCGGATGGCAAACAGGGGGGTGTGATGGGCCTGCGCTGCCACCTGCAGCCGGCGCAAATGGTCGGCGCGCGCCTGGGGCAGCCAGGCCAGAACGGCCTGGACGCCTGCACAGCGCAGGGCCTGCTCGGCGGCCCACAGCCGCGCCTGCGTCTCAAGCACCTGGACGCACAGCAAGCGCTGCGGCGCCAGCCCCTGCGCTTGCAATGCGGGGCCAAAGGGCACATGGGGCGGCCCCACCAGCACCAGCGCCCCCGGACCAGCTTGCTGCAGGCGCACCAGAGCCGGCAAGAGCAGCCGCCACTCGGCGTGCAGACCGGGCGGCTGCAGCAGTTCCGTGAGCGCTTCAAGCGGCCAGCCGCCACCCGGTAAGACCGCATCCAGCACCGAGTGACCGCTGGCCACAGTGGCGCCAGGTGTGCCACCAAGCTCGTCGGCGCGCCACACCGCGTCACCCAGATCTGCCCAGGCGTTTACCCCGGTTTGTGTCATGCCCAACACCCCTTCTGCACTGGACGACCCTGTGCCCAGAGCCGTTTCTGATGGATTCAAGTACTGTATTTATGAACAGTATAGTGACACACCAGACTTGCGCCATTTCCAAGTGTCAAAACGCTTGCTGTCTAGAATGTTGGCATGCGTTCCGGCCCTGCGTTCACCCCTTTTGCAGAGGCATGGGGCGCTGCTTTTGAGCGTCGGCTGGCCAGTTGGTGGCACCTGCTGCACTTTGGCAGTCTGGCACTGGTGGTGGTGCTGTCCCCTTCTACCTACCGGCATGCCAACCGTCAGACCATCGCCGGCCACCTGCACCGCAGCACCTGGGAGGTGCTGCCCTGGTTCACCGCGCTCAGCGCCCTGCTCAGCCTGGTGCTGATTCACATCGTGCTGGTATCGGCCCAGAGCTACGGCCTCTCCAAATACGCACTGGACATGGTGGTTCGCGTGCTGGTGCT
>Ga0214921_10006650_pt1 | contig 15703 bp, 7 predicted proteins | sample LL1505_MetaG_FD_177992 | JGI IMG/M metagenome (GOLD analysis project Ga0214921, IMG submission 177992) | Freshwater microbial communities from Lake Lanier, Atlanta, Georgia, United States - LL-1505 | ecosystem: Environmental > Aquatic > Freshwater > Lake | place: USA: Georgia | collected 2015-05-28
GGTATTTGTGCTGCTACGCATGTGGAATTGCCTTCACGCAAACTTTGGCAAATCTACCGCGCTGTTTTAGGGCCCCATATGGTGCCGTCACAGATGCCACTCGACAAATCGCCTTTGGTCTGGCGCATCATGCGCCGCTTGCCTGATTTACTCGATAGGCCTAATTTTTCACCGCTTAAGAATTATTTAGGCGACCATGCATACAACGACCGTCGCGCATACCAATTGGCAGCACAACTCGCCGATGTTCTAGACGGCTACCAAAACTACCGTTCAGATTGGCTCAAAGACTGGGCCATTGGCAAAGACCAATTGCGTACAAGAAGCGGTATCCATTCGGATTCAATTTCTGCTGTGCCACTGCCTGCCACACAAAGCTGGCAGCCTGAGTTGTGGCGTGAGTTATTAGACGATCTTTCACTTGATACAAGCCTTGCAAGCTCTGCAGACTCTACTTCTGGCGAGCAAGTAATCTTCAACAACGCAGGTCACTCACACACTACCGCCTTTCGCTCGCGTTCAGAAGTGCATGAGGCATTTCTGCAAACCATAGGCACGTTAGAACCAAACCAACGCCCAGCAGGCGTTCCGCAGCGTTTGATGGTGTTTGGCGTGACATCGTTGCCCATGCAAACGGTAGAAGCCCTCTATGCATTGGGACGGGTTTGCCAAGTATTGATGTTGGTACAAAACCCTTGCCAACATTTTTGGGGACATATCGTTGAAAGTAAAGTGCCTCTAGCCAAACTCGCGCGCCAACGTCAAGCGCACAAAGACGGCTTGCCTGTTCCGCAAGCCAATGGCAGTTTGAGCGAAGCCGACCAATACACCCTGCATACCGATACCAACCCCTTGCTCGCCGCATGGGGCAAACATGGGCGTGACTACTTACATTTGCTTGATACGTTCGATGATGTAGATAGATACGCTTCGCAATTTACACGCGTAGATGTTTTTATAGATCCTGTCGATACGGCAAAAGAGGCTCAGCGCGTACCTAGCCAACTAGAACACTTGCAGTCCGCATTACTAAATCTTGAACCGACTCCCAAAGAGCCTTTAGAAGCTTCGCCACATGATCACAGCATTGCAATGGTCCAAACCCATTCAGCCCAACGCGAAGTAGAAGTTTTACATGACCAAATATTGGCATGGCTAGATTCCGAAGCAGAAATAGATGACGCCAAAAGGCTCAAGCCCTCTGACATCATGGTCATGGTTCCCGATATGGAGACTTTTGCGCCCCATATCCACGCTGTATTTGGTCGCTTTGCTAACCAAGACCCACGCCATCTCCCATACAGCGTAGCGGACACCACACCCCGCACTGAACCAATCGTGCAAGCGCTGGATATGTTGCTGCAGTTGCCACAGCTACGTATTACGCGGGTAGAGTGGCAGAGCCTGTTTGAAGTCGATGCCGTGCGTGCGCGATTTGGTGTAGACGCAGTAGACGTCGCACAAATCGATGCGTGGCTAGAGGATGCTGGCGTTCGTTGGGGTTTAGATACCCAGCACCGGAAAACTTGGGGTATTCCCCCCGAAACAGTTGGTGCCAACCAAAACAGTTGGTTGTTTGGTTTGGAGCGTTTACTGTTGGGCTATGCAACAGGTGTGACTGGTGAAATCGTAAACCCATGGCAAAACACGTTGCCACAAGCTGGTGTAGGTGGGCTAGATGCACGCGTGATGGAAGGCCTTTTGCAATGGTTACGCCATATCCAAATTGCGTTATCCATATTGCGCCAAGAATACACACCTAGCGGATGGGTGAGTGTCTTGCATCAACTGGTGGATATGTTTTTCAAGCCTGCCAACGATAGCGACGAACGTTTGATAGAGCGTGTGATGGCACCTTTAGAAACATGGCTTACCGAATGTCAATTAGCGCGACTCGATTCCCCTTTGCCTTTGGTGGTGGTGCGCGAGCATTGGATGGCGCAACTACAACAACCCACGATGCAACGGCGCTTCTTTGGCGCTGGCGTACAGTTTGCGACGCTGATGCCGATGCGCTCTATTCCATTCAAAGTTGTATGCCTGCTTGGCATGAACGATGGCGACTACCCGCGCAGCCAAACCCCGCGTGACTTTGACTTGATGAGCGAAGCCGCCCAACTAGATACGTCGCAATCACTCTGGCGGGCGGGCGATAGATCACGCCGCGAAGACGACCGCTATTTGTTTTTAGAAGCACTGCTTTCTGCGCGTCAAAAGCTCTACTTCAGTTGGCAAGGACGACGGTCCACAGACCATGCAGTCAAACCTCCGTCTGTTCTAGTAGCGCAGTTAATCGACTATCTCAATGCGGTTTGGAAGTGCGGTGGGGCATTGGCCTTTGACAAAGAAGTCCAGCTGCAACCATTGCAAGCGTTCTCGCCCAAATATTTCACTCAAAACAGCGGCCTTGCTACTTACGCCAAAGATTGGCAAAGAGCTATGCGGTCTGGAGATAAAACACGATCGACTGACGCCTCACACGTCAATCAACCCTCTGGCATTAAGCACGAGTTGACACTTCAGCATCTACAACGACTCCTCAAACAGCCCGTTGAAGTTTTTATCAGAGACAGATTACGTTTACAACTCGATGTGCCCAATGAAGCCAACGCGCAAGAAGAACCCTTTGCACTGAACCATCTTGAAAAATATCTTCTCACCCAGTCTATTACCAAGGCTAACGACCCTACCCAAGCCCTTCAGCGTTTACGTCTGAGTGGCGAACTGGCCATAGCAGGATTTGGCCAAGCGCAAGAGCACTTATTACTTAACCAACGTGAAGAGCTTCTTGCTCGATGCAATGAATTCGTCAAAGATTGGCCGAACACGCTCGCTGTTCAAGCTAACATTTGGACATTCGACGTCCATTCACTCAACGCGGAGTGGGCTAACGATCAACACATCTGGCGTACGAATTCCGATGGATCTGCTTGGCTACAGATTGAAATGCGTCCTGGGTCCATCCTGGAAGGCAAGGAAAAAAATAAACAACCGCGCGCAGAAACACTGACTTCGCTTTGGCTAAACCACCTTGTCGCATGTGCCAGTGGCACACCTACAACCAGCGTACAAATTGGACTCAATGGAGCGGTTCAATTGGATGCGCTACCTCAAAAAGATGCATATAACTATTTGCACGACTTGGTTCTGCTGTATGCACAGGCTTGGCAACAACCACTGTCGGTCTCCAGCAAATCTGCTTGTAAATATTTATCCACCCTGAACGCACCTAATAAGAGTAAAAGCGAGAACCCAGACCAATTGCACACCGCCGCACTAATCGCCGCAAGACAGGCTTTTGAGGGTGGGCATAAACAGGTCGGTGAATTCACAAAAAGTGCTTCTCTACAGCGCGTATTTAAGAATTTCTCAGATATGGAAGCCGATCTTCCACACTGGGCGCAACGCTTGTATGGCGCTATGGTCCAGCAGGCCAAATTAGTAATGACCGCTTCCACCGCGATGGATGAGGCGTCTGCGCTATGAGTAGTACGACCTTACAAGCGCAAAAGCTCGACGCCTTGCATATGCCTTTGCAAGGCCGACAGGTGATTGAAGCCAGCGCAGGCACTGGCAAGACTTGGACGCTCGCGGCTTTGTACCTGAGGTTGGTGCTTGGCCATCAGCGTGAGGGCCCCCTGCTTCCGCCGCAAATTCTAGTGATGACCTTTACAGATGCAGCGACAGCTGAGTTACGAGACAGTATCCGTGCGCGGTTAAGCCATGCCGCCGCTTACTTTGACGCCAGCGCACAAGGCCGACTGCTTCCAAATGGCTTCAATGCTGACGATTTTTTAATTCAACTTCGTAACAGCTACACAACAGACGCATGGCCTCGATGTGCGCTCCAACTCAACTGCGCCGCAGAGTGGATGGACGATGCAGCCATTTACACCATTCATGGTTGGTCGCGTCGCATGCTAAGCCAGCATGCTTTGGATAGCCGCAACCTCTTTGAGCAAACCCATTTAGAAAATGCTGAAGACTTGCAGCGCACCTTGGTTCAGGACTATTGGAGGGAATGGTTTTATCCAGTACCCGCTGAAACTTTGCAATGCATCATCCCTTTCATTGGTCATACGCCCGATGATCTGCTCGAGACCATCCAAACGATTTGGGCTGAGACAGATCGTAAACCCAGTTTCACCGCACCGCCCGCAAGCACGCCGCATCTCATCATTGAAAACCATATGGTGTGGGCGAACGAACTTGCATCCCTGGCAGAGGTATGCCGTTCGCATTGGAACGATACCCTTTACGCCACCCTAAAAGGGGTCAAACTTAAAGGCACTCGCGCTGATCACTACGCCGGCTGGCTTCAAGCCCTCAAAGACTGGGCACAAGACAAAGAAACGATAAAACCCGAACTTATTGCGCGCTTCACCACCACAGCACTAACTGAAAAAAATTGGCCACAAGCAAAAAACTTTTTATTTTTCTCTGCAGTTGAAGCTTACGTTGACCATCAAAAAACCGAACCTACTACTGCGCATGCATTAGCTTTGTATGCAGCGCATACTATTGGCGAGAAATACAAAGCAGCCAAAGCGCAAAGAGCCGCTTTTGATTTTTCTGATCTGCTACAGAATCTTTACGACGCTGTTATGGCAGAGGATAGACGACTAGCTACCGCTATTCGCCACCAATATCCGGTTGCCTTAGTGGATGAGTTTCAAGATACTGACCCTTGGCAGTACGGAACTCTGAACCGTATTTATGCAGACGTCGCTTGCAACGCCGGCAATGCACTCATCATGATTGGCGACCCTAAGCAAGCTATTTACAGTTTTCGTGGAGCGGACTTAGGCACTTACCTCACAGCACGCACCGATGCGCTTGCAAGCAACCCGCAAGCGATTCATACCTTGAGCAGCAACCGTCGATCCACCGCACCATTGGTCAATGCGATCAACCATGTCTTTTCGCAAATTGAGGCGCCCTTTGCTTGCGCCCAAGGACAAATTGACTATGTGCACGTTTCCGCTGAGGGTGATATCGATGGGTTGATCAATATCGATAAGATGCCACTCCCCGCCATGACGGTGTGGCATATCCCTTTTGATGGGTCACCGACCAATGCACACACACATCTGCAGGCCATGTCGCATGCATTTGCAGACCGCATGGCAGACCTACTCAACCAGGGCGTTGCAACACCTGGTGAGATGGCCGTACTGGTGCGAGGTCAATACCAAGCCGATGCCATTCGACAAGCTTTGCGCGCGCGAAAAATTCCTAGCGTGTATTTATCTGACAGATCGAATGTGTACGCAACGACTGAGGCGCTAGATATTTGGCGGCTATTGCGTGCAGTAGCAACGCCAAGACAAACCGAATGGGTGCGCGCTGCTATTGGAAGTGGTGTTTGGGCGCTTACGCTAGATGAAGTTGTGGCCAATACCCAAAACGAGCTGCAATGGGAATCGCAAATAGACAACTTCCACCAATGGCGCCACATGTGGCAGCAACAAGGCATATTGGCTATGCTGCACCACTGGTTGCATAGCCAAGAGGTTGCGAGTCGTTTGTTGGCGCAAGAGGACGGTGAGCGTCGCATCAGCAATGTGCTGCACCTAGGCGAGCTGTTGCAGCATGCGGCCCCATCACTGCAAGGCGAACATGCTTTGGTGCGTTTCTTGGCTGAGCAAATCAATGCGCCCACGCATTCAGCAGATGCGCAAAAAATGCGCTTAGAAACCGACGCCCAATGTGTGCAAGTTATCACGTATCACAAGAGCAAAGGCTTGCAGTACCCCTTGGTCTTTGTTCCATTTGCTGGAAGCTTTAAAACCGAAACCTCGTCTAAGTCTAGCTACAGCGATGACGACGAGACTGCTGATGACGCGCTAGAGCCATCGTCTGTTGATGAAGACATGCGCTTGCTGTACGTGGCTCTTACCCGTGCGCAACGTGGATTGTGGCTAGGCGTTGCTGAAACTTTTAGAGACATCAGTGGGGATGCCAGTAAAAACTCACTCAAGCAAAGTGCGTTGTCCAAACTTTTAATGCGCCAAACAAGAGGAGATTTAAGCCAGCAGTTGAATACGCTGTGGGGATCTTGCCAAGACATTTGCATACAAGAATTGCCAGAACCCAGTTACACAATTTATTTACCAGCAACTTCGACTGATGTGCTGCAAGATGCGCTCACACCCAAGCTACAACACCACAGCCCATGGTGGACAGCAAGTTTTAGCGCACTCACACGAGGCTTAATCACTGAGTCGAAACGCGATGAAGATGTGGCTGCCGCCATTATTGATGCAGATATGGCGCCTGAAGCAGAAGCAGAGCCTTCTGCCGTTAGTGCAAAAAAAAATACTGTCAATCGCTGGCAAAGCTTTCCTGCAGGGGCGCGCTATGGCACATTGATGCATGATTTACTCGATTGGTTGTCACAAAACCAATGGCCACTTACAAACCCACAAGCACCAGCTTGGTCTCAACAAGCGTGGGCTGAATTGCTGGAACGTAAAGCCAATTGGCTGCAACTTAAAGATGAAGAGCGCCTTGACCTAGGCACATGGTTACAAGAGCTTATTCAAACCCCATTGTCTTTAGATACCAAGCACCTCGGTTTTGAGACATCACCACTCGTATTGGGTCAACTCACCCAAGAACATATGTGGTCGGAGATGGAATTCAATTTGGAAGCCCACCATGTGCCTGCCAAATTAATTGACCAACACATCCAATCGCATCTGTTTGTAGGAGAAGCGCGGCCAGCACTTCAGCCGAGATTGATGCAAGGCATGCTCACGGGTTCATTAGATTTGGTTTTACAGCATAACCAACGCTACTGGGTGGTCGACTATAAATCGAACAAACTCAACGACTACGCTGCAGGCACTTTGCAAGAGGCCGTTTTGCATAAACGCTATGAAGTGCAGTACGTGCTCTACACCCTGGCCCTACACCGCCTCCTGAGGGTTCGCCTGCCCAACTATGACTATGCGCAACATATGGGTGGCGCTGTTTACATTTTTATGCGTGGCATCCACCAGTCTGGTTCAGGTGTGCATTTTCAGCGTCCGCCGCAAGTATTGATTGAAACACTTGACAGCCTTTTTGCAGGGATCACTGCATGAGTGCTTTAAAAAATCTCTTAAAAAGTTTTGATAAGTCAGTGGGTTCTGATACATCTGTCGGTCTCACTGGCTTAGACATTTCGCTCGCAAACTACTTCAATAGCCAGCAAGTTAGTGATGATCCACGCCATCTATGGCTAGCGGCGCTTACAAGTTACCAATGGGGTCGAGGCCATGCCTGTCTTGATCTCAACGCTTTGCAATTACAAGCCAGTGCACTCTTGGGGTGGAATGATGAACAAGTTGCGGCCTTACCCAAACATCTAAGCGCTGCAGCGCCTACCCTGCCTTGGATACAAGGCGACAACAGTCCATTGGTATTGGTTCAAGATGCGCAAGGCGAACGCTTGTATTTGCGTCGGGCTTGGAATGCGGAGCAGACTATTCGTGAACATGTCTTGCAACGCATTGATCTATCCATTGCAGAACCTGTGGATTTAAGACTCCAGCTAGATGCCTTATTTGGAACAGAGATATCGATGCAACGTATTGCCTGCGAAGTCGCTGCGAAAAATCACATCACCCTCATCACGGGCGGTCCTGGTACAGGAAAAACAACCACAGTGGTGAAACTTTTAGCTTTATTGATTGCAACCTCTACCAACACCTTAAGAATTCACTTAGCAGCACCCACAGGTAAAGCTGCAGCTAGATTGACCGAGTCGATCACCAATGCCCTGGCGCAAATGCCTGGAGATGTGCAGTCAAGCATCCCCACACAAACACAAACCTTGCACCGTTTGCTTAGAAGCAATAGCCGTGACACCCGTGTGCATCCACTCGCTACCGATGTTGTGGTAGTGGATGAAGCCTCTATGGTTGATCTTGAAATGATGGCACGCCTGCTTGCATCAGTACCACCCACGGCCAGACTGATTTTGTTGGGCGACAAAGACCAATTGGCCTCTGTGGAAGCAGGCGCTGTGATGTCGCAACTGTGCACTGGTGAACTGTTACGCGCCCAAACCGTCACGCTGACGCATAGCCACCGCTTTGACGCAGCCAGTGGAATTGGTAAATGGGCTCAAGCAGTCAATGCAGACAACCAAAACAATGCTGCGTCTATCCAAGCGCTTTGGAATGCAGCACCTGAGTGGCTGAGCTCCTTGCCGAACAATACCTCTGAAGATAGCAAGCAAGATTCAGGGCAATCAGACCCATTGCATCAAGTCACAAAGCTACAACTCCAGAATGCATACGACGCAAAGTTAACCCAAGCGCTTGCGTTTGGTTGGCGTCATTGGTTATCTTTATTAGATAGCCACCGAACAAACACTTTCGAGAAAATTACCGCTTGTACTGATAGTCAAGCCATAGGCTTACTAAGAAGTTTCAACGAATTCTCTGTGCTGTGTGCTGTGCGTGAGGGCCCTTTTGGCGTCACGCAACTCAACGCCCACATTGAAAAGGCTCTCGGCTTTACCGGCTCGGCTTGGTATGTGGGTCGTCCCGTGATCGTCACACGCAATGACTATGCATTGGAATTGATGAACGGTGATGTAGGCATCTGCTTACCCGGACCGAGCGGTGTTTTGCGGGTTGCGTTTCCTAGCTTAGGCGGCAACGTTCGGTGGATAGCGCCTTCACGATTAGACAGTGTGGAGACAGTATTCGCGATGACCGTCCACAAATCTCAAGGGTCAGAGTTCCATCATGTTTTGCTCGTGGTTCCCGTACACGATTCACCCGTTCTCACCCGTGAATTGGTTTATACCGGTCTCACTCGCGCCAAAGAAAATCTGACACTTTGGGCGCCCAGACCAGAAGTTTTACTACAAGCATGCAACAGACGCGTTTTACGCAGTGGAGGCTTGGGCGCGGGATAATAGCGGGATGATGCAAACCTACTTCGCGCAACTCGAGCAGTTGCTGCTGCCTTTATTAATCGCTGCGCTCATTTTTGTTTTCTCGATCACTGTTTTTGTCATTTGGTCGCGTCGTATCGACCAGGTACGCAAAAGTGTGTCTGATCTAGACAAGTGGTTTCGCAATGCTAACGGCAATGGCCACGATATCTTGGCCCAAGCCCAAGGACAAACCTCTGACGAAGTTTTACGTTTTTTATTACGCGAAACCCAAGCAGGTTTGATCGATCTTCCTTCTGCTGGAGGAACTGCACAACTTTCAACCACCAGTTACAGCTTTCGTAGCCACGCAGAGACATGGACAGTGCGCGATGCATTAGGTGGGCGATTGAATTTATCTTTGTTCGAAACCATGCCAAACCTCTTGATTGGTTTTGGTTTGATGTGCACATTTATTTTTCTGGCCGTCGCCCTGCAACAAGCTGGTTTGGCCTTGAATGCTTTAGATGTGTCTGCCAGACAACAAGACCAAGCATTGCAATCGCTCATTGCCACCGCTGGCGGTAAATTCATCACGTCGATTGCGGGCCTCTTGTGTTCACTGGTCTGGAACTGGCGCGCCAAAATTTCTCTAGGTAACTTGCAGGCCAGCATCGATATGCTGTGCCACACCTTGCGCAGCAAAATTCCAGACAATGCAACCGAGGCGAGTATGCGTGTTCAGCTGTCATTGTTTCAAGAGATCTTGCAACAAAACCAAGCGCAGGTTGCTGAACTCAAACGTTTAGAAGGAGGCCTGACCAATGCAGGTAACCAAGCAGCTGGCGAACTCAGTAAAGCGGGTGCTGTACTAACCCAAGGCATTTCTACTGGTATGGCATCTTTTGGTGATGCAGTGCAACTTCTAGCGCAAACGATTCAAACCACCAACAGCACAGTGACTACCCTTGATGGTGCCCTCTCGCGTGCGGCCACCGCAGGACAACAAGGAGCGCATCAAATAGAAAGTTTGATGGCGCAGCTTGCACAAACGCTGGGGTATTTACAAACCGTTATGGATGGACTGAAATCTAGCGCAGACAAAGTAGATGCGACTGCCGACAAATTCCAATCTAGCGCCTCGGCCATTGAGAGAGCAGTCACCACCCAGCAAGAAACTGCCAATGTATTCAAAGACAGCGCACACACCACCGAGCAAGCGCTCGAGACGGTACGCACCCATTTAATGGATGCACAAAAAGCCTTGAATGGAACGGTGGATGCATTGACCAAAGGCGTTAGCGCCTACAGCACCCAAGTGGCAGGACTGCACACCAAGATGGATCAACATCTAGCGACTGCGGTTAATCAATTGGGAGGCAGCATCACCAACTTAGAAGAGGTGATGGACGAATTCATCGATGCATTACCTCCCAAGTCTTAATGCTAGCTACCCACTTAATTCAGCTTAGTTCGCATTCTGATTTTTCATCAATCACATCATGTTTATAAAAAGTAGACGCCCGCCCTCGGAGACTGAAAACGTCGAAGAGTCAGGCTATATGGCTTCTGCCAGCGACTTGATGATTGGCATCTTGTTCATTTTTATTGTGATGGTGATGGTGCTGTTAGCACGCAAACCTGAAGAGCCTAAAGAGCCGCCACCTGACCCACTGGCAGCGGTTGTACAAGCCATTGGCAGTCGCCTGCAACTGGCTGGGGTGCCCGTCACCATCAATCAGGCCTCAGGTGTGATTACCTTGCCTGCGGACACCTTGTTTGGACTTGGCCAACCCGACCTTGCTAGCAACGGCTTACAAACCTTAAGACTTGCCAGCGAACAATTGCAAGGCATTCTTCCTTGCTATGTTTACTCTCAACGCCGCACATTACCCAGAGACTGCCCGCCTAATCCCCAGCAAGTGGAGATTGAAACTATTTTGATTGAAGGTCATACCGATGCATCACCCCTTCTTCGAGGCGACTACAGCAATTGGCATTTAGGTCTTGACCGTGCACGTGCTGTCTACAAAGTGCTTAACGCTGGCACTATGCAAAGTTTGCGTAACCAACGCGAACAACCCATCTTTGGAATTAGCTCTTACGCGGATGAACGCCCAAGCGACAAGAGTGAACCTGCCAAGAACCGCCGTGTGGAATTGCGCTTTGTTTTAGCATTTCAGCCTAATGAAGCCGGTAGCAACAAGGGCCCCGCGAGTACGCTCAAGAAAATGCAAGAAACGGTTAGATAAACCATTCACATGGAAACTCTGTTTACGCCACTGCCGCATGACTTCGAAAAACTAGCTGCTGCGGCCAGTGTGAAGCGCAGTAGTAATTTCGGTAAAGATCCGGATCTACGCACGGTTGGTGAAAGAACTTACCAAGCATTTGCAGTTGTCCAGTTCTCGCCTTTGAGCGATGCACCACGCCAACGCGATTGGCGACATATTCCCTATGCCTTGTGGCTAGAAGGCGACCATGGCTTACATCCACATAGCCCACTCACGCATCACTATTTAGACGTTGCAGTTCCGCAAGCCTTGCAATCGCGCCGACCATTGAAGTGGGGGCGTAGTTTATTGCACACCTATTTGGAGCACTTCAGCCCTGAAGATGCTTTGTTCCAAAAATTAGCGCAATCTGCGCAGCGTTTTTTTCAAGACAAACGTGTCATTGACGCATTACTAGAAACGCAAGCAGGCGGCTTATCGCGATTGATCACCAGCTTGGATATCTTGGACCCTGCCAATGGCCCCATTCACGTCGCCAATGATCTGTTGACCATGCCGCCAGAGAAAACCTTGCTGCAGTGGCAAGAACACCATGCACTGACGCGCAGTTTTTGGTTGAATAATTTTTGTCGGCAAGCTTTTGCGGAGGCACTTAAAGCGCCAGAAGAAGTGCGTGCAACCTTACCTTATATCGAGCGCATGTGCGAATGGGCGATACACGACGCGGGTACGCCGACGCAACGTTTTCGCTATCCGATTTGGCGCGATGAATTTGCCTTCGCACTGCTATCGCCGTGGTTTGAAAAATCGCCACCGCAAGAGATTAAAAACACTTTGCTCACCAAACTGCTGTCCATGCTCGGTGACCCACGCCACAACCATGCGGGCTGGTTGGGCGTGCGTAAAGAAGCAATAGATACTGCCAGTCGCTGGCTGACCGGACGCACCATGGATGCTTTCTTTGAAATCTTGCGACATACCGATGACGATATTGGCCCTTATCGCCGCAGGTTTTGGGAAGCGTATTTCCATGCCGGCCACATATTAGAAGCATGGATCGCCTTAGGCGAAGAGGCTGCTACAGCTTTAGGGAAAATTGATACCCAACATGAACTCAGCTACGCCAAGATACTGGGCAAAATTTCTCCCAACCAATGCGTGCTAATGCTGCGCATTGGAAATATTTTGTTTTGTGATTGGAGTCACCAAGGCCGCCTTAGGGCAATCCCTATGTCCAACAAGCAGGCGCCTAAGTTGTATGCGCATACTTATGAGTTGTATCAATTACGCTTTCCCACGCCCCTCGACTTCAACCAAGGGCAGTTAGATGACCCTGGTTTATTACACCTTGGATCGGAACTAGGGCAATGGCAAGAAACTGCGAGTGACTTTATTTCTAAACAATTAGGTGTCACCGTTCCATTGACAGATTTGATGCCAAACAATTAGATAATATGAGTTTGTTAAATTTAATTTTTCACATCGGTAATAGGAGAAAACTAAATGAGTGAAGTTCCAGAAACAGAATTACCAGAAGAGCATAACGACCCGTTCAGATCACGCTGTGCGATGCTAGTGTCCTTGTTAGCCATGGTCCTAGCGATTGCTGGTTTAGGTGGCAACAATGCTGCTAAAGAAAGCACGCTCAACAATATCTTGGCGGCGAACGCATACGCGTTCTACCAAGCTAAAAATATTCGCCAGACTGAATACAAAATTGCTGCAGACAACTTGCAAATCCAATTGGCGCAAGACAAATTGACGCCCAAGGCCAAAGAGCTAGCCGAAAAGAAACTGGCCGACTATCAAAAGAACATAGCCCGCTACGAATCTGAGCCAGAAACTGGTGACGGAAAAAAAGAATTAATGGCTAAGGCCAAAGAGTTAGAACACGAACGCAACCACGCACTAGCCCAAGACCCCTGGTTTGACTATGCCGAAGCGTTGCTACAAATTGCCATTGTTTTGACATCTGTAGCTATTTTGACGGGGGTGCACGCACTCTTTTGGATCCCCTGTGGCCTAGGAATCTTAGGAATTTTGTCAACTATTAATGGATTCATGCTGATAGTTTGATTCAACACAAACCCTAAAAAAGGGGGCAGTCAGACCCCTGTAAGAGCGCCCCGCCACATTAGCGGGGTTTTTTCGTATTAGTATTTCCAAAAGATCAGGAGACATTCCCCATGAGCGAACTCACCACCCACCAACCCTCTGACACATTTGTCAAACAAGCTACCGTTTCTGGGATGGCGGCTTACGAAGCTTTATGCAAAAAAGCTGATGCCGACTACGAAGGCTTCTGGGCCGAACAAGCGCGCCGCCTGATCAGCTGGAAAACCCCGTTCACCAAAATTTTGAACCAGAGCGATGCGCCTTTTTTCAAATGGTTTGAAGACGGAACGCTCAATGCCTCATACAACTGCCTAGACCGTAATATCGAAAAAGGCCATGGCAACAAAACCGCTTTGATTTTTGAAGCAGACGGTGGTGAAGTCACCAAGATCACCTACAGCGAGTTGCTCGCCAAGACCTGCCAAATCGCCAATGGATTGAAATCCATTGGCGTAAAAAAAGGCGACCGCGTGATGATCTACATCTCGATGTCGATAGACGGTGTTGCTGCCATGCAAGCCTGCGCGCGCATTGGCGCTACACACTCGGTAGTGTTTGGAGGCTTCTCTGCCCAATCACTTCGTGACCGCATTGAAGACACTGGCGCAGTCGCTGTGATCACCGCAGACCAACAAGTGCGTGGCGGTAAACATTTGCCCCTCAAAGCCATCGTGGATGAAGCCATCGCTTTAGGCGGTTGCGCATCGATCAAAAACGTCTTGGTCGTCAAGCGCACCGGTTCAGATATTGCCATGCACGCAGGCCGCGACCAGTGGATGCACGAACTGTGTGACAAGCAAGCCACCACTTGTGAACCGGAGTGGGTAGGCGCTGAACACCCACTCTTCTTGCTCTATACCTCTGGCTCTACTGGCAAACCCAAAGGTGTGCAACACAGCACCGGCGGATATTTGTTACACGCCGCTTTAACCACTGAGTGGACATTCGATCTGAAAGACAACGATGTTTTCTGGTGTACCGCAGACATCGGTTGGGTCACAGGACACACTTACATCACTTACGGCCCCTTGGCATTGGGTGGCACCGAGATTGTTTTTGAAGGTGTTCCTACCTACCCTGACGCAGGCCGTTTTTGGAAGATGATCCAAGACCACAAAGTATCTATCTTCTACACAGCCCCTACAGCGATTCGTTCACTTATCAAAGCAGCCGAAGCCAACGATGCAGTGCATCCTAAGAGCTACAACCTCTCTAGCTTGCGCTTGCTTGGATCTGTGGGAGAACCTATCAATCCAGCCGCATGGGAGTGGTATTACAAACATGTGGGCGGTAGCCGTTGCCCCATTGTTGACACCTTCTGGCAAACCGAGACTGGTGGCCACATGATCACGCCTCTTCCTGGCGTGACACCGATGGTGCCAGGCTCCTGCACCTTGCCCTTCCCTGGTATTGAAGCCGCCATCGTCGACGAAGCCGGTAACGATATGCCCAACGGACAAGGCGGCATCTTGGTCGTCAAAAAGCCATGGCCCTCCATGATCCGCACCATCTGGGGTGACCCCGAGCGATTCAAGAAAAGCTACTATCCCGACGAATTCAAAGGCAAATATTATTTGGCGGGTGACGGCGCCATTCGCGATGCGCACACTGGCTACTTCACCATCACAGGTCGTATCGACGATGTGCTCAACGTCTCTGGTCACCGCATGGGCACAATGGAAATTGAGTCTGCGTTGGTGAGCTGCACTGAATTGGTAGCAGAAGCCGCTGTGGTCGGGCGTCCTGATGACACCACCGGTGAAGCGATTTGCGCTTTCGTTGTTTTGAAGCGCGCTCGCCCCACTGGCGACGAAGCCAAACAAATCGCCAAAATCTTGCGCGACCATGTGGGCAAAGAAATTGGCCCCATCGCCAAACCGAAAGATATTCGTTTTGGCGACAACCTGCCCAAAACCCGCTCCGGAAAAATCATGCGCCGCTTATTGCGCAGCTTGGCCAAGAACGAAGCGATTACGCAAGATACCTCAACACTTGAGAACCCTGCAATTCTGGAGCAGTTGACGGATAACCATTAAACGCTGGTTTGCGCTTAACCTCAAACCCCGCCTTGTAAGAGTCGGGGTTTTTTATCTTCCACCCTCACCCACCAACGCATAAGGCGCCCAGAAAGCAGGATGTCCAAATGCCGGGCTCTTCATCACTGCCAGCATCGATTGGCGTAGCGCTTCAGAGCGACGCATCGTGGTATCTTTTTTGTAGCTCGCAAATGCGTTGGTTGTCAGTTGCATCGCACTCTCTGACTCCACCGACCAATGTGTCACCAATAAACTTCTGCTCCCTGCAAAGAAGAAGCCTCTGGCTAGTCCACTCATCGCCTCCTCTGCTCTGCCATCTGCGCCTGCGGTGTTGCATGCAGATAAGACCACCCAGTCTGCATTGAGTTTGAGGCTCAAGACATCCTCCAAGGTAAGTAGTGGGCTATCAGCGGGGTTGGCCGTTGCCGCCATCGCCAATGCAGGCT
>Ga0214921_10006651_pt1 | contig 15702 bp, 29 predicted proteins | sample LL1505_MetaG_FD_177992 | JGI IMG/M metagenome (GOLD analysis project Ga0214921, IMG submission 177992) | Freshwater microbial communities from Lake Lanier, Atlanta, Georgia, United States - LL-1505 | ecosystem: Environmental > Aquatic > Freshwater > Lake | place: USA: Georgia | collected...
TATGGACCTTCAATGCCCGGGGTCCTAACACTTCTTCTAGGTAAGTTAGGAAGGCTATGACATCGTGTCGGGTGGTCTTCTCGATCTCCCCTATCCGATCAACATCGAATTGGATGTCAGGAAGGTCCGGTACATGTGCCGCGGAATATATGGCTCTCTCTACGCGGTACCATGTCTCGTATTTCTTTTTTTCAGACCAGATCTCGCGTGTTTCGGGACTAGAATACCTGTCCAACATATTTCACCTCTATCCTAACACTTCTACATAGTCTGAATAGGTCCAACCGACCTGACCTTCCACCATGACCTTGATTGGGAACCACCTACCTCTGCCTCGGTGAAGCTGTCTGCTTTCTAAAATGATTCCAACCTGAGATGCCGTCCAATAGAAAGAAATGTGATCGACCTCGTGATCCATGTAGTCTGGATTATCGAACATGAACTCTTCATTGTCTACCGGAATCACAAGGCTGCCGGGTGTCATAGTGTCTCCAACTGAATATATCTTGCCTTGGTCATGCCATCAGGGCCTAGCAGGATGGCCGTCCAGGGATCTTCTGAATCTTGACCAATGTAAACATAGATAATTTGTCTAGATTTTTTTGTGACCCACCAGCGGACCAGCTCGCCTGGAACGAATGTGTTTTGCTTTCTTTCTGGGTTGATCATCCTGGTGCTCTACTGGGAAAATAAGGTAAGAATTGACTTCTTCAACACCGTCTTGTGTCAAAACCAAACAGTTTTCATGAGCACCGTTTGTCACCCCGTCGTCTATGTAAATTCCCAATTTTTCTGGGACGATTTCAGGGGTAAATGATGTCACGATGATCAAGTCCCCCACTTTCATATATCACTCGTGACCCCCAGGTATCGTGTCTCTATCATCATCACAATAGACATCAGGATGAACATCAGGATCCATGAATCCTAAGGACAGCAACCTGTCTTCCCTGCTTCTGAGACTGTCCATGGTTCTGTGTCTGGTATTGTGGACGTTCATAATAGAATTCAATCTTGAACAAATTCCAATCGTGTCTTCCCAGCTCACTGAGCGATAGACAACAATAAAATCCTTATCATCATCAGGGTTTCTGAGGATCACTTTTTTCTCAGGCCCATCAGGTTCGACAACAAATGGCTTAAATTCGGTGAACATGACTCTCCTCAGACAGTAATCCTTGGTGCACAGGGACAGTTAATGGAAGCACAGGATCCCTGTCCCTTTAGATCAACACCACATGTTGGACAGTTTGTGATCTTACCTTCACTTAGGTAATTTTCCTCTTTGTGATGGTCTGCCACGATTGCTTTTTCTTTCTTGTTTTCCATTTTCTAAATTTTCTAGTATGAAATTATAGCTTCTCTGGATTATCGCTCCAATAAATAGTCACGTCTGAATCTAACTGCGACAAGATGTAATGTTTCATTCCCATCTCTAGAGAAAATTTGATTTTTTCACCTCGATGATATAGACACCAGATGTTCAAATCTCTCATGATATCCATCTTTGATATCACGAGATCAGTAACACCATTGATTTTTGAAGCCTTCACAAGGTTATCAAGGTTGAGCCAATTGCATTGCCGCGGGCGGCCAGTGGTTGCCCCATATTCATTACCAAGCTCTCGAATCTTTTCAAAAACAGGATCATCAGGTTCGAACTTCTTCGTTCCAACATACGTCTCGTAGATCTTGGCGGCACCATAGACCTTCCTGATCTTCTGGGGCGGAACACCATTCATCGCGGCAGAACCCACTGTGCAGTGAGATGACGTGACATAAGGATAATCTCCCCAGTCAACATCTAAATAGAACCCTTGTGCTCCCTCGAACAGCACAGAACACTCTTTCTTACCATGGAACTCCTCATAAACATCGATCAGGTAGGGTTGTAGTTCGTGAACCTCAGATGCCCTGATTCCCTTACGATCGTACTTGTCTCTATAGGCAGGACCGTTGCCACGTTTTGTGGTTCCAATCTTGGTGTCACGGCCGTCTTCTTCTAGATGAGACTCCGTGATGATGTGGGTGTTGGTAGCTATGTAGACCAGCCCGTCCGGATTGATTCCTGCGGACCTGATGTCCTCAAGCTCATTGAAGAAATGATCAACATTTACTACACACCCAGGTCCAATGATGCTCTTGACACCATGAAGAACACCGGCTGGAATGCTATGGGTCACGATCTTCTTGCCGTCTACATAGATGGTGTGCCCGGCGTTATTGGAACCATTGAACCTGACAGAATGAGTATATCCTCCAGATTGAATAAGCGCATTAGAAATTTTCCCTTTTCCCGAATCGCCAGCCTGTAAATCTATAACGACATCTGCAAATTTAATCATTTTATTACTGTACTTTAATTGCTTAAGGATGTTCTAAAATTTCCAGTTCATCGATCTGAATAACTTACGACCGTCAGATTCCAGGAGTTCCATGGTGAAGTCAATTCCGCTGTGATAATTTGGAGTCGGTTGGACAGAAATGACAACACCCGCAACTATTTTGTCATAGGCCCACTTGAACCGAACCAAGTCACCGACCTTCATGATTCTACCGTATCATACCACAACGGAGGTTTACACAATATACAAAAAGAAAGGATATCGGCCTTGTGCCGTAAGTTATTCAGACGGGAATAGATTTTCTCCTTTCATTTCTATTGTATTTCAGGCCTCAATCGACCGGGTCTTTCTTCGGTCATCGCTCATTGTTGTGATTCTTCGGATTTGACCGGGCCTTTGTACGCTTCGATGATTCTTTTCAACGTTTTCACTATTGAGTCATAACCGATGATAGCCACGCCACCAGAAAGTGCGTAAGCTAGAGTCGAACCGCCGATTTCAGCACCAAAAGCTTCGGGTACAGGTAAACCGAATTTGTGACCTACAAAACCCACAGCAGACCCGACGCTAATAGCGTGAAGAGGAAGAGTCGCCTTGTAGATCCTCTTCCACCCCTTATGCGGGTTCTTAGAAGTATCTTCACCAAGGACGATATTACGCGCTACTTGTCCACCCATCCCGATGAGGAATGGAGCTACACCTAAAATAATTAACCAATTATCCATGAATGTAATTATTACATCACGATGCGACCTTGCCATTCTCGGTCAAGATTTTATATCATCGAGTAGGTATCGCCCCCTAATTAGAACAATCTAATTTGTAGACGACGATACCTCTCGTGAAGCGCTGTGCGTATTGACTTACGAAATAAATTCCTGCGACAAAATCGTTAGGAATAAACTTTAACGCCCCTCGTGGACGTTACTCTCCGCTGGGCGCGAACAACTCGATTTGCGACATTTCTTCGCGTAGAAAATTGGCGAGGTCGTCCAGCGTCTTTCCTTCAGCGTCTAAGAACTTCTTAAAAGAATTCTGAATGGCGTTATTGACGTCGACGATTCGACATAGAACAGTGTTTGGATCGGGACCTTGAGTTTCTGTCGTCATTGTATTTGTATTCTTTCTTGTTTAAAGAACTTCTCATATCATATATCGAGAAAAACTATTTGTTCATGCGGCGCGCTTTATTATTTTTAACCAGCGACGTGGTAACCATCCCACTTCGCCTGAGCTGATCAAAAGTTTGCAAAATCCACTAGAATAAAAAGAATCAGGCGTCTCCAACAAGTCAAGAACTAATCCCACTTCGCATCGATGAAAAAACGGGCCGTCGCCCTGTAAGGATCCCAAATAATTTTCGGATGCCTTGTTAAAAGTCATCACGAATTCATTTTCGAAATCTCCTTTGACTAAGTCGCCTACGATTATCTCGTCTTGGTCGCCAAAGTTCATGTTCTTTAAACTCCGCGGTAGCTTGTTTTTTTTCCAAGTTTTTAGGCGCATTTCATCATAAACTTTAAAAGTTTGATTTTTTGATTCGTCTCGGTCGCTATTACAGTATAGATTTTTTTAACATTGTCTATCGAAATAATTATCGCGAACTTGCCATTCAGCTCTTCTGGGACTATGTGACTCATCGGGTCTTCGATGATTTGAACAAGGTCTCCGACTCGAAATTTCATATTTCGCAATTCTCGTCGCAAAAATTCCAAATCGTCGCCACGAAAATATGTATAATCTTCAAAGGTGAATCATGCAAATACTACGAAAGGGTTCTAAGGGACCAGACGTCGAAAAATGGCAAGCTTTTTTAAGAGGACTACGTCACGATAGTTCTGTTCTTATTTCTGGCACCTTCGAAGCCGTGACCGAAAAAGAAACGAAATCTTTTCAAAGTAAAAAAGGTTTGACGGCAGATGGCGTCGTCGGACCCAAAACGCTAGCTACGGCGATGCAAGCCGGATTCGCTTTAATGTATGATCCAGATTGCGACCCCGATGGACCAAGCTGGCCACAAAAACCCAAGTTTGTTAACCCGTTAAATCCCGTAGATCGTGAAAAACTTTTCGGCAAGTTTTCATACATTTCATCCCCTGCGATGAGCAATCCAGAGACCATTACAATTACAGGTAATTGGTTGAGTAATATCACACAAGTAAATATTTCTCAATTGTCTGGAGTCGCTGGAGCACCCCGGTCTGCCACAATTCCTTTTCACGCTGCGGTGCAGCCGCAACTAGTAAAATTATTCGAAGCATGGCACGATCTAGGGCTGACGTACTTGATTATGTCATGGGGCGGTTCTTGGTCTCCTCGATTTATTCGTGGGTCAAGGACCGTGCTTTCTAATCATGCGTGGGGTACAGCCTTCGATATCAACGTACAGTGGAATCAATTGGGAGTACAACCCGCCCTGCGCGGCGAGACAGGTTCCGTCAGGGAACTCGTTGAAGCAGCCTGCGATCATGGATTTTATTGGGGCGGTTGGTTTCCTAATCGTCCAGATGGAATGCACTTCGAAGCTTATAAAATTCTTTGAGACTATAATTAAATTTTATGAAGAAAAAAGTACTCGAAGAATATGCTGTAGCTTTGGAGTCCGACGAAAAGATCGTTTTAGACGGCTTGCTACAGTCGATGTATTCAGCTGCCACCCAGTTACAAGGACTACAAGGAAAAGAGCACTCTTCTTTGTTCAATGCAGCGTTGATGGGGATGTCTGCCGATGTATCTCAAATGTTGACGAGATTTAGAAAAATCACTAGCGCTTTGAAGACCGGTGATGATAAGCGTATAGAAAAGACCATGTCGGAGTCGCGACTGCGAGAATTAATATCTTCTCTCATAGCAGAAGAGATTCGACGACGTTAGTTGCTACAGTCAGACCATTCTTCGTTAACACAATATTGTACACCCACGAAACAACTCATTACTCCTTCGTGAGACCCTAACATGACGTGACAGCTTCTTTTTTCGTCCGCGACGCAAGCGGCGTCGGTCGGATTCTGCTCGGGTTGAATTTCAGTTTGACCAGACAAATCATCAATAGCAATAGATGGCTTGGGATCTGGAGAGCTAGAACAAGCTATCGTAAAAACACAATAAATCGATATCAATAGCTTCACAGGTCCGACACCTCGTCTAGCGTAGAAACATAATAAAAATTGTCGGAGTCTTTGACTATATAATCGCCTATATTGAGACGTAAGTTACAACCAAAAACTTTAATCTCGATTACTGAAACGGGATTGCCCGGGTCTAAAACCTTCAGAGAAAGATCACGAGTGGCCGACCCATCGATCAACCACCCGTAGATCTCTGGAAAATTAGTCCCCGTCCATTGAACGTGGAGTTTTTCCTCTTTTTTCATAGACGCTTGTCCTAAGAATTATTTTTTGCTAAATGTCAACCGAGACTCAAGTTTTAATTTTTGATTTTGAGTTCTCTTTTGAATGTCGGTTTCTTGCATCTTGTCTAAAAGATTGTAGAAATCGACGCGAGGTTTAACTCCGTCCCAAGTGCAAGTTCCGGCGCCACCATAGATCGCCATAGTACCTGGAATTGTTTTGCAGGAGTTCATGCCCATGACGAGATATCTCACGGCGACGTTCGCAGACATCGTCGTAGACTCTCGAGTAGAAGAATTCATCTTGTCGTATTCTTCTTTAGCAACGAGGCCCGTTCTTTGAATTTGCCATGGCGACCTCGCTCGGTGATGAGTATTACCGTTGACCGTATAAGAATCGCATTCATAAGTGCGACACCTACCTTCGTGTACGTTCTTAGCGAACTTTGATTCCCAAAAACCTTTGGTGATCAGAAGCAAAGCTAAACTGCGACGACCTCTAGTCCATGTCTTCTTGCAATCTGGCGTATTGTATTTTTCCTCGCAGGTCGCTTTTGTTGACGCGTCTTCAATCGCTTCAGCGATTATTTCCATCCTTGCTGTCCGATCGGCCCACGTTTCCTTGTCGGAATACGAAGGCTCAAGAGACAACAGAATTGTTACAATATAGTTCACGAAATTCATGCGTTATCAGTTTCCTTTCAGCATAGAAGTACAATAAAAATCATATTTAATTTTTGAATTGTAGCGTCGTGATAATAGTACTCCCGTAAACAGAAGTTTTACAATCCCAACGTTTTAATTCAATCAATCAAATACGAACCCTAAGTTCGACCGTAGCTATCCTCCAACCTGACAACATCGTCAAGCTCCGGCGTCGAAACTTCTAGAACGTCCACGTCTCCGTCAAGAGCCGCCATTCTATGAATCGTCCGCGGCGGGATGTGATAAACTTCACCTTCGTTCAACTTAAAAACAGACCGAGAATCACCTTGGTCTATTTCAAGAGTTAGAATTCCAGACTTAACCATTATCGTTTCATCTTTAACGTTATGGTATTGTCGAGATAGGCAGAAACCGTTCGTTACGTGTAAAATTTTACCCGCGTATTTACCTGTTTCAGCCCAGATAAGCTCGTGCCCCCATGGCTTGTCGATCTTTCTCATGGTACCTCTACGAGTCATTAAATATTAAAACACAAAATTTTTAAACAAAAAAAGTGCATCGATCAAGTAGAGACTTTCAAGAAATGGTGAGAAAATGCCCAGCCAACTTGTCCGCGCGAATCGAGGATTTTTATACGATGAAGATTTGAAGCGTGATTCTTTTCTTCAGTTTCTATAATGATACACACTTCACCACTCAATATTTTATTTCGAAGCTCGACCCATGTTAAATAGTCTTTCGTCAACGGTTTATCAGAATAGCATTCTTTATCTAATTTACAGACGATAAGATCTCCTGGTTCCAACTTAAACCTCTTCGATGGCAGATTTAGAAATCCACCCATGAACGCCTAGGCTGGTTACAACTTCGAGGAATTGGGGCATCATGGGATGGTGTCTGATAACTATCGCTATAGACTTACAACTAAAACGAGAAATGACTTCATTTATGCTGAAATCCCAAACTTTGGTCGAAAACATCGTGCCATGTTTTTTAGACGTGACCAACATGGTGCCAGGCTCTAGTTTTTCTATTAACATAGGCGTCTAACCTCGTCAAAAAAACAAATACCGAATCCTTCTTGCGTCATGACGCATATTCCAAATTGACCATGGTCCAAAGATATTACAATGCCCAATTGGTCAATCGTCCATTCTAACCAATCCCTATCTTCGGGATCATCAAGTGGAGTAAGGTAAACGGTTTTTTTAGGCTGGACCAAAGCGCCCGGTTCTACGGTCTGCGTTAACGCGCTACGTCCCTTCGAAGCCCACACAGTCCCATTGTAAATAAAAAGTTATGAATTTTTCTTTTTATATTTCTTCATGGAAATATAAACTTCCATTATCTTCAGTTTAATATCGGGAGGAGCCACGCCCCACTGCCAGAGTATCGAACCTTCCGCTTGGGAGATTTTCTTTTGTAGTTCAACTGCCAACGACTCTAATCTAACTACGGAAGCCGCAGAGGCTTCGGGTATTTCGATGCCTAATTCGATAGCGATGCGAATGATCTCGTCGATAGAACCTGTCTTTATCGCATCACTGGCTGCAAGATATAGAGCAGTTTTTCGAGCGTCATTTTTCGTTCTGTCGGGATGTGTCGCCGCGGCGATCGATTTCCAGATTTTCTTTATATCTTCTGGCAACTCATCTACTTGTTCATTCGCACTGGGCAGTTGTTCTGCCGGCGAGCTGGCAAATTCAACCTGTGTAGATACCTTATTCGAAGGAACTTCAGGCTGTGAATATTCTTCGATCGATCCGTCAATAGAACTCGCGAGTTCTTTCAAAAAATCTATCTCAAAGTCTTTAACGGCCTCGTCTCGATCTTCAACCTCAAGTCTTAAGTGTTCAACTTTGTGAGTCAAGCTTTTCCATTTTCGTTTATTCCTTGAGCTCATTATGTCTATAAGTAATTCAAACGTTAATTACTCGATTATTTTTTTAGATAGTAAAAACAGCGCGTGTTTAATCTTGGGCGTCAATAACAACGTGACCTTTTCTATATCAACGTTTTTTAATTCTTCTGACTTGACGCGTTCCAGTTCTCTAATACTACCATCCCACTCGGGTATCGATTCGTTTTCCATGATCTCCAAACAAAAGTCGTCGTCGATACTTGTAAAAACGATGGAATCGATTAATTGCGCTGCCCATCTCGCGACGTCATTTTCTCTAGTATTTTCTTCTCTGATCAAATTATCTTTCGAATGAAAGATGCTATTGAGACCCTTTATGAGGTCTCCGACGAAAGAACCTTTGTAATTCTTGATCTCTTCTAATATTTGTTTTGTTACGCTTTGAGGATTCTCGTCCCACTTTGCCTTAAGCGTTCGAGAAACCATAAACTTTCTAGACGGTCCACCCGCAGAGTCAGGTATCTCTAACTCTATCTTTAACTTTAAAGACGGCTTTTCTAATCTCGGCATTAAAATCTCCTGTGTCTCAATAAGGCGCTATAGCAGTCACCCATCCCATCCCTATCCACCCTTTTATACCCGATGAAGACAACAGAAGATAAGCACCATTTTTCCACTCTTCTGAAAACAACTCTTCTTTTATGGTAGATTTTTTCCCGTCGGGTTCTTCGTTTTTTCTAGCCTCTAAAACTATAAGCACTTCGTGAATGTCGACGAGGCCCGCTACATCGTCGGTATCATCAACATCATAAGATTTCCATAGAATCAAATGTTCAATGTCGGTTCGACATGCAACCAACGTTCCGATAGGGAGAAGCTTCTTCTGGGGCACTTCATTAATTTATATTAGGTTATAGTTATTGTTTTAGGAGAAATATTTTATGGCTGTTAAAGAAGACTACGAGAATCTGCTCGTGGAAATTAAAAAAGAATTTTCTGACTTTGACGTCGTCGTGAAGACTGATTCAATCTTGATGAAAATCATAGATGTATGTCTAAGGATTTTAACGTTCAATCAAATGAATAAGTTTATGACTAAGTTTATTACTACTTTAGGGAATACAGTTTATGTCCCAGCCGATTGGGAACAGCATTCGCTAGTTGGTAAAGTCGAAATAATGCGTCATGAAAGAATTCACATGAGGCAAGCCAAGAAGTATGGAAGATTTTTATTTTCTTTCTTGTATCTAATGGTTCCTCTCCCCGGAGGCCTCGCATACTTCCGTAAGAAGTTTGAGATGGAAGCCTACGAGGAGAGTTTGAGAACTCTACACAGGTATCTTGGAATAAAGGCTTTTACACCTGCCTTGAAGGAGTTCATCATTTCTCAGTTTACTTCTGCGAATTACTTTTGGATGTGGCCTTTCCGGAAGAACCTCGAGGCTTGGTACGACGGTGTCGTGGCAAAGATAAAGTCTGGTAATTAAATACCGCGTCGAGTGACATTCCTTTTGTCACCTTAACGAGATTATCATCACCAAGGATCGTCTTTCGAACTTCGTCGGAGGGCGGTCCAAACTCGCAGACAAACTTGAATCGTGATGGTCTCGTGGTCAAAGACGAATCGACCTTTTTAATATCGTTCGCGGTCATCGCAAAGATTACTTGCTTGTAATCATTGTGTACACCATCAAGAGCGTTGATGAACGCGTCAAAGGTAAATTTGACCTTGTCATTCTTCATGGTACATTCCCTGCCATTGAAATAACTGTCGAAGTCCTCCATGAGAACCAAAGATCGTCTTGGGATAGACGCGAACATCGTCGCAATGTCTAAGTTGCTGTAGTCTGGGTTCAGGTAAACGACGTAGATCGGTAACGAGTATTTCCTGGCGAGGTACTTTATGAATTGAGTCTTACCGTTTCCTGGTGCTCCATACAACAAAAGACCTGTTTTACCCTTCTCTCCAGCGACGACTTTCTTTACGTCTTTTTCTATATCTCCGCACATCTTTAGATCAACGACGGGAACTGCATTCTGATCTATGCTCAGCTCCCCTAGTCGATCTGTTCCATGGGGTGTAAGAGCCATTACGGGAATAGAGGGGGCGTCTAACCCTTTTCTCTTGATGATGTCTAAAATTCTTTTTCTGTGCCATCGTGGAAAGACAACGTGAGTCAATTCCTCTTTGCCCTGCCAACCCGCAGTGAGCAATCTTTCTCCTCTAGAAATATAGAAAGACGCTCCCTTGAGCTGTACCAACGCATCATAGACGTCAGGATATCTCGGTTCGGTCACGTGCTCACCGGTCAATATCCACTTAAAGTTGGCTTCGGATTCTATCAAATCGACCAACCTCTTACTGGTATCATTATCGATCTTGTAGGTTCCTAGAACGATGTACTTTAACGTCGCCCAGACTGAAACAAATACACCTGAAATTATTCCAAATACTGTGAATAGGTTATTCATTTGACACGCTCAAGGTTTGACTGTCTGTAAAAGAATGCTGGTAAAAGAAGATTTAAATTTTTCGATGATACCTGGATGTTGTTTTTCTTGTAACTTTACTTCGCCTGTCTTTCCGCCACCATGCCAAGAACCCTTCGGACATAGAGTAAACCATGTCTTCAGAGTTCGATCATCTGTCGATGGAAACCCGCACCATGTTTGCTCTGTCTCTACAAACAAAAACAGCGCCTCGGGTGAGAGACCAACACTTGAAAATTCTTGTGCGCGCTTTTCGTAATCGTGCAGCCACGAGTCGCGCTGGCGACCGAGACATGTCTTACACTCTACTACGCAAACCAGCTTACCGTTTTTCCACAATGAAACATCGGGTTTTCTATACCCACCCTTGTTGGGCAAACTCAAGTTCTTCTCCGAAAATACTTCAAGTTTCAAGTGAGATAATTCGCTGGACCTTGTGATCGCATCGACCAACATATTGGTCGCTTCAGTAAAAACATCTGCCAGTGGAGGTTCTTTAGTTCGACCCACTGCTTGAGAGAGTGCTCGAGCGCGGCCCGCTACCCGATCCATGTATTCGCAAATTCCATTTTGCATAGCTTCGGAATCGATTTCTCCCAAAGCATAATTGTCGCACTTCTCGGCGTAAGAAATTAATTCGCTCGCCGGAGTAATCGACCATTCTTCGTAGGCGCCCTTGATTTTTTCTACAAGACTCATACAATGATTGAGTAGACCTTTTATCAATCATAACGTTTACTCGATCGCTTTTGCAAATAAAAAATCTTCCAAGAATTCGCAATTCAACGTTGAAAGCAAACTCGGGCACATATAGATATTCTTAAGGAATAGAAAAGTCTATTCTAAAAGAAAAGGGGCGCTCATGAAATATTTTTCAGCACTGCTAATGCTCATGTCGATGTTAGCCATTGGAAGCGGTTGTTGCACAAGTACGAAGACGATGGTGGTGTCCAAGTCAGCTGAAGAAATCAACATAGAAACTGTAGCCTCTGTAGAAGATGCCACCGTGGCGCTGGTCTCCGGCAAAGCCGGCGAAAGAGTAGCCTATTGCGCAGGAGTCTGGATGGAAGATAAAAAAATAATCACCGCTGGACATTGCGTCGAAGTAGCTGGAAGAAATGTCACTGATACTCCACCATGGGAAGAATATAGTCCCGTAGGCGACGTCGTGATGTTTTTGAATCATTCTGACGCGATCGACGAGGAAATTCCGCAAGACAAAGTTTGGATAGGCATTGTAGAAAGATTTAACGACAAACTAGACCTCGCGACGATACGACCCTTGGGCGAAACTTCGCGGCATCGAATAGCGCAGATCATAGATGAACCTATCATGATGGGTCAATTATTGCACATCATAGGACACACTGTCGGTATAACATGGTCTTATTCTAGGGGTTACGTTGCTAACTCTAGAAAAGTAGAGGGCCCTAGCGCAGTCATAGTCAATACGATACAAGCCTCTGCACCCATGTGGATGGGAAATTCGGGTGGAGGCGCATTTGACTCCGAGGGTCACCTCGTCGGTATTTGTTCGTGGATTAACACTCGCGCGCCTAACATAGCCTTCTTTATTCATCACGACGAAGTGATGAAGTTCTTGCGAAGCAATTAACATCACTTCGTCGTCAATAGCTTAACGATCTTGGGACGATCCTTCACTGAAAAAACGCACCACTGGTGGATGGTTTCGTCCCATGTATGAATCAGTCCTGATTCGTCAACTTGTTTCACGGTGCAGATGTGAAAAGCTTCCCTGCCGTTTCTATAGCGATTGACGATCAATTCGGTGCCTACGGTCCCGATGAACTTCTCGTCGACGATCGCATCTTGGAGCGCGTCAGGCTTGAATCCTCTTTTTACTTTTTTTACATTAACGTTTTTTTGTTTTTCAGTAGCCATGTTTAGTTCTCCACTTCCAATATAGCGCTAACGCGCCATCGACAGGCTGACGTTTTCCCAGTTCGTTCTTAAAAAATATCTCCCAAGCTCTCGCGGCGTATTCTCCCACGCCAGGCAATTCGGCTGCATGTTTCCACTTTTTTTCTTGATAGGCTTCGGTCATCTCGAATAGTCTTTTTGCTCTTCGATTCTGGAAGCCTAGAGAAGATATTAATTCCATTACTTCTTCTAGTTTCGCAGTTAGAAACGTCGAGGGATCTGGCCACCGTTTAAAAAATTCGGGTAAGATTTTTTCTACCTGTCTTCGTGTCGTACAGTTCAGCATTAAACAAGCTACAATGCACTTCCACTCATCGGGCCATAAATCTTCTTGAATCAATCCGTACGGCGATCTTTGAGGAATCACAACAACCTCGAATTAGCGTTCAATAGTTCACCCACGAGCTCTAAATCACTAGTGTTTTTTATGGGCATAAAACGTTCAGACCGTTCTACGCCGAAATATATCGTGTCATAGGCTTCGGTAATTTCCTGTAATAGTCTTTCGTGTTGAATGATTAATCTACCACCGACATTTTTTTGAACTCTATTCCACGCTTCTCCGAGAGGTGAGATGTTTAGATTTGCGTTAAAAATGAAAGTATTCGTATTCAACCACTTAAAGCTTCGAGGATCTACTCCATGAATTTTGAAGCTTTCTAAAATTTGATATGAACCCTCGACTTCGCACAACACGCCGCCAGAGTCTTCGACATTTCTTTGTATGACTTCGCAAGAAACATTGGCACTTGAAATTATATGACGCCCAATAGCTACGGGGTCTAAAGACGCAGCGACATTATCGACATTGACAACGCAGACATATTTCCCACCCTTTTCAAGAAAATCTCTAAGAAAGTTCGAAGAAACGAGAGCCGGAAATAAGTCGCCATGGCCGCATGGATATAGATCTGGTTCTCCATCCACAAAAGAAATTTGATTATCAGGTTCTAATCTGTAGGATTCGTATTGTTCTATGAACTCTATACGATTCGAGTCGAAACCAACCTGCGCCGAAACGTGAGCGACGATTCTATCTTTTAGACGAGGACTTACAACGACCCAGATAGGACCTGTACCATGCGCTTGAAAAAGCTTTAACGTCAACAACGACATGTCAACGCCAGGTATCCTCAACAAAGCTTTCGGCTCGCCGATTCGAGTACCAGCCCCACCAGCCATGAGACAATAAGCAACTTCGCCTCGAAATATTGCTTCATTACCAATTTCTGCACATTTTTCTACGTCCCAACTGGTCACCACCGCGTCCTCGTGAGGAACTTGTGGAAAGTTAACCCCATAATCCTTAGGACTAAGGATCAAGTCTAACAACTTGTTTTCGCTTAGTCCACCGGGTCTATTGACTAGATCGCGTGTAACAACTGGAATGGCGTTTAAGCTTTTTTTGAATCTCTCGATTAAGGCCGTCGTCGACTTCATCAAAAGTATACTACCACGGTACCATCGACATTTACACAATATACAAAAAGAAAGGATATCGGCCTTGTGCCGTAAGTTATTCAGACAAACAAATTTTTAAAAATTTTATCGTAATACTCGCCAAACTTGGTGTGCAATAATTCTTCAGGAGCGACCCATCGAACCGAGCCTTCTTCGGATCCTCTAAGCTTACCTGAAGCCGAAATAACTCTGAAGAGCGTTATTCGAAGACCATTTTCAACGTCAGATCGCAATTCGACTATGTCGCCAGCTATCAAGCCTGTCTCTTCCCAAAGTTCACGGCGAGCTGCGTCTTCGTCGGATTCTCCACTTTCTACCATGCCGCCTGGCATCGATATGTGAAAACTATCTTCTGGGTCTACGACCACCAAGACTTGACGATTAGGCTTAACAATCAACAACCTCACCGACCGAGGTTGTTTCCCCATTTCGGAAGCTTCATCAGAAATAACGTTCGTTCTCTGGCTCGGTACAAACTGACCTCCGCGAATATTACCCGGCGCGTCGTTACGCCGTGAACCGGCCATGCTGTAATCGCCAGCAACCTCATCCATTCTTTTTTGAAGGAGTTTTTTCTTTTTCTTTTGAAAGGAGCGATCCATATTTCATATCCAATTTTCTCTTGATTAAGAGAAGCGCTTTCTTCACGTCGGAATCTTTTTTTAGAATCGCTGCATATTCTTTAGACGCAAATTCATATATCTGCCTTTTTTGTGCGGAGTCGAATTCTTTGTCTGCCATGTCTTCGACATCTGACATCCACTCTTCGATGACTTTAGTTAAAGTAGTAGACGCGCTCTCGCCGGATTCTTTTTCGTAATCCTTAATCTTCGTCTTCACATCGTCTGGTAAAATCGCATCTAACTTTTCTCCTAGCCACAAATCAATTTTCTTTTCTGCTTTGTCTAATTGACGGCCCATAAAGCTTGCGAACCACTTTTGTGGTCCACCTTTGGAATCTCCAAAACCTAGTGCACCCTTAGCCGCACTCTTTAAGTCAGACAATCCCACCTCGTGTAACGATAAGGACTCTTTGATGTATTTTCTTAGGAGACGATGATCATTCGACATATACGTCTTTAATTATGCAGGTTGCCCCACAAATATTCGAAAGAATCGATAAATCTCGACCAGGTAGCATCTTCCACAATCGACTTGAACCCGTAACCATCGAAAACTGACCTAACATCTTCCCAACGAGGCGTTGCCATAGAAGACGTCATATCTAGCGCTTCTTCATCGGCCCAGCGCCTAAACGAGATCAAGTCGTAATTGCGCTGAAATTGAGCCGCGTGTTCTCGGTCGTCGAGGAATTGGGCCAGTTCGGCAGGATCGCTAGCAATTTTGGCAGCGATTTTATCACCGATACCCGGAATGCCCGACACGTTGTCTGATTTATCGCCACGCAGAGACTTCCAGGTGACGTAATCGTAATCACTGGGCGCTGTCAGATAATCTTTTTTAATTGGGTTCCAGACTTTTACATGAGAATATTCTTGAATTAATTGAATGAAGTCTGAGTCGTTGGACACCACTGTCCATGGAATCGCAGTCGAACTATACCTGATGAGGTTATAGATCGTATCGTC
>Ga0214921_10006652_pt1 | contig 15701 bp, 30 predicted proteins | sample LL1505_MetaG_FD_177992 | JGI IMG/M metagenome (GOLD analysis project Ga0214921, IMG submission 177992) | Freshwater microbial communities from Lake Lanier, Atlanta, Georgia, United States - LL-1505 | ecosystem: Environmental > Aquatic > Freshwater > Lake | place: USA: Georgia | collected...
AATCAATCTCACAGTCTGGAGTAATTGGGGCATCTCCTTCAACATAAAGCATTACCGAAGTATTAATCATATCAATTGTTTTTTTCATCATTGTTGTTTGGTGGCTATGCTCATCAAAAATTATTGGCAGAACATTTTTCCATTCGTGTAAACATTTCCACAAAACTCTATTTTTATATTCATCGTAATCTATTTTATGAGATAAGCGCTCTTCACGCAGACCATCCATCTGTAGAATAATTTCATTGTTAGGGAAGTGCACCCTTATTGTGGAAATTGTCTCATCAATGATTGCAGTATCTGGGTGGCTTGGCAAAACAGAGGTAGCAACAACAATAGTCACATCATCTTTATTCATATAGATCCCTCATTACCTTAATAGAAAAATCTCTCTTGTATTTAATCCACCAGCACACAACCTGATGCATATTGTTTGGGTAATTATTAATAAGATTAGGAAGCATTTCTTGCAGTTGGTTCCAGTTTTTAACTTTTTCAATTGGAATTTCTGTGGGATAAACATAGTTAAAATAATCAATCATTTCACCCTTAGAATCAACACGATCACCAATAGGCAAAGCCAACATTTCAATAGCCTCAAAGAATCTAAAGGTGTCTATAACTTGGGCACCAGCAGGGGCTGGAACAACCTTAGCCTTTGATAGAGTCTTGTAGTAGTCTTTAGGCTGCTCGCCCTGTGCAAAGCCCTCTGTGGGCCTATAAAGGGCATTAGGAAGGTTTGGCATGACTTCGGACAACTGCTTTCTACGCTGATGAGTTATCTGTCCACCAAAATAAATATCATATTCTTTAACAGGATAATCAGGCAAGTTAGACTTTAAATGTTGGGGTACACCAATAAAAAACTTATTATATTTTTCATGTTTTTTGTGTGCATAGTGAATCCAAATAGATATATTAGGATGATCAATTTTATCTACATCAAAAAATGCACATTCATCACCAGTAATAAATAGAACAGCCCTATCAAGGTTTTTTAATTGTTTGGATATTGCATCTTCTTTTCCAGCATTACCTTGTCCAGGAATAACAACAAACCCACGATCTGTTTTTGGTATTTCTTTTACAACTATCTGACTAACATTATTTTTTTCAAATGTTTCTTTAAGTAATCCATAGTCCCATTTGCCATCCGCAGCATCAAGCGGATCAATAGAGTAGATATATGCTTTAGGCGGGTTCATAGTATAGATGCACCTCATGCTGATAGTCTAAAATTATTTCAGTATATCCTAATCCCTTGATCCATTGTCTAAGATTATATAAAGATTCATCCCATTGCTGTAACATAAACTCAGGGTGTCCAGATAGCCAAATCTTTGGTTTGTACTCTCTAAGCACCTTCTCTGCACCTCCTAGCACCCTCCATTCACTACCTTCTACGTCCAATGAAATGGCGGTAGGTGGCTTAATAGCATTATCATACACACAAGAATCTATAGTAATCTGACCATACGTATCTCCTTCAAGATACAACTCTTTAAATCCATGTGCTGCTTCAATAACATCGTTAACCTCTGGGGGCCATTCATTATAATAAATTCTTGCAAGATCATTTATTTTATCAGAAGCAAACCCAGGAATACATACCATAGGAAGTTCTAGGTTGTTTGCAGTCCATGTTGCAGGAAAGTGCGACCAAACTTTAGGATTTGGCTCAAACAACACCACCTCTGCTCCCCACATTTGACACAGCGCTGGAAACTCTCCTTCTTCAGCACCAACGTAGTAAACAACATCTCCAGTGCTAATGTTCTCAGACATATGCTTTAGTCTTGGTTTTTCCCAGCCATGTGGCTGATACCAATCTGGTCTATCTGCACGGTGCTTAGGCAAGATCATTTCAAACTCTCCGTTCAAAACTGCTTTAACCATTTCTGTCATTTTTGTATCCATTCCATAAGGGATACCTTTGGCATCCAACCAGTTAAATCTTTAAACTTTTGATTTGATGCAAGAGTTTCTTGAACCTCTCCAACTCTTGACGGGATAAACTTAACATCATTTGAAATCATATTAGCAATATCAAGTATAGAATAGTTGCTTCCATACCCAATGTTATATACCTCTCCAAGTCCATCTTTAACTTCAGATGCAAGTATATTTGCTTCTACTACATCAGATATGTGTGTAAAGTCTCTGCGCTGAGATCCATCTCCAACTACTGTTAGTGGTTTTGATTCACGATATTGTTTTAAGAATAGTCCTATTACTGGAGCATACTGTCCTTTTAATGGCTGCCTATCTCCATAAACATTGAAGTATCTAAGGGATATAGTCTCAAGACCATAAAGATTATAATAAACTCTTGCAAGGTTTTCACCAAAAACTTTAGCAGCAGAGTATGGTGTTAGTGGGTCAGATGGTTGGGTTTCTATGTTTGGAAGTATTGCTTTCTTGCCATAGGCAGAGGATGTACTAGAATAGATTAGCCTACCTATATTGTTGACCCTACAAAGTTCAAGAACATTGGCTGTTCCTACTGCATTTGACTGAATAGATTTTTTAGGATTTAGTATTGCTGGCTGTATTCTTGCATCAGATGCAACGTGAAATACCCAATCAACATCCTTAAAGAGTGGGGCAATTAGATCATAATCACAAATGTCATACTTATAGTTTTGTGCTTTATCATTCCAATAGAACTGCTCATGACATTCTGCAGACTCATCATCAATACAAATAACATCGTGACCAAGACTAATTAACTTATCAACAAGGTTTGATCCAATAAAGCCTGCCCCCCCAGTTACCAAGCAATTCATTTAATTCCCAATTCTTTCAAGATTGCAGTCCATCTATGGACATACGTGTGTTCCTTTTTTGTTCTTTCGTGCCCTGCAAATCTAATTAGTTCTCTTTCAGAATCATTCTCAAGATAATGATTAATCTTTTCATCTAAATCTTTTAGATTACCGTGCTCATACAAAACAATCTCTTCATCTGTAAACAAATCTTCAAGTCCCTTAATGCGAGGGTAGATAGTAAAACCACCACGACCAGTACTCTCAAACATTCTGTCACTTGTATAATAGGGATAGTTAAAACCAATGTTAAGGCTATCGCCAATTGCTATCTTGCTCCGAGCATAAATTTTATTTAATTCATCACCACGAATTGTTCCAGTATCTCCATCTCCACCTACATGAAGAAAACGCTTGCCATATACTGATCTTAAATGGTTTATTAATTGCGGACGGTAAGGATACTCTGGGTGGTAGCCTTTGCTTCCAACAAAGATAACATCGTAATCAAAATACTTTGGGTTATAGTGAGGATGAACATAGCATTCCTTATCGTATACTCCAGCAGGAATAAAATGTCCTTTGACTTCTGTATTTTTATTAAACCAATCAGTCATTAGTTTATCTGTAGCAAAGAAGTGTCCGATGGTTTTATAAAATGGATCTTCATCCAAATCTTTTTGACGCTCAATACCAAACCATAAGTCAAGGTGATAGGTCATTGTTGGAACATTTGCTTCTTTAAGTTTTAGTAAAACATTTTCCATACCAATGTTTCCAGGAGTATCCCAGCCGTGTGTGTGAACCCAAATAAAAAGATCGCTATTTAAAGACTCACTAAGGATGCGCTGGCTTCTTGCTTCACGTTCCTGCATTTTAACGACGGTATGTCCAAGTGATTCAAGTGACTTAACATGATGATTCTCACTACTATAGTCCACACCGAAGTTGCCCAAAAAAACAATTCTAGCCAAGATTCACCCCTTTAAAAATTATGCTTGAATAGTAGGTTCTGCTTCAGCAGCCTCTTCTACTTGAGACTCCATCATTTCTTCTTTAACTACTGCAGATAACTGCCAATGCCACTTTCCATGCATATCAATGCGTTCTGCAAGGAAATTTGCAACACCTTGTTCACGAGCAGCATCAGCAAGATCAAAAGCATCTTTAAGTTTTGCAAGAACTGCATCATTTGATCTTAAAAGGTCTAGTGCCATATCTTCAAACTCTGAGGTAACGTCTGTTTCTGATACAGTTGAAAGAGATGTTAAACGTGATAGTTTAAAAGGAGCATATGTATCTAGCCTACGAAGATTTTCAGCAAATTCATCGGTTGCCTCTTCATAGTCGTTATAAATCATCTCAAAAAATGTATGTGCTTGGGGAAAATCATCACCCTCAACATTCCAGTGATAGCCATGGGCTTTAAATTTAAGTGCCACTGTATCGGCAAGAAGTTCTTTTAGGGCTGCAATTAGTTGTTCCATCTAATTATTGTACCACAATCTATGGTAAAATAGTTGTTATGGCTGATACATATACCCCGAACGCTGGCATGAAGGCTGCTGCTAGACGTGCATTAAAATGGAAAGAAGATGGCAAGGCAACTGGTGCTGGAACTCCTGTAGGTTGGGGTAGAGCAACAGATATTGTTAATGGATCTGCAATGTCTCTTGATACAGTTAAAAGAATGTACTCATTTTTTTCAAGGCATGAAGTAGATAAAAAAGGTAAAGACTTTTACAATACATCTAACCCATCTAATGGTCGTATCATGTGGGATGCATGGGGCGGAGATGCTGGTTTCTCATGGTCAAGAGCAATTGTAAATAGAACTAAAGAGTCATCAGATATTTTTATAGATTTTGGTAAGTTTGTTGGTGGTGCAGAAATGCTTACAACAATTTTTGGTATACAAAAAAATACACAAACAATTAAAGAAGGCGACTTTGTAATGGGTAGAACCTCTGAAGGTATTATTCATGGTATGGTTGAACATATTATGACTGAGGGTGGAGTGTACGGAGTTCCTGGAACTGAGTATGCAATTCAGTCAAACCCAGATAATCCAGCAATGGCAGTTAGGATATATGAAGAAGAAGGCGAAGGTTGGAAGCCAACCGCTTATAGTATTGGAATGCTTTACTCAGATGCTGAAATAGTAGATATTGAAGATCACATGATGAATTCAGAAATGGATAAGGCAGCAAAGCCTAACTATGCAAACATTATTAAGCCACGTAAAGGTGAGCCAAAAGATAAAGAGTTATATGCAAGAGTAAAGGCTGCAGCAAAAGCAAAGTTTAGTGTATATCCATCAGCAGTAGCAAATGCTTGGGTAGTAGCCGAATACAAACGTCGTGGTGGTAAGTACTAACTTGCACCTCTGGCTGGGATCGAACCAGCGACACATGGCTTAGAAGTCCATTGTTCTTTCCACTGAACTACAGAGGTTTAGATTTAAGTTTAGGCATTCTGTTTTTAATTAATTTAATAACTTCATCAATACCCTCAGCATATGCCATTGCATCATCTTTAGCCCACATTAACTTGCCAGTATCCTTATGAAAAGAAGATCCACGATAAACTAAATAGTCATGCTTATGTTTTTCAAATAACTCAATTAACTGTTTACGTTCTGCTGCAATAGATTTAGTACATCCACTACAAGGACATAACCAATCACCACGAGCAGGAGTTTGATTTGGATCAGCCATCTTTTTTAATTATTCCTTTGTCTAGTCCATTCCAATATAATGAATAGTAGTTATAGTCTAATGAAAATCTTTTCATGTGTTGTACTATTGCTCCAGTGTGTGCATATAGTGGAATACCAGCCTTTTTTAGATTACTAAAAAAAACAACATCTTCACTAATAAACTTTTCTCCAATATTTTCTTTTTCAGCAAAAAGAGAATATTCTGGACACATTTTTCGAATTGGATCAATAATTGATTTATGCATTAAAACAAAACCAAATCCAGCGGAGTCAATTTTAAGTATTTGATTTTCTGGAAGTGGGTGAATTATCTTTAATTCAAAATCATCTTTTCCCTCATTAAATAGTGTTGGGAATGGCTCCATAAGAGATTGTTCATTTTCTTTTGAAACAAAATAAGTTCCGCAAACAACTGGTTTTGCAATTTTATCTGCTGCATTCCAAACTAAATTAAAAGCATTTTGTGTAATAACAATATCAGAGTCTATCCATAGAAGCCAGTCTGTTTTAACTTGATTTGCCCAAGCATCAAAAAGAACTTGTCGTTGTCTACCAATTTGATTTCCTTGAACACGCATAGAATTAACTAAATTAATTTTATTATTCATAATAGCAAATGATGTATTCATAACACCTTCCATGAACTTACCATCCACATTGCCGTTGTCACACCAGCCAATTGATAAAGTTTCTTTAGGAGAGTGCATCTGTATCCTCAAACACTTCATTTTTACCTTGAACAATAGCCCGACATGCTTCAAATGCTTTGCGAGTCCTACGACTTTTAACAAACCCTTTACGCTCCCATATCTGCTGGGTAAAAAGAATATCTTGATCCATCTGTTCACGAATTTCTTTGACGGTCATGATAATCATTTCCATTAAATCTTTCTTTTTATCATCTTCTAGTTCTTCTATCCAACTAGTCATTTGATTCTCCTTTTAATTAGTCCCGCAATTACTTCAGCAAATTGTTGTGAGTTTAAAGACTCCAAAAATTCTCCAGGCAAGCCCATTTGAATCCCAAGCATATCTAATTCTGAGATGATAAGAAACCTTTGGTTCTGTAAATAAAGTTCAGGTGTGAGTTCAATCTTATTTACGTATGCCCAGGTTTCAAATTTTATCTCTTTACTCATCTTCCCCTTCAAATTCTGCTAATGCGTTGTTATTACTAAAGCAATTACGACAATCTCCGTTTATTAATTTTGACCCGCAAACACCACAAAAGTAATCAGGACTCATCTTTTCTCCAGTGTATAAATGATTTAACATAGACTATTCCATATGCTATCGCTGCAAAAATAAAACCATATTGCTTTGTTGTGAGGGCATAGATGATCCAAAGACATTCATTTACGCACAGGACAAGCCATCCCCAGATAGTCTTACGACCAACAAGAAATATTCCCGAAACGCCTATAAAGGCTAACACCCACGACCACATATTACTTAGATGACTCTAACGGCATTACCATTTCGCAAGGGCATATAATTGATTCAGGTAACTCATGAACCTTAGTAGTAATAACTATAGAGGTTTTACATTCTGGACATTTATAAGTATTTTTCATATACCCAGTATAGCAAACTTTGGGTTTTGGCGCAAGTGTGGTATGATTAAATTATGTGTGAAAAATGTGGTTCCCCACTAATCCCGATAGTTTATGGCCAGGTTAACCCTGTTTTATTAGATATGGCAAGATCTGGTCGTGTTATTATTGGAGATGATGGCGCTATTGATAGGCCACTTTTTTATTGTTCTAGTTGTACTGAGGCTTTTTAATTATGATACTACTAAATTCCTAAATACATAGATTACTCCACCAGTACCTGCTCCACCATTTGAATCGCCACCAGACCCACCACCACCACCTGCCGCTCTACCAGATGCGGCATTTCCACTAGCACCACTTCCAGGAGAGTTTCCACCAGTGCCAATTCCAGATCCTGCTCCGCTTGATGCTGTTCCAGAACCCGCACCCGCACCACCACCACCAGTTGATCCAGATTTTACAGACTGAAGTGGTGATGATAAGGCTGTTCCAGCATTTGCAGTTCCAGCATTAGTAACTCCATTTCCACCACTTACCTGAGCACTCTTTGTTCCAAGATCGTTAATATTTGAACCTGCTCCTGTACCACTTCCGATACCAGTTGTTCCTCCAGTTCCTGCTGAACCTGGACCACCACCATTACCACCAGTTGCTTGAATGTTTCCAAAAATACTTGTTCCTCCTGCATTACCCGCATTAGCGTTTCCATTACCAGATGCACCGCCGCCATTTCCTTGTGCACCAATTGTTGCACTTACGTTCGCTGGCAATGTATAAAATCCTGACCAAAGGCCACCTGCTCCACCCCCACCGCCACCAGATGCTGCGTAACCTGATCCGCCACCACCACCTCCACCACCAAAGCAAAGAACATATGCTGCACCTGCTCCTGATGATGGAGTGTATGTACCAGTTGTTGTAATTGTGTCTAGTGTTCCAGAAAATGAAAGAGAGTTGCTAACTAAAGGCAAGGCAGTTTGTGTAAAAGTAACAACAACATTTGATCCTGTATTTATATAAATAATGACATATGCAGCATCAGATGCTAAATTAACAGATATTGAGCCTGAAGAAGTAGTTGTAGTTGTAATAACAGAACCTGCAGCATCATAAAATGTAACAGTTGCATTTGTAGAACTTACGCAAGTAATTGACCATACAGATGCTGAGAATGTTTGTGAAAGTCTGTAGTATGTATTAGGACTTACAATAGTTGCTGCTCTAGCACTTACGGATGAAGTGCTTGCTATTGGAAATATTGTGGTAGCCATTAATTACTCCTTTAAATTATAGATATATTATATCACTATCTATAATGATTTAAAGAGTTGTTTGCCATCTGGTTAGCCTGCTCCTCAGTATGGCAATAGCCAAAAGTTATTACCAAACCATCTCTTAGGAGTGTCCACTGCCAAGGAATCGGGGGAAGATAAAAAGCATCCTTCTTAATAATACTAGGATCAAACTCTTCAATCTTTATCTGGAATGTCATGAACAGACCTATAGCCTTTACTAACTAAATACCGTGCAATTTCAAAGTTGGCTATAAAATACCCTGCCAACATACCCCATAGAAACTTAAGCATCTACTTTTTTATGATCTTTCTTTATGTGGTTTGTTAAGGTTTCGTGGGCAAAGGGGGATCGAGATTCAATCTCCTTCTTACAAATACTACATATGATTATTCTAGCCATGATTACCCCTTACGCAACAAAATCCACAGTCCTAATGACATGCAGAATAAACTAAATAATATTGAACTTAGTGTCATATATTAAGTATAGCAAAATTACTTAGGTCTGTCAATCCCAGGCTTTGTCCATAACATCTGGATCATCAATATCTAATCTATAAACAGTCCCCCATTTAAAATAAGGTTTATAGAACCAGTGTGACAAAAAAGCGTGGTATGTGTAGACAAACCCATGATCATCATGGTCATCATAGTGTAAAGCCTTGCCTAGATGATAATGAGCAGGGATTTCACAAAGGTTGGCTATCCACTTGAGCAGAAGGTTCTTTGTCCTGTGTTCCTTGATAAACTTCTCTAGGTACCCATCGTAATCTTCCATTTTTATATTGCCTTTCATACCCCAGTGATTTCCAGTCCATCTTCATAATCTTTGGCTCTTTAATTTTGGTTAACCTTATATGTCATTGCAACATAGCAAACTACATACCCAGCAAAAAATGCGGGAATAAGAAATAAAACATTAATCATTTGTAACCCCCTTTATCTTATCAGTATAGCATCTGGCACAAAAAGATCCAATTCGTAATACTTGTGTAGCATTCTTATCTTTACAGATATCGCAGGTAATTCCAGTCATTGTCGATGCCTCTTTTTGTTACCATACTTAGCCTTAATATCAGACTTAGCCTGATTTACAATAGCCTTCGTAATCTCTTCAACTGTAAACTCTTGGTCAAAGGTTTGTTCAGTATCCATTATAACTCCTTCTCAATAGCCTGAATGGTTGGGCAGGGATAAAATAATCCATCACACTCAATACAGTTAGTTCCCCAATCACCATTGGGCAAAGTAATATCCTGTGGCTTATGCAATTCTAACACTGCACGAAGGGCAAGGTATGGAGTCTCTGGTGTCCTACTTTCTCTGTAATGGTTGCTATCTATATCCGATAACAGGTCGCTGTGCTTCATTAATATCCTCCTAAACATTCATTACGGGTATGGTATAAACGTATCTTGGTCATTGTTTTTTTGTTTGGGGCATACAATTCTTCACCACAACAAGCAGTCTTAAGATACCACTCCTTAGCAAAGAAGTCATAAAGCATAACTTTATAGTTCTCATATTTCTTGGTTACAAAGGTTTGAAAAGGGTCGGGGATTTCAAGACTTTGGAGCATTTACACACCAAATCTTATTATCACTCATAGTTTGATGAGTCTCCCAAAATAGTGGATCTTTATGTGATATACCACATAACTTGCATTCGTTTTTATTCAAAGTCTACCTGGCTTTCAAAAATGTCTGGTTTCATATCATCATCCATAGCACCACAAACGGCACAGGCAACCTGCCCATCAAGGTCTAATTTAAAATCACAATTATGATTGTTCATAACTCAAGTGTACCAAAGTTCGGCAAAAAGTGCAACTTAAAGTTCGGCGCGAAATAGAGGGTTCCAAACCTTCCCAAGCCCGACACGGGCTATAGCGGTTCTATCCCAATTATGCGGGGAAGTTATGATAAATCAATCATTTACGGAATTTAAAAACAATAGCCAATATCGCTATAGGTATTAAACAGAAAATACATTCCATCATTTGCATTTACTACAATACATAGGGTTTCTCATGTTATCTTCTGATACCACTAATCTGCGAGAGCAGTGAGAACAAACTACCTCAAAAAGACTATGATCGTGTAAAAGAACCTTATACCTATCAGTATAATAGAACATAGTTACAAACCATGTTACTGAACAAAAAAATACTACCAATCCTAGCGTCATTTCTACTCCTCAAAACTCATCTGTGTTTCCCAAAAATCTGTATTTGGGTAAAGAATAACTTCATCTACGACATGCTTACATGCAGGGCAAATTACCAAACCATCAAGGTCAACTTCATATGCATGTTTGCAGTCCATTTATCTAGTATACCAAACTTTGGCGGGATAGGTCAAACAGTAGCCCATTTAATAATATTACACCTACCGTGAGAAGGCCTAACATTTTCTAAAGTATCTAAACCACCTTTAGACAATGGATAAACATGATCAATGTGTAAGCCTTTTTCCCATCCAGGAATGCCTACTTGTCTTGGAGCAGATAAGTCTACTGGGGTTTGGCATATGTGACAATCTAATCCATATGTCTGTAGGACCATCTCATCAGAATAATTTCCAGGAGATGTGTTATTTCTGCGAAAATGTCTGCGAGCATTAGGAGTGCGAAATCTCCACTCTCTTCGTAATGTATTTATTCTGTCTTTATTGATGACTCTTTGATTTTTCCAATAGGCTCTTTCGGCATCTGTGCACCCTTGACACGGATCTTCTTTTCTATCTCGTCTATGCCAATCATAGCCAGATCGTGTACCATGTGCTGGTTCTGCCTTATGTCGCATATATCCATTATCTCAAATTTTGCGGGGGAAGTCAAGAAGCCATCTCCCCTAGTATAACTAACCCCTATGCCAGATATAGAACGTTAAGGCTATGCTGAGGATATATGGGATAGCGCAGAAAGCCAACATATCCATGGTTACTTATCCCCTGGAAAAATACACTCTTTGATACCCCAGATAATAGCCAAACCAGATAGAGCGATCATCCCATATACCCAATAAATATATAACATTGCGAAGTCCATGACATGATTATACTACTGGTTTGATAAGAGTTATCCACAGGTTTAGGTTTGATATTTCTGGTTTGATAACGGTTATATAACATAGTTATCCACAGGTTTATCCACAGGTAGATCTTACTGATATTTTTTAGATATTCTTTTAGTGGAGGAAAGTGGAGTAAAAGGGAGCATTGAGCATTTAGACAGATGGGTTCGTAATGTCTAGGGGGCCAAACCTCCTATCACACAAACCTTCATATGTCAAACCATCATATCGGAGATAGCGGATTATACCTCACAAACCCCTATTTGTCAAACCTTTATAGCCTACAAACCATTAAAAAACCCTCTACAAAATGTAGCAAAATGTCCAATAAATCTAGGAAAAACCAGGAAAAAATATATAAAAGGTTTGATAATTTCTAGAAAACCAGGAAAAAAGGTTTGTCTATTTGTTATGTATTATACTAGGGGAAATTGGTATCATTCGTAATCCCCCGCTAAATTCCGTGGGATCGTAATGTCTAATAGGACTGTAACTCTGGCCTGGGGCGGGGGATCAATAAGAGTAATTGACAAACCCTACAGTATAAGATACAATACCAAACCTTTATATCCTGGTTTGACAAACAAGGTTTGATATGCTATGAATGGGGAAAAGTTTTTAGGGTTTCGTAATGTCTTTTAGGAAATAAGGTTTGGAGGTTTGTCCATGAATGGGGAAAAAATTGGCTCTATCGTAATAAAGTTTTAGGGAAATGTGGTTTGTACCATATGTCCGATTTGTCTAAACTCCGGCCCGCAGGCCGCAGATCACTCTGCGTTACCTGATGCCGCAAGAACCTCATCAAGATTTTCAAAACCTTCGTCTTCAAGTCTTAGAGAAGCCAAGAACAGTTGCCAAGTTTCAGCAATATATTTTTCTCCGTCACCAGTTACGGCACAGAGATGTTCTTTCTCTAAGTAAGCAAGTGGCAAACCTAAGTCATTGAATTCTATGAACTCACTGAAACCTGGGTCTTCTCTATACTCGGAATAGAGTTGTCCTAAGATATCACAAATATTAGAAAAGTCGGTCATGGTTATATTCTACTCTCTTTTGTTCTACTATGTCAAGTTGAAATTGTGCAGACTCCAGTACTTCAAGTCCCCTGCGAAAAACGAGATAAGGTAGACTACGAGACATATACACTCCAACCTTTTCTAGGTCAAGATTAAAATCTGATAGTAATACGCCAATCTTTTCAGCGACCTTTTCTTCTTTGCTTTTTTCTACTGCACGGCTGATACGATACATAGTACTCCTCTCAATTCATTATACCAAAAAAATGGGGAGGAGGCAAGCCCACCACAGCGCTGCCTCCTCACCCTTAGACAGGGATGACCCTACCCCATGTCTTACCCAGCGGAAACCATATCTAGGTGATAACTAATAAATTTATCAATTGGCTTGGTTAGGTCCCCAATAGTAACAGTATTATTAATCAGGTCTACTTCTTTGTACTCATACTGCTCCTCGTGGTTGACCTCACCTACATATATGCCATAGCCTGTTTCGCTCTCGTGCTCGTCTTGAAGGGCATTAATGAGAATGCGAACAAAATAGGATGTATCACCCATTCGTGGCATTGCCTTATTCAGGGCGTGGGCCAGGGCCATAACGCCGTTATCCCCACCCCAATGTGAGTATAGATTAATATTCTGGTTTGGGTCTTCGGTTGTTACGATAGTGAAATTGGTACGTGCTCCCATTACTTTTTCTCCTCTAGGTCGTTTACTTCAAGTATATCAAACAGTGTCGGCTGTGTCCACATCGCTGCGGTCCTCCTCTAGATCTACAATTAACTTAGCAATAATGTTATGTGCTGCTATGTTCTCTGTTTCAGATCCTCCCCATAGCAATTGCTGGGCCTCATTTAACTTAAGATTAATAGCATCCTTATTCATTGAGTTCCCCCTCGAAATCGATAACTACCTTGGACACTCGCCCGTCCTCATTCATCTGTACGTAGACAGGATAAAGACCGTCTCCATAGCCAGTAGAAAATACAACAGCGCTATGTAGACCAACGGTGCCATAGTTTGATTCTAGAGTTGTAGCGCTAACGCCTTGATAAGAGTATTCTCCTACCTTACCTTCTAGGTTCCACTCATCGCCTTCGTTAGTTTTCCATTGGTCTAGATAGCAGGGGTCGCCTACCATTGCCTGACCTGAGTCAACTCCGAAGTGTCCTGCTAAAACTAAATCTGATAGTGTTGCTTGCATTTGTTTCTCCTTTGGTGTTATAGGTGTCCTGTGACAAACCATATAGTTATTGTTAGTACAAACCAAGTCATTAGAAAATGTAATAACCTAATCTTACTCCCTTTCTACTTCTGCCTTCTGTTCTACTGTAGCACATTCTGGGCAATAACCCAAATCGTAGTATTTCTCATTAATTAGTTGACCTTCGTCCTCAATCTCTGCCCCGCAAGCCTCGCAATAAAACCAGTAGAAACTTACCCTGATTTGAATCGTGGTATCGGGGGGACAAGGAACTTCAGTAATAAAATAACCAATCCTATTAACAAAGGACCAACCATCCCAAATATAAAACCCACCATCATCGCCATCACCATAGGTCCAGATGTGTGCAGGGTCAGCCTTCTTGACAAACTCTACCTCTGCTCCATAGGTCTCAAACATATGACCGTCAAAAGAAGCATGTTCATCTATATTATTAGGGATTGGTTTGTATGTGTCAAACCACTCATCAAAGTCCATTTCAATGAAAGCGCTCATAGCCTACCCTCAACATTTTTAGAGCCACACGGTTCGCATTCGCCCTCTGTAACATCTTCCCATTGGTCCGTCTCTACGTCCTCTAGGGTTCCGTCAGCATTATAGATACCAAGTTTATATCCAGTCTCGGTATACCAGAAGCGCTCTGTCTGGCCACAGTCTAAACATTTAGGCATTTTGGGTCTCCTCTATACGTTTACGGTCTATAGATAAATTATAGGTCATGGCATATAGGTCTGTCAAGCAGTCTTTATAGCCCTCTGCCCACTGTTTATCCTCAAACTCTTTGCTTTCCCATTCAAGCATGAGGTTTTTAAGTTCCCCGTGCATTATGTCGATCAATGGGATAGTTACATCCTCTAGAGCCTTCTCTAAATGCTGGGGTATAAAAGGATATTTAGTTGTCATTAAGCACCCCCATTAAATGCCTAGTAGCAATAAGTTCTCCAGTATTAACAATGTCTGCTACCTCATACTCACGATACTCATCTGTATCGTAGTCACCTTCATATGTATTAAAGATATTATTAAGTTTCTCAGCGTCCTGTAACAGACTAATCTCGTGTAGTCGTATATACTCTTTAAATGTATTTAGGTCCATAGTATTAATCATACCGTCCAGCACTGACATTGACTAAGTACTCTTGTGGATACTCAGGCTCTCCTGTTACCCAATCGTAACTAATATCCAAGTCGTGTTCCTGACCTTCAGGCCAACCAACTGTGACTACTAATTCTGTTTGATCTTCAAAGAAGATTTGCTCAACAACTGAGCGGTAGGTAATTTCACGGGATTCAATATGCATTAGTCAAAGTACCCTTCTGCTTGCAAACCTTTTAATAAATCCATTGCTCTCCAAGTGTTGTTATATAGCCAAGGGTCATCATCTGAATTTATCGTGGTAAGTACAGAATCAAGAGCAATAATCATATCGTCAGCATCTACGCTTTCATATCCTACTAGTGGCATTACTCACCCCAATACTTGACAATAGTTTCCATAGTGATATGTAGGTGGCAGTCACAAGGCTCTCCACCCATGTTCTCCTCAAACTCAAAGTGTGAGTAGTTGTCCTCATAAATCTCATTTACGAGTTCTGATATGGTATATGGTTTATATGTTGTGGTCATACTACTATCATATCCTCTGCCACTGACATTTTGGATTGCCATAGGGAACAGTTGTTATCTAATCTATCACCAAAGACACGAATGTAGTCAGCGATATCTGCTGTTTGATCTGTTAAACATTCTTTAACTGTGTCTACTGATATAAAGACTCTTCCATTCCATAGACCCATTTGGCCAATGTTTGTTGGTACTTCTAAACATCCATACGTGTCTTGCTCCCAGCCAACACCTTCTGTACAAACCAATGCATACTTATTGTCGCCATATACATTTTTTTCTTCAAGGGTAATGAACAGAAGATTATCCACAGTACATTCACTAAAGTCACTACTATACTGTAGATTATAAATTCCATTAGCGATTACTGCTAACTTCTTGCCGTCAACGATTTGGCCTAAATAGCCTTTTGATCTTTCTCTCATGGTG
>Ga0214921_10006653_pt1 | contig 15701 bp, 9 predicted proteins | sample LL1505_MetaG_FD_177992 | JGI IMG/M metagenome (GOLD analysis project Ga0214921, IMG submission 177992) | Freshwater microbial communities from Lake Lanier, Atlanta, Georgia, United States - LL-1505 | ecosystem: Environmental > Aquatic > Freshwater > Lake | place: USA: Georgia | collected 2015-05-28
GTGATTTCTGGGAAGCATGAAACTCCTCCGTGCTCAAGCGTTGCAATTCATCCATCCCCTTTTTTAGCATAAGACAAAGATAAGGCTCTCCTTTTTTTCATTTCAGAATAAAAGATACCTTTGTTGTCTTATGCAGGAAGCGTTTCAGCACATATTGGATTCACTCAGAAAATGGCAGCCCAACCATGACATTGTGTTGGAGTCGCTCCGCCAGGCCGGCAGCAACAGGCAGTATTTTCGTTTCAAACACGATGGCGAAAGCTTTATCCTTACCTATAATCCGACCAATGTGCCAGAGAACAATGCTTTTGTGGAGTTTACACAGCATTTTGCCGGCAAAGGATTGAATGTGCCCTCCATCATCTACACCGATGATGCCATGCAGTTTTATGTGCAGTCAGATCTCGGTGATGTTTCCCTTTTTGACCACATCACCAAAGAAGGATTTTCTGAAAATGTGCTGAACCTTTTCAAGAAAACCTGTTGCTCACTCGCCAAGCTGCAGATCGAAGGCGGAGACGACCTTGACTATAGCAATTGCATCGCAACAAGGTCTTTTGATAAGCAAGCCATCTATTCTGACCTGCTTTATTTCCTTTATTATTTTGTTCGTGCACTGGATCTTCCTTACGACAAAAATCTGCTGCTGAATGATTTTGACATGCTGAGCAGCTACCTCATGCAGGAGGAGCACCAGTATTTCATGCACAGGGATTGCCAGAGCCGCAATGTAATGGTTCGTGATGGCGAGGCCTATTTCATCGACTACCAGGGTGGAATGCAGGGGGCTCTGCAATATGACATTGCTTCTTTGCTTTGGCAGGCGAGGGCGCAGATGCCTTATGACTGGAGAGATGAATTGGTGGGGTATTATTTTGACCAGGCCAATGCCTGCCTGAACGGGAAATTGAACAAGAAGGAATTCCTCAACAATTATGATGGATTCGTTTTGATCAGGATGCTTCAAACCCTTGGTGCTTATGGTTTTCGTGGGTTGTTTGAACGCAAGCCTCATTTCATTGCCAGTATTCCTTTTGCATTGAAGAACTTAAAATGGTTTCTAGAAAACAAAAATATTCCCATCAGGCTTCCAGCCTTGCAGAAAGTATTGGAGGCCATTGTTGCGGATGATATCATGGCAAGGTTTGAACCTGTTACCGCCAGCGAAACATCTAAGTTGACAGTGCACATCAACAGTTTCTCCTATAAAAAAGGCATTCCTGCAGATCAATTCGGAAATGGTGGCGGATACGTTTTTGATTGCCGCGGCATCCTGAATCCTGGAAGGATTGATGAGTACAAGACCCAGACTGGGCGAGACAAGCCCGTACAGGAATTTTTATTGCACAAGACCAACATGCCCACTTTCCTGCAACATGTTTTTGGGATGATTGATATAACTGTAGAGGATTATCTAAAACGCGATTTTGAGGGATTGACCATCAATTTCGGTTGCACCGGCGGTCAGCACAGAAGTGTGTTTGCCGCAGACAAGCTTGCTGCACACCTCCACGAAAAATACAAGGTAAGGACAGTTGTATCTCATGTTGAACAAGAAGCCAAACAGTGGAAAAATGATCCTTATTAGTGCAATAAATTCGACATGTACCATCAACTGAACATCCACTAAATGAATACGCAGTCCACTAAAGCAATGCTCTTTGCAGCAGGTTTTGGAACAAGATTGAAACCCTTTACAGAACACCATCCCAAGGCATTGGCTGTTGTCAATGGCAAAACCCTTCTTGAGCGAAACATTGCCTATCTCAACAGTTTTGGCATCAAAGACATCGTTGTCAATGTCCACCATTTTGCTGATCAGGTCATTGATTTTTTGAAACGGTATGAGCATTCCGATACCCATATTGCGGTTTCACATGAAGTGGATGGTCCTTATGAAACTGGCGGTGGGCTTGCGTTTGCTGCCTCCCATTTCAGGGATGTTGCAACGCCATTTGTGGTCATGAATGTTGATATGTTGACCACCCTTGATTTGATGGGGATGATTGATTTCCACAGCAAGATCAATCCATTGGCAACCTTGGCAGTAACCAAACGGGAAAGTTCCAGGCAGTTTCTTTTTGATGATGAGATGCGACTGGTAGGGTGGAGAAACAACCTTACCGGAGAGGCCAAATGGTCTGCAGGGGAAGTGGAAGATGTTCAACCCCGTTCTTTTTCAGGGATTCATGTGATTGATCCTGCCATTTTTGCACTCATGCCCTCATCTGGAACCTTCTCTATTACAGATGTTTATTTGCAACTGGCCGCCCATTCCCTGGTTGTTGGTTATGACCACAGTGGAGATATTATTCTTGATGTGGGAAAACCAGCATCTTTGATCAAAGCAGCAGTTTTGTTTGAATAAAAATGTACATTAGGCAAAATTTTATGCCATGCTGAAGAAAATACTGATCACTTTTGCTGTAATTCTCTTGATCATCCAGTTTATTCGTCCTGAAAAAAATATAGCTGCTGCTCCTTCTGCCACCAATATCGCAACGCACTATTCCACGCCAGACAATGTAAAAAAAATCCTTGAGCGTTCTTGTTATGATTGTCATTCCAATACCACAAAATACCCTTGGTATGCTTCCATACAACCAGTCGGCTGGTGGTTGGCCGATCATGTAAAAGAGGGTAAGGCTGAAATAAACTTCGATGCGTTCATGACCTATAAACCAAAGAAGGCCCGCCATAAAATGGAAGAGGTGAATGAAATGGTCAATGAAGGTGAAATGCCTTTATCCAGTTATACCATTGTACACCGTGATGCCAAGCTTTCAGATGAAGAAAAACTGATTATTTCAGATTGGGCTTTGGCTACCATGAAGGCCATTGAGTTGGAACATAAGCTGGAACCAGCAGAGAGAAAAAAATAAATTCAACCATAGTAAAAAGGGATTCAACTTTTTTCTTCCTTGTATTGATCAAGGAATTCTGAAATGGACTGTTCTGTATTCAGCCCCAACTTTTTCCTGAGCCGGTACCTGCTGATCTCAACCCCCCTCACGGTGATATTCATCAACTGCGCAATCTCTTTGGATGCAAGATTCAGTTGCAGGTAAGCACAAACCTTGAGGTCTGTATTGGTCAGTTTGGGAAAATGTGACTTGAGGTTTTTCAGAAAATTATTGTTGATCTCATCAAAGTGCACCGCAAATTTTTCCCAACTCGCACTGTTCTTTTCAATGTCATTCAGCAGGTGAATGGTTTTTTTGATGTCGTGGTTTTCGCTGGTGTTTTTGTATAGTTTCTGTAGCTCATCTTTTACTTTGGACAGGGCATCGCTTCTTTCAACCAGTTGCATGGAAGTATCTGCAAGCTCCTTGGTTTTTAACATGATTTCAGCCTCTAGCTTTTCATTTTTCAATCGAATGATTTCCTTTTCATTTTGTTCTATTTCCAGCTGGTGTACAACACTCATCTGGCGTTGCTTTTCTTCATAAATTGATTTCTGTCGCAGTAGTTTTTTCTTTTGCCATAAACTATATTCTCGAATCGCAAAAGCAATGATGATGAGGTAGCAGAGGTATGCCCAAATGCTTTTGTACCAGGGCGATTGTATGTTAAACACGTAATTGATTTCTTCGGATTCGTTGCCCAGGTTGTCATGCGCTTTTACATGGAAGACATAGCTTCCAGCCGGGAGATTGGTATAATCTTTTTCTGTTTTATTGCTCCAATTGCTCCAATTATTTTCATATCCTTCAAGCCTATAGCTGTATTCAATATTTTTTTGGACTCCAAAACCCGGAGAGCTGTATTCAAAATGGAAGGCATTGAAGTTGCTCGATAAACTGATGGAATGCTTGCTATTGTCATTTGTTTTAGCCAATGGGCCATACTTGAAATATCCGCCAAAAATGGTGCTATCAGATTTTCCAATGGCCCGTACATTGCCGAGCATAATATTCAATGTAAGTTTGTTGGCTTTGTATTTTTCATAGTTGAGGTGGATAACACCTTTTTCTGACCCAATGAAAACATTGGACCTGTCAAATGCATAGATGTTCTCAAATCCGGAAAGAATTTGCCCTGTAATTTCTGAAAAATAGATGGGCTTGGGGTTTGTTTTGCCTCCTGCAAAATCGATCATTCCAATTTTTTTGCCGCTGCAGAACCAAATATTGCCCTGTCCATCTTCGTACATGTAACGGACCTCTGTGTTTCCAAGAATAGGTTGCAGAAAGTTTGAGATCACGAAGCGGTTGTTAGGCACATCAAATTCATAGACGCCTGCGATGGTTCCAAAGATCACCCGGTTTTTTATTTTAAACACATGATTGTCTAGATTGGAGGGCAGTCCGTCTTTTTCTGTAAATAGTTTTGTGCTGTATTTTTTCCCATCTGCACTGATGCTGATTTTGTAAATTCCCCTGTAAGGATGTGAAGCCCAGATATTTCCTTCGTTATCTGAAGTTAAGAAACGCAAGGATTCATAAAGACCTTGCAAATTGCCTTTGTCTCCGAACTGCCCGTTGTTGAATGACAGCATTTTTAATCCGGAATAGGTTCCTGTCAGGATATTTTGTGCTGGCGGAACCGGACTGGTGGGCAGAAAGGTCCAACCTGCATCCTTGCTGATCAATTTTGCCTGATTGCCTATGATGTCAAAGCAACCATTGTTGTGGCCCATCAGAAGATGCTGGTTCACCTCTTCCAGACGCCATACTTGTCCGGAACTGTTGCCTACCAGGCCAAAGTTTGATCTTAGAAAGCTCAGGTCCTTGTTTTGGGGTGAAAGTTCGGCTGCGTAACATCCATCTGAAGAACCGATGAAAAGCTTGTTGTTGAAAATCTTGGTGGAAAATCCGGCGGCCTCATTTTCATTGTTGGGCGTAATGTATTTTATGGCTGAGTTGTATGCGATAAAGCTGATGCCATTGTTCAGCCCTGCCCAGAGGTTTTTATCCTTGTCTAGAAATACACTGATGACATTGTTGTTCTGAAGGCCTTCCTTTCTTGATATTTTCTGAACGAATTTTCCATCATTTTTTATGATAAGGCATCCCTCAGCGGTAGTTGCAGCAACAAACTCACCCTTGTTCATCTCTGTAACTTTGAAGAAATTGAATGCTGATGCAGGCCCTTCAAAACCACTGTTGTTGGAAAGTGAATCCCCCCTGAGTATCAGGGATTTTTTGTTATAAGTCAGGATCAGGCTGCTTTCATTGCTTCTTTGTATCATTCCTGAGATGATTGAGCCGGAGAGCAAATGATTGTTGGCTGCCTGATGCCAAACATTATTTTTATAGAGGTATAGACCGTTCTGTTGGTCTTGGGCATATAAAATATCCCCCATTTTTTTCATGAACTGCCAGCCACTGATGGGCGGATGAAGCGATATGGCATTGTTTTTCAGCTCAATGATCATCCTGTCCGATGCCCTGAAAAAGACAGACTCTCCGATAATTTCTATGTCCCATACATCTGCAAATGATCTTTCCTTGGCTGGCAACAATGGTGTGAGTGAAGTATATTTCAAGAAACCCCGCTCTGTAGGAGCGAAATAGCCCATTTCACCCTGCCCACCGGCATAAATGATTCCTTTTTCATCAATGGCGATAGACCGCATGATGGTCTTGTTCGGCAGTGGATGAAGCTTCCAAAAAGTTCCGTCATAGGTCAGAAGCCCTTCATTGTTGGCAAAATACATCCTGCCCTTTCTGTCCTGATCAATGTCCCAGGTTTGGGTGCCAGCTTTGAAGTCATTCTTGTTGAAATTGATGATTTGAGGAATTCCAATGGTGTTTTGTCCATGGGTACAAATTGTTTGCAATAACAGAAATGCATTAATAAGAGGGATTCTCATTTTTTTGATTGATAGCATTCAGCCAGTCTTTTGTTGAACCATTCCATCCTCAATTTAGTTATTTATATTAAACAAGCTTTTTTTAAAATTGTTTTGATGTATTCTTGATGTAATTTTTATTTATTGAAAATCAATGGTATACAAATAGTTGATGTAGTTGTGTAGTACTACAAAAATATCCATTGGCTCAACTAATTATACCTTCGTCCTCCCTTTAACGAAGGGTTCATCACTTAATTAAATAAAACTTGCGTATGAAAAAGACTTTGGAGAAGTATACACTTCTTTCATTTCTCATCGTACTGGGATTGACCTCATGGTCCCAGGACAAAACTGCTGTTGGAAAGGTGCTTGATCAATCAGGATTGCCGGTAAGCAAAGCAACCATCCTGGTAAAAGGATCAAAAATCGGAACTTCTACCAACGAATCAGGCAGTTTCTCCTTTTCTGTTCCCTCGTCTGCCAAAACAATTGTCATTTCTTCAGTTGGATTTGAATCCAGGGAGGTTTCAATTGCAGCCGGCATGATGAACATTGTGCTAGACCCGTCCTCAGCCAAACTGGATGAGGTGGTTGTTGTGGGATATGGTGTCCAGAAGGTCACCAAAGTATCCGGTGCAGTAGCAACAGTCAAAGGGACAGACATTGAAAAGCTGAAACCAGTTCGCGCTGAAGATGCCTTGCAAGGCCGGGCTTCTGGGGTTACGGTTGTTTCCAATGGATCTCCTGGCGCAAAGCCAACCGTACTGGTCAGGGGTATACCTTCTTACACCGGAACAGATCCGGTGGTAGTGGTTGACGGAGCCATTCAGAGCCTTGACGATTTCAATGCCATCAATCCTGCTGATATAGAGTCTATCAATGTACTCAAAGATGCCGCCACCACCGCCATTTATGGTGTAAAAGGTGGAAATGGTGTAATTGTAGTGACCACAAAGACCGGTCGTAAAAACCAAAAAACGGAAATCACTTATAATGGTAATTATGCCGTACAGGAAGTGATGAACCAGATTGGCGTATTGAATGCATCTGAATATGCTGCCATTGTGAATGAGGGAAGTGTTACTTCCGGTGGTTCACTGGTATTCCCCAACCTTTCTGGCTTGGGTGTAGGCACCAACTGGCAAGACCAGGTCTTCAAGCAGGCGCCACTTCAGTCGCATACGGTTGCCGCAAGGGGTGGCAGCGATAAAATGTCCTATTTCCTTTCTGGTGGATACCTTGCCCAGGATGGAATTGTTGGGGGAGGGGAGAAATCTTTTTTCAACAGGATCAATGCCACTTCCAACCTCAGCTTTGATCTGACTTCGAAACTGAAGTTCATCACCAATACCACTTATACCAATATCAAAGGAGCAGGTGTACCGGAAAATACCATCAATTCAGTCATCTCCAATGCGCTGAACTTTGATCCTACCGTGCCAGTATTAAACAATACACCCAATACCTATGGGAAGTACAGCACCAGCAAGTACATCCTTTCAGAGATCATCAATCCGCTTACCCAGTTGGAGGATACGTATAACAAGAACAATACCAGCAAGCTCTATGGTAAACTGGAATTGCAGTATGATCTGCTGAAAAACCTGAAACTCTCTTCCCGCTTTGGTTATACCAATACAGATGTAACCGGAAAGAATTTCAGTCCGCTCTCGTTTTACGGAACCAGCCACATCAATTCTACCATGAATGCGGATGGAACGCCCAAGACAGGGTCTCATAACAGTGTATATGAATACAAGACCAATTATTTCAACTATACATTCGAAAATTTTGCCAACTACAATTTCAAAGTGGGCAAAAACCACAACTTTGAAACCGTGGCAGGTTTTTCAATGGCCAGGGTTACTGGTAATTCTTTGAATGGTTCCAGGCAGGATGTTCCTTTCAACTCATGGAGCTTTGCTGACATTTCCTCAGCAACAGGTATCGCAACACTTTCTGGTATTGACCTTGGTTCATATCAATACGAGAGAAGGAACCTTTCTTATTTTGGCAGGGTTGATTATGACTTCAATGACAAATATCTCGTATCTGGAACCTTGAGAAGGGATGGATCGTTTGCCTTTGGCGAGAACAACAAATTTGCGAACTTCTTCTCTGGCTCTTTGGGCTGGGTAGTTACGCAGGAAGATTTTTTTAAAGTTGATTTCATTGATTACCTGAAACTGAGAGGAAGCTATGGCGTTACAGGTAATGAGAATGTAAACCCTCAATACCAAAGGATTTCAACCTTGTTGTATGCCTACGGACTTGGTCAGAATGCCGGATATTCTTTTGGCAACGAGCCGACATCTGTTGGTGCAACCATTGCTTCCTTCAAGAACGATGACCTCAAATGGGAAGAGCAGGCACAGTTGAATGCTGGTTTCGATATCAGGTTCTTCAACAACAAGTTTTCTTTCAGTGGAGACTATTTCAGAAAGGACATCAGTGGCTTGCTGTTTACCCCAACCTTGTCCCTTTATCTTGGTACGGCTTCATTGCCCACTGCCAATATCGGAACTACCAAAACGAGTGGTGTTGACATGAACCTTGGTTATACAGATCAATTGTCCAAGAATTTCAGGATTTCTACCAACATCACATTTACCAAAGCCACCAACTTGGTTACTGAAACCAACAATGGGTTGATCACAGGCGGTGGTTATGGTATACCTTATCAGTCTGTTACCCGTTTTGAGAAAGACAAGGCTCCTGGATATTTTTATGGATTCAAGACCAATGGCTTGTTCCAGTCTCAGGCAGATGTTGCCAAACATGCTACCCAGCCAGGTGCACAGGCAGGAGATATCCGTTTTGTTGACATCAATGGTGATGGAAAAATTGATGGAGATGACAGGACAGACATTGGAAATCCATTTCCTGATTTCACCATGGGATGGAATCTTTCTTTGGAATACAAGGGTTTTGATTTCAATTCTTTTGTCTATGCATCTGTTGGAAATGAGGTTTACCGGGCTTACGAAAGAAACCTGGCCATGACCAATAAATTCAGAAGTGTATTGGGCCGTTGGACCGGAAGTGGATCAACCAATGAAGCCACAACACCAAGGTATTCCTTTATAGATGCCAACAACAATACAAGGGTTTCCGACCGTTATGTAGAGGATGGTTCCTTCATCAAAATCAAGAACCTCCAGTTGGGATATAATTTTTCATCTGCAGCCCTTCGCAAAGCTAATATTTCCAAGCTCCGTATTTATGCACAGGCCAGAAATGCCTTCACCCTCACCAAATACACTGGATTTGATCCTGAAATCTCCGGTGGAATTTTTGACACAGGCATAGACAGGGGTGCATATCCACAAGCCAGAAGTTTTGCAATAGGACTTGATCTTAAATTCTAATCAAAGAAAAAAGAACAACATGAAAAATATACAATTGATCATATCGATGACAGCACTGCTCTTTTTGGGAGCAGCCTGTACAAAGTTTGTGGCCTATGATCCGCAAGAGGATTACCAGATCACCGCAAACGACTACCTGAAGACTGCAGATGATTTCAATAAAATGGCCATCGGTGTTTATTCACCCATGCAATGGTTGTATGCAAACCCGGTAATTGGTGATGTTGCATCAGACAACGCCGTATCTGGCGGAGAGAATGCTACAGACGTGGTTGGTCTTCAGCAAATTGACGACTATCAAACCAATCCCAACAATTTTTACCTTTCTGAAGCGTGGAAATCTTGTTATGAAGGAATCAACAGGGCCAACTATCTTCATGAAAACAAGGCCAAGCTTGACTTTACTGGAAAAGAGGCCTTGTTTGGAGAGGTTTACTTTTTGAGGGCTTATTATTATTTTGAGTTGGTCAGGATGTTTGGCGATGTTCCCTTGTTTGTTGAAAAGAGACTGACGGCTTCAGATTCAAGGAAATTTACCAGGACCCCCAAGGCTGATGTTTACAAGCAAATCGAACTGGATTTGAACAATGCCATCAAGGTCTTGCCTGCAGTAAATACGCAAAAAGGCAGGGTGACAAGGTATGCTGCACAGGCCTTGTTGGGCAAGGTATTGTTGTACCAGAATAAGTTTGACGCAGCTGCTGCAATGCTGGAAAATGTTGTCAATGGGCCTTTCCAACTGGTCACCAACTTTGGTGATATTTTCCTACAATCCGGTGAAAATGGAGCAGAGTCAGTATTTGAAATCCAGTACTCCAACATCAGCCCTTTTTACGATTGGTCCAATCCAGGAAGAGGTCAGGGAAATCTGGCTGTTCAAATGTGCGGTGTCCGCAACCTGGCGGGAACCAGTCCTTATGGTCAGGGATGGAGCATCAATCTTCCTACCAAAGACTTGGCGAATGCATTTGCTGCAGGAGACAAAAGAAAGGCGGTGACCATTCTTGATATCGAAGCGTACAAAGCAGCCAATCCTGCTTTCAACATCAGCTATTTGGTTGCACCGTATAAAAATACTGGCCTCTACAACCAGAAGTATCATCCTAGAAAAGGGGAAACTTCAGGTCAGGTTGAGCTGAATTACCTCAACAACTACCGGACCATAAGATATGCTGATGTATTGCTCATGGCTGCAGAAGCCAACAACAGGGCTACAACAGCCAATGATACAAAAGCCCAGGGGTATCTGAACAGGGTCAGAGAGCGTGCATTTGGTAACAAGTTGCAAAACATCACATCAACTGGTGCAGCATTGAAGCAGGCCATTTGGGATGAGAGAAGGTTGGAGCTTGCCATGGAAGGGGATAGGTTTTTTGACCTGGTCAGGACTGGTCTTGCCGCAACCAAGATCACAGGGTTCAAGGCCAACAAAAATGAAGTCTTCCCCATTCCTCAACAGGAAGTCGACATATCAGGACTCACACAAAACACAGGGTACTGATTTCCTCATCACTAAAAATCTTTCAAATGAAAAAGAATACGATATTACTTACTTCACTGTTGCTGGCCCTCCTTTTTACAGGATGTACCAAGCTGCAATATGATGATGTATCCTTTGTTGAAACTGCCGTTGCTCCTGCAAAGCTTTCAGCAATGTTCAACATTACCCAAGACAATACAGGATTGGTAACCATCTACCCCAATGGAGAAGGGGTTGCCTACTACAATGTTTATTTCGGCGATGGTACAGCGGCACCTGTAAAGGTGATGGCGGGTGAAAGCATTCAGCGAAAATATGCCGAAGGCAATTATGATGTGCGTGTTGTGGGTGTTGGCATCACAGGTAAAACTGCTGAAGCCATCCAAAAATTGACCGTGTCTTTCAAAGCACCTGAGAACATGGAAGTAACAACTGCTGTTGATGCTTCAAGTGCTTTCATGATCAATGTTACTGCCAAAGCACTGTATGAGACCCTGTTCAAGATCACATGGGGTGATGTAGTCAATGAAGTGCCTGCATCTTTTCTCGAAGGTGAAACCGTTAAGCATACCTATGCAAAATCTGGTGATTATACCATCACCGTTGTTGCATTGAGTGGTGGTGTTGCTACCACTACTGTTACAAAGAAAATCACCATCAAGGTGCCTATTGTTCTGCCGTTGGATTTTGAGACAGTTGGCCAGACCTATAGTTTTGTGAATTTTGGTGGCGGTGATGCATCGGTGATTGCCAATCCTAAGCCAGGAACAATAAATACATCCTCTAAGGTTGGTAAAATGGTAAAGAACGCACCTGAAGTTTGGGCTGGTTCCTTGATTGGCCTCAGCAGCCCCATTGATTTTTCTGCGAACAAGATCATGAGACTGAAAGTCTATTCTCCAAGGGTTGGCGCAAAAGTGTTGTTGAAAGTTGAAAACGCTGCGAACAACGGCATCTTTTTCGAAAAAGAAGTGGCCACAACAGTGGCCAACGAGTGGCAAGACCTGACGTTTGATTTCAGGACAATCAACACTACAAATTCTTACAACAATGTTGTGTTGATATTTGACCTGGGTACTACCGGAAACGGATCAGCCAATTTTACTTTCTATTTTGATGACCTCAGGCAAACCAATACCATTGAAGAATTGGCTTTGCCCATGAGCTTTGAGTCTACTGCATTGAATTATGATTTTGTGAATTTTGGTGGTGCAGGTGCTTCTGTGGTGAACAACCCTAATGCAACGGGTATCAACACAAGTTCCAAGGTGGGGAAAATGGTGAAAGGTGCTCCAGAAGTATGGGCAGGAAGCTTTATCAGCCTTGCCAACCCCATTGATTTCTCCACCAAGAAATTCATGAAAGTGAAGGTCCATTCACCAAGGGTTGGTGCCAAGCTCCTTCTCAAAGTAGAGAACCAAACCAATGGAGGAATTTCTTTTGAAAAAGAAGTCGCTACAACCGTTGCCAATGCATGGGAAGAGCTCACCTTCGATTTCACTGCTATCAACACAGCCAACAGCTACCAAAAAGTGGTGCTCATATTTGACCTTGGTACAGCAGGTGATGGTTCATCCAATTACACCTACTACTTTGATGATATTTCTCAAAGCCTGAAGGCAGATGAGTTGGGCATCCCAATGAATTTTGAGTCTTCTACCCTGACCTATGGATTTTTTAATTTTGATGGAGGCAATGCATCTGTAGTGGCCAATCCAAGCAAAACGGGGATCAATACAAGCAACAAAGTGGGCAAGATGGTGAAAGGTCCGGGCGGTCAAATATGGGGTGGAAGTTTCATTGAACTGGCTTCTCCCATTGATTTTTCTGCTGGTAAAACGGTTAAGGTGAAAGTATTTTCTCCAAGGGTTGGTGCTAAGCTTCTTTTCAAGGTAGAGAACCTTGCCAATGGCGCAATCAATTTTGAGAAAGAGGTTACCACAACCAAATCGGGACAGTGGGAAGAGCTCAGCTTTGACTACAGCGCCATCAATACAGCCAATACTTACCAGCGGGTGGTATTGATTTTTGATCTTGGCACTGTGGGTGATGGCTCTGCCAACTTTACCTATTACTTTGATGATATTACAGTAAACTAATCTCCAAAAAAGAATCACATGAACACGAAATTCTTTAAAAACAGTCTGTTGGCTTTGGCTGGTGCTCTTGCACTCGCATCTTGCCAGAAAACAGAATATGCATTCGGCGACCTTGCCAGCCCAGCTGATCTTACCTTGACTGCAACTGTTGCAGGAGTTGATGTTGCGAATCCAGGCGGAAATGGTTCTGGCGCAGTGGCCATTGCAACCACTGCAAGCAAGGTAATTACCTATAAAATTGATTTTGGTGACGGAAAAGTATTGATGGTTCCTTCAGGCACCATCAATTACAAGTACACCACACCTGGAGTGAATGATTATACCATCACGGTAAGTGCTGTAGGAGCAGGTGGGGCGGTATCGAATATCAGCAAAAAAGTAAAAGTTTTTGTTGCGTTTGAAATTCCTGCAGATATCCTGCAGAACCTCACTGGAGGTTCATCAAAAAGATGGGCCTGCGACAAGGATGCTGACGGACATTTTGGTGTTGGTCCCAATGACGGATTTGCACCCATCTGGTATGCTGCTGGAGCCAATTCCAGGGCTGCTGATGGTTTTTATGATGATGAAATCACTTTTGCCAAAGATGCCAATAACCAAATCACCATGGACGTAGACAACAAGGGAAACACCTTTGTTTTGGGTGCTGCCGTTGGATATTATGGACTCACTGGCGCCGAGGGTCAATATCCACTTGTGACCAAAGGCGTTAAGAAGCTGGCCTTCATGAATGCAACTTCTGCAAGCACACCGGCCATTTCTACCAGGATAGAATTTTCTGTTCCGGGAAATGGTATTGTTTGCATCGGAATGGGCAGTACAAATTATGAGATACTTTCGCTTACGGCTACAACAATGAATCTCCGCACCATCGGAAAAGATGGGTTGGCCTGGTACCAAAAACTAAAAGTAAAACCCTAGATGATGAAGTATTTATTGGTGAATTTTGCGGCCATCATTTCACTGAATGTTTTTGCATCCTGCAAGAAAGCAGAGACTCCTAAAAATCCTGCACCTTCGAATATTGTGATCAATGCAGCGGTTAGTTCAGATGGTTCGGGTAATGTTGATTTCACCGCCACAGCAACCAATGCCGTTACTTATTCATTTGAGTTTGGAAATGGTGAAGTGCAGGATGTTCCGACCGGTGCAGTGACGTACAAATATGCAACAGTAGGAACCATTGATTATACGGTTACCGTAACTGCAAAAAACAGCGCAGGGATTTCTGCTTCTGCAAAGAAAACAATCTCTGTAACTGTTTTGCCTACCAAGCAAACCCTTGTATGGTCTGATGAGTTTGACAAAAATGGCGCTCCAGATCCTACAAAATGGGGATATGATATTGGCACGGGTGCCAGTGGATGGGGCAACAATGAATTGCAATATTATACCAACAGGGTGGAAAATGCAGTGGTAGAAAATGGTTTCCTGAAGATCAAAGCCATCAAAGAAAATTACAGCGGAAGTGCCTATACCTCTGCAAGGCTGCTTTCCAAGGGTAAGTATGAATTCAAGTATGGAACCGTTGAGGTTAGGGCAAAAGTTCCTGCAGCTGTAGGTACCTGGCCCGCTGTTTGGATGCTTGGAGCTGATTTTGCTACAGTTGGTTGGCCAACCTGTGGAGAAACAGATATCCTCGAACACAGAGGATCAGAACTCAATACCATCGTAGCGGCGTTGCATTATCCTGGTAGGTCTGGAGGCAATCCTGTCAAAGGGCAAACCGTTATCCAAAATGCTTCTACTGAATTTCACGTGTACAAGTTTGATTGGACCAGTACATCCATGCAATTTTTTGTAGATGGCAACCTTTTCCATACCGTTGCCAATAACGCCTCTATTCCATACAACAAGAATTTCTTCTTCCTGGTGAATTTGGCCATGGGCGGTGGATTTGGCGGACCTGTTGATCCGGCTTTCACCAACGCAAGCTTTGAAGTGGATTATATCCGCGTCTACAAATAGGATTTTTATTGTACCAAATTGGCTACAATTTCACACCCTTGGATATTCAATGTCCAGGGGTGTTTTTGTTTGTAAATTCACTATCTTAATCTATCGTTTACCAAGCCATGCACCATAAAATAACCAACACGATGAACCAAAGAAAAATTTCTCTTCTGGTGATGCTTTTGTTTGCCATTGTGAACGCCAGCTCCCAATCCATCCCTGAATGGAAAATGGTTCACCCCGGAATCTGGAAAGCAGTCATCGGTAAGCCAGATGCCATGACCTTGCTGTCGGTTGCAGATGCCCGTCCCAATCTGCAGGCAATGGCAAAATTGCCCAGGGGTAGTTTTCCATTGCCCCAAGGGGAGATCAGCATGACTGTGGTTGATCACAAGACCTATCTCCGTTTTCCTTTGGAGAGGGGCGAACAACTATATGGCTTGGGGCTTAATTTTAAAAATGTACATCAAAGAGGAAAAATTTTCAACCTGCATGTTGACCATTACAATGGGGAAGACAATGGGCGCACGCATGCACCAGTGCCTTTCTATGTTTCCTCTAAAGGATATGGTGTTTTGATTGATGCTGCACGGTACATCACTGTTTATGCTGGCACGGGGGTAAGAACAGAAACGAAAAATCCTCCAGAGCTACTGGACAGAAATACCAGTAAGAAATGGAGTGCCCATCCCTATTCAGATGCAGTGGAAATGCTTGTTCCTGCTGATGGGGTTGCCGTATATGTATTTGAAGGCCCTACGCCCATGCAGGTGGTTCAGCGCTACAACCTCATGAATGGGGGTGGCTACCTGCCGCCCAAATGGGGACTTGGTTTTACGCAACGTGTGCCAACATTGTATTCTCAATCAGACATTTTAAAGGAGGTGCAGCAGTTCAAGGCGCATGCCTTCCCCCTTGATTTTATTGGGGTTGAACCTGGGTGGCAAAGCATGGCCTATCCCTGTACTTTTGAATGGGACAAGATACGATTTCCCGCTCCAAAG
>Ga0214921_10006654_pt1 | contig 15700 bp, 25 predicted proteins | sample LL1505_MetaG_FD_177992 | JGI IMG/M metagenome (GOLD analysis project Ga0214921, IMG submission 177992) | Freshwater microbial communities from Lake Lanier, Atlanta, Georgia, United States - LL-1505 | ecosystem: Environmental > Aquatic > Freshwater > Lake | place: USA: Georgia | collected...
GCCCGTTCAGCGACTTCCTCTGGGGTAAATCCACCGTGGTCTTTTGTAAATACTTGGATACCGCTAGACTCGCCTAGCCCGTGTACGCTAATCATCTGACTGGATACCTCACTTGTCCACTTCTATAGGCATCTTGACGTTCTTTTGCGTCGCCTAACTGTTTAAGTTCGCCCATTGCGCCGTCATAACGGGCTTTATACAAAGCCACAGAATCTGCGTCTGTTTTCATAAAGTTTGCAGCTTCCATAAGCGCCCCATATAACAACACAGAATCAAAATTATCCCCAAGCCAAGAAGTCCCTGCGGTAACAATAGACTGTGGGTAGTAGAAATAATGCAGTTCTACAGCATAGTTGGCGTCTGGAGTAGGACCTAGAATAAAGGTGTTATTGTCAAAAATAGCGTAATACTCAGGCTCTCCATAGAAAGCTGCGTCCGTGTCTGGGTAGGATTCACGGATAAAGTTAACATCTTTATTTAAAAGGTAGTGGTACTCATTTGCCGCATTAATAACCGCGAGGCTAAATGTAGCCAGCCAGTCAACTGGAGTTGCTAGATATTTATTTCCAGTAGTCACATTTCCCGTAACATTCTTACGGAAGGCAGGCATCTGCACCGTGTTATAGATGCGTTGCTCAGCAAGCTGGACAAATCTAGCAATCTGCTCGGCAGACGTAAACGATCCCACGGTTGCTGGGAAGTCGTTCTCAGCAAACCCTTTAATTGCAGAAGTTAACTGCGTGTAATTCATGCCATTGGGCCTCTAGAGGTAAACCCTTTAGTTGCTGCGCCAGATCCACGTTGTTTAATGCCTGTGGTTTTTGGCTCACGAGTCATATTACCAATACTTACTCTACGAGCTGGCATACCACCAGGAGTAGATTCATTTGCAGACATAGAATTAGGGTCAGTAGCATAGCAAACACCTAAATCAACTTTTGAACTGCCAGACATTGTGTGCGGAACGGCATAAACATCGGCTGAACCGACTTCTTTGCCCATAACTTTTTTAGAGAACTTAGCCATTATCGACCTCTTCCTGCGCTTTTACGCACCATGCCTTGGTTTTTAACTTTAGCTAGATTACGACCCATTTTCTTCATATCCATTTGGCTTTTACCACCCATCTTGAGTCCAGCCTTTTCGATTGAAGCGGTTGGTCCGCTATTCCCTAAATTAGTACCTTCGGTCTTGCCTTTTTTGGCTATTCCGTCTGCATCTCGTTTGTACATTTTCAACTCCTTATGTTGTTGTTACCGTTACACTTCCTACCAAACAGCTTGGGGCAAGATCATTAGGAGTTAATCCATCATCTCTAGCACCGCCAACAGGGTTCCAACCCCATTGAAATATTCTACTACCGCCCGCTGGATACCCAACACCTTCTTCCGTTGTATCGTTTGTTCCATTTATCTGCAAACCACTTGTTCCAGATACCCTATAGCTTACATCAGGGCGCGGGTTTCGTACAGCCTGTGGATCATCTACTGGGTATAAACCTAATGACAACTGGGGCTGATCTGGATCCCAACAACTAGGGCAGACCTTAATATTTTTTATTTGCTGCTTTACAACTAATTTTTTAAGTTCTTTTAGCTTATACCGTTGACCACAACGATCACATTCCGCAATTGAGAACTTACCACTACTATATTTATTAGGCATAGAAAGTCGTCCTAGGCACAAACCTAGAAGCGGCTTTCTCTCTGTCCTCCGTAGAAGCCATGAGCCACTGCTCCTCGTATTCTGCCTTTAAAAATTGTAGTCGTGCCTGTCCGTCTGGTAACTTTTGAGCCATGTAGAAAGCCAATCCAGCTACCATACAGGGTAATAAACGGAAAGGAATATCAGGCTCTACAGTACCATTTGTTCCGGCATCTTGAACTCTACGTAATCTCCAATATACAAAAGTATATGGACCACCGCCAGCGTCAGGTGTAGGCCAAACATTAATGGAGGGAAGGTTTTGTACGCTAATGGCTGCGCCGGTTGTATGGCTTGCGGCAGTAGTACCGTTCTGACCACGGTAGCAATTTGTTAAGACGTTTCCTACAACGTTAGCGTAACTGATGGTCTCATTATCTATTTTGACGAATCCACCAATAGGAAGGGCGCTAGCGTCACTAACGGTAATAGATGTAGCCGTAGCATTAATTGTGCCGTTTAAGGTCACAGCAGTTGAATTAGACTGCCCTGACTGGCGGTTAAACCAAACCTGAATTGGGCGTCCAGTAGTCAATTTATTAGGGATTGTAGAGTAGGTAGACTCGGAAATACGGCTAATATTGATGTCAATCTGGTTGCTTGTAACACCATTATTTTGACGAATTACGTGATCTAAAAGATCAATCGTATTAATAGGTACAGGGTAAATACCTTGCCCAGTCACCATTGCAATCTGCCCCTGTTCAATAGTCCAGAGGTTAATACCACGGTTAGCCCATTCAATTGTAAGCAAATTTAAAGAACGGCGTGCAGTACGCATATCGTAACCAGTACGAAGCTCTGTACCACAACGCTCAAATGCTTCTTCAATAAGATTATTGAGGTCTAAATTAAATGTGGTTGTGCCGGAAGTACTCATATTTTCCTATATGGTTTTACTTTTGCTTTTACCTTTTGTGGCTGGGGCACGAACTGCTTTCCCTGTGCTTTTCCTTGCCGTTTTGCTCGTGTTGTTGCTGCGTACTCGCTTGGGCTTAACGCTTGTATTGCTTTCTTGGGCAGGTAGCGCTCCCCCGTCTCGGATGACTTCTTCCCTGACTTGGTTGTCCACTCTTGGTCTCCCCAAGCTTTTAAAGAACGCTGTGATTTTGCTAAAGACATTCACTTTTTCAACTTAGATAAGGTTTGTGCTAAACGAGCGCGTTGACCGATTTTACCGGGCTTTTTAGCGGCGGCAGCAAGCTTTTTGGCGGGGATCTTCTCGCCTTTTTTAACACCCATAGCTTCTTTTAAAGCGCCGGGTTTTTTAATTGCTTTTTGTATCCACTTCTCAGCCATGACATAGCTCCTTCTGTTTGGCATCTTCTATATATTTTGCCGCTTTTTCCAATAAAACTGAACTATCTTGTAGCAAACCTATACCTCGATTGCAATTTGGGCATAAAAGGCCCCTAATTCTTCCAGTGCTATGGTCGTGGTCAATACATAACCAGCTAAATTTTTCTTCTGGTTCGCTGCAAATAGCGCAACATCCTTGCTGTACTTCATAAAGTTCGTTATACAACTCTTCAGTTGCACCGCGTCTTTTCAACCTTCTGTTTGCAGTAACCCAGTTTTTCCTACGCCATTCGTTTAAATGTTCTTTATTATCTAAAGCCCACTCTTGCCTTTTGGCTTGCATGCACAGCTTACACCTAGATTTATAAAGGTGCGACAGCCTACCACCACGACTAAAAAACTCAGTCAGAGGTTTTTCTGTTTTGCAAAATGTACAGGTTTTACTTGTATCCACCACCAGCTGCCTTATATTTTTTTGCTAAGAGCTGAGCTTTCCGACCGCTCCATTGACCTGCCGCAGTACCATGCGTGGCAGACGCTTTAATCTTGTTAAATAAAGCCTTGCGCATACTAGGTTTCGTATAGTTACCAGCTTTATTAACCGTACCGCCCTCTTTATATTGCGTAAAGTCAGTATCATCTCTGCGAGCTTTTTTCTTGCCGCCGGGCATTTTAGAAGGAAGGATGGCGCCCATCCCACGGGAACTTCTCATTAGCAGGAACCGCCGCCAGCCATTTTTACCATTTTGCCTTTGGACTTGCCTTTAACAGCACAGCCATCAGCTTTAGATAACTGACCAACTTTACCGCCACCAGCCATCTTGTGCATACGCTTTTCATGACCCTTAACGGCTTTTTTAGCAACCTTTTCCATCATGGGTTTGTCTTTTGCGATATCTTCGTGTTTCATAGCTCCACCTTTATTGAACTTTTTGCCTTTGTCGGCAGTTAAAAATTCCTGCCCAACGCTAGCAGGTACTCCTACTTTCTTAGCAAACGATGGGTTCTTAGCCACCGCAGCCATAAAATTGTGTTGTTTCTTACTTACGCTTGGCACGATTAATCCATCCTTGAACGGTTTTAGTTTCATAAATACGAATTACTGTCCAAACAATCGTAAATAAAGCCGCTACCGCAGGCAATAAGTCTGTTAGGGTGCCCACTACTGTAACTAAAGATAGCCCATCTACAACGTGTTTAGTGCCTTCGGTTAAATGCTCTTTCATACCATTTTCCCTTTAGTCTTACCACGAATCTCGCACCCGCCACCACGAACAGACCCGCCTTCTTTACAGTTCCAAGCACGTAATGACTTGTTGATGCGTGAATCTGGGTCATTAGCTGTTTTAGCGCTGGTTAATTTTTTCTTCATACCCTTCATACGGGCGCAGAAAGAATCCCGTCTTGAACCACCCTCTGGCTGTGGACGCTTGAGTCCAGGCTTGCCAGGATTAGCTGCATTATAGGAAGCACGACCTTTAGCGTTTAGACCACCACTAGGGTTCTTACCTTCTTTGCGAGTCCATGCAGGAGTCTTAGCCATTATGCGGCATCCTTTTTAGCATCTACTGGGCGCAATAGTGGGTATAAAAACTCTTCACCAAAAGAGCCTTCAAACTCATTCATACCCATGTGACCTAACTTAATAGTTGGATCAATCCATACTTCAAAACCTAGTTCTCTAGCACGATCACAGAATAGATAATCTTCTCCAACATACTGCCCATCAACTAACGCAAAGTCAAAGAAAGCAATCATTTCATCGCCAACTTTTTTCTCGTCATGGTATACCCACTCTGGATGAGCGTCACGTAGCTGGGTGAATACATCTCTGCGGATAATCATAAAAGCTGTAGCTACACGCTTGGCTCTTACTAGACCCATCTTGTCCATAAAGATATGTTCGTCATCGTCTGAGTCTAGTGTGGAAATGTAGACCTGACCTTTTTTACGGGCTACTGGAATGCCAGCAACAATACCCTTCTTGGGATCACTATTCCACGCCATTAGACGGAAAATGTCGTCCGCATCAAAGTTAATATCTGAGTCAATAAACATTAGATCCGTGCAGTCAGACTGCAAGAAATCATAAGCAATCAAATTGCGGACACGAGAAACAACGGAGCATCCAGAAATATTGCAAATCTGAATATCTATTCCGTGTTGCTGTGCTTTAACGCAAAAAGAGGCTAACGAAATAGCCATCTTAGCGGATACTTTAAAGTCGTAAGTTGGAAGACCAAGCATGATCTTCCGCCCTACTAAATCATAAGAACCCTTAGCTTGCATTTGTTCTGACATTTTTTACCCGTAGTAAATTTGTACTGAATCCATATTGGACATTTCCCCATATACACCTAATTGCGCCAATATCCCTTCGCCTGGAATAATGGGGGCATTACTAAAAGTATCGTTAGCAGCCGCTTCATAAGTAAGAATCCAATTACCAACAGCATATACTGCCGCAGTACTTGTAATGGTGCGTGAATTAATGTCTGTCAGTGTAAAGGTGTCTGCACCTGTTCGGGTAATAGTGTATGTGCCATCAGTAGCTGAAACACCAGAAACATTGGATAAAAAATGAATGCCAATAACTGTACCCGTGGTAAGTCCATGAGCAACTTTAGTTACTGTTACAGTATTACCACTTTGAGCATACGTTACGCTGGATGATACGGGTGTACTTGCAGTATCAAACAAAGTTACATAACCAGCAGTAGCCGTTCCAGTAAAAGAAATTCCCTTAACTCGTGTACGGTACTTTACAAAATACCCACTCGAATTTAAATGAGCTGACTTTACATCATATTGCATTGCCATAATTAATCTCCTAAGATGTTAAGTGGACTAGGGAAAACCCTAGCCCGCCAGATTAATTATTGAAAGTGCTTTGTACTGGAGCGCCATCAGAGTTCTTAACTGCGTACGTAATTGTGTACTGAACAGTACCAGCAGTAACGGTAGCTCCTGTTGGAGACAATGTAGCAAGAACTAAAACGTCTGTAGGACCAATACCAATACCAGCAGGGGCGGCAGTAGAAGCAGCACCAGCCCAGTTAGCTAGGTTAGCATTAGTAGCAGCCAAACGACCAGCCGCAGTAATGTCCGTTGTAGCCCAGAACGCATTTGTTGTACCAGACTTACCAATAATTAAGTTGGCAAGAGTAGAGCCAGTAAAGGCAACTAGTGTATCAACATAGATGTCAATAATCTGTGCGCCAGCTGGTAAGCAAGCAATAGTTACCACTGAAGGGGCGGCAACAGTTGTACCCGTGTAATTTTGTTTAAACGTCTGTGAAACAACGGTTGTACCTGTGTTACGAACCAATCCAACGGTAGTTCCAGTAGTGTTTTTAACAGTCCCTAATAACCAAGGACCTAAGTGAGTAGCGAAACCCATAATATTTCTCCATACAAAGTTAGCTTATTAATCGTGTATGCGTCTGCTGGGGCAGTTTAATAAGCGATTTTCCCAGTTTCAGTAATCTTACTACAAATAAAACAAAAAGGGGAGTTTTTGGCTCCCCTTTTCTAGCACAATTAAGCGCCTTGTGAACCCCACATACCAAGAGGATCAGACCAGCCAAAGCTATAACGCTCACGAGACTTGTAACGAACGTTACCAGTATCGAAGTCGCCGTCCATGCTGTTGCTCAAAGGAGTACGAACAAAATGCTTCATACCGTTTGGAACATCGGTGCAAATGAAGTAAGCATTTGGATCGGTCAAGAAGTGGTTAATTGCGTAACCATCTGGAATCGAACCATTGTTTACTAAAGCGTTGATATCGTTGTCGGTTGTACCAACACGCAATTGAGTTTCGAGCAAACGAGTTGCTACGAACTGTAGTGCGGGTGGGACAATTAACTTCTTAGGTTTAGCAGCGATAAGCAAGCTACGCTCGTCTGTCCAAGCAGCGATTTGAATAACGGCGGCTTCCAAAGAAGTCTCGTTTAAGTCAGCAGCTGTAGACTGAGTATTGCTGTTAGTACCGCCAGAAACCAATGGGTGTGCTGTTGAGAACAAAGGTACACCGTCGCCACCGTAATACTGGGCAGAGTTGGTGAAACCGTTGTTTAACACGGCAGCAGCTTTAACCTGCTTGGTGTACGACATAGCACGAGCCAAAGCCTTGGTATAACGAGCCGAGAGGCTGTCATACAAGTTGTCCTCGATTGCCTCTTCCGTTAGGGAGAAGCCGAGAGCAATGGTTTCATGGTTATAGCGAGCTGTGAATGCCTCTTGTGCATTGTCATAACGAATAGCAGAGCCTTCGTTTTTGACTGGTGCAGCGGAGAAGCCTGACAGTTTGGTTTCTTCTTCAAAAGAACGCTCAGAGGTCTCTGTTTCATAGATCTCTTTGTGTTCTTCACCGTATCGAGCATACTCAAGACCGAACAAAGCGTTCAAGCCTGGGAGCAACTCTTTCAGTAGTTGTGCGCGTGAAATAGCCATTTATATGCTCCTTATGCCGCGGTTGCTACAGCAGAAGCGCTGTAGTAAGTGTGAACACCAAAGTTGAACTTAACGATCACTTCAGTAAAAGAACCCGATGCGTTAACTGTTTCTGGAATACCAGCAACAATACGGAACGGAAGAGCTGTTCCAGTGCCAGTAGTTGCAGATACAGATAAGTTCGAGTCGCCTGAGGTTGTGCTGCCAGCGGTCAAGATTACAGCTGTGTTTTGACCAATAGCTGCCTGTGTTACACCAGAAATTGTTGATGTGCCAGCAGCCGTTACAGCCACTTTAAACAGCGCATCTGGATCATCCAAAACATAAGCTTGAATGTCAGAAGCTGTAATAGCGCCTGGATAGAACTGTTGTTGCAACAACTGTTTGGTTGTTGGGTTTGTGAACTGACAACCCAAGAAAATACCAACTGCATCGGTTGCGGTAGCTGTGGTTGAAACTTTGCTTAGAGTACCACCTGTGTTTAGACGAACAACATCACCAGAAAAAATGGCGGTTGTAGAGCCTGAAGCAATGGGAAATAAGCGAGTTGAACCAGCAAATACCTGACCACCAATCAAATTGATTGGCTGGAACCCATAGGGTCCGTCTACGGTAGGATAAGCCATTTATAACTCCTAATTAAGTTTAGTTACCTTTACCAAAACTTGTCGAAGATTTCCGTTCTTTAAATAACGGCATCCGCGGGTCGCTTTGGCGCATGAGATTGTTGTCTACAGCCTCAGTTTGGGACTCACTTTGTTTAACGTAATGTGCATTACGCTGAGCAACAAGTTCCTCTGGAGTTTTGCAAAGTAACAATCCGCCGATCTCAATATTGTCCTTAAAGCGACTATTGGGATCAACTAACAGTTTTAATTTTGGTTGTTCTTCGATGCCTACTGGCTCCCAGCCTTCGCGCAATTTAGCGGATAAGTTGCGTGGGTCAGCAGCATTTAAAGTCGAAGTACGAATCCAGCGATAAGCATAACCAGCCTGTTTGTCGGGCTCTGGGAGCAACTCTGCGGGCATCCACTGTTTAGGACGCTCTGTTGTTGCGCGGTTTTGAAGCTCACGCGATAATCTGTTTTCAGCCATTTTGGGCCTCCAATTTAGTAAGTTCACGGGCGTATTGCTCTGGTGTTAGTCCAAGTTTCTTGGCAAGCTGGACTTGCGTACCACTTAACCTAATCTTCTTAGGCGACGTGCTACGTGTTGCAGGCGCTACAACCGTGCTGGCTTTAGGACGATTAGTTTTTTGTGGCTCATCTTCCCTAACCTCAGACTCCTCAAAATTCTCTGGGAATCTCCGACGCATTGTTTTGTCAATAGTGTCGTAATACTCGTTAGTAGTAGCATAAGACATACCGTTTTCTTTAACTAGTTTTTCATGTAACCCGAGGGCTAAACTAGTCATTTCTTCGTCTTGCCCGAACCAGCTATTGCGCTCTTGCCACGCCTTTGCTTTAAGATCCGGTACATACTTAGGCTGCTCTTGTGCTAGTTGTACATCATTTTCTTGATTTTGTAAAGCTTCATTGTCAGATTTGTAGAATTTTATCTGCTCGGCTTTTAGCTTTGCACTTGTCATTCTTTCTTGAGCTTCGATGATCTTGTCTGCATCGCCTGACTCATAAGCTTCACGATAGTCGCGTTTTGCCAAGGCAAGCTCACCATCAGCCGCCTCTTTTGCCGCATTAGCAAATACTTCCTGCCCAGAATAAACCTTAGCTTTTAGAGTTTTATTTTCCTCCATCAGCTTCTTGGCAATAGCTAACGCTTCTTGCTGCTCACGATAAGCAGCCTCTTTAGCACGGCGCTCATCATGCCAAACCTTCTTTAACTGCTTAAACTTCTCTTTAGTTTCGCCTTCATACTGGTCCAACTCATCTTTATCCAGCATCTCGGTTACTTCTTTAGGTAGTGGTTGACGACCACGATCCGCCGGTGGGGTATCGTCTTCAATCTCAACCTCCGGTTCAGCCTCTTTTGCCGCTTGTTCTAAGGGTTTACCCTTAGCTTCTGCCTCATCCGGAAACTCAAAATCCATCATTTCTTGTTTATTTTCAGCCATTTACGACTCCTTTAGATAAATTTACGAGTGATTCCCCGAGGATCTTGGACTACAGCCTCTACAGAATCATCGTTAATGATGCGGAACTCACGCCCGTGAATAACCAGTCTTGTCCCGGCGTTTGGTCGCACTAGAATAAAATCGCCTGTTTTACACCAAGGCCCATTAGGGAACCGAGTTTTGTCCTGATAGCAGTCCGAACCTAACTTAACTACAAATAACACCGTGGTTAAGAGCTCATCATGCCGAACAGTCTCGTCCGATTTTAAGATCCCACTATCATACTTATCCTCTACTTCTGGAATAGCGCACAAAATGCGGTATCCCATCGGTTCAGGTAGTTGACTAGCTTTTTCTTCGTTAGTTGCTTCAAAATTTACTGCACCTACTATCTGCGGTTTATCGGGGTTTGTGCCGATAAGGATTTCACTCATCTGAGTTCTCCATTCTATCTTTGAGGTCTAATATGTACCCTTTTGCAATGAGCAGACCCCGGATCTCACCACAAATTCTTTGATACTGAATATGATCTAAGCTACCAACTACAACCGCGTCCTTGAGTTGGTTTGCTTTTTCATCAATCTGCTTAATTAAAAGCTCTAATTCTGTCATGCGTTACCTTTTGTCGGTTTGTCTTTAGACTTAGCTATCTCGATACCAAGTTTTGTACCTTCGAGTTCTTCTGTGAACTCTTGTGCATCCTTGTCTTTAGCCATCTTTACACCTAACTTAGTACCTTCAATCTCTTCATTAGAGGCAATGCGTAGCTCCTCAATGTCAAGCTGACGGTTCTTCAACTGCGCATCAGTCTGGTCCTTTAGCGTCTTACGTTGTACTTCTTGACCCTTCAATGCAAGCTCTTGTTGCTGCATCTGAATGATCGGATCTTGCGCTTGCTGTGCTGCTTGTGCCTGCGCCATTTGTTGCTGATTCATTGTTAACAACTGAACACCTGCTTGTGCTACCAAACGAGAGATCTGTACCTCGTACTCTTCAGGAATAACTTCTCTGTCTTTGTCAGGAGTTTCTTCACTGTATGGGAGTGGTGCGCCAAGCTGCTGCTCAATCTGTTGACGATACTTAAATGCAAAGTGCTCTGCCATATGAGCTTGCATCGCTGCAATAATTGCCTGCCCCGCTGGGTTTTGCTCTAGCATCTTCTGTGTCGTCGGGTCTTGAATAAACGACGAGTGCGAAGTTATATGCGCATCTTGATCTTGATAGATGAACGCCTTTAACGGCTTGCCACGGATCGCATCCATGTTCTCCGTAACTGGATCCGCTGGCTTTTGATCTTCTTGCATCGGAATAAGTTTTGCCGCATTCTTGATCCCCAATACTTCGAGCATTTGTCGATGTAGCAAGGGTAAGTTATAGAGTTGTGGAGCCTGCTGCGCGAGTTGTAAGACTGCTTGGTACTGCACAATCTTTTGCGCCATCGTTGCCGCATTTGGGTCCGAGACAGGAATAACTTCCACATTGTCGTAGTCAGCCTTCTTCGCTCTTGGCGATCCCTCCACGGGTTCATAGCTATACTCCTCTGGTGTGTAGTCAGCAATAATGCCCTTGAGAAGCTTGAACTCTTGCTTCATGCTGTAGTGAATGCGAGCCTGAATAGCGCTCATCACTTTTAACGTGCGCTCAAGAATTGCTAGTGTTGTACCGACTGGAGACTGAGCGCTCATGTCGCTTATCTTCATATCGCCAGCAGACGCAAAGCGACGTCCCTCTTCGATGATGGTACCTAAGAGACCAGCAAGAACTTGACTTGGCTCCTTATAAGGGAGCGTCATAATGTTATCTTTGATAACGCCGGACGGTAAGTCTACGTCGCGGAACTCACCGGGGCTTATCGGGGTGTCGTCGCCTTTAACACGCAGTCCACGGGCCTTAAAGCCACCTGGCAAGTTTGCAAGTGAGCCAGCGTCAACGAGCTGGCGGAGGATGGAAGTACCTGACTTAGCAAAAGCCCCGACCAAATGAATAAGACCAAAGCAATAGAACCCAAAACCGGGTACATAACCGTAGTGAACAAAGTGCTGACGTTTTTGATGCGTATCATCATCTGGCTCCCAATTACGACGGATCGAGAGGACGGTGTTGCTGCCCTTCTCAATAGTCACAACATACGGCAGTGCAATACCTGTGACTTTTCCATCTTCATCTTTATGCTCGTAACCCGGTAAGTCCAAGTCAACGTGCATTTCCAAAACTTTATAGCGATCATCCGAAGAAGCACGAAAGCCGAGTTTCTCAGCTATCTTCTTCTCTACCTCATCCATCACATTATCTGGCGTACCAAGATCGACGTCCCGGTAAAACCCGGAGACTTGGAGACGCCTAAGCTCGTTCTCCGTTTTACGCATCACATGTGTGACACGCTCGGCTTGCTCGATGGACGAAGCCCCGTATGGTACCACAATGTCCTCCGCCGGCACAAACATACTGACTTGCCGATCTAAACTTGGGTCAACATACACTTTCTTAAACGCGTTACCTGCAAGGCCTAAGCCCCACAACATCCTCTCATGCTCTGGGCGATACTCCTGCATCACGTCCATGAGCTGATAGTTCATGTCATCTTTAACACGCTCAGCCGCATCTTTCTTTTCTGGTGTTTCTTTGCCAATGATCTGGGTCTTAACGGGACCCGAAGCAGGGAACGTTGCCATCATGGTCTCTGCTTGGAACTTAACAAGTGCCTCACTTAGTATTGGGTGGTAGACGCCGCAGGCACCTTCCCATGGTTCTGTCTTCTCTTCGATCTTCATGCCGAGGAGTTCTAGACCATCAACGTAGGTTTGTATCCAGTCTTTGCGGGACGACACGTCTTCGTTAAATGCGTCCGTTAAGTCACCAACAAGCTCAACGAGTTCTTTCTCGTCCATGTACTCCGCTAAGTTAGCGCTAAAGTCGTCGTCCGATTCTTCTTTTGGTTCGATCTCGATCTCTATACCATCCATCGCGATCTTGACCGATTCTGGATCCTCGATCTCAATCTCTAGAGCTGGTTCGCTGGACGCGATTAGGTCTGTTAGGCCTTGCGGGGCTTGTGATAAACTTTTTTCAATAGACATAAATGTACCTATACGTTGTAATAACCAGCATGCCGTCTGGATTTAAACTCTCTAATATCATCTTCTTCGTCTGATGGCAAACGTAAGAAGCCGCCTTTTCTGTACCGTAATAACGCCTGAGTCATAGAGTCTACTAAGTCGTCATGTTCGCCTGAAGGGAAGCTTGCTACCTCTTCTACAAGTTCTTCCGCCCAGTGTGTGTTAGGTACCCATACTCTACCACTTGCAAATATATCTGCTACTGCGTTCAACCTTGCTATCTTATCATTACCCTTACTAGGCGTAAACTCTTGTACGGGGATACCCATCGCTCGTAACTCAAATATCAGGGGGCTACCCGCAGCCTTAGCTTCAACGATTAATGCGTCTGGTTCCCACTCGTCATACTGCTCTCTAGCACGTTCTTTTAACTCTGGGAACTCCATACGTTCTTTAACGGCGTTTAGCAGGATGATATTTGCCTGATCTCTGCCGGTATCGTCGGGTTGATAGAACACTCCCCACGTAGTACAAGCCGAAAAGTCGCTGCGTTGTGTCTTTAGAAAGGCGGTATCCCAACTTTGGATCAAAAAATCGCAATATGGGGGCTCATCTTTCTCCCAAGTCTTCCACCATTCACGTTTAATGATGGCATTTACGTCAGAAGTAGGCTGTTGTTGGTACTGAGCCATCCATTTTGAGTTAGGAAGTTCAGATTTTAGGGCTTCTAGCTCTAATTTTGACCAAAACTGAGGCCAAAGTGGGTTCCCAGAAGGTAAAAGTGCAGGAAATTCAATAACTTCCCACTCTTCTCCGCTTCTTTGGGCTGCTGCTTTGACAACTTGACCCGTTAAATCTTTCTTTGACCACCTTGTCATCACAACTACGATGGCTCCGCCCGGTTGTAGACGCTGACGAGGACCAGATGTGTACCATTCGTAGGTCTTATCGTAGACTTCGGGGTTAGTTTCAGCTATGGTTGCTTCTTGTTCCGAGTGAGGGTCGTCAATAATGAGCAGATCCGCGCCTTTACCGGTAACAGCACCACCCACACCGATAGCAAAATACTCTCCACCTTTGTTTGTTGCCCACCGCCCAGCAGCTTTAGAGTCAGCTTGTAGCGCAACGTCCGGAAAAATGTCTTTATAGACGTCACTATCGACAAGATTCCTGACTTTACGTCCAAAACCCACTGCCAACTCAGCTGTGTGAGATGTCTGAATAATCTTCTTTCCAGGAAAGCGTCCCAAGAACCACGCAGGAAGCAGGTAAGAAGCAAATTCAGACTTAGTATGACGAGGAGGCATATTAATAATAAGACGTTTAATTTCTCCATTTGCTACCCTTTCAAAGGCTTTCGCCATTTTTACATGATGTTTACCGTGAATAAAGCTAGGCCATACGTAGTTTACGTAGGTCATGAAATCTTTTTGGGCTTGTGTGGTGGTCTCAAGCTCGTCGCGTTCCTCTAACAGAGCACCTAACTTGGCTCTGATCTCAGGAGGCAGCTTGTCCTTATTCTGCTGGAGGAGTTCTAGTTTCTTCGGGCTTAACATCTTCTAGTCCAAGTTCTTTGTCGTCCATATCAAGCAGACTCTTTTGCTTGATGACTTCTTCTAACTCATCCTCTTCTTCTACTATTTCAGCAACGCCAAGGTATTTTTCTAGCAAAACATTAAGCTCGCTATCGATATCCTCGATCTTGCGATGCTTAACTTCTACGTTTAGGTTTTCAGAGAAAAGACCGACGGACGTAACCTTACCCAGCAGCTCTAAGGCTTTGATCCTTATGCGGGCATCTTCGTCGATCGTTTCAAGCAGGAGCTTGTTGGTTACGTAAGACCGCAGGCGGGAGGAGACGTTTAACAGGTCGCGGTCGTATTCGGCAAGAATAGCCTCTAAGTGTACTAACGCACCAGCATTTTTTTCGTTGACCTTAAGCGGGGCGGTCCCTGTGGCTACGCTTCTGGCTGTAGCACGGTCATCTTCAGTGATTTCTATTTCGCCGCCTAGGTGAATAATTTCTTTGATAGTCTCTACTGCGACTTTAGCTCGCTCTCGAAACTGTTCTATCTCTTCCGGGTTTGTGTCGAAAGGGAACGGTATTCCTGATTCAGGTTCAATAGTAATTGGCATGCGTGCGGTTTGTGGCAACGATGAACGAATTGTATATTGTTTTTTAGGCGGTTGCCAAGGACTTCTTCCGCTTTTTCTGTTTGTATGCGGTTTGGTCTACCTTGTACTTCCAGTAGATAGCATGTTTGTAAGACCATGGATCACCGGGAGTATAGACTTTGAATCCGGCATTAATTAAAGAATTGGCACTTGCTGGGTTGTCTGTTGTATCAGTAACGACCCAATTCCAACCTAGTTCTTTTGCTTTTCGGACTCGTGCTTCGATAAGTCTTTTTTGCAATCCATGACCAGTGAACGAATCCAGAACACCAGCACGACATAAATAACCAGTATCGCTAAAACGAATAGATCGGACAAGCCCGCCAAAACCAACAGGTTTCCCACACTCAGCGTAGGCGACCCACCAATGTCCGTGGTCAGGTTTATAGGCATTATCACTTGGCAATATCTTTCTTTGCAAATACATTATTACGTTGACATTAGCTGAATCTCTTATATCAACCTTACGTATATAAAATTTCATGACGCCCCCAGAAAATAGTGATGGAAGGCGTCGTGAGACTTTAGACAGCTAATTGTTTAGATTCAGCAGGTGTGAGCTTCTAGCCCAGCCAGCCTTCCGAATCTAGTTTACTCAAAATTACTTAAATGCGTAGAACTTTTTAGCTGTGTTTACAAGCTCGTCCTGTATAGCCTTGCTATACACCTTGTTAACTTCTATAGCAGAATCAAGCACTTCCGCAGGGGTAGGGGTTTTAGGCATCAAATCTACGTATGTAGAGACAGCTTTATCGGTAACTTCGGCAAGGCGCTTTTGCATTTCGTACTGCTGGTCGATAAAGTCTTTGATGGTAACGATCTGTTTCATGGGTTTCTCCTCAAATAATGTGTAGTATATCACACAATTGCTGCGCTGCAACAATAGACAAAATATGATCCATAAATGTTACTTTAACCCATTTAATGGCACATATATGTT
>Ga0214921_10006655_pt1 | contig 15699 bp, 16 predicted proteins | sample LL1505_MetaG_FD_177992 | JGI IMG/M metagenome (GOLD analysis project Ga0214921, IMG submission 177992) | Freshwater microbial communities from Lake Lanier, Atlanta, Georgia, United States - LL-1505 | ecosystem: Environmental > Aquatic > Freshwater > Lake | place: USA: Georgia | collected...
GCGTCTTCGTGCTGTCGGCGTCGGCGCTGGCGCACATCGCCGGCTCCACGCCTCAACCGTCCGACGGAGCGAAGGCGCTCGCCGGCGCGGGCGGTCTGCTCGGCTGGGTTGCCGCTGATTGGGTGACGCACGCGGCCACCCCGTGGACGAGCGTCCCGCTTTTTGTGCTGCTCGTCGGTTTGGCCGCCTTGATTGTCACCAAGACTCCGCCGTCGCGCATTGTCGACCGAATCCGCGAATTGTGGGCTCACCTGTTCCCGCACCAACCGCGTCCCGAGCCGGCTTCCGCATCGACGAGTGACCTGTCGGGAATGTCGAGCCACAGCGACCTGGGCGATGGCAAGCCGTGGTGGACGATTCGCAAAAACAAAGACAAGCCTTTTGATTCTGCGGTCGAGGACGAAAAGTCGGACAAATCGGCGACGGGAATCATCGCGGACATGTTCCGCGCCGAAGAGGCCGCCCGCCAGTTCAACGGGACCGGCGATGTCCCCGCCGACGAAGCGCCGACCGAGGTCATCGCGCCGGCCGCTACGGAACCCGGCAACGATGTCGCCACCGGCACTCGCGTAACCCCGATCCGCACCGGTCGCCCCTACGCTCTTCCCAAAGACTCGATTCTCGGCAAAGGCGCACCGCCCAAGGCGTCCTCGCCCGTCAACGACACGGTCATCGCCGCCATCACCGAGGTCCTCAAACAGTTCGAGGTCAACGCGGCTGTAACTGGTTTTACGCGCGGCCCGTCGGTCACGCGGTACGAGGTTGAACTCGCCCCCGGCGTCAAGGTCGAACGCGTCACGGCGTTGACCCGAAACATCGAGTACGCGGTCGCATCGAACGAGGTCACGTTCCTGACCCCGATCCCGGGCAAGTCGGCCATCGGAATTGAAATCCCCAACATCGACCGCGACATCGTCACGCTCGGTGATGTTTTGCGTTCGCCCGCTGCCATCGCGGCAACGCACCCGATGTCGATTGGTGTCGGTAAAGACGTTGAGGGCCAGTTCGTTGTCGCCAACCTCGCCAAGATGCCCCACCTGCTGGTCGCGGGTGCGACGGGCGCGGGAAAGTCGTCGTTCGTGAACTCGATGATCACGTCCATCCTCATGCGGTCAACCCCCGCCGAGGTGCGCCTGATCCTCGTCGACCCCAAGCGCGTCGAACTTTCGGCTTACCAGGGGGTCCCGCACCTCATCACGCCGATCATCACGAACGCCAAGAAGGCCGCTGAGGCGTTGCAGTGGGTCGTCAAAGAGATGGACATGCGTTACGACGACCTGCACTCGTTCGGCTTCAAGCACGTCGACGACTTCAACAAGGGGGTTGTAGACGGAACCCTCAAGCCGCTTCCCGGCTCCGAGCGCATTCTTCGCGCCTACCCCTACCTCCTCGTCGTCGTCGACGAGCTCGCCGACCTGATGATGGTCGCACCGCGTGACGTCGAAGAATCCGTGGTTCGCATCACCCAACTCGCCCGCGCGGCCGGTATCCACCTGGTGCTCGCCACGCAGCGCCCATCCGTTGATGTCGTCACCGGGCTGATCAAAGCGAACGTGCCATCACGGCTTGCGTTCGCGGTGTCGTCGATGACGGACTCGCGCGTCATCCTCGATACGCAAGGCGCCGAGAAGCTCATCGGACAGGGTGACGGACTGTTCCTGCCGATGGGTGCGGCAAAGCCGATTCGCGTCCAGGGCGCGTGGGTTTCGGAAGACGAGATTCGTGCCGTTGTCGAACACGTCAAGAAGCAAGCCGACCCCGACTATCGCGACGACGTGCAGGCGGAAAACGCCAAGCGCGAGGTGGACGCCGATATCGGTGACGACCTCGACATCCTGTTGCAGGCCGTCGAATTGGTCGTCGGCAGCCAGTTCGGTTCGACGTCGATGCTGCAGCGCAAGCTGCGTGTTGGTTTCGCAAAGGCCGGTCGCTTGATGGACCTCATGGAATCCCGTGACATCGTTGGCCCGTCCGAAGGATCGAAGGCGCGCGAAGTACTCGTCTCGGCCGACCAACTGGCGACCGTCTTGGGTTCGCTCCGCGGCGATGTCGTGGCGGCCCCGCCCGCCGCCGAATCTCCCGTCCGCTTTGAGGAGCCCGAGGACACTCAGCCCAAGGTTTCGTTCGGCGACGAAGACGATGTGCCCGCACCGAAGTCGGCGAAAGACAACGCCAACTACGACCACGACTTCACCCTCAACGTCGATGACACACCGACAAAACGAACCAAGCGGTCCAGCAAGAAGGCCGAAGACCCGATCGCGTCGCAGACGGATGGGTATCCTGAGGTTGAGGGCGAATCCGACGAGGACGCCTGGAACCTGACTGACCGGGAGTAGACCGTGACCGAATCGCGCCGCGTGGCTCGCCCCGGCGAATCGCTCGTTTCGAATTGGAACATCGCGAACCTCATCACGATTGGTCGAATCCTGTTCGCGCCGATTTTCGTGTGGTTGATTGTGACGGACCCGAGCGGGCCGTGGCGCTGGCTGGCGCTCATTTTGTTCATCGCGGCGACCGCTCTGGACGGGCTCGACGGGTATCTCGCTCGTTCGCGAAATCTCGGTACGCCCCTCGGTGTGCTGCTCGACCCCATTGCCGACAAGCTGCTCATCGGTTCCGGACTCGTCGTCCTCTCCGTTATCGGTGAGTTGCCGTGGTGGGTCACCATCGTCATCCTCGTTCGGGAATTTGGCATCACGGTGTATCGAATGGTGATCGTGCGCCGCGAGGTTCTCGGGGCTTCGTGGCTGGGCAAGACGAAAACGTTCGTGCAGTCGTTCGCCGTCGCATTCGCCATGGCGCCGTTCGCCCCGCTCGTCGGCGACTGGATCTACTGGGTCAACATCACCCTCATGGCCAGTGCGTTTGTGCTGACGGTGTGGAGCGGAATCGAATACGTCGGGAAAGCCATCCGGTCATGACCGAGTCGACCGACCTCTCTTTCGAGGCAGTCGCCGATCTGCTCGACCGGCTCGCGGCCGAGGGGGAGACCGTCGCTGTTGCCGAATCGTTGACGGGCGGGTTGGTGTGTTCAACACTGATTGCCCCACCCGGAGCCTCCCGCGTCATTGTCGGCGGGATCGTCGCGTATCAAACCGACGTCAAGGCAACGGTTCTCGGTGTTTCCGAATCGCTGTTGGCCGAGCGCGGCGCCGTTGACGCCGACGTGGCTGTCGCGATGGCACGTCAGGTGCGCGCGAAATTCGGCGCGACCATCGGATTGGCCACCACCGGGGTTGCTGGTCCCGACCAGCAGGACGGCGTTTCGGTCGGCACGGTCTTTGTTGCGCTGGTCAGTGACCGCGACGACGTGGTACAAAAGTTCGAGTTCGACGGCACACGCGGCGATATCCGACAGCGAACGGTTACCGCCACACTAAAACTTCTTGAGAATTCCATGTGAAAGGAATAAATCCAGTGTTGCGCGGGTTGGGACAGTTGTACACTAAACATCCAAGAGGAAAGGAGTCCCACTTATGTTGATTCGTGAACAGCTTGGCGGAGTCCTTCGTGATATCCGCACCAGCCTCGGCATGACCCTCGGCGACGTCCGTGATGGCGCCCGAGTTTCCCCGGCACACCTCTCCGAACTCGAACGCGGAAAAACCGAGCCGTCGAGCGAAATCATTCGCACGCTCGCTAACTTTTACATGATCTCGCAGGCCGCTCTTTTTTCTGAGGTCGCAACCCGCATGGCCGCCAGTGATTCGGTTCACGGCATCAAGTCAAAGCGCGACCTCGAAACTGTCCTGTTTGGCGACGACTACGTCATCGCTGGTGCCGCTGGTTCCATGTCGGACGAGATGCCCGATATTCGCCACGTCATGCCGGTTGTGCCCGACCACGTGCCGGACGACATTTTCGAAAACCGTTCCGTCGACGCGGATCACAACGCCCAGTAACGCGGCGTCTTCTCGAGCGTTACGCTCGACGGTATGAAGCACTCCGAGTTCGCGCGCGCGATTGAGGGCGAATTCGGTCAGGCGATGGGCCAAGCCCTCGTTCGCGATCTCGTGCTCGACGTTTTCGATCTGACGGCCGCCGACGCGCTGAAGTCGGGTGTGCGCCCACGCGAAGTGTGGGTCGCCCTGTGCCAGGCGATGGACGTTCCCGAGTCGCGCATTCACGGCGCGGGCCTTCGCGACCCTAAAGAATAGCCCGACACGCCGTGTGACCCGCTATCGAACAAACGTTCGAACAGCGGTAGAGTCTCCACATAAGAACTGAAAAGAGCGTTATCCACGGTCGGGGCGAACCTCGGCAAGCATGTCACAGCTCACACCTACCGTGGAAAGCAATCACAGTTCAGCCTTGTCGAGAGGCTGCGGGCCCAGCATCACCGGCTCACAGCGGATCGACAGTCGATAGGCAGCAACCCACCTAGAAAAGGAGACATCGTGGCCAGTACAGCTGATCGCGAAAAAGCGCTGGAAACAGCGCTCGCACAAATCGACCGTCAATTCGGTAAAGGTGCAATCATGCGCCTCGGATCGGAAGAACGCGCCAAAGTGGCCGTCATTCCGACCGGTTCCATCGCCCTCGATGTCGCCCTTGGCGTCGGTGGGCTGCCCCGGGGGCGAATCATCGAAATCTATGGCCCGGAATCATCGGGTAAGACGACCCTCACACTTCACGCCATCGCCAACGTGCAGGCATCTGGCGGAACCGCCGCGTTCATCGATGCGGAACACGCTCTCGACCCCGAATATGCCGCAAAGCTCGGTGTCGACATCGACCAGCTCCTCGTCTCGCAGCCCGACACGGGTGAACAGGCCCTCGAAATCGCCGACATGCTCGTGCGGTCCGGTTCGATCGACCTCATCGTCATCGACTCCGTCGCCGCACTGGTGCCTCGCGCCGAAATCGAAGGCGAGATGGGCGACGCACACGTCGGACTCCAGGCCAGACTCATGTCGCAGGCACTTCGCAAGCTGACCGGTGGGTTGAACCAGACCGGCACGACGATGATCTTCATCAACCAGTTGCGCGAAAAGATCGGTGTCTTCTTCGGAAGCCCCGAAACCACCTCCGGTGGAAAGGCGCTCAAGTTCTATGCGTCGGTTCGCCTCGACATCCGCCGAATCGAAACCCTCAAAGAGGGGTCCGACGCCGTCGGAAACCGCACCCGCGTCAAGGTCGTCAAGAACAAGATGGCGCCGCCCTTCAAGCAGGCGGAATTCGACATCCTGTTCGGGACCGGCATCTCGCGCGAGGGCAGCCTGCTCGACTTCGGTGTCGAACACAACATCGTTCGCAAGTCCGGCGCCTGGTACACCTACGAGGGCGACCAGCTGGGTCAGGGCAAGGAAAACTCGCGTAAGTACCTGATTGAACACGCGCACCTCGCCGACGAAATCGAACAGCGAATCCTCGTTGCACTCAAGATCGTCGACGGCGTCGACGAGGTTGTCGCGGCGACCGGAACCGACGGTGCACCCGTCGACTCCATCGAGCCAAAGCTCGCGGCACGCAAGGCGGAAGCCGAAGCCCCCGCAACCACGAACGCCGAATAACACATGTCACTCGAACGCTCGGGGGAGTGGCTGGCTCCGGTCACGCCACTCCACCGAGGGTCCGTCGAATCGGTCGACGACTCAGACGAAGTCGGGTTTGATTCCGATGACAGCAACGACGTCGACGTCCAGACCATCGCCGTCCGCGCTCTCGCCCGAAAGGGCATGTCGGTGCGCGAGATGGAAAAACTGTTGCGCGAACGTGATGCCAATCCTGACGACATTGCCGTCGAGGTCGCGAGACTCGAATCGGTCGGCCTACTCAACGACGACGAACTTGCAATCGATCTCGCCGAGCGCCTGCAGCGCCGCAAGGGCATGGGGGCCAACGCCATCAAGACTGAGCTCGTCAAGCGTCTCATTCGCCCCAGCGCGATCGAACAAGCCATCGAAACCCTTCCCGGGGAACAAGAAGACCTGTGCATGGAACAGGCGCGACAGCGGCTCGAACGTCTCCGCGGGCTCGACCGCGAAGTTCAGTACCGACGACTGCAGTCGTACCTTGCCCGACGCGGATTTCGCGGTTCCGACATCACGGCGGCCCTGCGTGAGGTCCTCGGAAACTCACGCGGCAGCAGTGCCCCAACGGCCGATAACGTCATCACCGTTGCCTTCCGCGACGCCGACTGACTTTCCGCGGTAAAATCGAACGCTATGAGCGTTGTAACCGTTACCCCGCGCACCTACGAGGTGCGCACATTGGGGTGCCAGATGAACGTTCACGATTCCGAGCGCCTCTCGGGCAGTCTCGAAGCCGCGGGTTACGTGCCGTTCGAGGCCGGGACCGATGCCGACGTTGTCGTCATCAACACCTGCGCTGTCCGTGAAAACGCGGGAAATCGCCTCTACGGCACGCTCGGCCACCTCGCCTCTATCAAGCGCGAACGCGACGGAATGCAGATCGCTGTCGGCGGGTGCCTCGCCCAAAAAGATAAAGGCGTCATCATCGAAAAGGCGCCGTGGGTCGACGTGGTTTTCGGCACACACAACATGGGGTCCCTGCCTGCCCTGCTCGAGCGCGCGCGTCACAACGGTCACGCCGAAATGGAAATCCTCGAATCACTCGAAGTCTTCCCCTCGACGCTGCCCACCAAGCGCGAGTCAACCTATTCGGGTTGGGTCTCCATCTCCGTCGGGTGCAATAACACCTGCACGTTCTGTATCGTCCCCAGCCTGCGCGGCAAAGAGAAAGACCGCCGACCCGGTGAGGTTCTCGGCGAGATCGAAGCGCTCGTCGCCGACGGTGCCATCGAAGTCACACTGCTGGGGCAAAACGTGAACACCTACGGGGTTGAATTCGGCGACAAGCTCGCGTTCGGAAAGTTGTTGCGCGCCGCGGGCCAGATTGAGGGACTTGAGCGCATTCGTTTCACCAGTCCGCACCCCGCCGCCTTCACCGATGACGTCATCGACGCCATGGCCGAGACAACTGCGGTGATGCCCAGCCTGCACATGCCCCTGCAGTCCGGGTCCGACGCAATCCTGAAAGCGATGCGCCGGTCGTATCGCAGCGACAAGTACCTCGGAATCCTCGACCGGGTTCGCGAAAAGATGCCGACGGCTGCCATCACGACCGACATCATCGTCGGATTCCCCGGCGAGACCGAAGAAGAATTCCAGGAAACTCTCCGCGTTGTCGAGGCCGCGCGATTCGGCACGGCGTTCACGTTCCAGTATTCGATCCGACCCGGAACACCCGCCGCCGATATGCCGAACCAGGTCCCGAAGGACGTTGTTCAGGAACGATACGTGCGCTTGACCGAACTTCAAAACCGAATCTCGCTGGAAGAGAACCAAAATCAGATTGGCCGTGAGGTGAACGTGCTCGTGTCTGTCGGTGAAGGCAGGAAAAACGAGGCCACCCAGCGCTTGTCGGGTCGCGCGGAAGACAATCGACTCGTCCACTTCGACGTGCCTGCCGGTTCGACCGTGCCGCGACCCGGTGACGTCGTGACCGTGACGGTCACCACGGCAGCTCCGTTTCACCTCATCGCAGATTCACTCGACGCAGCTCCTTTGCAGATTCGTCGAACCCGCGCGGGGGATGCCTGGGACCGCGCCGAAGAGGAATCGTGTGCGGCACCCGGTGCCGAGGGCCACGTCGGCGACGGCACCGTTCCTCTCGGACTCCCGGGAATCCGCACGAGTCTGCTGAGCTAGTCGTGATTGCGGCCATCGTCGGCGCGACGGGCACCGGCAAGTCCGATCTAGCACTCGATCTCGCCGAACTTCTCATCGCGCAGGGTCAGCCCGCCGAAATCGTCAACGCCGACGCGAGCCAGCTGTATCGGGGGATGGACATCGGCACGGCCAAGGTTCCGCTGGCTGATCGCCGCGGAATCCCGCATCACCTGTTTGATGTGCTCGATGTGACCGAGGACGCCTCCGTCGCGCGATACCAAACCGAGGCGCGCGCCGCCATCGACGACATCGAATCGCGTGGAGCAACGGCCATTCTGGTCGGTGGCTCCGGTCTGTATGTGTGGTCGGTTCTGTTCGATTTCGAGTTCCCCGGCACCGACCCCGCGATTCGGGAACGACTCGAACAACGGCTAGAGACCGAGGGAACCGGTGCACTCGCCGCCGAGTTGCGCGAGAAAGACCCCGAGGCATTTGAGGGGATCGACGTGCGCAACGGTCGCCGGCTCATCCGCGCGCTCGAGGTCATCGAAATGACGGGTAAGCCGTTCGGGGCTGGGCTTGGCGCCGAAACCCGACCGTGGCACGAACACGTCATGATTGGCCTGCAGGTTCCCCGCGACGAGCTCACGGACCGACTGGATGCTCGCGCCCGCGCAATGTTTGACAACGGGCTCGTCGACGAGGTTCGCGGGCTGATCGCGCTGGGCATTGAGCAGGCCACAACCGCTGCCCGTTCGATCGGGTATTCCCAAGCACTCGACGTGATCAACGGAACGGCCACCGTGGACGAGGCCATCGACGAGACCGCCGCTCTCACCCGTCGGTTCGCCCGGCGCCAGGTGTCGTGGTTCACGCGCAACCCAGCTATCCATTGGTTTGATGCGCCAGCAGACCCCGCCGCCGTCCTCGCGCGGCTAACGTCATGACGCGGGCACTGAAGTTCACCAAGGGTCACGCGACGGGCAACGACTTCGTTCTCATCAGTAACCCCGACGGCGACCTCGACCTGTCGCCGAACGATTACGCTTTTCTCGCCGATCGCCGCGTCGGCGTCGGTGGTGACGGCGTGATTCGGGCGGTAAAGACCGCTCACGTGCCCGAATGGTCGCACCTGCTGGATGCCGACCCCGACGCCGAATGGTTCCTGGACAATCGCAACGCCGACGGCTCACACGGCGGATTGTGTGGAAACGGCATCCGCGTCTACCTCGCCTACCTGCTCGCCGAAGGGCTGGTGTCACTGAAACAGGGCGACCGGATCGCCATCGGAACACGCGCGGGAGTCAAGGATGTGCAGCTCGGCGCGAATGGAGTGTTCCGAGTCGACCTCGGGCGCTGGTCGATGGGCGACGGAACGGCGGCGCCAGCAGACACCGACGTCAGCGCACGCGGGCTAGATGTGTCGCGCCCTGCTCTCGTTATTTCTGTTGGCAACCCGCACGCGGTTGTCGTGCTTGCGAACGCCGACGAACTCGCGGCCCTCGACTTGTCGGCCTCGCCCCTCCTCGACCCGCCCTTGGCGCAGGGTGCAAACGTCGAATTCGTTGTCCCGGCCGACCCGCTCGTCGACGACGGTATCGGTCGCATCTCGATGCGGGTGCACGAGCGCGGAGTCGGCGAAACGTTGTCGAGCGGAACGGGTGCTGCCGCGGCGGCTCTCGCCACTCGCCATTGGGCCGGCCCGACCGCACCACACAACTGGCGGGTCGAGATGTGCGGCGGTTCTGTGGGCGTTCAGATGTTCCCGACGGAAGAGGGCGAGCACGTTTCGCTCAGTGGTCCCGCCGAACTGGTGTACAGCGGAATCATCGCGGTCTGATTACGCGGCAACGAACTCGATAACCCAGAAACCCTTGGAGGTCTCGGCCTTCGAGACGCTCGCCGCCGGCCAAGTTTCGCGCAGCCATTTCATCAATGAATCCGCCCCGAGGTGTTTGGCAACAACGAGCCACGCCGAACCGCCAGGCCTCAGCCGAGGAATCCAGGTCTCGAGAATCGAGTGAAGTTCGGCCTTGCCGACGCGAATCGGCGGGTTCGACCAGATCGCATCAAAGTAGACGCCTGAGGGCACCGCATCGGGCGTCGCAACGTGCACGTTACTCAAACCGTGCCGCTCGGCGTTCCGCCGGGTCAACTCACGCGCGCGTGCATTCACATCAATCGCCCAGACCTCGGCGTCGGGGTTCTGCAGCGCTGCCTCAAGCGCAATCGGTCCCCACCCGCACCCGACATCCAGAATCGTGCCCTCGGCCGGTTCGACGGTGTCCAACAGGACTCGTGTGCCCAGGTCTACGTGCTCGGGGCTAAACGTTCCACCGGCGGTTTCGACGATGACGTCTCGCCCAGCCAACCGGACCCTGATTTCGCGCGAAGACCACTCGCCGTCGCCCGGATCGAAGTAGTGGTTCATCTACTTGGTGCCGAGAACTCCGGAGACGTCGACACCGATCGTCGTGCACGTTGCGACGAGCGTGGTGACGGCGGCCAACGACTCCTGGATGCGCTCGTTGGTGGCACCGGCCAGGTCGTAGTACACGGCCGAATCTTTGGCGATTCCCGTTTCGAGAGCCGCTTTGAGGTCTTTGCTCGTCGCGACCTTTTTCGCTTCGTCGTATGCGGCGAGCAGCTCGTTGCGTTTGGTATTGAACTCCGTGACGACGTTATTGGTCATTTTTGCGGGGTCCTTGGCGATCTCGACGATGATCGCAACCGTCTGAACCATCGCCTGCTCCGCCTTCGACCAGATTTCACAGGCCTTTTGGTCGCCTGGGTCGGCCGGTGTGACGCCGGCGCACCCCGCAAGTGCGACAACGGAGGCGATGGAAAGGGTCGTGAGGATCGAACGCATGTGACCAGAATACCCGCGCCGCGCGGGTGGTCCAGCGGGTACGCTTGATGTATGACTTCAACTCGTTCCCGCCGCGTCCTCGTCACCGGCGCATCCAGCGGAATCGGTGCCGCGACAGCACGCCTGCTGGCTCAGCGCGGATTCCACGTCATCGCCGTCGCCCGTCGGCTCGACCGACTGGAAACGCTGGCGAAGGAAACCGGAATCACCATCCACCAGCTTGACGTTACTGACCACGACGCAATTCGCACCCTCGCCGCCAAACTTAAGGCCGACGGAATCGACGCGATTCTCAATATCGCGGGAGGCGCCACCGACGCATCGCCCGTCGAAAGCGCTGACCCGGATTCGTGGCGACGCATGTTCGAGGTCAACGTTCTCGGCGTTCAGCAAATGATCGCTCACTTCATCCCGTTACTGCGGGATGCCGCCCGCGCACACGGTTCGGCCGACATCCTCACGGTCACCTCGACGGCCGGTTCAACCGCCTATGAAACGGGTGGCGGATATAACGTCGCCAAGTTCGGAGCACAGGCGCTGATGGATGTCTTGCGCCTGGAGCTTTCGGGTGAGCCAATTCGAGTCATCGACATTGCGCCCGGCCAAGTCAAGACAGAAGAGTTTGCGCTGGGTCGATTCGGGGGAGACCAGTCTCGGGTCGACGCGCTCTATAAAGATGTGCAAAACCCGCTCAGCGCCGAGGACGTTGCCGAGGTCATCGTGCACGCACTCGAAGTCCCATCGCACGTGAACTTTGACCGAATCGTCGTGCGACCCGTTGCCCAGGCCGCCCAGCACAAGCTGCACCGCGGGCCCCTGGCCCCGCGCTAATCACGGCGGTTCACCGCCCTTCACGTCTGGAAAACGCTCGTCGTGTAGGCTCGCCCTATGTCTAAAGAGAGCCTCGAGACGTACGCACTCGCGCATGGGTTGAAGCCAATGGGTGTTCGAGCCCCGCTCTTGAAGTACCTCCGCGAAGCCTGGCAGCGTCGAGATTTTGCATGGACATTTGCTGTTCTCAACCAGGAAGCAGAGAATTCGCGAACGCGGCTAGGCGCTTGGTGGGGACTTCTTGTACCGCTCTTGCAATCCCTGATTTATGGGCTCATCTTCGGGGTGATTCTAGGTTCAACGCGCGCACCCAACTTCATCCCGTTCCTTGTCGTCGGCGTCTTCCTCTTTACCTTTATTGCCGGAGCTTTCCAAACGGGGGCATCGTCCATCACGGGCAACACCGGATTGCTCAAATCGATTTCGTTCCCCCGCATCACCTTGCCGCTCTCCGCGACGTTACGCCAGCTTTTGGCCCTCATGCCGACACTGGTTATTTTGTTCGCGGTCGTTCTCGTCTTCGACCGCGCTGTCAAGTGGGAAATTTTTTACCTTCCCGCGATCATTGCTCTGATGTTTGGTTTCGGCTTCGGCGTCGCTCTTATCACTGCGCGGCTGACCGTCCAGATTCGCGATCTCACAAAGTTGCTCCCGTTTCTCACCCGAATTTTGTTCTACGTCTCGGGTGTCTTTTACACCCCAGCACACCTCGGTATAAACGACTCAATTTTTGGGTTTCTCGTGTCGATCAATCCGATTTTCTCCCTCCTTTCGTTGGCGCGTGGGGCACTCGTGACCGGATATTCGGTGAACGCGAGCGACTGGATCAATGCCTCGATCTGGACGGCAGCCGTCCTTGTGATTGGAATCGTCTATTTTTGGCGAGCAGAGGAACGATATGGCGACGACTAAAAAAGGTGGCACGGAACGCAACCCGGTCGTTGTCGTCGATGGGGTCGATGTCACTTACCGTGTTTACACAACGGGGAAGCTCGCACGCAAGAGACAAAGTCGTGACGGCATGTTGGAAAAGAATTCCAAAATCCGTTTGGTTCACGCGGTAAAGAATGTCTCGTTCACCGTATACGAGGGTGAAACGATCGGAATCATTGGTTCGAACGGCTCGGGGAAGTCCACGTTGATGCGGGCGATGTCGGGCCTGATGCGCGTTCAAGACGGAAAGGTCTTTGCTACATCACGGCCGACCCTGTTGTCCGTCGGTACGGCACTCATGCCCAATCTCTCGGGTGAACGCAACATCATTTTGGGCGGTATGGCGCTGGGATCGACCAAAACCGAAATGCTCGGTGCGGTAGAGGCAATCAGTGATTTCTCTGGGTTGAAAGAGTTCATCGATCTTCCCATGCGCACCTACTCCGCTGGAATGTCGGAGCGACTTCGATTCGCAATTGCGGCTTATAAAGACCACGAAATCCTAGTTATTGACGAAGCGCTCGCCGTCGGCGATGAACGGTTCCGTATCCGGTCTGAGGCGCGCGTGCGTGAAATGCGTGAGAACGCGGGGACGGTATTCCTCGTGAGCCATTCGATGCAATCGATTCTCGATACCTGCAATCGCGTGATCTGGCTAGAGATGGGTGAGTTGCGCATGGACGGTGACCCAAAAAAGGTCACTGAGGCTTACACCGAATACATGCAGACGGTTGCTCCCGAGGTCGCGGAAACGCCATGAGTTTGCTGACGTACGCGATTGTCCTCGCAGGGGGACGGGGTACTCGGATGAAACTGAACACCCCCAAGCAGTACCTCAAGTTGGCGGGTCGAGCGGTGATCGAGCACACGCTCGACTCTTTGGATCAGTCGGGGTTGTTCGCGGGAATTATCCTTGTCGCGGACGAATCCAACCTGGAGAGCCTCCGCGAGGCTCTCTCTCACAAGGGCTTATCGTCGACCCTCACCATTGTCAGCGGCGGCGACACGCGTAATGAGTCGGCCTTCAACGGAATCAGGGCGATTGATCAACCAGAAGCGAATGTGCTCATTCACGACGCGGTGCGCCCGTTCGTTGATACCGCGACGCTGACACGAGTAGTTGAGGCACTGGAAACGGAACTCGCGGTTGATACCGCAATCCCAACCGCCGACACCATCATTCGAGTCACGGATGACATGTACATCGATGACATTCCGCGCCGTGACATCCTTTACCGCGGCCAGACGCCACAAGGATTCCGTTTGTCGGCCATCAAGGCCGCATACGAGAAGGCCATCGCGGCTGGTGCTACGAACTACACAGACGACTGCTCGGTGTTCCTCGCCTTTCACCCGGGTGGGAGGGTCAAGGTTGTTCTCGGCGATCCAACAAACATGAAGCTCACCGACCAAACCGACCTTGCAATCGCTGACAAAATTTTTCAGTTGCGCAAGTCATCAAACCCACTCGCATCGGATGACGAAGTTCGTGTCGAGTTGGCGGGGAAAACAGTTGTCGTATTTGGGTCATCTTCCGGAATAGGACACTCCATCGCGCGCATGGCTCGCGACTTCGGGGCAATCGTTCACGGCTTCTCGCGCTCTGAGACGGGAACTCACGTCGAAGATCTTGACTCAATTCGAGCCGCACTGGATTCGGTCGTCGCGGCTGACGGAAAGGTTGACATCGTCATCAACACGGCCGGAGTTCTCAACGTTGCACCCTTTACGGAATTGTCGGACGAGGATGTCTCCGAATTACTCGACGTCAACCTCATCGGACACATCAACGTTCTGCGTGCGTCACTCGCCCATGTTCGAAAGTCACACGGCTCGATTCTTGGCTTTGGCTCCTCGTCCTACACGCGAGGACGAGCAAACTATGCGCTCTATTCCGCGTCAAAAGCAGCTCTCGTCAACATGACCCAGGCGATTGCCGATGAAGAGCCAGACGTTCGCATCAATATTGTCAACCCGGAACGGACGAAGACCCCGATGCGCATTAATGCGTTCGGTGATGAAACCGGGGTTACGATGCTGACTGCGGATGAGGTGGCGATCGCGACTATACGGTCATTGCTGTCGCGTGAGACGGGCTCCGTCTTCGATGTGAAGATCACCGCCGACGAAGCGTCGGTGGGAATTACGAGCTAGCGATGAGCCGCGCCAGTCGCGATGTTGCCGACTGGTTGGAGTTGACGTCAACGTACCGGGCGGCAAAGTGAGAGGCAGCGGCGCGTCTCGTCTTGTCGTTTAGCGCGATGAACAACTCCTCGACTTTGCCCACCATGAGTGGCCTTAGTTCGGCCTCGGACGGATACGACTCAGCAAATAGTGACTTTTCTGCTTCACGAGGGGCCCAGAGGAATCCCGGAATTCCGAGGAGGCCCGCTTCATAGATCATGGAGGACTTGTCGGTGACGAAAGCGTCGGAAGCAATCAAAAGGTCTGCGGTCGAATAGCCCGAACTGTTTGGGTGCGTTACCGGGTGGAATGACGGCACCACCGTCCAACCGTGACGCGCACCTTCGCCCGTGAGCAGGCGCACAGTGTCGTTGTCGACCAGTTCGCTGTAAATGGTCGGGGCGACCAACAGAATCTGGGAGTTGACAGTGTTTCCAGGGAGGATGGCTGCCCTAACCGTTTCGCGCGTTGTCTGTCTGCGTTCGGGGTCCAACAACCGATCGACTCGAGGAAGCGGTGACACAACCAACCGCTCGGTGTCAATGTTGAACGCACTGGCGAAATTGCGTGCCGAGCGCTTTGAGCTTGCGATAACGGTTGTGTTCCCCGCGTGCATGTTGAGAACGGTTGCTATTTGGCGCCGGCGCTCGGTGCCCGCGGGGATTGCGTCCCAGCCAAAACGTTTGAACGAACCGATTGCGTGCCACATCTGGGTGACACGCGTACCTGCAGCGAGCGTCAGATTGGATGTGAGAAAAGAGTATGAGTCGAGCACGATGTTCCGTGAGTGCGCGATGTGCCACACCTGCCGAAGAAGGTGTGCGGTGTAGAAAAAATCTGCGTTCGATTTGATCGTGCGGGCAAGAACGACAATTCGGACGGCGGGGTCGATCACCGTGAGTTCGCCGGTCACAGCATCGATGTCATCGGTTGCACGATTGGCTTGGCGGGAGAGAAAAACGATTCTGTCGCGCGCGGGAATCAAGCGCGCCGCGCTGTACAGCAGTTGCAACAAACCGAGGGCGAACTTGACGCCACCGAGGAGAATCGGGCTGACTTCCCTGTTGGACTCGCGGCTCATCGCGATATCCCCGCGGCCGGCACAATGATGTCGTGCACGACTCGCTCTGTGGCGTGACCGTCACACGCGGAAAGATGTCGGGTATAGGCGGCATCGAACACGGCTTGATTGACTGTCGGCTTCAGTATCGCGGCAATCAGGGACTTTTCGGAGTGCGCCTTTGG
>Ga0214921_10006656_pt1 | contig 15698 bp, 10 predicted proteins | sample LL1505_MetaG_FD_177992 | JGI IMG/M metagenome (GOLD analysis project Ga0214921, IMG submission 177992) | Freshwater microbial communities from Lake Lanier, Atlanta, Georgia, United States - LL-1505 | ecosystem: Environmental > Aquatic > Freshwater > Lake | place: USA: Georgia | collected...
CGGAAAAATGATTTGATTACACATAACTCCAAAAATAAGTGATTCATGTATTTCTGCATGGGTATGGATTGGCAATACTTCGTCTGGAGAAACCGCAATTAAAATATCTTCACTTTCACTGGGGTCAATATAATCTATAATGGCCTTATTTTTAAGGAATCTGTCCAATTTAGCCGGATTTGTTTCCACTTCTACTCCTTCATACAAATCAGGTAGTTCATATATTTTTGGAATAGTAGGGTTGAAATTGCCGATCCGTTTCTCATTGAATCCGGAAATGAGGTCTTTCCAAGAGAACTCGTCTTTTTTCAGTTTTTCAATAATTTGCTTATTTTCATAGGACATTTTATTTGTTTCACTGTCTTTATAGAAAACCGGACGACACAAACGTCCCATATCTGTATAAATAAATATTGTATTCTGTTTTATATCGAAAGTGGCTGACATATGAATAGGCAACAATGCATTTCTTTTGAATAATCTGATTTTTTTGATTGTTTCAATAGGTTCTCCCACAGCACCTGCCCAATATCCGTTTATAATGACTTTTGTCATTTCTGATAATAATTGCGGGCCACAATCTTCTATCAAACGCATAGATGCTTTTTCACGCATCCACTGTATGACAGGTTCTCTAGACATACCTCGTGAAATATATGTCGTTATCGATAATTGCTTGTGCAATCCAATATTTCCACCATCGGGAGTATCAATGGGATCAATAAATCCCCAATGCGAACTATGGAGAACACGCGGTCCAACCAGTTTTACACTCGAATCCAATGGTAAATTGGTTTTTCTCAAATGACTGATATATGTATAAAACGAAAGACGATTCAAGTCTTGCACTACACCGATGCGTTTTGTATGAGATTGGGCACCCCAATTTCCTTTGAATGCTTTTTTGAAGCCGGTCTCTAATATGCGTTCTTTTAATACTTCGCGATAGTTATCACGTATGAGTGCATCTAATCTGGACTCATATAAATCTTTATTATAATAGAGTTTTTTCTCAAACTCTAGATGAATACCGCGTTGTTGTATAGCATAGTATTCTTTGAATAAATCATATAACAGAGAACCTGCCAATTCTACACGTTTATATCGAAAACTATCACGGTCAGTTGGGGCTTCTACACCAATAGACACATTCAATAGACGGAATACAATATATCCTAAATAATATGCCTTTTGGATATAGGCAACCTCGCCAATGTGAGGGAGGAAATAATCGGCCAATATTTCGAGAACATAGGTTACTGTGTTTATTTTAGTGAGAGATGCGATATACATCAATGCGGTTTGCTGGGATAGAATACCCCCTGCATCATGTATGGATGGAATAAACAAGTCTATCATGTTCTCATATTTCTCTAAATCCAATAGACACATTGTAATAATGTCCTTATCTGAAATAATGCCAAGAGCTCGGAATACAATAAATAGTGGAACTGGCTTTCTTACATTGGGAATATTCACTACAATATTCCGATTACTATATTTTGTGCTAGGTGCAACCATTTTTACAGAGAATGTGCGAATAGGTTTCGCAGAGTTCTCTGAAACAGAACGTATTTCTGCGGAATATAAATAATCGTCGCCTTTCACATCCTTTATATACAGCATGTTATCAGCGAACTTTTCTTGGGGAACAATGGTTTTTTCTTTTCCGTTGATAATGAAATATCCACCTAAATCATTGCGACATTCTCCCATAGAAAAACGGACTTCGCGATTCAATCCATTCAAAATACAATATTCCGATTGAACCATGATAGGAAACTTACCCAAATAGATTTTTTCTAACATAGTGGAGTGTATTTGTTTATTCGGTTGTGCTAGAGAACGTGCATTTACTTCTTTCAATTTAGCCGCATCTGCAGCTGTTAATATGAACGGAACCCCGGTAGCCGCTTTTTCTTTTGGTTGTGTTTTTGTAGATTTAGGACGTTTGTCTCCCTTTGCAGCTGCAGGTGCTTTTGTTGTCCCAGTAGTTTTTGGACCACCTCCAATTTGTTCATACTCATACTCGGCCGGGTTTTCATCATCACTTTCTTCGGCTTTATCCAGATAATTTAGCAGTTCTCCGCCACGTAATCCTTCTTTTTTCAGTTTTCCAACAGATTCGCGCAAATTGTGGTCAGCAATAAGTGACGAATAGTCTGGAACCAGTTCTAAACCATCTCCTCCCGTTTTTTTCTCCAATTCATCTACGCCAATTAAAATAGGTTCTTCACCTGGTTCCAGTAATCGGATATATTCCACTTCAATATCATAGTGTATAGTCATTGAATAGTTCATATTACGCATACGGGCCTCATTGGGCATCATATAATGCGCATTATCCTTGTCATGTATAACCGGTTTACCGTAATAAATACGAGAACCATCTTTTCCACCAAAATACAATAAACATTGATATCTATAATCATTGATTGTTTCATCATATTTAGATGAAATCCGAACAGGGTTTTTTTCCTTGAATATTTGTTGAATACCGTTTGCGTAAAAATCGTTGTATGATTCAATATGATGTGCTACTAAAGATTGTGGATTTTCATTAAAATGTGAATTGATAATTTTCCACACGACTTCGTCATTTAGGTCTCGGTCTGTCATAATATTCTATAATATAAAAATATATATTATATTTACAGTCTATCTTTATCTGATTTTCAATGATAGACATTTAGAAAAAATCTATTATATAATATATACTATACAATGGACGATATTCAACAGCGTTTTTTCAGCCCTTTAGGCAAACAATATTGCATGTATTTTTACATTCTCTCAGTTATAGGATTGGTATTTGTTGCAGTTGTTCTGTTTTCGGCCTTAATCATTGGAGTTTCTAAGAGAAAGGGATTGGACTTTTATTTCTCTGCAGTGATTGGCTCACTCGGCTATGCCATTTTCTATTTCCAAAATAGATTATTGTATTCTATGTGTTTAGGATCTACATAAATAATCAGCAGTTTTGTGTAAAACATGTATTTTTTTTATAGTGTATGAAACTATAGAAAAAAGAATGGATATTTTGTATTATAGTAATTATTGTGTGCATTCTAAGAAAATTATTGCTTATTTAGTAAAAGAAAATCTTACAAATCAGCTAAATTGTATTTGTATAGACAAACGTCAAAGAGATTCATTTACAAACCAAACGTATATTTTGCTTGAAAATGGTAAAAAAATCATGCTTCCTCCAAATGTTCATAGTGTTCCTGCATTGTTATTAGTCAAACAAAATTATAGGGTTGTTTTAGGCGATGAAATACTCCCTATATTACATCCTTTAGTAAAAAAACAAAGGGATGCGGCAGTTTCTCATTCTGGAGGAGAACCTATGGCATATAGTATAGGCGGAGGGTCTTCCAATGTAATGTCCGAAAAATATACATCCTATGACTTAACCCCGGAAGAATTGAGTGCAAAAGGTAGTGGTGGAAATAGAACATTATCTAATTATGTTCCGGCTGATCATAGTAATTTTACTATTCCAACGCCACCGGATACATATCGACCTGATAAAATTGGCTCGGGGGTTTCTTTAGACGATTTACAACAAAAACGGAATGCAGATGTCACTCAATACTTTCCAAACACATCACCTTACATGCCCGGACAATCAATGCCTATCTGATTATTTGTATATTACAATAAAAATATACTTCAAACAATTTAGTGAAAACTAATATAAATAATAACAAATATATTGTATATTCATTTGGGATGACCGACAAAAAAACCATATTGAGAACGTTTAATACACATTTATTTGAGTTTTTAGACGATGTAATCCGCATTTTTCCGGACAATTTAGACATTCAAACGGCTAAAACCTCTTTTTTAGCAATAAAACAGGCAAATCCGACAATTATCATTAAAACGTGGGTGCAATATATTTATTTACCCTACAAAGATACTATTGATTCTGGTAATATCGACTTCTTTTTCCAGAAAGATTATTCGGAAGATTTAGCATATATAGCCAACTCAAAAGAAGTTCTCAAAATTGTAGATACACTGAGAGAACCAGTTTCCAATATGACGGACCAACAAAAACAATTTACAATGGAGTATTTACAGAACTTGAGTAAGTTGTCTGTGATATATTCTGCATAAACTATTGCGAGAACTCCTATTCATACTGTGAAACTCCTTCGTCATTTCTCCATAGAATCCACGAACATTATATAAAACAAATACATATAAACAAATAACAATATCTATTGCAAAATATTGTTATGTCAGATATAGATGGTATTTCACCCAATTTATTTGGTTCCATGTTGTTATGTTTGTTATGTCCAGGTGTTGTAGAATATTTATTACACAAATGCGAATCCGTTGGTAATATGGGATTGTATGGTGTATATGTAGATATTTATAGAAAACGTAATTTAGTGTATTTTTCGCCTACATTTGTAGGATTAGGCTATTATTTCGGTAACGCGTATATTGGCATATCCGCAATATGTATGTGTATCGGATTGTTTGTTTATACATGTAATAAATGGCGTGTGATTATGGCGATACATATGTTGAATCAATAACATCAAATAAATATAAAGATGTTCTCCTATTACACATATAAAAATACAACCTACAAAGATGCAAACTATAGAACAAACTATCGAGGATTTTCAGGGTATTCGGACATTATTCATAAGAGATACAAGTGCGGTTGTTCAAAAATCATCTGGAGATAACAAATTATCTCCGGATAATGGTAAAAAGCGGATGGTGAATGTAAGTGATGGGGAAATTGTGAAATATACGGGTATTTATTATAAACCGAGTGATAACGTGAGTAGTGCTGTGCCACTAGAACAGGAAGCTACTTTCATAGGAGAAGTAGAATGTCAGCGTTCTAGATATGATGTAGGTATAACCGGAATATACATAATTCCACTTTACATACTTTTTTCATCATGTTCCAACGACACGAACCGAGAACATCTGAAATGGCATAAAATAACAAATTACCGACGTCCTACGAATAAATATTTTAATTATCCACATCTGCTTATGTTACCACAACACTATTATAACTATAAACCATTATATTTTACACATACAATAGAGAACATATCTCTAAAAGAGTTTTTGAGCACACAGTCTGATATAGGAAATATGGAATTATGAGAACACCAGAGATAGGAAGGAGCGTTGGATTTGCATAAGTGTTCAAGTATAAGTATTGTCTAAAGTAATTATCTCTACATTTTTGTTTAGAGATAATTTATTATGATTACTATTATGAGTCATTCTATATAAAGTTTAGTTTTTTAACATATTTCTATAATAGTTATGTTTAGTCATATTTTTTACTGGATGAAATAGATTGTTTTTATCAATATCTCTATCTGCGTAGTTTTTTGTATATACAATATTTTTGAATTCAGTAGGTGTATCATATTTCATATTATTTACTTTGCATATTGTTGGAAATAGTGCTTCTAAAAAGAATAATGTATGATATTCATTCGCATAATTTCTAATTTTAGATAATAATTTTGACGAAATCCTTACGCAACATACCATTGCAGCATAATATGGCGGTTGTAATCGTATATCTATACTATTCCAATGCCAATTATTTTTATGTCCATTTACATTTTCTGTATAAGAATTGCTTAATAAATCAGAATTATCGTATGTTGAATCAATATGCAATAAAGATTCTTCATCATAGAAAAAAACGTCATCCTCAAAAAACCATACTTTTTCATATTCTGTGTTTATAGTTGAAAAGTAATATATTGACTTTTCCCATGCTGTTATCTCTTTTTTCATAATAAAATTCATATTTGTAAATCCGTTTTTTTTACATTCTTCATTATTAATTTGTATTATATTTATATTACTAAATACAGAATATTGTTTTTTATAATCTGCACTATTGTCATCAATAACTATGTAAATATCATATTTTGTAAATTTCGATAAAAAATCAATCCATATATCATTTGGTTTATAACAAATCAAACAAACACAGGTATTCGTTTTCATTATAATATAACAACATAAAAAACGTCTACATGTCTGATTCTATTTTACAATATAACATTAGTAGTATATTGTATAATCTCCATTGTTCATTTTGTTTAGCTTAATATCATTGCATACGTCCAGACATTAATTCGTATTTATTTCGTATGGTTCTCTTCGCAAATAGGAAAAAAGGTATAACAGTTCGCGTGGTTCCATACGGCTTATATAGGATTTCACAATTGGTTTCGTAATCTTCACGGGTTTCCGTGTGTTTATACTCGGTAAATATATTGTTTTATGTAGTTCTTCAATAAATGGTCTGTAATAATAACTGACCGTGTTTATGTCTGCCGTTTTAAATACATACACATTCATATAACACGTATGCAGGGTTTTTACATAGTCATCGTAAATGTTCTCCATTGCCACGACCTTTTTTTTATAATGTGGAAAATATTCTAAATATTCTGCGATTTTACCAATACGTTTCATACAGAAATATTCATATTGAAATCCGGGGAAAATCTCTCTCAGTTTCAACAATTCAGTGTATATGGGATTATTTAGCAATGTTCTATCCCCCGTTTTTTCATTCCACAAAACAATCCCTTTTGTAAATCGGAACGGATGGTTTTTATATTTAGCAACATCATTTTGCAATTCTTCATAACTATTTATTCGGAGTTCTCTAGGAAAATCCATTACGCCTGTTATATTCATAAGAATGGGCCATGTTTTATATTCAAAAGAAGGGATGTGTATAGCACAATTATTACGAATTTCATATATAGCGACTAGCCACAATTTAGGCGATTTTATAGGGACAATAATTTGGTTCTCCGGATGTTGTAATACAAATGAATAACAACAGTTTTTAGGCAATTCGTTAATCCACGGATTATCATTCAAGTTTGTATTTCTAGGTTGTATTAATGCATCTAAAAACATATCATAAAATGTAGATGATTTTGGTATATCTGTAGAACATTTTGAAAATGTATGTGACGGAAAATTATCGGAGAACAATGTGTTAGAAACAGCGGGTTTCATGAAATACCAATAATTACCGCCAATATTTGTTTTTGTATTTATTTCCCAGGACTGAATACGTGAATCATAAAATAAATTGATACTAACGCCTTCTATTTTTTCTGTGGCTAAAATGGTTTCCTCTAATAATCCTATTTTAGGATACTTTTTAACGAACTCATTATATTCAATAGATTTAGGTGGTGAAAAACTCAATAATTCGTTTTCGGGATAACTAAATACAACTGACCTATATTTATTATGAAAATTGTCTAAACATGATAGTATAGTTTTGTCATAATTGTATATTTTATACATTGAGAACCCATCGAAGCGGGGAAAGCTAGTCGGTGACGGAACGTTATTTGAAGACAATTTATCGGGAGACAATGATTTCGTAGATACACATATTTTAGTAGAAACGATTCTTTTTGAAAATTGCGCATCTTCTGGTAATAGTGAATATATTGCATAATTGGGCGTCATTTGACTTAGTTCTCTTTGCACATGCATATTACTAAATAATGAAGCATTTTGTCTCTATTATTATTTATCATAAATAATAATAATACAAACAACTAGACGTTAATAATTTAGAACTATTATATATAATTATACTCATATGAACACAGAAATAAATGAACACGATAATTATACAAACCCTGAAATGATACTGAAAAAGGGGGGAGGAATATCTCTAGAATTGGGCGATATTATAAGAATTGAAGCGCCTACAAATGATGAGTTTCATGAACAAACCTTTTATGTTATTTATATTGATACGGATATTCCAGAAAATGTTAGTATTTCTATTGTAAATATTGCCAATTTTGATAAAAAAGAATTGCGAATCATAGACGGGCGTTATTTATCAGACGAATCTATTGTAGATATTGCATTATTAGCTAGAAATCCAGTGAGTGGATATGCTAGACAACACAATTTATTACCAGATACGTGGATAGATATTCGTTTTGGTGGAGAGTTTCCAACTGTTATAACTGGTCAAATAACCAATTTAGAAGATGATATGATAGAAATTACTACGTATCCAGCAATTTCTGTCATATATATCGATTTCGGATACCGAGGCATTCCACCAGAATTGCCTATAGAAGAAATTACTATTCGTGAAAAACCATCCAGTATTGCATACGATGGTTCTCTAAAGTCATTTGAAAGTGAAATGGAGAATGAAAAAGACACGGGAGACGATACATCAAAAGAAGCGAGTATAGAATATACAGATGACGGAGAGTCTATTATTACTATTCCACCTACTGCCCAGCCAAATAAAAATATAGATGATACATTACAAAAATTGTATTTAGACGGAGACGATATTTTTGGGGAAGAATTGGGAGAAGTCATTATAGAAGTAGAAGTTCCGGAACATCAGAAACGTTATAACATTGATGTTCAAACTGAGGCGTTAATGGACGGACTTTTAGCAGATATACCTATGCACAAGAGAACGAAAGTAGTATTAGACAATATCCATAGGTTAGTGGAGCGTTTCAAAGAACTCCGGCAATTATATTCTATATTTGACGATACTGGTAACATAAAAGATATTCGTATATTGGGTAAAATGCACAATCCGCTACATGATAGACTCTTCAATTTAGACGTTAAAGTCCCATGGTTGATGCCAGTTGTCAGTAATATGAAATATGTATATTCCGACGAACCGTATGAAAACGACCATTCGCCGGATATAATCAATACCACTATGAATGAAATATTACGTGAATTACAAAGTATCCAAAAAACTTTTTCCGATAAAGAAATACAAGGCGAACAATTAAAATACGAAAAAATGTTGAAAGATGCAAATGCAAATATGTCAGTATATAGCGAAAATATGCAAACCAAAGGTAAATCACTAGCAGCAAAACGGGTAAAGGAAGATATGGATTGTATAGTTGAAAATATTGGCGATTATGATTCTACTGCAAGACATACATATAACAAAGGAGAGTTTCAAGATAAGTTGAAAAAGTATTCTATATTGCGTCATTCGTCGTCTATACATAGACCTCACACGTTTGATACTGAAAATGGTGCAAAAATAATACTCAGAAAATCGGTTATGTCAGCAGATAAAGCGAATATACACGGTTTTTTAATGCTGACAAAAGAAGCCGTATTTTTTTCACGAGCTGCTTTACCTGGAACAAATATGTTGTTAAAAACTAATTTGGGGAGAACCTATTTAGAACCTTATCGGTTTTTGAATAAACGCACCCAAAAAAACCATTACAATATTGTTGATTTGGATGAAAAAATGATATATGCCCCAAATACAAAATACAATACTCCCCCTGAAAAAGATAAAAAAGAACAACCAAAAGAAAACCCAGCGGAACCGGAAGAAGAATCAAAATTACCAAAGTTTTTGGAAAATATAATATCGTTTTCGGTGAGCGATGAAATACCGAGAACATCAACTACCTATTCCGAAACATTGCGCAATATATTACCAGACATATCAACATGTATCGATTATATGGAAAATTATATGTCCAACAATCTATCTATTGCACATGCAATTCAATTACTGGAACCATTTCATGTGTATGCAGAAGATATTACATACTCGCAATACAATAAAATACGTAGATTTATAAAATACAAAATATTTGAGTTTAATGATAGAATGAAAGAAAAATCTACGGAATACAACAAATTAACATCAAAACCCGTGTATACTAATGTATCAAACATTTTGGATGTTTTATTACGCGATGACCAAGAAAACTTGAAAAACATATTCGAAATGTATTTATTAAAGGAAAGGGTTGCGTCATTGACCTCTAGTGAATTGCTTTTCTATTTTGAAAAATCCGACGGATATTCATTATTATACGCCATTATGTCTGTAGTATTGTTATCACTATATACACCCAATTCTTTGTTAAAAGCATTTGAGATTCCTACACAGGAGGATATGTCTGAGGTGGATAAAATACGACCAAAAGATTGCGTGCGCCGTTTTTTGACAAAAAAATACACTTCTATTTCCGAATTACAAAAAGACAATAATAAAGATGAGGTCTTTTACGATAAAGAAATGGATGATACACCTTATCATATTCTGAAAAAATATGAAAAACAAAAAGGCAAAATGACTGCAGAAACATTTGTGGAGTTTTTAGCTGAGAACTTGGTTCAAAAACATGATTGTAATTCCAAATTGTCCAAAGAAATGGCCCAAACACTTATAACAGGCAAGAAAAAAGTAGTAGACGGAGAATATGCTATATTAGAAATACCAGTTGAATTGCCGAAAGATGTCAATCCAAACAAATTGTCGCAAGAGGAATTATTTGATTTGAACTTAGATGGTAAATTATATACAAAAACACATTATTATGTTCGTAAAAATAACAATTGGGTCCGAGATGATTCTATAGAAGAAGAGGCCTTTATGGATACACAATCCCTATTTTGTAATATTCAGGATAAATGCTATAAAAATACGACTAGCAAACAATGTGATACACTAGAACGGTCAAAACTGGGATTGAAACATACGTCGAATGAACGAATATTGTCCGAAATGAACAAACGATTATCTATGACAATAGAAGAATTGGAAGATGATTTAGAAATATTCGTAAACAAATGTATTAAATCGGTATATCGTAATTCGATTTTAAAAGAAATGCATATCTACAAACAAAATACCACTGCACTGAATATTGCCAACCAAGGCGGAATTATAGAAGAAAAGGTTGTTTCACCGAATGCAAAAGTTCTCGATATGATACTTTCGCTAAATGATTTTGTCCGCCAACAAAAAGATATTGTATGGTTTTATGATGAATATTGCAGAACGCCGTTACCTTCCGAGGAACAAGCATGGATGTATTGCAAAGAAACAAATACGAAACTTATGCCATATTTTTTATATACTCTAGCGAATGAGTTTATATTAGGAGGCGATTACCAGTATTTACTCGAAAAAATGTGTGCAAACGCTGAGTTGAGTGATGACGGCGACTATTATGTAGATAAAGAAACCGGGTTTCCATTAAAAAAACGGGATTTTGTCGATGAAGAAGAATATGATGATGCTGGATTCAAAATAACTACCAATGCCATTTTGGAAAAAGATTTAGGCACAATGGTAGCAGAAGCATTATCTAAAAAAGTCCGTGTATTTGACAATGCCACAGACCAAATGGTTTATAATGTTTTTATGGCTATTGTAAATGCTGCGGGGGTTCCTCCTGAAAACATCGAAGAGTTTGTATTGCGTGTATCATTAGAATTGATTCGTAATCCAGCAGTCATTATGGATGAAGACAAATACAAACAGCGTGCTGCTAAAACCGAAAAAGAAACTGGAAAAACCTCTATAGTATATCCTATTTATAAAAGTCAGGCAATTATATCTATTGTAGCCGGAGTTCTCTTAGTAGCTATACAATGTGTTATTCCAACAATAAAAACCCGAAAAACATTCCCAGGATGTGTAAAGTCTTTTACCGGATATCCTTTAGCAGGAGGAATGGAAGACGTTAGTGGGTTAAAATATATCGCGTGTTTGATAAATGGCATTAAATATGATGAGGAACCATGGAAATCCATAATGAAGTTGAGCCCACCACTCATTGCTACCCGTATTCGTGATGTATTAGATAAACACATATTAAAACGCAGTGATGTGTCCGATCTGTATATCAAAAAACGGGAATATCTATTGCTGGTTCCGGACGAAGAAGTTCCACAAGAACACAGTATTGAAAAATGGCGAGGATTTTTACCGCCAGTAGTAGAGTTCTCTGTTATATCCAATTTACACAATGTAGCGAGTGATTTCAAATCGCATTTGATGGAGACTTTGAAAAAGGGCCACAAAGACCAATTTTCGCAATTGGGTGTAGCGGTTTCACGTATAAGCATGCATACGTATGGAATAATAGAGCAAATATACAATATTGTTAAAAGTAAAACGAGTTTATTAGCTACTTCAGGAGGTGTTCCATTTTTAGAAAATGCATGTTGCAATGACCGTAGTAAATCTACCCATCCAATGATTTATTTTATAGGTGAAAATCCGACAATACGTCAATATGTAACTGTCGCAAATGATTTAGCTAAATTGGTGGATGATATTCGTATAGTTTCTAAAGCGAACATTCTATATCACGAACCATCTACGGCAATAGTAAGAGTTGAAATCCCGACTATAGAAACCGAAAAAAATATTTATTCAGCAGTTATACATTATGCTAAATATGATAGAGAACAACCGGTTCCAGAAGGATTACTCAACATTTGCGGCGATAAACCTGCCGGTTATAAAAATAGTTGGTCTATAGAAGAAAAAATAGAGTATTTGAAGAAACACGGTAAGAGATATGACCAAAATACATTGAAACAAATGATGGAATACATTCGTATGCAAAACATTGTTCATATATCACCTGGCGAACAATTCAACCAAGTAGTCAAACTAGTTGGGTTTATAGAATCAATGGATCATAGCAATTCAGAAGTCATACCAGGTCCTCTCAGAGAACTTATGTTGGCTGCAATACGCGCATATAAACCAAAAGAAATGAAGAAAGATGGAAGTGTCAAAGAAATTGTGCAATTGCGAAAGTATTTAGCGAAAACCAATGAACAAATGTTGAAAGAAATAATCAATGTGAATCGCGGAAGTTTTATTAAGAGTTATGGAAACTTAACTTCCAGAGAACTTGTGCAATTGCAATCGTTTATGGCGAATATTCATGTATGGAATATGGATACAGAAGAATCGGGATATGATGGTATTTATACAGTTGCCCAATTTATTAAAAACTCGGTGGAATCATTAGCGAAAGTATATCCATCTATGATTATGAATAATGCCTCTTATACAGTGGTTCATAAACATTGGGAGCTTTCCAAGTTCCATGAATCGGATATATCCAATATTTTGAAAAAATATTTAGAAGGTTTGAATAAGTTCAAAGGGGACAAAGCCCTCCAATTATTTTTACAAGAGGTTCAACGAAAAACGGTTGATATTCATTTGTTATTGCAGCATATTCCGATGGAAACACCTATTGCTAAAAACGACGCGACGTATTTTGAATTATTTGATAAGAAAACATTGTATTATTTACATGTGTATTGCTGGTATTCCGTGTTATATGAATACATGAACTTATCATCGGATGACGACTTGTTGAATATCGATATAGAGGAAACTAGACAAGAACGCCGCAATCGGAATAGGGATTTAGCAAATCCTTCAAATAATTTACCTAGTGTATTTACTAGTTCTTCCGAAGAAGTAGGAGAAGCCCAAGCCGATTTATATCAAGTAGAAATCCGTGCCGGTGAAAAAGAAGATTTACAAAAGCGGGTTTGCGAAATGATGATTGCATTTTTACGAATTGATGAACACAACAAAAAAACATTGGATAAACCATACTCAGAGATTGCTAAACGCGTTCGCCGGTCAAAAGAGGAAGAAAAGAAAACTATAACAGACTACTTGAGAAATATGCAAAAAGATGAGCGGAAAGTAGAAGACCTGTTGAAACAATTACATCAAGGTAGATGGAATGTCGGCATACAAAAAGGAGTGTTTATTTATGATAAAACTACATATGATAATGAACATACTGCTGCTATATTGCGTTTTGAACAAGATTTAGTTTTAGATGACATAGGAGAACCTTTACCCGGGGATATTGATGTAGATGAACTGGAACGTGCCCAACAAGCTGAAGATGATGAGTTCTATAATAATGAGGCAAATGATATAGCTCAATTTGGGGACGATTATATGGATGGAAATTACTATGGTGATGAAGGAGATGATGATTTTGCATATGATGATTAGAAAATTATACGGACATATTATCCTTCGATAATATAATTCTCCGGAGAATCTTCGAACATCTATGCTCGTTCTGAGCTCAGACGTTCTCACAATATACTATTTTAGTCGTGTAAATATTTTTATTATTCTATGAATACAACTATTCTCCGGATAATTCTCTGTGACCTCTTCTCTTTATTCTCTATAGAGTTCTCGCAAAATATGTATTTTATACAATATATAAATCAATTTATATATTGTTGTTATGTATGATTAACATCTGGACGTATGGATAATGGATAGTTTTTCAAAAAACTTCTTTGTATTTTTTCAAAGAATCCACGAACATCTAGTGTTGTTTTACTGAGCGCTTATTTTTCAGGTTTATGCTATTGCTCAAATGGATATAATCCTTAATATTATTTTCAACAATTGCTTTATTTAATTGTTTTATGAAAATATTTTTTTCATTTTTACTCATATTAGCATTATACAAACTGGCAACAAGATTCGTGGGGTCTAATGTCTCGGTAATTAAATTATTTACAATCATTCTGTCGTGCTTTTCTAAAAGGATATTGTAAAGTATTTCATTTGAATACGGTATTTTATGAGCGCCTGCAATTTTTCCAATCAAATCACTCGCGCAAATCATATTTCCTAAATATAACAATTTGTGATTTGGACTTATAGTAGTTTTTTTGTTTGGAACATTTTTATATAAGGCCCCTTCTTCTATTTCAACAAGATAATTATCATATAATTGTGTTTTAGTCAATGCTATAATTTTCATTTTACGAATAGTGTGTATAGCAGTATTAATATTTTGAATTTTAACAATACCTTGGTCAGTTACTACATTTGAATCTGCAATGAAGCAAATCGGAACATACGGAACTTCTGGGAGTTGTTCTGTATTGTTTAAATTGTCTAAAACACTAAGAGTATTCAAATCATCTAAAACATCTGATTTATCAAAATTGGGATTGTTCAAATTGTCTAACACACTCGGAGTATTTAAATCATCTAAAATGCTCGAATTATTAAATGTAGAAAACATTATATATAATATATAATATATAATATAATTGTTAGAATTATATACTTTATTGGTTTATTACTAAATAAGTATCATTTATTTCAATAATTATCCAAAAGTGATTCATCACTCTGGTATAATTATATTTATACATATGATATAATTTCATATGTATAAAACAATTCGGTATGTGTTATTAGTTATGCTAATCTAGTATTATATAAGTAAGTATTTAAATAGAATATCTAATAACGCCTATCGCATCTTGTGCACTTGAACCTACACGCACTGCTAAATATTCTTCATTTTTTAGAGTCGAACTAGAATACTTCTTTTCTGTAGCAACACCACTGGCACTTAATCCAGCAGAAATTATAGAGAGACGGCTGTTGTGATTTTCGTTAATCGCTTTAGCAGATGCATTCGCTCTTGAATTGTTAGATTTACTTGTATCCATTAAAACTTGACCATCAGCAGCACTTATAAGGATACGACCGCCAGCAGGCATGCTGTCTTTAACTTGGGTAACAACACCAGACATATCGGCGTATGCTGCGTCAGTATTTAAACGTTGAAAGTTATACACCTTAGTTTCTAGGCCTAAAGTTTTGGCGAACAATGAAGCAGTTTCGAGAGCGGCAAGATTTGTCAAAGACATTCTATATAATATATAAAATATAATTATTTTGCCTAAATATAATTATTTTGCCTAAATATAATTATTTTGCCTAAATATAATTATTTTGCCTAAATATAATTATTTTGCCTAAATATAATTATTTTGCCTAAATATAATTATTTTGC
>Ga0214921_10006657_pt1 | contig 15696 bp, 10 predicted proteins | sample LL1505_MetaG_FD_177992 | JGI IMG/M metagenome (GOLD analysis project Ga0214921, IMG submission 177992) | Freshwater microbial communities from Lake Lanier, Atlanta, Georgia, United States - LL-1505 | ecosystem: Environmental > Aquatic > Freshwater > Lake | place: USA: Georgia | collected...
CTACACCGGCGACCTGGGCTACGAGATCTGGGTGGCGCCCGAGTACCAGCGCCGGCTGTATGAAAGCATCCAGGCCGCCGGTGCCGACCTGGGCCTGAAAAACTTTGGCATGCGCGCCCTCTTGTGCCTGCGGCTGGAGAAAAACTTCGGCACCTGGTACCGCGAATTCCGCCCGATCTACGGCCCGTTTGAGGCTGGTCTGGACCGCTTCATCAAGCTCGACAAGCCCGACTTCATTGGTCGCGGAGCGGCGCTCAAGGAGAAGCAGGACGGCCCCAAACGCCAGCGCGTGTTCATGGTGGTCGATGCGCTGGACGCCGACGTGATGGGCGACGAGCCGATCTGGGTGGACGGCAAGGTGGCGGGCTGGGTGACCTCGGGTGGCTTTGGGCACTATGTGAACCAATCACTGGCGCAAGGCTACCTGCCCACGGAGCTGGTCAAACCGGGCGTGCAGCTGGAGATCGAGATCCTGGGTGAGCGCCGGCCGGCCCGGCTGCAGATGGATCCGCCCTTTGACCCCGAAGCCAAACGCATGAGGATGTGAGCATGTCGCAGCGCTATTCCATTTGGTCGCTGCTCAGGCACGCCATGGGCGGGCACAAAGGCTGGGAGCGCGCCTGGCGTGACCCGGAGCCGAAAAAGTCTTACGACGTGGTGATCATCGGCGGTGGCGGCCATGGCCTGGCCACCGCCTATTACCTGGCCAAAAACCACGGCATCCGCAACATCGCGATCCTGGAGAAGGGCTACATCGGCTCGGGCAATGTGGGGCGCAACACCACCATCGTGCGGTCCAACTACATGATGCAGGAGAACACGCCGTTCTACGAGCACTCGATGGAACTCTGGCGCGGCCTGTCCGATGACCTGAACTACAACGTGATGTTCTCACCGCGCGGCTACCTGTTTGCCGCCTGCTCGCAGGGTTCGCTCGACAGCCTGGTGCGGCGTGCCAACACCATGCGCCTGAACGGCATCCGCGCCGAGATCCTGACTCGCGAGGAGGTGATGAAAGAGGCGCCTTACCTGGATTATTCGGAGCAGGCCCGCTTTCCGATCTACGGCGGCATGCTGCAGCCCGACGCTGGCACTGCCCGCCACGACGCCGTGGCCTGGGGTTATGCCCGGGCTGCCGACCAACTGGGCGTGGACATCATCCAGAACTGTGAGGTGCAGGACTACATCTGGGCGGGCGAGCGCATTGTTGGCGTCAAAACCAGCCGGGGCGACATTGCCGCCGGCAAGGTGGCGGTGGCGGTAGCCGGCCACACCTCGGTGCTGGCGCAAAAGGCCGGCCTCAAGTTGCCTATCGAGAGCCATGTGCTGCAGGCCTTTGTGTCCGAATCCATCAAGCCGGTGATCCACCACGTGGTAGTGTGGTCAGCCACCTATTTTTATGTGTCGCAGTCGGACAAGGGCGGCCTGGTGTTTGGCGGCCACATCGACCGCTACAACAGCTACGCCCAACGCGGCAACCTGCCCAGCATCGCCGAGACGGCGCAGGGGCTGGTCAGTCTGGTGCCCTTTGCGGCGCGGCTGCGCCTGCTGCGGCACTGGGGCGGCATCATGGACATGACGCCGGACGGCAGCCCGATCATCACCACCACGCCGGTGCCCGGCCTGTACCTGAACGGCGGCTGGTGCTATGGCGGTTTCAAGGCCACACCAGCATCAGGCTGGTGTTTTGCCCACACCATTGCCAACGACGCGCCCCACGCCTTTAATGCCGGCTTCACCATGGACCGGTTTGCCAAGGGCCGCTACATCGACGAAGCAGGCTACGGCCCCTACAACCATCTGCAGTAAGGCGCACCCCATGCTCAGAATCCATTGCCCCTACTGCGGTGTGCGCGACCATGAGGAGTTTTCCTATTTTGGTGACGCCACCAAGGTCTACCCACCGCTGGATGCAAAACACCACGACGGCTGGGTAGAGGCGGTTTACATGCGCGACAACCCCAAGGGCGTTCACACCGAATTCTGGCAACACACGCTGGCCTGCCGGCGCTGGCTGGTGGTGCGGCGCCACACCGTAACGCATGACATCCTGTCAGTGGTTCCGGCACGAGAAAGGGCCTTGCCATGAACCAGCCCAGTGCCGCCGCAGGCCCCTTTCGCACCGAGCTGCCCGGGCGCACCCGGCGCGACAGCACCCACAGCTTCAGCTTTGACGGCCGCGACCTGCAGGGCTATGCCGGCGAGACGGTGGCCGCTACGCTGTTGGCCCATGGCATTCACCTGGTGGGTCGCTCGTTCAAGTACCACCGGCCGCGTGGCATCCTGGCCGGCGGCATTGAGGAGCCCAATGCGCTGCTGACCGTGGGACTGGGTGCCGAGCAGGAGCCCAACATCGCTGCCACCGTACTGGAGCTGCACGATGGCCTGGTGACGCGTACCCAAAACGCCTGGCCCTCGGTCGGCTTTGACCTGATGGCGGTCAACTCGCTGCTGTCGCCGCTGTTTGTGGCGGGTTTTTATTACAAAACCTTCATGGGCCCGACGCGCCGCGCCTGGATGTTCTATGAGCATTTCATTCGCCGGGCCGCCGGGCTGGGCGCCACCTCCGAGGCGCCCGACCCCGACCGCTATGACTGGCACCACGGCTTCACTGATTTGCTGGTGATAGGCGCCGGGCCGGCCGGCCTGAGCGCTGCGCTTTGCGCCGCGCGTGCTGGCGTGGACGTGACCCTGGTCGAGCAAGACTTTGAAGCGGGCGGCTCGCTGCTGAACCAGCCCACCGACAGCGCCCAGGCACACTGGCTGAGCAGCACGCTGACTGAGCTCAAATCCAGCGGCCGGGTGCGGCTGCTGACGCGGGCCACGGCCTTTGGCCTGTACGACGGCAACACGGTGGGCGTGGTGGAGCGAGCCGCGCCCGGCACCGCCGACCCGCGCCGCGGTGTGCCGCGCCAGCGTTTGCACATCGTTCGTGCACAGGCCATTGTGATGGCCTGCGGCGCCCTGGAGCGCCCTCTGGTGTTTGCGGGCAATGACCGCCCCGGCGTCATGCTCAGCGGCGCCATCGGCACTTATGTCAATCGCTATGGCGTTCTGCCTGGCCGACATGCCGTGATCGCCACCAACAACGACGCGGCCTATGGCGATGCTCTGGCCCTGGCCCGGGCAGGCGCCCAGGTGACGGTGGCCGACCTGCGCGCTGCGGTGTCGCCCGAGCTGTTGAGCCGGGCCCGGGCCGCCGGCGTCGCTGTGCAGCCCGCCACGGCTGTTGTCGCCGTACAAGGCGGGCAACGGGTGACCGGCTGCACGCTGGCCGCTTTTGACATCGCCAGCGGCCGCATCACCGGCCGAGGCCAGGCGCTTGCAGTGGATGTGGTGGGCATGTCAGGCGGCTGGACGCCCACTGTGCACCTGACCTCACACCGTGGCATCAAGCCGGTGTACCAGGCTGATCTGAACAACTTTGTGCCGGGCGGATTTGACCGCCAGCACTTTGGTGCCGGCAGCATGATGGGCAGCAACACGCTGGACCAGGCCATGGCGAGTGGCTGGCAGGCCGCTGAACAAGCCATCGCCGCCGCGGGCAAGACCGCTGCGGGACCGACACCGCTGTCGCCTGCAGCCATGCCGGACGCGCTGTCCCTGGTGTTTACCCCGGTCGGGCCCCTGGTCGACCAGAACATCGCCGGCAAGGCTTTTGTCGACTTCCAGCATGACGTGACGGTGGGCGATGTGGAACTGGCGCATCGCGAGGGCTACCAGTCGGTGGAGCACCTGAAGCGCTACACCACGTTGGGCATGGGCACCGACCAGGGCAAGACCTCCAACCTGAACGGTCTGGCCATCATGGCGGCATCGCGCGGACTGGGCATGCAGGAGGTTGGCACCACCACCTTCCGCCCGCCTTTCACCCCCACGACCATCGGCGCATTGGCCGGACGCAGCGTGGGCGCCCACCTGCAACCCGTGCGACGCACCGCCATGTACGACTGGCACCTGGCCAACGGCGGCGTCAAGGTCGAAGCCGGCCTGTGGATTCGGCCGCTCTGGTACCGCAGCCATGGCGCCAGCCTGTCCGATGCCTACAAGGCAGAAATGGCGATCGTTCGCGAACAGGTGGGGATTGCCGATGCCTCCACGCTGGGCAAGATCGCCCTGCACGGCCCGGACGCTGCCGAGTTTTTGAACCGGGTCTATGTGAACGGTTTTGCCAAGCTGCCGGTGGGCAAGGCGCGCTACGGCTTCATGCTGCGCGAAGACGGCATTGTGATGGACGACGGCACCACCAGCCGCATTGGTGAGACCGAGTTTTTCATGACCACCACCACCGGGCAGGCCGGGCGGGTGATGAGCCACCTGGAGTTTTTGCTGCAGGTGGTCTGGCCGGAACTGCGTGTCACGGTGGCCTCGGTCACCGACCAGTGGGCGGCGATGAGCCTGGCGGGCCCGAAGGTGCGGGAGGTGATGCAAGCGGCCTTCCCGGCCATCGACTTCGGCAACGAGGCTATTCCTCACATGGGTGTGCACGACGTCACGCTGACCGGCGCGCTGGCCGGCGTGGGCATCCGCATCATCCGCCTCACGTTTTCGGGTGAACTGGCCTATGAGGTCTACGCCCCCACCCACCATGGCCAACTGATTTGGGACCACCTGCTGCAGGCCGGCCAGCCCTGGCAGTTGCGGCCCTATGGCCTGGAGGCGCTGGCCTCGCTGCGCATCGAAAAAGGCCATGTGGTCGGCTCCGAGATGGACGGCCGCACCACGCTGGACGACTTGGGCGCAGGCAAGATGGCCAGCAAGATCAAGCCCTTCTGGGGCGACGCGCTGCGACGCAGCGAGCACTTGGCGCGGCCAGACCGCCCCACCCTGGTCGGTCTGGAGCCGGCCGAAGACGGTGCGGTGCCGTCCAATGGCGCCATTCTGTTTTTTAACGACGACAAGATTACCGGCCATGGCCGTGGGCACATTACCTCCACCACCTACAGCAAATCACTGGGCAAATCGATCGGCCTGGGCCTGTTGCAGGGCGGCACGAGCCGGGTGGGCCAGGAGATCATTGCGGCATCGCCGGTGCAGGGCCGCCAATACCGCCTGCGGGTGGTCGACCCCTGCTTCCTGGATGCCGAAGGAGTGCGCTACCGTGGTTGATGCATCGCTTTACCGCAGCCCTTTTGAGGGTCACGCCTTGGGCGAACGCCCAGCCCTCGACGGAAGCGTCGGCGTACGCATCCGGGCTGGCTTGGTGCCCAGCGCAGTGCTGGTCAGCACCTGGGTGTCGGGCGAAGCCGGGCTCCAAGCCGCCCTGTCTCATTTGCTGGGCCAGACCCCACCGGGACCCACAGGTCAGACCCTGGCCACCCGCCTGGGCATGCTGATGCGCACCGGGCCGGAAGAATGGTTGCTGATCAGCGATGGCACGAGCGATGCCTGCGCAGTGCTGCGCGCAGCCATTGGCGCGGATGTGGGCGGCGTGACCGACCTGAGCCACGCCCGTTGCTGCATGAACGTACAGGGCCCTCGCTGCCTGGACGCCCTGTCCAAGCTGTTTGCGCTGGATTGCCGAACCGACGCTTTCCCGGTCGGTGAGCTTCGCCTGAGCGGTCACCACCACTTGCCCTGCAGCCTGCACCGGCGGGGCGAGACCGAATTCGACCTGTACGTCTTCACCACCTACGCCCATGACCAGCTAGGCAGCCTGCTGGACGCGGCGCTGGAATACGGGGTGAAACTGGAAGGGATCCGCTGACGGCATAAACCGCCCCGGCCCCCCCACGTCATCCCCGGCCTCCCTCTCGTCATCCCCGGCTACGACCGAAGATCCATGGCTCCTGGATTCCCGTTTTCACGGGAATGACGGGAATGACGGGAATGACGGGAGAGTCTGAAGTAATGACCAAAATAGGCCTTAAGCCCCGTCTTTATTGAATAGTTAGCTATTTATTCAATAGCAACGTTATTTTCACGGCACAGGTCAAGACAATTGCTCTAATTGCCGCCAACGAAGCCTTGCGCTTTGCGCCTAAACTGCGCATCGGACCTCCTACTCACACACCATCAAGACGGAACGCAACATGGCAAACGACAGCTTGAACATCGGATTTATTGGCCTGGGTAACCTGGGTGAACCTCTCTGTAACAGCCTGGTGAAGGCTGGCTACAAGGTCACGGTGACCGACCTGCACAAGGCCAGCGCGCAGCGCCTGCTCGAAGGCGGCGCCACCTGGTCGGATGACGTGGCTGGCGTCTGCCGCCAGGCCGATGTGGTCATCACCGCACTGCCCTCGCCTGCAGCCTCGCGCAAGGTGGTGGAAGGTCCGGGCGGCGTGTTTGAGAGCCTGCCCAGCGGCGCCGTGTGGATTGAAATGAGCACCACCGACTTTCAAGATCTGCAGCGCCTGCAGGGTCTGGCTCAGGCTCGCGGCATCGAGGTGCTCGAGTGTCCGGTGACGGGTGGCGTCCATCTGGCCCACTCCGGCCAGATCACGGTGCTGGTGGGCGGGGATCCCGCCACGGCAGCACGCGTGGATGCCATCCTGAAAGTGATGGGTGGCGAGGTGATTTACCTGGGCAAGCTCGGCAGCGCCTCGGTGGTGAAGGTGGTCACCAATATGCTGGCCTTCATCCACCTGGTGGCAGCGGGCGAGGCCATGATGGTGCCGGCCAAGTACGGGGTCGACCCGGACGCCACTTACCGCGCCATTCGCGCCAGCTCCGGCAACAGTTTTGTGCATGAGACCGAATCCAAACTGGTGCTCAGCGGCAGCTACAACGTAAAGTTCACCATGGACCTGGCCTGCAAGGACCTGGGGCTGGTGAACAGCATTGCCGAGAAGCTGGGCGTGCCTCTGGAACTGGGCGGCCTGACGCAGCAGATTTTCCGGCGCGCGCGCGGCCTGTATGGCAGTGAGGCTCAGTCGCCCGAGGTGGTGCGCATGATCGAGGCGGCTTGTGGGCTGGAGTTGCGCGCCCCGGGCTACCCCGACGAGCTGGTTGCTGAGTAAGCTGAGACACCTTCATGACCCAGGTCCAGTCCTCAGCCAAGACCCACGCGCAGTGGGTGCAAGGGGCACAACAGCTGTCCATCGCCACCGGCCACTTTATCGAGGGCCGGCACGTCCCGTCGCTCGACAAGGCAACATTTGACTGCATCAACCCGGCCAATGGCCGGGTGCTGGCGCAGATAGCCAAAGGTGCTGATGCCGACATCGACACGGCGGTGGCCAGTGGCTTGCAGGCCTGGAACGACAGGCGCTGGCGCGGCCTGCCGCCCCGGCAACGCATGGATGTGTTGCTGCGCCTGGCCGCATTGGTCGAGCAGCACGCCGATGAACTGGCCTTGCTCGAAACCCTGGACATGGGCAAGCCGATCAGCGATGTGCTCAACATTGACCTGCCAGAAGTCACCAAGACCCTGCGTTTTTTTGCCGAGTGCATAGACAAGGTGGAGGGCGCAGTCACCCACACCGCTGCGGGCAGCCTGCACCTGATCACCCACGAGCCCATGGGCGTGGTGGGCGCCATCACGCCCTGGAACTACCCGCTGCTGATGGCGGTGTGGAAACTGGGCCCCATTTTGGCGGCCGGTAACTGCGTGGTGCTCAAACCGGCCGAGCAAGCGCCGCTGTCCTGCACGCGGCTGGCGCAGCTGTTCGTCGATGCCGGTGGCCCACCGGGCGTGTTCAATCTGGTCAATGGCCTGGGGCCGGAGGCCGGGCGGGCGCTGGCACTGCACCCGGACGTGATCAAACTGTCCTTCACCGGCTCCACCGCCGTCGGCAAGCTGCTGCTGGCCTATGCCGGGCAGTCCAACATGAAACGGGTGGCCCTGGAAACTGGCGGCAAAAGCCCGCAGATTTTTCTGCCCGACTTGTACGACCTTGATGCGGCGGTGGACCGGGCGGTGGGCGGCATCTACGACAACGCCGGCCAGGTCTGCAACGCCGGCTCGCGCCTGCTGGTACACCGCGACATCCACGATGAATTCGTGCGCCGCTTCACGGCCCGGGCCAAGCAGGCCTATCGCCCCGGCGACCCGCTCGACCCGGCCACCACGCTGGGCCCGCTGGCCAGCCAGGCCCAGTTGCGCAATGTGCAGGCGCGGATGGCCCGTGGGGTGGCAGAAGGCGCCCAACTGCTGATGGGCGAATCGCCAGGACCTGCCTTGGCGGCCGGTGCCTACCTGGGCCCGGCGCTGTTTGTTGGCGCCAGCAACCGCATGAGCATCGCGCAAGACGAGATCTTTGGCCCGGTCGCCACGGTGGTGCCCTTCTCGTCCGACGAAGAGGCGCTGGCCCTGGCCAACGACTCGGTTTATGGCCTGGCCGCTTCGGTCTGGACCCGCGACCTGAACAAGGCCCACAAATTTGTGCGGGAGCTCGAAGCCGGCGTGGTCTGGGTCAACTGCTTTGGCGACGGCGACATGACGCAGCCTTTTGGCGGCTACAAGCAGTCGGGCAACTCGCGCGACAAGCACATGATGAGTCTGCAGTCTTACCTGCAAACCAAGTCGGCCTGGTTTCAGACCGGTTGATCTGCCGGGGGCAGCGGCTCAGAGGGTGATCACCAGTTTGCCAAAATGCGAGCGGGTCTGGAAAGCCTGCTGCGCCTGCACCAGTTGAGCCAGCGGGTAGATGCCGGCGATCAGGGGCTTGAGCTGACCCGACGCCACATAGCGCACGATCTGGCCTGCCTCTGCCTGCGTGCCCATGGTGGCGCCCAGCAGCGTCAGGTGTTTGAGGTAGAGCTTGCGCCAGTCGATGGCCACCATCGGGCCAGCAATGGCACCCGCAGTCACGTAGCGTCCGCCCACCGCCAGCAAATCCAGCAGCACGGGTACCTTGTCCCCCGCCACCACATCGGCCACCACATTCACCGCCACCGCTGGCAGCTGCCGTGCCAGCGTAGCCGCGTAGTCAGGGTCATCGCGCAAGATAAAGGCCTCTACCCCCAATGCCGCCAGATGCGCCTCTTTGCCCCGGCCGATCACCGCCACCACGCGCGCGCCCCGAAGGGTGGCCAATTGAACCAGCGCCGACCCGACGCCGCCTGAGGCGCCAGTCACCAGGATGGTTTCACCGGCCTTCAACGCCGCCCGGTTGAGCATGTGCTCGGCCGTGAGGTAGGACGTCATGAAGCTGGCCAGTTCGTGGTCAGCCAAGGTGGATGTGATGGCGTGGGCATTGGCATCGGGCACGCAAACCCACTCGGCAAAGCCACCGTTACGCTCGCTGCCCAAGTAGGTGGCGTCAAACAGGCCGTCGCCCGAGGTGCCGTACAGCGTGGGATTGACCATGACCCGCTGACCGATGCGCGCGGCGTCTGTGCCCGCGCCCACTGCCGCGATGCGACCGACGATGTCGGCGCCCTGGATGCGCGGAAAACTGAAGGCACTGCCCTGCCAGCCCGACTGCTCGCTGGCGCCGTAGGCACCCTCGCGGGTCCAGACATCGGTGTTATTCACACCACAGGCACCGACCTGGATCAAGACCTCACCGGGCGCTGGCTCAGGCTGGGGCACATCGGTGCGGTAGTGCAGCTGGTCATAGCCACCGTAACCGGTCAGCAGCACGGCGCGCATGGTCGGCACCTGGCGCGCCTGATCAGGCCCTGAGCTTGTGGTTGTCAGGGTCCAGCGGCGATTCGCACAGCACGGTGGCCTGCTTGCGCTGGCCGAGGATTTCGATCTCCAGCCGGGTGCCAACCTCAGAATGGGCCGTGGCGATGTAGCCCAGGGCCAAACTCTTACCCAGCACGTGGCCGTAATAGCCGGCGGTGGCGCGGCCGGCCAGCTTGCCGTCCACATACAAAGGCTCGTTACCCAGTGGGTCGGCGTCGGTGACGCCGTGCACTTCCAGCGTGACAAAGCGTTTCGGGATGCCGGCAGCCACCTGACGCTCCAGTGCGGCCCGGCCGATGAAATCGCCCTTGTTCATGCGCACAAAGCGGTCCAGACTGGCCTCATAGGGCGAGTACTCGATGCCCAGGTCGGTGCCCCACATACGGTAGGATTTTTCAAGGCGCAGCGACTCCATGGCGCGCATACCGGCCATGCCAATGCCAAACTCTGCGCCTGCCGCAAAGATCTGCTCAAACAGCGAGTTGGCGTACTCGATGGGAAAGTGCAGCTCCCAGCCCAATTCGCCAATGAAGTTCACACGCAAGGCGTAGACGTCGCTGGCATAACCCACGTCGATCACCTGGCTGGTCAGCCAAGGGAAGCTCTGGTTGTCCAGCGGCGTGTCGGTCAACTTGGCCATCACGTCACGGGCGCGAGGCCCGGCGACCACAAAGCAGCCGCGGCTGGTGGTGATGTTGCGCAGCTGTACCGAGCCATCCGTGGGCAGCATTTTGTGCAGGTAGTCGGAGTCAAAACGCTCACCGGCACCGGCGCTGACCGCGTAAAAGCGGTTGTCGCCCAATTTGGTGATGGTGAACTCGGAGCGCACGCCACCGTTTTTGGTCAGCGCATGGCACAGGGCGATACGACCGGCCTTGGTCGGCACCTTGTTGGCCACCAGGTAATCCAGCCAGGCTTCAGCGCCGGGGCCAGTCACCTCATGCTTGGTAAAGGGCGTCAGGTCAATCACGCCCACGCGCTCGCGAATGTTGCGGCACTCGTTGCCCACATGCTCAAAGTAGTTGCTGCGCCGGAAGCTCCAGGTGTCTTTACGTTCCACACCCTCGGGGGCGAACCAGTTGGCGCGTTCCCAGCCATAACGCTGGCCAAACACGGCGCCCATCTGCTTGAGTTTTTCGTAGATCGGGCTGGTCTTGGCCGGCCGACCGTCGTGACGCTCTTCGTCGGGGAAGTGCACCGTGAACACTTCACGGTAGGCCTCTTCATTCTTGGCCACCGTGTAGCGCTTGCTGGTGTAGGGGCCGTAGCGACGCGGGTCAACGCCGAGCATGTCCACAGAGGGCTCGCCTTCCACAATCCACTCGGCCAACTGCCAGCCGGCCCCACCGGCGGCAGTCACGCCAAAGCTGTGCCCCTCGTTGAGCCACACGTTCTTCAGACCCCAGGCCGGCCCGATCAGTGGGCTGCCATCGGGTGTGTAGGAAATGGGACCGTTCACAATGGTTTTGATGCCACAGTGCTCCAGTGCCGGCACCCGCTTCATGGCGGCTTCGACGTGCGGCAGCAGGCGGTCCAGGTCGCCCTCGAACAGGCTCTTGCCAAACCAGTCGGGTACGCCATCGGCAAAGCGCGCCGGCGCGCCTTTCTCGTAGGGTCCGAGAATCCAGCCCATGCGCTCCTCGCGCAGGTAGTAAGAGGCGTCGGATTCACGCAGCACGGCGAGTTCATGGCCACCCTTATCGCGGTAGGCGCGCAGCTCGGGTGACTCGTCATAGACGATGTACTGATGCTCCACCGGGATGGCCGGGACATTCAGGCCAAACATCTTGCCGGTTTCGCGTGCGTAGTTCCCGGTCGCACACACCACATGCTCGCAGGTGATGTCGCCTTTGTTGGTCAGCACCTTCCATTCGCCGGACGGCAGCTTCTCGACGCCGGTGACTTGGGTTTGCTCATAGATCTCGCCGCCACCGGCGCGGGCGCCCTTGCGCAAGGCCATGGTGAGATCGACCGGCGCAATATGCCCGTCATCCGGGTGGTAGAGCGCACCAATCACCTTGGGCGTGTTGACGCCGTCGCCCAGATCGATCAGGGGCCACAGCGCCTTGATCTCGGCCGGAGTGATGATGCGAAATGGCACGCCGATGGTGTTGGCAACGCCGCAGTATTTCAGGTACTCGTCCATGCGGTCCTGGGTGGTGGCCAGCCGCAGGTTGCCGGTGACGTGAAAGCTCACGTCCTGGCCGGTCTCAGCCGGCAGCCGTTTGTACAAGTCAACCGAGTACTTGTGCAACTGGCCCACCGTGTAGCTCATGTTGAACAACGGCAACAGGCCTGCAGCGTGCCAGGTTGACCCCGCAGTGAGCTCGGTCCGCTCAATCAGCACCACGTCGGACCAGCCTTTTTTGACCAGGTGATAAAGGGTACTGACACCCACCACGCCACCACCGATCACAACAACCCGTGCATTTTTCTTCATCGCGTTCAGCTTCCTTGTGCGCCCAAGGGGCGGTTGACATCGCCAAAAGTGTAGTCAGCGCCCGAGCGACAAGCGCTCCAATTGCGACAGACGCTAACTAAATAGCGTCAGGCCTTGTGCCCGCTCGGCATGGACGGCATCGGCGACGGGAACGTCCTGTGTTGTGCAGCAAAGGCCTTCATGTGAAAAGCCGCCATGGCAACCGGATAACGGTAGGCCGCCCCCACCGGGCAGGCGCGCCGGGCGAGACAGCCCTGCTGCATGCAGGGCTGGCCGCCATCGTGCTGAAGCCAATCCAGACAATCGTTGACGCGGTAGCCTGTGCCATCAAACGCTGAAACCGGGCAAGCCTCCAGGCAGGGTTGCCCATCGCACTGCAGGCACAGGGTACCCAGACCGGACGACGGCAGAGTCGCTGCACCGGCAAACCTGGCTGGAAGTGACCCGGGCAGGGCAAGGGCAAACCGGTAGGCGTGCCAGAGCCCGTAGACCGGGTGGATGCGCAGCATCAAGGGGCTGTTTTGCAAGGGCTCGGCCCGGCTGGCCCATTGCTGGAACGGCCAGTACGGCGGGCCTGTGAAGGGAAAAAACGCCAACCCGCCCCATTGAGATGCCAGTTGATCGCCAATCGCCTGACTCCATCTGTCGAGTGGATCGGGTAGCCCATCGGCAAACATGGATGAAGCAGCAAAACTCGCCCAATGCGCAGCACCTGCCACGCCCACCATCCAGACCACACCTGGGCCGCCTCCCCCCGGCAACCGTGGCAGTTGGTCCAGGCTCGGGTCTGGCTGCCAGCCGCCGCGCAGGGACAGCCCGTACTCCGCCAGCGCCTCTTCAATGTCATCGACAGAAGGATTGGGAGCAAGCATTCGGCTCAGTGGCCCAGCATCACCGGCGGCCCCGATGCGATTGCCGTCACGATGGCCTCGAAAAACATGTGGCCGTCAATGTCATTGCTGACACTGTTGTCGCTTTGGGCGAAGCGAACGTCAACATGGGACGCCCCGGCCTGTAGGGCCCGAACATGCGCCTCTGCGGCCGCCAGATCACGGGCCAAGGACAGGGCGGCGTCAAGGGCAGCGAAATCGCGGGGCCCGTCCGGAGTGAACACACGGTACACACCACGCACCGGCTGTGTGACGGTCATGTGGACGCGTTGGGAAACGCGGCCAAATACCGAGCCGACGGCGTTTGCCACCTCTCCAAACGGGGGCAGCACCAACTCGATACCGAGACCTCGCGCCACTTCGGGGTAATAGCTGGCGGCCGGGGCACCCACGGCGACCAGGGGCAAATCGGGCGCAAATTGCAGCTTGAACAAGGCACTTGCGCCACCCACAACACCCTGGCCTTGGCTCAAGGCCAGTTGCGTCAGCAAGGCCGCAACGCGACCCGCGTTGGCCTCGTTCATGTGCCCGGCATCGTTCAGGCCAGCCTCAACCAATTTTTGTGAAATGGTGGCCTTCACCAGGTCCACCACCTGGCGCGAGGGCGCCACAGCGTCCCCCAGCGTCCAGGTGCCCAGGCCATAGAGGTGCCGCATTTGCCGGGCCCAGATCCTGGCGCCGAACACCGCCGCATCATGGCTCCAATGGTTTGACATGCCCAGCACATGCGCCGCATCGCTGGGCGTGAAACCACTGTAGATGGCCAGCCCCTTGCGTTCGAGCCGGGCCAGGGCCCGCGACATCACCCGGTCATGGATGTTGCAGTGCTCCATGTCCAGCGGTCCCTGCGCCAAATGCGCCCAGGCCCGCAGTTCGTCATCGGGCAGCCGGTCGATCATCGCGTCATGGCCTTGCAGCCGTTGCACGAAGCGGATTTGGCTGGCATGGGGCGACTCGGTTTGTTGCCGCTCCAACACCGCCAAAACCTTGGGGTGTTCATGGGCCAGCAGACTCAGGGGCAACACGCGGCGCGGGCCGATGGCCAGGCCATGGCCACCCAGGATGCGGATCTCGCTGTCACCACCCAGGCCGATCGCATAGACCTTGACGGCTTCGATCATGGGTCGCCAGTCACCAATCATGGCGCCGTCACTGCTCAAGGCAGGCTGCCCGCCTCGCACGATGGCAATGTCGGTGGTGGTGCCCCCCATGTCAGCCACGATGGCGTCGCTCAATCCGCTGAGCGCGCAGGCGCCCAACAGGCTGGCGGCTGGGCCCGACAGCACGGTGCCGACCGGGCGCTGCAGCGCCGAGGCCACATTCACCAGCGTGCCATCGCCTTTGACCATCATCAAGGGGGCAGAGACCCGGTGCACGGCCAGGGTCTGCTGAACCGATTCGATGAGGACCTTGATGTGCGAAATCATCCGGGCATTCAAGGCCACCGTCAAAGCCCTGCGGGGAGCACCCAGACTGGAGGCGAGCTCATGGCCGCAGGTGACGGGCTTGTCGCACAGCGCTTCGACCCATGCCCGCAACTGCTGCTCATGCGCCGGGTTCCGCACCGCGAAGCTGGCTGAGATGGCAAAGGCGCTCACCCGAGGAGCATGGCGCAGAATCGCGGCTTTGGAGGCCGCCTCGTCCAAGGCCGTCAGCGGCTGGCCGCCCGCATCATGACCACCCGGCAAGGCCACAATGGCCTCTGCGCCGAGCAATTCAATCAGGCCGCTGGATTTGATCTGGCTGGCGTCATAACCTGCCAATAGGACACAGATCGGTGAACCCTTGCCCTCGACGACCGAGTTGGTGGTCAGCGTGGTCGAGAGTGAGACCAGAACCACCTGCGCCAACTGATCCTTCGGCAGCCGGTCCAGCGAGGCGCTGATGCCGACGGCCAGGTCAAAACGGGTGGTGAGACTCTTGGCCGCAGCCACCACGCGTTTGTCTTGGTCCAGCAACACGGCGTCGGTGTAGGTTCCCCCGGTGTCAATCCCCAGAAAATACGGCATGCCTCAGCACTCGATCACATTGACCGCCAGACCGCCACGGCTGGTTTCCTTGTACTTGGTCATCATGTCCCGCCCTGTATCCCGCATGGTCTTGATCACCTGGTCGAGGGACACGAAATGCGTGCCGTCGCCGCGCAAGGCCATGCGCGCCGCATTCAAAGCCTTGACCGAGCCCATGGCGTTGCGCTCAATGCAGGGAATCTGGACGCGTCCGCCGACCGGATCGCAGGTCAGGCCCAGGTTGTGCTCCATGCCGATCTCAGCGGCGTTCTCCACTTGCTGCGGGGTCCCGCCCAGCACCGCCGCCAAGCCGGCCGCAGCCATGGAACAGGCCACGCCGACCTCGCCCTGACAACCCACCTCAGCCCCGCTGATCGAGGCGTTTTCCTTGTACAACAAACCAATGGCACCCGCGGTCAGCAGGAAGTCGCGCACGCCACTGGCGCTGGCACCGGGGCAAAAGCGGTCGTAGTAATGCAGCACGGCCGGCACGATCCCGGCCGCGCCGTTGGTGGGCGCCGTGACGACCCGGCCACCCGCCGCGTTCTCCTCATTGACCGCCATGGCATACAGGTTGACAAAGTCCAAAATGGTGAGCTGGTCCTTGAGAGCCTGCTCCGGCTGGGCGCTCAGAAGGCGGTGCAATTCGGCCGCACGGCGTTTCACGCGCAGACCACCTGGCAGATGGCCCTCCGTACGGCAGCCGCGGGCTACGCAGGCCTTCATCGTCTCCCAGATCACATCCAGGCCGTCGTCGAGTTCCTGATCGGTGCGCCAGGC
>Ga0214921_10006658_pt1 | contig 15695 bp, 15 predicted proteins | sample LL1505_MetaG_FD_177992 | JGI IMG/M metagenome (GOLD analysis project Ga0214921, IMG submission 177992) | Freshwater microbial communities from Lake Lanier, Atlanta, Georgia, United States - LL-1505 | ecosystem: Environmental > Aquatic > Freshwater > Lake | place: USA: Georgia | collected...
GGAATATCGTGGGTTCTCACTTCAACACCTTTTTCATTATTGTTGGTATTACTCCCTGAATTCATTTGATAAGCCTACCTAAGAGGCTTAAATTGGCTAGAGGTGAGCAATCAGCGGTAATCTTTGTACGTTGGAGACGTCGCATAGCCCGGTCTAGTGCGCCTCACTGCTAATGAGGTTAACCCCTAAAGGGTTTCGGAGGTTCAAATCCTCTCGTCTCCGCCAAAAAATAAAAGAGTAAATAAGTATTTAGAAATTGGGGGGAAATTGCCTACCTACAAAATTGCAATAGTTGGCGCAGGTCCGGCTGGCTATTTCACCGCCCAAGCATTTCAAAAGGCGCAAAATGAAGAGATCTCATTTTCAATAGACATGATTGAACGCCTTCCCACCCCATGGGGATTGGTTAGAAGTGGTGTTGCACCAGATCACCCAAAGATAAAGACAGTTTCTAAAGTATTTGAAAAAATAGCTAAAGAGCCAAACTTTAGATTATTTGCCAATGTTGAAGTAGGTAAAGATGTATCACTTAAAGATCTGCGAGATCAGTATGACGCTGTGGTTTTAGCAACTGGAGCTTCAAAGGGGCGAAAACTTGGTATCCCAGGTGAGGATTTAACAAACTCACTTTCCGCTGCAGATTTTGTTCCTTGGTATAACTCCCACCCAGATTATGTAGATTTAGAGGTTGATCTATCAAGTGACACAGCCGTTGTAATTGGTGCTGGCAATGTGGCGATGGATGTGGCAAGAATTCTGGCAATTGATCCAACAGAGCTAGATCCAACAGATATTGCAGATCACGCCCTGGTTAAATTAAAGCAAAGCAATATCCGCACAGTAATCATTTGCGGCAGACGCGGACCAGAACATGCAGCCTTTACCGCCCCTGAATTGCGAGATCTTCCCAAATTAGAAAATACAGATGTTTATATCGATTCCCAACAGATCCAAGATGCTGAATCACGAATTTCTAAGCTGAGTGAGATTGAAAAAGATTTAAAGAATAATCTTGAAGCAATGAAGTTAATTGCAGATCACTCGAAAAAAGGTGTTGAGCGAAAACTTGAAATAAAGTTTTTGGCAGCTCCAATTGAATTTAAAGGAAACAACAAAATTGAAGAGGTTGTTTTTGCCCAAAATAAAGTAGAAAATGGCAAGGTTGTTTCAAGTGGCGAGAAGTTTTCAATAAAATGCGGTTTGGTTATTAGTGCTATTGGATATGACTCAGTTGAGTTTCCAGGAATTACGATTGAGAATGGTCGGATAAACAATATTGCAGGTCATGTTGAGCACAATATTTATACAACTGGTTGGGCAAAGCGTGGGCCAACCGGAGTTATCGGCACAAATAAAAGTGATTCAACTGACGTAGTGGAGTTAATTATTGAAAACTTAAAAGAGCCTAAGCTTTCAGAAGGAATCACATCCTTGCTTAAATCTTGGCATGAAGTAATTGATCAATTGGCTTGGGAAAAGATAAATGCCTCTGAAGTAATCTCAGGTGAAATAGCGGGAAAACCTAGAGTAAAGGAGGTGGATTGGAAGCAGCTAATAAGTTTGGGTAGGTCTTAATAAATCGCTAGACTTCCCATCGCTTTACAACTTTGCGCCCGTAGCTCAACGGATAGAGCATCTGACTACGGATCAGAAGGTTCGGGGTTCGAATCCCTGCGGGCGCACAATGCAAAATAATTTGAGGAAATAAATGAAAAAGAAAATACAATAGACAATTCAAAATATTTCACAAAATACCAAAAAGTAACAATCAAGTTAAAACTAAATATTATTATATAGTTTAGAATTTAAGAAATCTTGGCGGGTAAAGACATCCAAATTTCAATCTCTTATTTAAATTAATCGGTAGAACTGTTGAAAATAACTTGTAAACAAAATACAAGCAATTAAACTATTATATTATATACATGATCTAATATAACCAAATCTATTTTTTCAGTCTGTCAATCCAGAGGAGGACCAACTCAAAATTCAAACTTTCAATGATGGCTACTTCAGGCAGCTCAATTTGGAAATAATTTTCAATTTCAACAATAAGCTCCATGTGCTTCAGTGAATCCCATTGTTCCAACGTATCGGGTGAACTTTCAGGAGTGATTTGTTCCTCAGAAATTTCAAAAACTCTAGCCATGACTTTTTTCAAAGCAATCTCATGAACACTCATTTGGAACCTATTTCTATTGTGTAATTTTCAGGATATTTTAACACATTTAACAAACTTATACGATTTGAACTAAATGTATCTGAGCTCTCCTTTTCAAACCCAAGATTATCTAAAAAATCACGTACTTGCTTATTCTTACTATTTTCTATAAATCTAAATCTAACACTCATAATTTTTCTTGGCAGAAAAATTCTAGTTATTTCATGCAAGAAAGCATGTTCAACTTTGCGCCCTAAAATTCTACAACTCAACATGAAGGAATCAATTTCACTAAAATCTGCTTGGTTGTTTATTGATGCTAAACCAACCAAACCGTAGTCACCATATTTATCTGAAGCCCTTAAAGTCAAGTATTCACAATTCTCAGATTTCAATTTGGCTTTGAATTCTGACATACTTAATTTTTCACCTGTAGAGTTAAATTGATTGGTCCTTTGAATCAATTCTACCGATCGATTTATATCTACACTTTGGACTTTATCAATCTTAATATTTATTTGTAACGTTTTCAAAAAATCATCCAAGTTGGAATAACCGCTCTTAACATCTTGCCTAATTCTCTCAGCCTTATAAGACTCATGACGTAAATTAGATGTCTGAGAAAAATTTAAATCTAAATTTGAAACTATTTCTCCAAAACTTTTACATATCTTAAATCTATCTTCCGGTATTTGATAAGTTTGAATTTCTGGAATTTGTTTACGGATATTTTCGATTTCAAATTTTGAGTCATCGATAAATAAAAAACTCTCCAAACTCAAATTCAATTCTTTTGAAATAGACAGAATATTTTTTGCCTTGTCGTCCCAATTAATTCTTGTTGTGACAAAATCTTCGTATTTCAAACACATATTTTGATTTTTTTCAAAGACCTCCATGACGTCTGATTCGTTGTTTTTGGAGCTGATTGCCAAAAGTATTCCAAATTCCTTTAATCCTTTTATCTGTAGCTGAAAATCTTTATAAGCATTACTAGGGAATACACCATCTCCAATTCTAATATTTGTTGGGCCCTCTTCGCCAACAACCCCTCCCCATAGCGTATTATCACAATCTAAAACAATTACTTTAACTTGATTTATTTTAGGTGAAGTTACTTTTGAGTGAATTTCTTTTGCTAATTCTTCGAAAAATAAATTAGTAAATGGTTGTTTAAACATGTACCAAAATCGAACATCAAATGCATTATTTATGCCGATACTATCTATAATAGCGTTCAAATTTATTAAAACTATATTTGAAATATCTTTGGACAATTTACAGAGCTCCTGATTTCCTAAATCGATTAAACTTTCCTCGTTTGAATTAGGTTTCAAGCCTTTTGCGGGAGAATAAGGTATTAAATTATTGAGGAAAATGCTCTTTGTGGGTATTAATTTGGCTAGTTCAACCACTTGATTTAAGTATTCCAATAACTCGCTTGGTTTATGAAATCTAGAGTAGTCAATCCATATAAACCCGAAGATATATTCTGGACTAATGTTATCAATTTTGTTGATTGTATTAAAAAAACCTTCATCTAAAGGTTGGTAATTCGAGAACGTTACTGCATATGTGTGATTATCAATTTTCCCATAATTCTTGAGTTTTCTTGAAATTGGTTCAAGGGTGATGTCTCTTAAGAAGTGGACAGTAATTTCTTTGCTTTCCAATTTGATCCTTTCAAACTATTTAACGTAAACCGCCACTGATACGATACTTTTCTCCAGTTATATGAGATGAATCTTCTGCAAGCAAAAAACAAATTAGATTAGCAATTTCAAATGGTTGTCCTAGTTTTCGAAGTGGTGTTGTAGCCTTAGTTACTAATTTAGACTTTTCCGGAACTTTATCTAGAAAATTGGTTTGGGTCATTCCCGGCAAAACGGAATTAAACCTAACCCCCAAAGGACCAAGTTCATATGCTAAACCATCAATAATACTTTCCAGTGCACTTTTACTGGCTATATATGAGTACATTCCAACAGGTGGAGCTGATTGGGTATACAAGGTTGACACATTCACAAATGAACCACTCCCTAAATTCCGAAAATTCATTACGGAACTATGCAGGAGTTGGATCGCACCACAAAGGTCTTCATTTATTTTTTCAACGAGTTCATTAGCATTGAATGACTCGAATTTTTTATATTCGGCTAGAGTTGCTGAACAATGGACCACTCCATTAATTAATTCACCAATCGATTCAATTTCCAGAAACATTTCGGAAATTGACTTACTATCCTTTAAATCCATATAGTACGCTTTAGCCCAACCACCTTCACGAAAAACCTCCTCAACTAAAGATTTAGCTGATTCTTTATCATTTTTAAAAGTGAAATGAATTTTATTATTTGGATGGATCAACTTTCTTATAACAGCTTGACCTATCCCGCCAGTGCCTCCAGTTATTAGATAGGAATTTGTTTTAGTTTCAGAATTTGCATAATTAAATACCTTAGTATTTTTGATTGTTTGCTCGATGTCTTTTTCTTCATCAAAAGATTTTTTAACCACTGCAGTACCTCTCAGCACCACATCACCCTTCTGATTTTTAATTTCAATGTTAATCTTAGAAATTTTTTGAATCGTAGAATATGACACAAGTTTGCCCGCTATATCCAAGGTGTCATTTATATAAACCGGCTGAATAAAATTTATTGTCTGACTTAACCAGACAGATCCAGGGCCAGGTATTTTAGTGCCTATTAGTTTTGAAATAAAAGCAGCGTTAACCATGCCATGCACAATTGGTGCCTTGAACCCTAAGTTCTTTGCAACTGTTGAATCAAAATGCACCGGATTTGTATCCTCTGAAAGTTTCGCGAAAGATTCAAAAATATCCTCGGTTATTTGTTGTTTGAAAGAAAACTCTCTAATCATTTTTGGCTCTAACTATCGCTGCATAATTTATACAGATTTTCTTTGACATAATTTCCACCATCGGAAGTTTCTCAACCGGAAGTATTTTCTCACGTAAAATTTCCAATCCACATTCTTTAAACATGCTTTGAATTTCTTTTACATCCGAAAACAAATAAATGTGATCAATGGCTGGACAGTTTACGCAAGTGGTTAAAAAAGCTACACCTTCATCGCTTAGCATATTTCTAATTTTAATTAGTACATTTTTTGGATCATCTAAATGCTCAATAACTTCTGCCATGGTAATAAAATCAAACAACTCATCAGGTGCATATTTTTCTACGTTCTCAATTACATATTTTGTATCTGTGACACTTGACGTAAAAATACCGACCATCTCATTTGCCAAATTAAGCGAGGTCTTGCTTATATCTAATGCAACTATTTTACTTTGCTCAAAATTATTAATTGCGTGAGCAAGGTATAGGCCATGCCCGGGTCCGATTTCTAAATAATTCTTAACATGTTTACCTGCAGTGTCTATTTCAGCAAGAAAGAAGTCAAAAATTCGATAGTGACTTTCCCAAAAGAACTGAGAAAGCGCCAAACCTTCCATGTAAGTTGCCATACGTTCTTCATTGTTGTAAATCGAGTCAAAGGCGGTTGACTGATTAGACAACGAATAATTACCAGTTTTCATAAATTTTATTTGTTCAAGCACCATATCGCTACAAAGCTTAAGATATGAATCCACGGCCTCCTCTCTAGTTCTTTGGCGCAGTGCTAAATATTTATCAAACCCCAAGAAAAATTCATTTGCTCGTTTTATATAAATTTCGTTTCTTTGATCCGCAAATTTCTCATATTTTTTTCTTTGAAATTCGTTTTTAGTAAACAATATTTGAAGATAATCATCCAACATTTCGTGAGCCTTTCATTTTATCTTTGACCAGAATATGCAAAACTAAAACTCTAAATTGATAGATTGAATAAGTACAAATGATACCGCATACCCAATTTCGTGAGAAATAGTTAGTATAATTTCCTTATCCTTACAGTATTCAAGCATTCCCCCACTTAAGACAAATTTTGGCTGGCCACAAACTTCATTAATTATTTGGATTTCTGATAATCTAAAAAACTGTTTTTTATCTAAGGCCTTAAACAATGCCTCACGCGCAGCAAATCTACCAGCTAAAGATTGCAAGTCTAATTCCCTTTCTTCAACTGAAAAACATTTTTCAATAAAATTTTCCGTTTGAAGAATTTTCTGAAATCTACTAATTTCAACAATATCGATACCAATCCCAGTTATCATAAACAAAGTATACCCATATGAGCTTAGCAGCATTTTCAAAGTGTTTTCCGCAATTTCTTTACAATTAAGTTTACGTTTAAATACACCGCTATAAATTTTATGGTTTGTTTGCAATGATTTTCAATAATTAATTTCTCTACATCATTATTTTCTGATTGATAACTGTGATTTGAATAAAAAGCGACAAATAGTATTCAAATTCAAGATTTTTCCTAATATGTAATAATTTCTGTGGAATTATAAAGTTTAAATCTTGTTATAACAATAGTGTATCATTGTAACAATAAATAAATTATGGCGAGGAGCACCAACTACTCAATGGTTCTATTTACAATAGTCCTACTTTTAATAGTGATTTTTATCGAGATTACTTCATTTTTTTTATTGCATAAAATTAAAGAAAGTAGACGCTTTGTTGTTGGACTTGAGGCAAGTGAATATATATCCGACCAATATTTAAACCAAAAAAAATCCGATGTTGCTACAAAGCATGCCTTTGAGCCTCGACCGTACTGTTTGTATTGGAATTCTTCTAATTTTTTCAATAATGGCTATCAGCAGACAGATGCTAACGGATTTAGATACAAAGGATACAATATTGCGCATCAAAAAAATGTTTTTCGAGCTTTAGTATATGGTGGATCAACTACATTCTCTGATCAGTTTATATATAATCCAAAAAAATGTTGGCCATATTTAATGGAGCACTTGTTTAACAAATCCAATCTGAAAAAAATTGAGGTAATCAATGCTGGTTTAAATTGGGCAACGTCTGCAGAATTACTTAGCCACTTCATATTCGAAGGTAAAAATTTTAATCCAGATTTGTTGATAATTGAAGGTCCTGGAAATGATTCTTTACCCATATCTCATGGTGACAAATCATCAGATTATCGTGCAACTCGATCTTCCATCACTTGGCAAGTGAGAAAGTATGAATCGTTTTTTCTTTACTACTCAAAATTTTTTAAGTTACTTTATACATTTTGGTTAAGGGATGCCAATCTGCTAAGGCTAGACAAACCTAATAAATTAAACATAAGTGAACAAAATCAACTTTTATTGAATACATATCCTAAAGCTTATGAGAATAACATAAATACATTCGTACAATTGGCAGTTCAGTTGAATATTAAGGTCGTATTGATTGGATTCTTGCCAAGCCATTTTGTAGTGAATGAGGGAAAGAAAGCTGTATATAAGGCAATGAACGATATTCTATTAAGTATTTCTAGAAAATTTCCAAATAATGTCTCTTACATAGATTTGAAGCTAAGTGAATTTGCAAAAAGTGATTTTGCAGATCCTGGACATTTGAATGAAGGAGGAGAAATTAAGAAAGCACAAATGATTTTTGATAAGCTGTCATTGGATTTATAGTCAAATAACTTAGAGATATTCAGCCTGTATTGGTGTACAAGAGAATTTACAGGTAGACTGATAAAAAGTTTTGCGATTCTGATTTGGCTCGATAAGCAATGATTGGAATAAATAAAAATGACAACTAAGAAGGAAATTACTATTGAGAATGTTGCCTTCAATGTGCCTAATTTCTCGAGCAATCATATCCTAGATGGATGGCAAGAAATTTCAAATGGTAAGTGGGAGCCACAGACATTCAGAATGCTTAGCAAATTCATCGGGAAAAAAGATTTTGTATTTGAAGTTGGAGTTGATGCCTCACAAACAACATTATTTACAGCGGCAATCGCCGGTGGAGTAGTAGCCCTAGACCCCATACCTTGGAGCATTGAATATCTCCAGTCATGCATTGACATAAATCCAAGTTTTAAGAAAAAAGTGATGCCGATTCATGGTGCATTATCAAATAAGCGTGGTAAAACTATGTTTACTAAAGGGTCAAAATTATTTGATGACGTACATTTTACAGTATCTAGTCACGATGTTTTAGTTGAAACTTATTTAATAAGTGATATTGAGACTATGTTTCAATCTGAAATAACTTTTATAAATATGGATATAGAAGGTGGTGAATATATTTGTTTGCCATCTATGGTTAAGTGGATTAAAACAAGAAAACCTAAATTATTATTGTCTTTACATCCAGGGTTTCTATTAAAAAAGTCAAACAAGTTTATCTCAGCAAAATATATAATTCGTTTATTTAGGCAGTTAGTATTATACAAATCTCTGAGAATTTATCCATACATTTACGATGTGAGTCTGTCCAAACAAATATCACCTCTAGCCTTATTCAGACTTAAGTTTTTACGAGGAAAAGATGGAAAAGATTTGCAAGTTCTATGTTCATTCATCGAGTTGTCTTTATAAATTGTTATCAGCCAGTATAATAATACCTAACAAATTGTTTTTTTAAGAAACTTTTCCTTAGATAGAAACAAGTAAACATTACAATATATTTATAACATGATATTATACAGCAATGTTTAACAGTAAATTAATTGATGGGCTTGATAATTATCCCTTAATCAATCCGGTGCAGAGTTTTGTTGATGCCAGAGGAAGTATTGTGAATGTAGCAGATGGACAAATTGGCGATGTAGCTGTAATTACTTCAGAGGCAGGCGCCATTAGAGCAAGTCATTTTCATAATAAAGATTGGCATATCTGCCATTTAACTCAAGGAAGTTTAATATATTTTTGGAAGGATTTATCAGATTTAGGCACAAAAAAAATTGTGATTTCACCCGGAATGTCTGTAATTACACCTCCATTGGTTGCCCACAAATTTGAATTTATTGAAAAATCTACACTGATAGTTATTTCAAAGTTAAGCAGACTTAGTTCTAATTACGATGCAGACACTAATAAATTAGACTCTAATACATTTAATTAGTATTAAAATGCGAATGTCATTACTTATAATTGGTAACGGAGTTTGGGGTAAAAAACTTAGCGAACTCTTTCAAAAATGGAATTTTAAGATCAGTCGTTGTGGAGCAAGAGATTATTTGGATTTATCTTGTGGAGATAAACAGCAGGTATCGAATACTGATCTAATATGGATCGCAAGTTATCCAGATACCCAGATCCAAATTATGCAAGAAATAATGAAACTTAAAATTAAAAGCCTGATAATTTTAGAAAAGCCATTTTTTCGAAATTTGAAGGAACAAGAAGAATTTAATAGAATTTTAGATACGAGCAATTTAAGCATAAGATCTTCAAGCCCTTGGGTGTATTCTGATATATGGTTAAAATCTAAACACAGTATATTGAAATTAAACGGACCACTAAAAATCGAAATTTTAAGATCTGGGCCGTTTAAACGTACTCAGATTGAATCTTATTTGGACTGGTTGTCTCACGACGTACAACTTCTTTCAGATTTGTTTACTTTTGATGTAACCATTGGTGAAGTTCAAAGTCAATTTAATTTGCAGGAGCCTTGCACTAAAAAATATACATTTCATCTCAGCAATGGAACATTAGTTGAATTAAAAGGGGGTGCTTCCGAAAATAGAATTTCTATATGGAAAATTCAAGATTCAAATGGGTATTCTTGCGCCATTAATTTTGATTCAAAAACCTTAGAATCATTTAGCGATAGGGAGGTACTTGTTAATTCATACCAGTCTCCACAAAGTGATGAACCTCTTTTAAACATGATTGAGTATTACTGTCGTTGGTTAAAAAATAAAGGAAGAAACATCGATTTTCGATGGCAAGAAGCACTAATCCAATGAAAATTCTATTAACTGGCGCTTCTGGATTCGCTGGCGCCCATATGCTTAAAGAGCTTCTAAACCATAATATCCCCAAAATTGTGTGCCCTGTGACATATAAGCATGGTGGCAATATAAACCGAATTCCAGCTTTATTAAATGGCAATGACAAATCAAGATTTGAAATACATGACATTGATCTTGCTTGTAAGGAATCTATAGTTAGATTAATTGACTTCGACTTTGATACTATAATTAATTTCGCAAGTGAGAGTCACGTCGACCGTTCAATTGACCATCCTTTAAGCTTCTTTCATAACAATATAGATTTAATGATAAACCTTCTAGAAATATCTAGAATCAAAAGAATTAAACATTTTATTCATATATCAACGGATGAAGTTTATGGTTCATTGCCGGTTGGAAGCATCAATAGAGAGTGGCAATTCCCTCATCGACCAAGCAATCCATACAGTGCCAGTAAATCATCCCAAGAAGCTATAGCAATGTCTTACTGTAAAACATTCAAGATTCCAATAACAATTGTTAATTCAACTAATTTAATCGGTGAAGCTCAAAATCAGGAAAAATTTCTACCAAAAATTATTGCAAGTATAGTCGAAAATAAAAAAGTATATGTAGATACTAATGAGATGAATGAAATCGGATCTAGGAAGTATGTTTATGCGGGAGATTTATCAAGAGCAGTTACAAAAATACTTGAAAATGAAGTTTCCAAAGAAAATTTATTGAATAAATATCACGTTTCTGGTTCAGAAGAATTCACAAATCTTGAAATTGTAAATTTAATAGGCGTTATATTAGGAATCGAACCTGAAATCGAGATTCGAACTTCTCCTAGGCCTGGTTATGATCTGAGGTATGAGCTAAATTCAGACAGTTTGCGAAATTATGGATGGAAAGAATCTGATACTGTAGAAAATCATATAAAAAAGATTGTAAATTGGACCCTTTCTAATCCAGATTGGCTAACTATTGACTATAACCAACGTCAATGATCTTGAAGCTTGGAAGTGGCACGACTATAAATCTTACTGACGGGCAATTTTTACGAATAAAACTCTCCACGTCACTTGTGTAGTTCCAACAAAAAACGAAAACAGATTTAGCTCTTCCTTCATTTAAAGTGCCAACAGACTGAATTTTAACATCAATTCCTGGAACGTACTTACCAACTTTATTTGCATTGTCGTCAACAAAATATTTAAAAGTATCTGATACTAAGTTTAATCCATAGAACATTGTGCTGAATTTGGCAGAGATTCCATATCCAACTACATCAAAACCCTTTAAATTAAGTGATTCTAAAGAATTTTTTACCTTTGATTCCAGAGTTTTTAGGTTATCACTAAAAGTAAGCCAATTATTTGACACGTCTAATTTTAATTTACTTTCATAAGACAGCAAATCTGTAACAGCAGCACTAATTGCAACAGCATTCTCTTTTTTAACTGCGAATACCCTTAAAGACCCACCATGTGCATCAAACTTTTCAACATCAAAAATTTTTAAGTTGTACTTTCTTAAAATACTTGCAAGCGGGGTCAATAAAAAATAGGAAACATGTTCATGATAAATAGTATCAAACAAATTCTTTTCATATACGTCAACCAAGTAAGAGAATTCAATTATCAATTTGGTCTCAGAAGACATTATTTTTGAAATACCTTTAAGCACTTCATTCACGTTATTTGTGTGGGCAAGCACATTATTAATTACAATCAAATCCCACTTATCAATAATTTTTGAATATAAATTTGGGGACTGATCTGTAAAAAACCCATTGATAGTGTCTATTCCTGAAGATTGCGCCTCCATTACAGCCTCTTTAGCAGGATCTATTCCCAACACCTCACACCCTAATCCTTTAAAAAAATTAAGAAGAGAACCATCGTTACTGCCAATTTCGAAAACTTTAAGAGGCAGAGAATCGTTGTTGGATTTAAACTTTCTATAAAGGCTTAAAGCCAATGTTTCTAATCTTTCGACAGATGTTTTTCCTGAATTAGATCGATAAGGATAATCCGAAAAAATAAAATTTGTGTCTAAAATAACTCCTAATTGAATGTGCCCACAATTCTTGCAAAGTACCAAATTCAAAGGGTATTTCAAGGAATTCAAATTTGAATATTCCGTCAGTTTGTTCGCTAGCGGAGTTTGCCCTAAGTTTACAATTTCTTCCAGAACAGCACTTCTGCACAAAACACAATTGATTCTATTCGTAAAATTACTAATTTTTTACCCCAATACGTAATTTAGTTTTCTTCGGCAGGAATCTTTTTAACCTTCTAGCCCAGTAGGAAGAGTTTAGTCTATTCCTTAAATCAAATATCCAATTATCTCTTGTTAGATACTCAATAGAATCTAGCCTTGATTTATGCTCGATTTGAAAATGATGGTACAAAAATCTATTTGGTAACTGGGATTTCAAAAAACTTTTATTCATGCTTAAGTAGTATGAGTTACTTTTATTTTTAGGAGCATGAGTACCCGAATCCCAACCGTAATCCAAAATACGACTAGAATTGGGAGTAACCATGAAGCCTGTTTTTAAGTAAAATTCGATGGGAGAGTCCCATCCTTCACCGGATTCAAAATTCATTAATTTATTCATTGGCAATTTATTCCAAGAATTTCTAGTCAGCAAACTGGCTTGACCTTGTATTCCAAATCTTAAGCGACTATAACTTTTTGGATTTACTGAATCATTAATTTCTCTTGAGCCAAAATTTATCCCCCGAAATCTCTTGTTATTTCGATATTCATTTAAAACAAACTCTGAAAACAATAGAGCATCCTTTGCAATTACAGTATCTTCTTCAATTCCGATAACATTTTCTGCGCTCAGTAAGTCAAACGCAATTCTGTATCCAAGTATTCTATTATGATTTATGTTCGCTAATTTACTCTTATATTTAGGTGCCACTAAAATATTCGCCTCAAAATGTTTTTGATATTTGTAGAATTCTTTAGTAGCTTGTTTGTTTCCGGCTTGGTGGATATGTATTTTTTGCCACGTTTCAATATTTTTTAAATTCAAAATACTATCAATACATTTTGGAATGATTCTATGCCGTGAGTTAGAAATTAAGAGTATAAAATTATTTGTAAGAATTTTATCTTTGTGAATTCTAACTACCCCCAACTCGTGTAGTTGCCAATCATACCAATATTATATAAGATTAGAGGTACGTGTAATATATAAGATTAGATGTACTATTCACCTATTATTTTTAATTAGTATATCTAGACAATTCATTTTCTATGGAGTCAGCCTCAATTTAAGAGTTTCCCGTGGTACAACTTTCATTTACAGAAAGGAATTAAAATTGTCAATTAAGGTCCAAGAATTAATAGGCGAACGAGAATTTGGTTTGGCTAGAGCGGTTTTTGATATCACTTGGAGCCCAAAAAATGCTACTGAGATAACACCAAATCTTTTGCAAGCGATGGTGTACAGCGGCTCCTATCTTTCAGGAGCATTCCTTGATGATAAATGTGTCGGAGCAGCCTTCGCATTTCCTGCAACAACTGGCGGACTACATCTTCACTCGCATATGACCGCAGTGTTGGATGATTACCGGGATCAAGGCGTTGGTTATGCGTTAAAGATGGACCAATGGAATTGGGCAAAAAAGAATAATTTTTCAAAAATCTCATGGACCTTTGACCCTTTAGTTTGCCGTAATGCAAAGTTAAATTTAATAAAGCTGGGCGTAAACATCTCCTCATATCACCCAAATTTTTATGGCGATATGCCAGATGCGTTAAATGCAGGGGATGAATCAGATCGCTTGATGGTTAGTTGGAAAGTTTTTGGGGAAAATCCAGTAAAACGAGAATTAATTTCAACCCCAAAACCAACTGACATTTTGATTCAAATTCCAGCAGATATTGTGGCAATTAGGTCAAAGGATAAGGAAGAAAATCTATTCTGGCGACGCAAAGTTCGTGAACAATTCCTACAGGCTTTTGAAAAGGGCGGTCAAGTAGTTGGCTTTTCTCCAAATAGTGAATATGTTGTGCGAATATGAAAATAAATGAGGTCGAACTAAGAACCATCCATCTGCCCTTAGTGCGTCCGTTTAGAACTTCATTTGGTACTCAAACCTCCCGTGAAGTATTAATTGTTAAAGTTACAAATGAGAACGGCACATCTGGATGGGCTGAGTGTGTGGCTATGTCAGAGCCACTTTATTCACCAGAATATGTGGCAGGTTGTATTGATTTAATTAAAAGATTTTTAATTCCAGCACTTAAAGCAACGCCTGAAATAAACGCTGAGGATGTTGCACCTGTTTTAAAACCATTTTTAGCAGGTCAGATGGCAAAGGCATCTCTTGAAACAGCTATTTTAGATGCCCAACTTAGGGATCAAAAAGTTTCACTTGCTTCATACCTTGGGGCTAGCAAAAGTAAGGTTGAGTGCGGTGTATCAGTTGGTATTGCAAACAATTTAGAGGCACTTGGTGAAGAAGTTAAATCCTACGTTGATGCTGGATACCGACGAATAAAGTTAAAGATAGAACCAGGTTGGGATATCGAAGCAGTTAAATACATAAGAAATCTATATCCAGATATTCCATTACAAGTTGATGCCAACCAGGCGTATTCAAGAAGTGACGGAAAGCATTTAGCAAAGTTAGATGAATTTAATTTGTTATTGATTGAACAACCACTGGATGAGCATGACATTTTAGGTCACGCACTCCTTGCTAAAGAGGTTAAAACTGCAATCTGTCTTGATGAATCAATTATTTCTTTACAATCAGCATCAGATGCCTTAGCGCTTAAAGCAACCACAATTATTAATATCAAACCGGGCAGAGTTGGTGGATATCTTGAATCGGTAAAGATTCATGATCTTTGTCTTAAGAATAAAATCCCAGTCTGGTGTGGTGGAATGCTAGAGACTGGTATCGGTAGAGCTGCGAATCTAGCTCTTGCCGCACTTCCTGGTTTTACATTACCTGGGGATACATCAGCATCTGCTCGTTACTTTAAGCAAGATATAACAACACCATTTGTTATGGAAGATGGCTATCTAAGCGTTCCAAATAAACCTGGAATCGGGGTTGAGCCAGATATGGATTTTCTAGAATCAATCACAAAATCTAAAGAAATAATTGCTTAATTGAGTAAAGAGAAAATTGAAAAGCTGCCAAAAAAAGCAAGAATCATGCTGCTTGGCATCGCACTTTCTGCCCTTGGTAATGGTTTAGTTCTACCCTACACTTTTATTTACTTTCACAACATCAGAGGCTTTCCAATTGCAGTTGCCGGATTAATTGCAAGTTATGGTGCTTTTTCATCCCTTGCCATATCTCCTTTGGTTGGAAACTTAATTGATAAGTGGGGGCCAAAGCCGGTTTTAATAACCTCACTCTTAGTAAGTGCAGCTGGGTTTTCATTACTTAGCCAGGTTAAAACAATTCCACAAGCATTTTTGATAACAACAATTTGTTCAACTGGACAGGCTGCGATGTGGCCATCACAAAATGCAATATCTACTGAGTTAACCCCAGAACATTTACGTGAGCGGGTATTTGGCGCACAATTTGCGATGTTAAATCTAGGAATTGGAATCGGCGGTCTTGTCTCATCCCTTGTGGTAACACTGGACAATGCAAGAACCTTTGAACTTTTGTTTATCGGCGATGGTCTTTCATATCTTGTCTATCTA
>Ga0214921_10006659_pt1 | contig 15695 bp, 12 predicted proteins | sample LL1505_MetaG_FD_177992 | JGI IMG/M metagenome (GOLD analysis project Ga0214921, IMG submission 177992) | Freshwater microbial communities from Lake Lanier, Atlanta, Georgia, United States - LL-1505 | ecosystem: Environmental > Aquatic > Freshwater > Lake | place: USA: Georgia | collected...
CGTGGAAACCATGGGTCGCCACGCCGGGTGGATCGCCCTCCATGGAGGCTTGGCGGGTGCAGCCGATGTTATTCTGATCCCAGAGATACCGTTTGATCTTTCCAGGGTGGCAAACTTTGCGAAAGAGCGAACCGGTTCTGGCCTGCCTTCGACGATGATCGTGGTGGCGGAAGGCGCCCACCCTACCAGGGGAAAAGTCTCAATTCTCAAAGAAGTTCCAAGAGGGCGGGGAGAAGTCCGTTTGGGTGGGATTGGTGACTACATCGCCCATGAACTGGAAAAAAGGACAGGACAGGAAAGTCGTCACGTTGTCTTGGGCCATCTTCAGCGGGGAGGAAACCCCACCTCCCTCGATCGAATTCTTGGCACCCGTTTCGGTGTAGGGGCAATGGAGTTGATCATGAAAAAGAAATTCGGCTACATGGTCAGCTATCAGAATTACGAGATTGGTGGCGTTCCCATTGCCAAGGCCGTTGCCCGGATCCGCACCGTCCCCCCTAAGGGGCAGTTCGTTCAAACGGCACGCGAAGTCGGAATCTGTTTCGGGGACTAGGCTTTGCCGGTCGAATTCCGTATCACCAACTCGGCAGACAAGGTTACAGGCTTCATTTCACCCTCCCCTTCCCGGGCTCTTTTCCAAAGCTCAAAACCTGCTTGGCCAAGGCTCGGGAAACGGACAGTCGTGAATGCCACGGGACCATAACGAGATAAATCTTCATCCCCCAGTCCCGTCAGACTGATCGCACCTGGAATTGCCAATCCTGCACTCAAAACAGCCCTAGCAGCACCAGCGGCAACCGCATCACTCCCACAAATGACTGCGGTTGGGTGCTCCTTTTTCTCCAAAATCTTGAGCATCTCCCTCTCCCCGTCCTCAGGTCTCAATCCCGACATTTGAGGGCCGCCAAAGATTCTCATCCCCCGTGCTTCGGCTCCGGCCGAAATAGCCTCCAGATGTTCCGCATGGCTTCGGGCGGCTGAGTGACCACCCAAATAAGCGACCTTTCTATGCCCCAAATCACTCAAATGATCCAAAACAAGATGTGCCGCCTCTTTCATGTTTCTCACAACCCAACTCACCTTACCGCTTCCTGGACCCACATCGGCGGGATAGCGCTCAAAAAATACGATCGGCAATCCCACTTTTTTTGCAGCTTCGAACACCGCCGACCGATGTTCCGTGCTAATCCGTGGCAGAATAAAGATCGCCTCAGCGCCCCTCCCTATCATCGCCCGGGCCTGTTCGGCCTCCTCTTTGGCGCTACGTGCCACACCCACCTGCACAGCCATTGAGGCTTTTTGCGCCGCCTCGCAGAAACCGCCAGAAACGCTCGTGCCTTCCTCTGAAGCCATATCGGGAAGAATGAATCCCACGAGGCCGCTTTTTTTTACCCGAAGACTCCTCGCTGATTCGTTCGGCCAGTACCCTCTTTTTTCAGCCTCGGATCGCACCCTCTCTTTCGTCGAGGAGCTAATATCCGGCTCGTCACGCAAAGCTTTGGAGACAGCCATGACAGAAAGGCCGAGGCTTTCGGCCAAATCTCGAAGTCGAACCCTACTCACACCGCCTCAGGATCCTCCCCAAAAACCGAGATAAATTCCTCGGCCGTCTTGGCCTCCATCAGTTTTGCCCTCACCTCATCATGGCGAAGCAAACGCGCCATGGCTCCCACCAAAGCCAGATACTCCGTCACCATTCTCCTTGGCGTTCCAATAACAAAAATGAAGTGAATCAACTCACCGCTATTTTCAAAACTCACCCCGCTTTTACTACGACCCACGGCCAGAACTAGGCGGCTTACGTGATCCGTCCGTGCATGAGGAAAGGCCACCCCGTTTCCAAGTGAGGTTGCTTCTACCCGTTCACGGGCCAGTAGTTCATCATAGAAACCCTTGAAGTTGATCATCGCCGGCTCTTTTTCCAAAAGAGCCGCCACATGATGGATCGCCGCCGTCCGTTTGGTGTCAGCCAAATCCAAATGAATGAGGTTGGGTTGAAGAAGATCGACCAGTTTCATCGTCCGATCCCCGCCGACGTTCCACTCCAACCAAGTTTCTCGCGTGCCAATCCATAAAAACCCGATCCTGTCGGATGCATCAGCCGAACCATCGTTTTCGAAACCGCAACCCTCAAAACCTTTCCTCGTCCGAGATGCCCCACCTTGGATCCATCCAGACGAATCACCGCCGCCCCATCCAAGGATCCAAGCGAAAGTTCCACTCCTTCACGCTCCCCTACGACCAGCGGACGTTGAGCCATGGCATGAGCACAGACCGGAGTTAAAACCATGACCTGAGCCTTGGGACTAACCAAAGGACCTCCAGCGGAGAGGGAGTAGGCTGTCGAACCAGTTGGGCTGGCCACCAGCAAACCATCGGCATGGTACTCCGTCAGGAATTCTCCCCCAATTTTCACCCGCACCCTGACCATCAACTGACCCACTTCCGGAGATAAAGAAACTTCATTCAAGGCAAACCATGTGCTCTTCCCGCCCTCCATCCGCGCAGAAAGCACCGCCCGTTCACTCACCCCATATTCACCTTGCAGAAGTTTGGGCAAAACCATCGTGATCTCCCCCGCCTTGATCGATGTCAAAAATCCAAGCGAACCAAGATTGATCCCCAAAAGCGGCACCCTCGACCCCATCGTCGCTTGAGCGGCATGGAGCATGGTTCCATCACCACCGCCGACAATCACTGCGTCGACGCCCTTGGCCACGGTCCGGGCCAACCCACTCTCGTTCACCCATTTCGCGCAGACATTGAACTGCCGAAAAATGGATTTCAAAACCATGGCCACCCCAACAACCCCGGGTTTACCCCGGCGAAGGCAGACGACCACGTTTCGGATCTTTTTACCCCTATGGGAACGCCTACGTGCCATAAGGGACAATTCCCCGAAACCGCTTGCCTCTCAAGAGGATTCCCACTCTTGCGCCATGGACATCCTTCAGTATTGTGAAGTTTCCATGGCAAGATTCCGTCTCGACCACAATCTTCCTCCTGCCCAGGGGCTATACCACCCTGAACATGAACATGATGCATGCGGCGTCGGTTTCGTCGCTGACATTCAAGGAAAACGTTCCCGCTCGGTCCTAGAGCGAGCCATAGGTTGCGTTTGCCAACTCGCTCATCGTGGCGCTTTAGATGCCGATGCTAAATCCGGGGATGGCGCCGGAGTCCTCACCCAAATTCCCTTCAAACTCTTCAAAAGAGAGGTCGAGAAACTAGGCCATCGTCTTTATGAGGAAGGCGATCTAGGCATTGGCTTTTTCTTTCTTCCCGCCAAAGATACCTATGCCCAGGCCCACATCCGCAAGGTGGCGGAAGAAGTCGTTGCCAAACGAGGTCTTGTTTCTCTGGGTTGGCGAGTCGTCCCGGTCAACAACCGGATTCTCGGCGAGAAAGCCGCACTCTCCGCCCCGCTGATAGAACAGCTCCTCGTCGCCCGCCCGGACGCAAAAAAACTTTCGGATGATGCCTTCGAACTCGCCCTTTTCTTGTCCCGAAATGAGATCGAACACCGCTGCAACGCCGACCGCACTCCCCCTTTCTACATCCCCTCCTTCAGCTCCCGGCTCATCGTCTATAAGGGAATGCTCACCGGCACCCAGCTCAAGAGTTTCTATCTCGATCTGCAGGATCCTTCGTACGAGACAGCTCTTGCTGTATTCCACCAGCGGTACAGCACCAACACCTTTCCCACCTGGCCCTTGGCCCACCCCTTCCGCATGGTCGCCCACAATGGGGAAATCAACACCCTCCGCGGGAACCGCCACTGGGTTCACGCCCGGGAAGCGGATCTCTCCAATCCTGCCCTCGCAGCCTCCGATCTCCCCCTGCTGCACCCCATCATCCAACCCGGGGGAAGCGACTCATCCAGCCTCGATAACGCGTTCGAACTCCTTTCTATTTCAGGTCGGGGTCTTCTCCACGCTATGCTCATGCTTGTCCCGTCGGCTTACCGATCAGAAGACAACCTCTCGCCTGAAGTCCGGGCCTTTTACGAATATCATGAGTGCCTGAACGAACCATGGGATGGTCCAGCCGCTTTGGCGTTTAGTGACGGCCGTCTCGTCGCCGCCTGTCTCGACCGCAATGGTCTCCGCCCAGCCCGTTACAAGATCACCAAGGATGGACTGATTGTGATGGGATCCGAAGTCGGGATCGGCGACATTCCCGAAAAATCTATCGTCGAAAAGGGACGTCTAGCTCCTGGAGAAATGATTGCGGTCGATACCGTGAATAAAAAACTTCTGCGGAACGCCGACATCAAAAACTTTGCCGCTTCGGCCAAGCCCTACGGCGATTGGGTGAAGACGGGCCTCCGTACGCTCCCCACCACCACACCACAACTCCCTGCCATTCCCGCCGATCTTAACGCGACCATGCTTTCCTTTGGCTATAGCGACGAAGAACTCAAGGTGATCCTCCTTCCTATGATCCAGAAGGGCGAAGAGGCCACCGGATCAATGGGGGACGATGCAGCCTTGGCGGTTTTCTCCAGCAAACCCCGGCTCCTCTACCAATATTTCAGACAGCTTTTTGCGCAGGTGACCAATCCCCCGATTGATCCAATCCGAGAAAAGCTGGTCATGTCGACGGCTGTGTACCTTGGCACCCGACCCAACTGGTTGACGGATGGCCCTGACCACGTTCGCCTGCTGAAACTCGAATCCCCCGTAATCTCTCCCTCGGAACTCCCCGGCATTCTTGGAAACAAGGAACCTGGCCTGAAATCCAAAACCGTCTCGGTTCTGTTCCCTGTCTCTGGAGGATCGGATGCCTTCCAAAAGCGTCTAAAGGAAATCGGAGAAGAAGCCGCTGCTGCGATTAAGGAAGATGTATCGATTCTTTGCCTTTCCGACCGGGGCACCAGCACTTCCCTGACGGCCATCCCCATGCTTCTCGCCATCTCCTCCGTCCACCACAGCCTGATTCGATCCGGTCTCCGGATGCGGGCCTCTCTGATCGCCGATACGGCGGACTGCCGGGACGTCCACCACTTTGCCTGCTTGATCGGTTTTGGTGCTTCCGCCGTTTGTCCCTACTTGGTGTGGGAGCTCGCCGCCCGCTGGCACGCTGATGGAACATTGCCCGATCTCGATCCTGCGAAAATCATCTCCTCCTATCGGCAGGCCGTCGACAAGGGCCTCCTCAAAATTATGTCTAAGATGGGTATCTGCATGCTCACTAGCTACCACGGTAGCCAACTCTTCGAAGCCGTGGGTTTGGGCGACAGCCTCATCCGTAATCATTTCACCGACACCCCATCACAGGTTGGTGGCATCGGTTTAAAGGAAGTGGCCGAGGAAACCATCCGCCGACACAACGAGGGACTCGCGCTCGTCAACGCCGAACGCCTTCCCGATGCCGGGCTCTACCGCTGGCGCCGGGATGGAGAGATGCACTCCATCACCCCTCCAGCCATCCAATCCCTCCACGCCTTTGTTGGACTCAAAGGGGCCGATCAGAAAAATCAGCCAGCCCAATACAAATCCTATGTCGATGCCCTGAACAAAAATACTCCTATCACGATTCGGCACCTGCTCCGTCTTCGTCAGGGACGTACCGCTATTCCCTTGGACGAGGTGGAGCCGATTGAGGATATTCGTCGCCGATTCACCACAGCGGGCATGTCCTTGGGAGCCCTCTCCCCAGAAGCTCACGAGGCCTTGGCTATTGCCATGAACCGGATCGGTGGAAAATCAAACTCCGGGGAGGGCGGCGAGGATCGTGCCCGCTTTGCGACCATGGAAAACGGGGACTCGAAAAATAGCCGGATCAAGCAGGTCGCTTCCGGCCGATTCGGCGTCACAGCGGAATATCTGGCGAGCGCCACCGAACTCGAAATCAAAATCGCCCAAGGCGCGAAGCCCGGAGAAGGCGGGCAACTCCCCGGCCACAAAGTATCTCCCCTCATCGCCACCCTGCGGCGCTCTACCCCCGGGGTCATGCTGATCTCTCCCCCTCCGCACCACGACATTTACAGTATCGAGGATCTGGCCCAGCTGATTTACGACCTTAAACAGGTCAATCCCCGGGCCAAAATCTGCGTCAAATTAGTGGCCGAGGCCGGGGTGGGAACGATCGCGGCCGGGGTCGCCAAAGCCCATGCCGATGTGGTCCTCATCGCGGGACACGACGGCGGCACAGGGGCTTCACCCCTATCCTCCATTAAATATGCCGGAAGCCCTTGGGAGCTCGGCGTGGCAGAGGCCCAGCAGGTCTTGCTGCTGAACGGACTGCGCAATCGCATCACCCTCCGGACCGACGGCGGGATCCGGACCGGAATGGATATCGTCATCGCCGCCTTGCTCGGTGCCGAGGAATACAATTTCGGCACAACAGCCCTCATCGCCCTGGGTTGCGTTTTTGTCCGCCAGTGCCATCTCAATAACTGCCCTACCGGCGTAGCCACCCAGGATGATAAGTTCCGCGCCAAGTTCCGTGGCACCCCGGAGGCGGTTGTTGATTTCTTTAACGCCGTGGCCCAAGAAGTGCGTGAGATCCTCGCCTCTCTGGGGATTCGTAAATTAGATGAGATCATCGGCCACCCGGAGTTCCTGGAGACTTTTGTTCCTGAAAATCATCTCAAAGCCGCGTTGGTTGATCTCAAGCCTCTCCTCACCGTTCCGGACATCGACGCCCTCGCTCCTCGTCATCACACTTGGGAACGAAACGATAAACTGGAGGATCAACCTCTCGACGCCCGTATTCTGCAAGATGCCAAAGACGCTTTGGCCAAAAAACGGAAAGCGAAGCTTTCTTACAAGATCAACAACGCCCACCGCTCCGTGGGAGCCCAACTCAGCGGTGAAATCGCCTACCGCTACGGCGACGAAGGTCTTCCCGAGGGCAGTATCACAATCAAATTCGACGGCACCAGTGGCCAATCTTTCGGTGCCTTCCTCGTGAACGGGGTCAAACTCACTCTACAGGGCGAAGCCAACGACTACGTTGGTAAATCGATGTCTGGAGGTGAGATTGTGGTTATCCCGGCGAAAGGCACCAGCTTTGATCCCTCCCTCAACTCTATTTGTGGCAACACCTGTCTTTATGGTGCGACCGGTGGGAAACTCTTTGCCTATGGACAAGCCGGGGAACGTTTTGCCGTCCGGAACAGCGGCGCCACGGCGGTCATCGAAGGGTTGGGGGATCATGGTTGCGAGTACATGACCCGAGGCACCGTGGTCGTACTTGGGCCTACCGGAAAGAATTTCGGAGCCGGCATGTCGGGCGGACTCGCCTACGTCCTAGACGAAGACGGCGGTTTTGAAAAACGTTACAACTCCGGGATGGTCGGCCTGGAAAAATTGACTGCTGATGACGGCAAAGCCCTGCAAGCCCTGATCTATCAACACCTGGAGGCAACCGAGAGCAAGAAAGCCAAGGAGATCCTCGGCAAGTGGGATCAATTCGCGCCGAAATTCTGGAAAGTCGTCCCCCATCCAGCGGTTTCCACTCTCCCCGTAGGACAAACGGCCGCTCCCGCCACGGCTAAAGCCTAATCCTCATCTCATCCTTTTTTGCCAGACCTTGGGAGTCACTCCGGTCTGACGCCGGAACCAACGCGTGAAATAGTTGGCATCGGTGAATCCACACCGCTCGGAGACTTCAACCATCTTCCCCCCCTTGAGTAACTCGGCCTCCACCACCACGAGTATTTTTTTGGCCCTCCACTGTCCTAGAGTCAATCCACTCCCGGAACGAACGAGCCTGTTTAGATAATCTTTCTGTAAACCCACCCTCCGAGACAACTCGCTCGGAGAAGGCCACCGCTGATCGGTCCCACGTCGAAATTCCCGCGCTAATCGACCCGTCAGACTGTTAAAAGGATTTCCTTTGGGCCCTTTGGAGTCGCAACCCGCCAGACAAAGCGAAAGGATTTGGAGCGTCGTTCCCGCCACCCCCAAGTCGACCCCTCGCCGACCGGTGCCAATAAGGGAGAGGCGCGTCCTCACCTCCGCCATGGCCTCGGCAGCCAAAAACCCCGAGCGAAATTTCTGCTCCCCCCTCCAGTCTGCTACGAGGCAGATGGCTCTGCGGGGACCGGTCTCGTCAAAACCATGAGTCATCCCGGTTGGAACAAAAAATACGGTCCCAGCGGAAACGGGATAGCTCTTGCTCCCCACCTTTTGGATGCCCCTCCCTCGAAGATAAAGTAGGAGTTGCCCGTGGGGATGGGCATGGAGAGTCATCTGGTCAAACGGTTGCAGATGCCGGTTCACCCGCAAACCCGTGATACTCCATTTTCCGCACCGAACCCGCATCTTCCGGAATACGACTGGCTGCAAGGGAACATCCGGAAAACGGCGAATTCTCTTTTTAGGCATAGAACAATAATAATGTCGTTTTTGTGCTATAGAAAGCGCTTTTTACCATACTTCTGAATCAAGCCTTCAACTAGGATGATTTCATGTCCAGACCCGTTATTCTCATCACCGGAGCCAGTCGCGGACTGGGTCGCGGGGTAGCCCTCTCCCTAGCACCCGAGGGATATGACCTAGCCATTCACTACGCCTCGAACCGTCAGGCGGCAGAGGAGACCGTTGCCGCCTGCCAAGCGATCGCGAAATGCAAAGACCAACGCTTTATCGCTGTTCCCGCCCAACTGGCTTCCTCCGAGGATCGGGCCCACCTCATGAAGCGGGTTTTAGAGGGTTTCGGACGCCTCGACGCATTGATCAACAATGCCGGTATCGCCCCACGGGAACGCGCGGACCTCCCCGATGCTAAAGAGGAGATATTTGACGAAGTCATCTCCGTGAATCTTAAGGGCCCCTATTTCCTCAGCCAGCTAGCCGCCCGGTATTGGTTGGCGCATCCCGGCCAATCTCTTCTTCCCGGCGGATACAAACTCATTTTTGTCACCTCCATCTCCGCCGATACCGCCTCCGTCAATCGCGGCGAGTACTGCATCTCCAAAGCCGGCCTCGCCATGGCCGCCCAGCTATGGGCCACCCGCTTGGCTGCTGATGGAGTCCAAGTGATCGAACTCCGACCCGGCGTTATGGCCACCGATATGACTGCCGGGGTAAAGGAAAAATACGATAAAATCATCGGCGAAGGTCTTGTCCCCCAGAAACGTTGGGGCAAACCCGAAGATGTGGGTCTCGCTACCAAGGCCATCTGTCGCGGCGACTTTCCTTTCAGTACGGGAGATGTCATTTACCTCGATGGCGGTTTCCACATCCGCCGGCTCTAAGGAGAAAAACTATGATCCACCTCGACCCCACCCTTACCGCGAAAAACCTCCAATCCGCTGCCCGGCGTGTTTTTGAAGTCGCTACCCCCAAGATCCGTTCCCTCAAGAAACGTTGGAAAGAATCCGACGGAACCCCTGTCTTTACGGTAGCGGGTAAATACACCTCCCGCGGGTGGACGGAATGGACGGAAGGATTTGTCTATGGCTCCGCCATCCTTCAGTACGACGCAACCGGCGACAAAACGATGCTCAAGATCGGTCGTGAGGGAACCCTCCGCCGCATGGCCTCCCACGTCACCCATGTCGGAGTCCACGACCACGGATTCAACAATGTCAGCACCTACGGAAACCTCCGACGTCTTTTGCTCGAAGGTCGCCTGCCCTCCAACACTTGGGAAGCCCACTTCTACGATCTGGCCATCAAAGCCAGTGGTGCCGTCCAGGCCTCCCGCTGGACTCAATTGACCCCCGAACTGGGTTACATCAGATCGTTCAACGGCCCCCACTCCCTATTTTCCGACACCATCCGCTCTCTTCGGGCCTTGGGCCTTGCCCATATCCTAGGACAGACCTTGATGGGGGAAAACGACCACAAAATCAGCCTGCTCTCCCGATCCATCCAACACGCTGAAACCACCGCCCGCTACAATGTCTATTACGGCAAGGGGCGTGACACCTACGACACTCCCGGTCGGGTCGTTCATGAATCCATCTTCAACGTCACGGATGGTGCTTACCGCTGCCCATCCACGCAGCAAGGCTACTCGGCTTTCACAACCTGGACGCGTGGCCATGCTTGGGTGCTTTGCGGCTATCCCGAACAACTGGAATTCCTGCAAACCCTCCCCGATTCGAGCTTCAAGGAGTTTGGAGGAAAAAAGAAAGTGCTAAATCGCTTTCTTGAGGTTGCGAAGGTCACTGCCGACTTCTACCTCCGTGAAACACCCACAGATGGTATCCCTTATTGGGATACCGGTGCTCCCGGACTAGTCCATCTTGGTGACTACCAGAACCGCCCAGCCGATCCCTTCAATTGCAGTGAACCTGTGGACAGCTCGGCTGCAGCCATCGCGGCTCAGGGCCTTCTCCGTTTGGGCCACTACCTCCAGAAACACGGCGACAAGAGAACCGGAAAAACTTACTTCGCCGCTGGATTGACCGTGGCCCGCACGTTGTTCTCTGAACCTTATCTCTCCACGGATCCCAAGCATGAGGGACTACTCCTTCATACCGTCTACCACCGCCCAAACGGCTGGGACTATATCCCCAAGGGTTTCCAAGTCCCCTGCGGTGAAGCCGCTATGTGGGGGGACTATCACCTACTCGAACTCGCCCTTTACATTCTACGTCTGTCCGAAGGAAAACCCTATCTCACCTTCTTTGGAGGAAAATCATGATCGTAGCTGATTTAAGCCAAATCCAAGGCCGGACCTACCCCGCCCGGCGCCGCACCCAGAATCTAGTGGGTGGGATGTCTCCCATTCAGGCCACCAACTTTGCCATGGGCAACGTCACTCTTGAACCCAAAGGGGGTCAGGTTCCCTGGCACAACCAGGAACAGGAGGAGGTCTACTTTGTCGTCGAGGGCGAAGGCGAGATGTGCCTCGGCACGGAACGCATCGCCGTGAAAACTGGGCAGGCTGTTTACATTCCTTCGGGTGTTTTCCATCAACTCACCAACACTGGCGACAAACCCATGCGAATGATCTACGTCTATGGTCCGGCTGGTGATGTCGCCCACTGGAAACAGGAACTTGAAGGCACCCTGCCCAAGGCTGGGGTCGATGTCCCTGCACTTCCGGCCGGCGCCCAACCCCAGTGCACCAAGAAACCCTGATTTCGACCAACCCCAAACCAAGGAATATATGAAAGAACACAAAATCGGAATCATCATGAACGGCGTCACTGGACGCATGGGCACCAATCAGCACCTCATCCGCTCGATCGTTGCCATCCGCAAACAGGGCGGTGTCCAGATCAAGCCAGGCGAGGTCATCATGCCTGACCCCATCTTGGTGGGGCGCAGCGAGGAAAAACTCCGCACTCTCGGCGCAGCTCACGGCATCACACGCGTCTCAACCGACCTCGATGCCTGTCTCAAGGATCCGGCCAATCAGATCTATTTTGATTCCACCCTGACTGGACAGCGCCCGATCGGTGTTCGTAAAGCCATAGCCGCAAAAAAGCACATCTATTGTGAGAAGCCTACGGCCACCACCTCGAAGGAGGCACTCGCCTTGGCCAAGGAAGTCACGGCCGCCGGACTGAAAAACGGAGTTGTCCAAGACAAGCTCTGGCTCCCTGGACTACTCAAACTCCGTTACCTCATCGACACCGGCTTCTTTGGCAAAATCCTCTCCGTCCGTGGAGAGTTCGGTTACTGGGTGTTCCCTGGTAAGTTCGAAAAACTCCAGCGGCCGTCCTGGAACTACCGTAAGGAGGACGACGGGGGGATCATTGTCGACATGCTCTGCCACTGGCAGTACGTCATCCAAAATCTCTTCGGTGAGATCAAATCCCTCTCCTGCTTGGGAGCCACTCACCTTCCCGAGCGTTGGGACGAAAACGGCAAGCCCTACAAGTGCACAGCCGACGACTCCGCCTATGCCACCTTTGAGCTGAAGAACGGCGTAATCTGCCACTTCAACTCCTCGTGGTGTGTCCGCGTCAAACGGGATGATCTGCTGACCCTGCAAGTAGACGGTACGGACGGCTCCGCCGTCGCCGGACTCCGGAACTGCACGGTTCAGGACAACTCCGCCACCCCCCGCTGCCTCTGGAATCCCGATCAAGACAGCCCGATCAACTATGCGGAGGGCTGGATCACCCAACCCACGAATGCGGTTTACGATAACGCCTTCAAGGTGCAGTGGGAACTGTTTCTCCGGCATGTGGTGCTCAACGAGCCCTTCCCTTGGTCCCTGCACGAAGGGGCGAAGGGCGTGCAACTGGCCGAACTTGGTCTCCAATCCTGGGCGGAACGTCGCTGGCTGGATGTACCGAAATTAGGGTAAGATAAGCCCAATGAGCGCCGACCTGACCTCCCGACTGCTGGAGCGACGGCTCGTTCCTGTGGTCGTAATCGAGGACGCCGCCAAAGCGGTCGATCTGGCCAAAGCCCTTCTCTCAGCCGGGCTGGGAGTGATTGAAATCACTTTCCGCACCGCCGCAGCCGAGGAATCGATCCGCCGTATCGCCAAGGAGTGCCCCGACATGCTGGTCGGAGCCGGTACCCTTCTCGATTCCGAACAGGTCAAGAAAGCCGCCGGAGCCGGAGCAAAGTTCGGACTGGCTCCGGGCTTGGACGAAAAAGTCATCCAAGCCGCCCAAAAGGAGAAACTGGCTTATGTCCCCGGTGTGGCCACTCCCAGCGATGTACAAAAAGGCCTCTCCTTGGGATGCAAAATCCAAAAGTTTTTTCCGGCGGAACAGGCAGGCGGAGCTCCCTACCTGAAGACCTTGGAAGGGCCCTACGGTCACACTGGAGTCCGCTTTATCCCCACCGGCGGTCTCCAAATATCGAATGTCGGACCTTATCTAACCCTGAAATCCGTGGCCGCACTGGGCGGCTCATGGTTTGTCGACAAGAAGCATATTGAAGCCGCAGACTGGGCCACCATCCAACGTCTAACCCGCGAAGCCATCCAACTCACATCCGGAGCTAAATCATGAGCACCCTCAAAATTAAACCCGTTGAATCTTGCCGTTACGACGAAATCTCCATGGGGGAAGTCATGCTTCGCCTCGATCCCGGAGAAGGTCGCATCCGCACCGCCCGCTCCTTCCGCGCATGGGAAGGCGGCGGCGAATACAATGTTGCCCGTGGCCTTCGTCGCTGCTTCGGGCTCCGCACGGCCCTGCTGAGTTCCTTTGCCGATAATGAGGTGGGTCGCCTCCTCGAGGACTTCATCCTACAGGGCGGGGTGGACACCTCCCTGCTTAAGTGGGCCCCCTACGACGGGATAGGCCGCACAACCCGTAACGGTCTCAACTTCACCGAGCGCGGCTTCGGCGTCCGAGGCGCCGTGGGATGCTCGGATCGTGGCCATACCGCCGCCTCCCAACTTAAGCCCGGGGATTTCGACTGGGACCAGATCTTTGAGAAAACCGGAGCCCGCTGGTTCCACACAGGCGGAATCTTTGCAGCCCTAAGCGAAACCACTGCTGAACTGGTGGTCGAGGCCACCACCGCGGCCCGGAAGCACGGGGTGATTGTCTCCTACGACCTCAACTACCGCCCATCCCTTTGGAAAGGCATCGGTGGCCAAAAGAAGGCGCAGGAAGTTAACAAGAAGATCGCCAAGAATGTTGATGTGATGATCGGCAACGAAGAGGACTTCACCGCCTGTCTTGGACTTCATGTCGAGGGAGCTGACGCCAACCTCACCCAGCTCGAGAAAGACAGCTTCCGCAAGATGATCAACCAAGCCGCCAAGGAGTATCCCAACTTCAAGGTCATCGCCACCACTCTCCGAGCTGTCAAATCCGCTACGATCAACGACTGGAGTGCCATCTTGTGGGCCGACGGAAAGTTTCATGAATCCAAACACCGCCCCAACCTAGAAATCATGGACCGGGTGGGCGGAGGCGACAGCTTTGCTTCCGGCCTGATCTACGGCTTTTTGAAGTTCGGCGATCCGCAAAAGGCGGTGGAATACGGGGCGGCCCACGGCGCATTAGCCATGACGACCCCAGGCGACACCTCGATGGCCTCCTTGGCCGAGGTGGAAAAACTGGTCGGCGGTGGCGGGGCACGCGTGGAGCGCTGATCCCGTCGAATGAACCAGCCTTCTTCCCCTAACAAAACCGACCGGAACTCAGCCGGCCTCTGGCAGGTCGGAACCTTGACCTACTCCGCCATGGGTCTGGCGGGACTCACCTTTTGGCTCCTTTGGGGCGATGTGGCTTGGTCCTTGCGCGATCGCTCCGTACCGAGCGTCATGCAGCTCCTATTTCAAAAATTCGGCGCTACAAACTTCGTCTCCAGCCTCCTAATCTCGAGCCTCCCCTATGGTCTGATTCTTCTCATCGGTCCAATCGTTAGCTTCCGCAGCGACCGTCATCGTGGCCCATGGGGACGAAGAATCCCATTTCTGGCCATTCACATCCCCTTTGTGATCCTCTCTATGCTAGCCGTGGCTATCAGCCCCCAATTAGGCCAGTTCCTTCACGGGCTTCTGGGCAACCACTCCCCTGGACTCAACACATGCACACTGATCATTATCGCCCTCGGTTGGGGCGTATTTGAGCTGGCGACCGTTGTCGCCAACGCCGTCTTTTACGGACTGATCAACGACGTCGTCCCCAGCTCTCTGCTGGGTCGCTTCTATGGAATTTTCCGAGCGGTCAGTCTCATCGCCAGCATCCTTTTCAACTACTACGTCTTCGGCACGGCCGAACACCACTTCCCTCTGGTCTTTATCGGTATCGGCCTCGTCTACGGCCTCAGCTTTACCATGATGTGCCTCAAGGTGAAGGAAGGCAATTATCCTCCTCCCTCGATACCCAAAGAAGGGGCCGGAAACTTCTTCGTCGCCGCCAAGACCTATCTCCACGAGTGCTTCAGCAAGCCCTACTACCTTTGGGTCTTTGCCGCCGCCGGGCTTCCCTGGATCTGTTTCATCGGGGTCAACCATTTCAGCGTCTATTTTGCCAAAAGCCTGAACATGGACATGGGCTTCTACGGAAAATGCCTCGCCTTGACCTACGGTTGCTCATTGGTCCTCTCCTATCCCCTGGGCATGCTGGCCGACCGTTTTCACCCTCTGCGCACATCCATCGTAACCATCTTTCTCTACGCTGTGGTCACAGCCGCCGGGGCGATCTTTTCCACTAGAGCAGAAGTTTTTGCGGTTTTCTTTGTCCTCCACGGCGTCCTCTCGGGAGCCTGGTTCACCAGCGCCGCTTCCCTACCACTTCGAATGTTTCCGAAGGAAAATTTCTCCCAGTTCTACTCCGCCCTCAACATGTTCATCGGATTGGGCATTATGACCTTTGGCCCGATCGTCGGTCAGTTGATTGACTTCACACACAAATTCTACCGACTCACTTTCATTGCCTCCTCCACCCTCGCCTTTGCGGCCGTGGTTCTAGGCCTCGTAGTTCACGCCAAGTTCATGAAACTGGGCGGACCAGAAAACTACACGCCCCCCTCTTAAGATCATCGATTTCACGCCTTGTCTCTTGGTGGGATCGATTTAAAATCTTGATCTTGAAGTTGATACACCTGCGACTTGCTTGGCTCCTTTCTTTGGTCTGCCTCTCCCTCTGCCAAGCCGAAGAAATCCTTTTCCAAGATGACTTTGATAAGGATTTATCGCGTTGGGTGATTGAACAGACCCCCAGCGGTTCCACGAAAATCATCGATGGCCAACTCGATATCGATGATGCCCCAGGACCCAAGGATAAAGGCGGATGCACGGTCTGGTTCAAAGAGAAGCTCAAGGGACCTCTGCACATCAGTTACGAGGCCACCATGGTACAAAAG
>Ga0214921_10006660_pt1 | contig 15693 bp, 13 predicted proteins | sample LL1505_MetaG_FD_177992 | JGI IMG/M metagenome (GOLD analysis project Ga0214921, IMG submission 177992) | Freshwater microbial communities from Lake Lanier, Atlanta, Georgia, United States - LL-1505 | ecosystem: Environmental > Aquatic > Freshwater > Lake | place: USA: Georgia | collected...
CGTTGAAGGCTGCTGGTTGGGGTGTGGCAGATGGAAGTCGGATCCTGAGGGAATATGCTATCACGCTTGGGAGGCTCGAGGGCTACGGCAAGCGAGGCAAGACCGACAAGGCGGATTACGTTCTGGTATTCCGCAATCACAAGCTGGCTGTCGTTGAAGCTAAAGCGTGGAATGAGGACCTGACTGAGGGTGTTGGACAAGCCAAGAAATACGCTGAAAAGATGAACATCCGTTTCACCTACTCCACCAACGGCCAAGGCATCTACGGAATCGACATGCAGACGGGCAAGGAAGGCAAGCTGTCCAAGTACCCATCACCCGAAGAGTTGTGGAAAATGACCTATGCCCAGCCCAATGAGTGGCGGGATCGGTTTGCGGCTATTCCTTACGAAGATAAGAGCGGAAGTCATCTAGCCCGTTACTACCAAGAGACGGCCACAGACAAGGTGCTGGAAGCGATTGCGGACGGGAAAGACCGTATTCTACTGACGCTCGCCACTGGAACAGGCAAGACCTTCATCGCATTCCAGATTGCTTGGAAGCTTTTCCAAAGCCGATGGAATCTGAGCCGGGAGCCTACTCGCAGACCGAGGATCCTATTCCTGGCGGATAGAAACATCCTGGCGGATCAGGCGTATAATGCTTTTTCGGCTTTTCCGGAGGATGCCATGACCCGCATCGATCCGGGCAGCATCCGAAAAAAGGGTGCCGTACCCAAGAATGCGAATCTGTTTTTTACGATCTTCCAGACTTTTATGAGCGGGCCGGAGAACACGGAGTACTTCGGGGAATATCCCAAGGACTTCTTTGACTTTATCGTGATCGATGAGTGTCACCGAGGAGGAGCCAACGACGAGGGCAACTGGCGGAAGATCATGGAATACTTCTCCCCCGCCGTGCAACTGGGACTGACGGCTACCCCACGCAGGCAGGAGAATGCGGATACGTACAAATACTTCGGCAATCCGGTCTACATCTACTCGCTGAAGGATGGGATCAATGACGGGTTCTTAACGCCATTTAAGCTTCGGCAGATCGAAACGACGCTGGACGAGTACGTGTATACGTCGGACGACAAGCTGATCGAGGGGGAGATCGAGGCGGGAAAACGGTACACGGAGCAGGACTTTAACCGGGTAATCGAGATCAAGGAGCGGGAGAAGAAGCGGGTGGAAATCTTCATGGATGAAATCGATCAGAGCCAGAAAACGTTGGTGTTTTGTGCCACCCAGGATCATGCGCTGGCTGTCCGGGATCTGATCAACCAGATCAAGAAGGTGAAAGACCCGAACTTCTGCCAAAGGGTGACGGCCAATGATGGGGCGCTGGGAGATGAGCATCTGCGGGCATTCCAGGACAACGAAAAGATCTACCCAACCGTCCTGACCACTTCGCAGAAGCTTTCAACGGGTGTGGATGCCCGAAATGTCCGAAACATCGTTTTGATGCGGCCCATCAGGAGCATGATTGAGTTTAAGCAGATCATTGGTCGAGGAACGCGGCTGTTTGAGGGAAAGGATTTCTTCACGATCTACGATTTCGTGAAGGCGCATCACCTGTTTCAAGATCCAGAATGGGATGGCGAACCTCTAGAACCAGAACCCAAGGATCCAAAAGAAGACGGCAAGAAACCGAAACGGCCAAAAGGGACAAAAGAGCTGCCACCAGACGATCCGCCTGAAAGACCAAAGAAGATCAAGGTGGAGTTGGCCGACGGCAAAGAGCGGCTGATCCAGAGCATGGCGATGACCAGTTATTGGAGTCCTGACGGAAAACCCATGTCGGCTGTGGAATTCCTGAAAAGTCTGTATGGGGATCTGCCAGAGAATCTGAAGAGCGAAGCTAATCTGCGGAAGATCTGGAGTGTGCCTGACACTCGGAAAAAGCTTTTGGATGGACTGGCCGAAAAGGGTTACGGCGAGGAACAGATGACCGAGATGCAAAGGCTGATTGATGCCGAGAAGAGCGACCTATTTGATGTCCTGGCCTATGTGGCCTTTGCGATGACGCCTGTGACCAGAGAGAAGAGAGCTGCCTATGCCCAACAAGCTTTGAAGACCAAGTATAGTAACGAGCAGAGAGCATTCTTGGACTTTGTGTTGGGTCAGTATGTGGATGAAGGGGTACGAGAACTGGATGAGGAAAAGCTGCCTCCGTTGGTGGAGCTGAAATATGGGACCTTCATGGATGCCACCAAGGCATTGGGAGCGATTGAGGACATTCGGAAGATGTTCCTGAGCTTCCAGCCATTCCTTTACCAGCCAGCTGTGGCGGTATAGTTGTTTATCCTGAAATGAACCATTCCGTCTGCCAGCATCTCGAAGACATCTCTCGTAGAGCTTTAAAATATAATAGATAGCAAAGAACAGAAAGTTCGCTGAGCGTTCCAAAAAAATGCTACAGCCTTCGGAATGAAGAAGCTGATACTCGGCCCCAAAACATCCGCCTTTCGAAAATTCGTCCTGGTAGGAGTGACGTAAATTTAGGTCACGAATCTTTCGATATCCTTCCAGACAAAAAGAAGGGCATGTGCCTTGTTCACGCCAAGGCCAAGACGGGTGAGGCCTGATTGGAGTTGAAGGTAGGGTTGTTGAACAAAATGTCCGTTTGGAGCGTCAAAACCGGCGAAACCCTGGACAATTAAGGGCCAGTGGAGGCCCGGGACATGGGGGATCTCCTTTAGGATCTTAGCCGCATCCTGCCCCTCGCCTTGGGAAAAGCTTTTCAGTAAATCATGCACGGCCAAAATCATGCGAGCCTTGGTTTTCCCGAATTGAAATTCCGGATCGGTGGGGTAGGTGACCCCCCATGATTGGCCGTTGCAAAGTACGACAAGCATAGGGTTACCTCTAAACTCAGAGATTTCGGTGCTGAAAGGGGGCATAAAATTATTTCTTTCTAATCAGATAACTAATTTGAATAGACACGGTAACCTTCGTCCCGGAGGTATTCGGCCTCGATTGCCTCGGCCAAGGTGGCGTGGCCCGAAGTTTCATATACATCGGAGGGCTCCAGATCCTCCCGGCGCCGGAGAAAGTGTTTTCTGACAAGCTTTGATCCGCGGACCCGTGGATTATCGCCTGGCCCGGGGCCCTCAAGGTGAATCCGGATGCGTTTTTCCACATCGTCAGTAGAGCCGACATAGAGGCAACCCAGGCTGGGTTGGCCACCGCAGTCTGGATTCTGGTCCCGAAAGCTTCTTTCTTTTAGAACCTCGGGTCGAAGCTCGAGCACGTATACGCGGCCTATATAGATGTATCTTGGTCTGCGGGGCGTTGTCGTTTGGTGGGTCGGCATGGTGTTCGACTATTTTTCCAGTGGTTCGGAGACAAGGTAGGTGTTGGTGGCGCTCTCGGTGGAGTATTCGCTGCCATAAAGGCTGTAGGGGTTGTTAATGCTGTTGGCGCTGTAGGCGCTTCCGTACAGGCCGAAGGGGTTGGAGGTGGAGTCGAGGTCGTACGGATTAGCGCTGTCGACACCGAGGAAAGTGCCGTCCTCTGCGACAAGGACAGGAGGGTTTGCCAGACCGAGAGATGTAGTAGAGATGGAAATGAAGATTGTGATGACGATGAGGTGCTTCATGGGGGTTCCTTTCAGTTTGAGTTGCAGTTGAGGGGTTAGATTTTGCCGAGGTAGTGGAGTTTTTTGAGGCAGGCGTAGACAGAGGGCCGGTCCAGAAGAACGGCCTGTTTGTAGAAGTGTTCGAATGCTGGGTCGACCTGGTCGGGTTTGGATGTTGCGGCGAAGGAACGCCAAGCAAGATGGAAGAGGGCGCGGAAGAGGCCCGGGCGGTTATGGGGAAGTAAGTAAGCTATGCAGAGGGACTGGATGCCCCATTTAAGGAAGGGTGGGATGTGAGGATTCTCAAGGATGGGATTCAGTGACTCTGCAATCCCGGGCCATGGGGCGGGGACCTGATAGTTGCAGGTGTGTCGTTGCGAGTTGGTGAAGAGTCGAGTGTGGCTAAGGGTGGTGGGTCGTGTGCTCTGGGCGTTGGGCATGGTGTGGTCTCCTTTCGTTAAGTTTTTAGGAAGAGGGGGTGTTGGGTTTCCAGGCGATTGGTCGGCGGGGGCCGGATCCGTCGTCACCGGGGTCGTAGCCAAGCTCCATCTCGACGTCCCATTGAAGGTCTGCATGGCTGATGATTTTGCCGGTGTGAAGTTGGATGCTGTAGAGTGGAATTTGAGGATAGCCAGGGGCATGGACGCGGCGCGTTCTGGGATTATAGATGAACGGGTACCGTCGACCGTCGAAGATGAGTGAGGCTTTCCGCCAGCCTTTCGGCAGGGGCAGAGGGGCAACCGGACTAGGATTAGGTTCATTGCTCATGGTTGTTGGATCTCCTTGCGTCATCAGAGGGATTTTCTATTCAGTTCGAATCGGTCGGGCCGCACATCGAAGAAAACGTTAGGTTTTCTGTAGGTCACTGTGTGTTCTCTACCCGGTTCGCTTGGGCTCAGCTGAGGAGTCAGAGTTGTCGCGCAAATATACTTCTGGTTCATGGATAGAATGGTTGCAGACAGGGTGGGACATTGGCGGGGGTAAGGGATTCAGCAAGGAACGGAGTGCGGCACATTTCCACTTTCTACCTTGAAAAGCCATGGGCTGATTTGGTTGTGGTTTTTTGTAAATAGGCGCGCCCGGCCCAACGCGGCCGAGCTTCTGGGGGCAAAGCAGTGATCAGCCGTCCGTGGTCAGTTTCAATAACGAGCAGTAGCGGCTGCGGATGTCCGTAACGAACACAACACACCCGGCGTCCTCGGTCTGCATCTGCCGAAAAGACGACTTGGTTTTCCCGGATAGCTGACTCGATCTCACGAAGGTCTTCAAAAGTCCAGGGGCAGCCCGGGTATCGTTCTTCTAGCCGAGTTAAAATGTGGGGCTTTGTATCGTTCATGTAGAGTTCCATGATTAATTGTTAACGGTTGCAGCCATAACAGAGGCCGCTCCCATCCGTCATCGCACGGATATAGGGGTGGTTCTGGCAAAAGCCCGGACGGATCTCCTCCTTGTCATCCGAAATCCGTTCGGCCTTTTCTAACGTGTCTAAATCGAGGACGACGCTCACAGAACGGCCTCCGGAATGGCTCCCTCAAGCTGGTACAAATATCGTGACTGGTCGTAGACAATCGGAAAATCGAACATGGTGCGGAGGAGATCGATGTCCCTGGCAATCGTCTTGTGGGAACATTCCCATTGATCGGCCAAAGAACTGGCTGTTCCAATTTTTCCCTCAAGCCGCAACTGTTTAGCGATCCAGCGCACGCGGTGAATACCCGGCCGAGTGGTCAGCCTGGATAGTTGCCGCCCTGCCTTTTTTATTTCTTTTTTTGTTTTCTTCATAAACCTATATCGAAAAATTCCAGAAAGTTATTATTTAAAAAAGGCGGTGAGGCGTAGTGGCTCCGGGCTTTCGCTGCAGATAAAATTCTCTACATAACTGATAATAAGGCACTTAGGCTATTATTTTTTAAAAATCACGGCTGGTGTTTTGGGGATTAAAAGCCTTAGCATCAGGTCATGTCGCTCTGTAAAGACGGTCACCTCATTGGCAGTGAAGGACCAAAAAACAGCGTCGAATTACCAGATTACAAAAAAATCAAAATGGGCGATGAGACCGCATGGCACCACGGTTTCAAGATACTCTGGGGGGTGGCACATGCGGCTTGCTATGGTGCCCTCAAGAACTGCCCAGCAGTAGATAAGGACTTAGTGATTGCAGATGCGGTTACGGAGGTCATTTCCAAAGTCGCGGAGACTCGGTCATGGGATGAGTTCAAAGCCCTCACCGCCCGAGTAGCGTATTGCCGGGCTATCGATGCTATTAGAAAATCAAAAGCTCAAAAATATGGGGGCGGACAGCTCGACAGTCTGGAGGATATACTGATGGAGCCGGCCTCTCCGCGATCCCAGCGCCCTGACGAAGATCTTTACAACAAGGAGATTTGGAGGAGTTATCAGCGATGTGCGCAAGACCTGAATGCAAAATCTAGGAAGGTGATGGAACTCAAGTTGCTTGACCATTTTACACAGCGCGAGATCTCCGAAAAACTTCAGATTCCACAAGGAACTGTGGGTGTGATGATCATGAAAATCATCGAGACAGTTCGACGTTGCTTAGAGGTGCGCGGCATCATACCCAAATAGGAGAAAACATGAATACCCCGGAAGATCATCAGAACGAGCCACCCACACTGCCAGGTCGAAACATCCCTGCAGATTGGCAGCGCCAAGTCACCGATTTTCTCGGCGGAAATATGAGCATGAATCGAAAAGGGGCTCTGAGAGAAAAAATTAACGGGAATCCTAAGTTTATGACTTATGTTTCCGGTTTGGCAGCGACCGAAGCCCGTCTCGCTGCCTTGTTGGCCGAATCGCGATACCAAGAAGCCGAGCCGAAGGAACCGCCCGCTTGGGCGTTGGAGCGGCTACGGGGAGCTGTTGTGCAAGTCAATCGGTCGGGAACTCCCCGTGAGGGAGCCTTGGCGCGTTTCCTCGCCTGGATTCAAGAACTTACTGGAATCGGCGGTAAAGGCAGCAGCAAGGTTCCCCAGGAGACCCCCGATGTTATAGGATCAGCAGCCATAGGACGATGCATACCATGCTCAACGATACCAGCCGCACCGCGCAAACCGATAGTAGGTGATTTCGCAGCCCCTAAGCCCGAAAGCAGAAGCTGGTTGACCGTACCCCGCTTTGTCTTAGCCGGATCCGTGGCGGCTCTTTTGGCAGTTTTGGTGATTGTCCTTCCAAAGTTGGGCAATCAATCCTCCGAGTTGATGGCTGATTCAGCCGAAATCAAGAGACTTCTAAATCTTTCCCCAGAGACCTTCATTGCATCAGTTGGATCGCCCAATGTGGTTCGATCTGCTGGCCGTTATATTTACAGTCCGTCGGGAGTGACTTCGCAAATCGACCCGATCGTACTACTCAGCCCCGATTTGAATCCCCAGAATATAAAAATTGAAGTAAGTGTACCGGGAAATCCTGAATGGATACCTATACAGGGTGACTTTTCGGGTGTTCCACAACCGCTTTCAAAAATTCTTCAAAAGAGTCCAGGCCTTCAGGCTGGCGAGGTGTATCAGATCCGGCTCATAGCGAGGGGTGAAATTGTATCTGAGGAGACTTTCCGTATGTCGGATCAGCTGGACCTGCAGGTCCCTGAGAGTCCCTCCGCACTTCTGCAAGCTTCTCTTGGCGCCGTGAACGATGTGCCCCCGCGCCCCGGAGACGCCCTGGGGCTCCTAGCGCAACTGCCGGAAAAATACCAAAATGATCAGGCGGTTATCCGAGTTCGTTATAAGGCGCTAACCCAAATTGGCGCGTTTTCGGAAGCAAATAACTGCAGAAACCGAATCCGGTGAAACATCCTTTTTTCTGTCTACGGAAAAAGGGTATTTTCTTCCTTTTTCACGTTTTTTTAATTTTCTTCACGAGTCAAGCCTCGGCGGGCGAACAAAATGCGAATGGTGAGCCTGCTTCGAATCCAAAAGTGGAGGCGTTTGACGCGGAGAAAGATGAGATCCTTTTGCAAACATCCAAGCGAGCTCTTGAGGAGATGCGTAAACATGAGAATCAGGAGACGATCGATAATTTCATTGAGGCCGGAGTCAAGATTGCAGCCCGGCTGAGCCAAGGAGGCCATTTTGGAAGTGCCTATAAGCTGTTGGCGACGATCCGGAACGTCTTAGTGGAAAAACGGGCTAAGGGCTTTTGCTTCGACCAGAATGAGGACTCTTTCATCCTAATGGCGAGTTCTGTCTCCTCCGCCTTAGAAATTCCTGATCTTGGGAACGCCTACTACGGCGCTACACTATTTCGAAAGGAAATATTTGATCTTCTTCAGAAAGGGGGGGCTGTTGACCCGGAAGCTCTCAGGCTTCTTGACCGCCATCTTTACTGCTTGGCCAACAAATTTGTCAAAAAATCGGAAGAGCTGGTTGCCATTAGGACAGAAATGCTCGAAAAGCTTCCGGGCTCCGGCCGTTTTCAAAATCTCAGAAATCTGTTACGCACTGAAAATATTCGAGAACTCGGTCAGTTTTACCTTTGGGACGATGATTACAAGAATGCGGACAAAGTATTTGCGATCGGTGAAAATAACGGTGACAACATTGCCAAGGCAAACCGAATCGGTTGTTCCATTTATCTCAATCGGATGGAGGGAATGGAAAAAAAACTCGGTGAATCCCTGCAATCCAGCGACTTCCGGACTGTCTTTGACGCCTCAGCATCCTATTTGTTATGGCAGCAGGCTAGCGGGGATATCGATAGCGCACTGAAGACGGTCCAAAAGATGCAGGGTTTTTTGGACGAAGTAAAAAAAGCAGACATGAAAGACGTGGGACACGGAACAGAGGATATTAGATATGCCAATCGGCTGGTTCTTTATCAATATAGGTTATCAACCTCCAAAATCCGCCTCTTTGCCCTTCAAAAAGATATTAAGGCTATTAAGTCCGAGGCCGAGCTTATCCAGGACATTATTCTTACATGGAGCAGTGCATGTATGTCGCCTTCTTCGACGGAACAACAGAGACTGCGATTCAAGGAAAGTATTGGTTCCACACCTTTTGATATATGGTACTTGGCAGGAGAGCCCGAAAAGCTGGCCTCCAATCTTGCGCTCTACAAAGGTATGGTGATGGACTCCCTTGTTCAGGATGCAACTGTCGTGGACACCTCCGAATATATTGCCAAGGGATACCCGACCGATCTTGCTGAGGACATGGTCAAAGTGAAATCTGGCATTTTCAAGGGCGCCCTCGAAAACCTTAAAAATATCAGACATGAAAATGTTCTGGCAGCGCTCCCTGAAAAAACCGCATTCGTCGACTTCGCCAAGGTTTCCGGGGTCGATGAAAGGGGTTTTTCTGAGGATAGGTATGTGGCTTTGATCTATCCGCAAAGGGGAAAGACTAGTTTTGAAATAGTTGAATTGGGTCTGGCAAAAATGATTGAGGATAAAATCTCGCTGTTTCTAGCTTTAGTCGAATCATCGCACGAAGACCCAAAGCTGGAAACGGTTGCCAGGGAACTTTCTCAACTTCTTGTTTCTCCTTGGATCTATAAAATAGATCCACAAAAAGAAGAGCTCATTCTTTGTCCGGACGGGGCGCTTACGTTTTTAAACTTCGGGGCTTTACCTGATTCGGGCGGAAAGTTTCTTGCTGAAAAAATCAAAGTTAACTACGTGAGTGCTGCAAGAGATATTGTATCACCTGTGGTGCTCGAAAAGGTTTTTGCGGGTGGATCTAAGCCACAGGTGGGAATCTTTGTTGATCCAGATTTTAAGGCTCCGCAGCTACTCAAGGTGAAGGAGCTGATAGCATCACGAAGAAGCACCGTACTTCATCGACTTCCTGAAGCCAGGCTTGAGAGCTCGGCGGTTAAAGAAGCTTTTCAAGAAACAGGCGCCAATATTCATGTGTTCAGCGATTCCGAAGCAACGGAAAGCAGGCTAAGAAGCTCAGGCCCTTATTGGATTCTTCATCTTGGAACCCATGGGTTTTTCAACAAATACGCAACAAAAAACCCCATGAAAGGGGCCGGTCTCGCCTTGGCCGGTGCATACCCAAATCTTAAGACCGGCCTAAATTCTGAATATGATGACAATCCTGATGATGGGATTTTGACTGCAGAGGAGATTTCCAAAATGGATTTGAGTTCTTGCTGGCTGGTCAGTGTATCTGCATGTCAGTCCGGCATGGGCCAAAGTCTGGACGGTGAAGGGGTGCTTGGACTTAGGCGCGGATTCTACCGTGCTGGAGTTATGAACGTTTTACTTTGTCTTTGGCCCATCGGAGACAAGGACGCCAGAGCATTTATAGAGAACTTTTATGCGTTGGTAAAAAGTGACATGCCTTTGAAAGATGCTTATCCGAAAACGGTCGCAAAAATGCTTCGCCAGCAAGCCGATGGAAAGGGAATTACCTATGCGATCCGGGCCACTGGGCCTTTTATCATGAGTTCTATATGGAAAAAATACCCCAAACAATGAGCCGAGGCCAAATGAGATGTTTTCGTAAAGGCCAGGGCCTGAGGGTGGTGGTGGTTTGATGGTGCATAATGGCTGAAAAGTGCCCATTTACACGAATTCGTGCAGGGAATAACCCGTGGTAAAAGCTTAGAATAGTGACTGAAACCATGGTCAATGGGCGTTCAACACCATAGTCAACGCCATAAGCCACCACAGTCATCCACGGTCAATCCATAGTCAATCCACAGTCAACGCCACAACAACGCGAAACAACGCCATAACTAGAGTGGAAGGGGGTTTTAAGGGGTGTGAAAGTGGAGTTAGGGGCAAAAGGGGTCATTCCAGGCCGGGAAATTTACCGAGAAAATACCGAGAATCTACCGAGAGCCTGACCGGGAATTTACCGGGAACTAAAATTAAATACCCCGAAAATACCCCTAAAATAGGGATTAATTCCGATTAAATGTCGGAATTGAGTAGAGCTTTGGCGATAGTGGCCTTGTAAGCGGGGGCCTTGGGGGCAGCGAAGGCTTCTTCGGGCCACTTTTGGCCACGTTGCTCTAGTTCACGTTTGAGAGAAGCAAGGGGCTTGGTGAGATTGTAGTGCTTTACGGTCTTAAGGATGAACTGACGGAATTCATGTTCCCAGAGGACGCCCTTTTGTTCCCGTTCCATCAGAGTGCCGATCAGCTCAAGGGCTTTAACGCGGTCGTTTAGGACACGTTTAGGGGCATCCTCGTTCTCGTCTTGGCGAACCATCTGCCAGAGGGAGTAGGTTTTATGGTTAAAGGGGTGGCCGAGGGTTGATTGGAGCTTCTTCTTGGGCCAGGAGAGGGGATCGATGCCGGTGAAGAGGTGGATGGCGTCCTTGGTGCGTGGGGTGAGGGGGCGCCGGGACTGTTCGATCAGTTTAAGGAGGATTGTGGAAATACCGATCTTCTTGGCGAAGTCGGCCTGGGTGAGGCCGGTGATCTGGCGGACGGTATGGAGTGGATGGATTTTGGCGGGGACCCGAGTGGGTCGGCGGGCTTTGTTAATCTTCACTTGACAAAGGATACATGTAACCCGTATAGTGTCAACCACGATGAAGATGGAAATTATCAAAAACCCAAAGACTAAAACGGAAAGCACCGGGGCTTCCCAGGATCAGCAGTATATGACCAGGGAGCAGGTAGCGGAGCTGTTTCAGATATCGACGAGGACGGTGAGCGAGCTGACGGCGAGAGGGGTTATCATTGCGGTGAAGTTAGGTGGTGGGAGGAACGCTCCCGTGAGGTATCGGCGGGAGACGCTGGAGGAAACGGCTAAGAAACTCGAACGAAGGTAAGGAGGTAAGGAGGAAAACAGGGTGGGGTGCTCTCTTACCCTTTCGTGCCTCCTAATTAAGATCTTTGCTTCTTTAAGATGCTTCTCGTGACAGCTACGTGACAGGGATTTCCCTCGAGGTGTTGTAAGTGATGTTTTTATTTTTACTTTAAAATACGTATTAAGTGTGCCTAACATCTTGATCCTATGAAACGGATCATCGTCTGTATCCTTTTTCTTGCAGCACCCTTTGTGGGTTTTTCAGCCGAAATTACGAAGGAAACCCCTATCGCATTTTATTCCATTACCGACCTTGCTGAGAGTAAGGAAAGCGCCATATACGCAGCGGCACTTTTAAGGCAGATGTCGGATATTATTGAGAAAACAACAAATCAAAGCCCTGATCTTTTCGACAATCAGCCGGCATCTTTTCTGATCGAAGTGCTTCCTAGTGGCTTTGTTCGCAGTGTGACGCGCGAAGAGGGGGATCCTACTTATGGCATCACGGACTCTATCAATGAAGTGATGGGGGATAGGCATTGGTGTTTTATCCCTTTTTGGGGTGAGCTGGATAATGAAAACCAATCTATGGTAAGAACTCGATTAATAGTGCACCCAAAGTGTTTGATTATTTCCGCCGAAAAGATGGTTATCTTTAAAGACTCAATGTCTTTGGAAGGGGATGCTCAACTGTCTTATGGAAAATACAAAATAGCGGCAGATAAAATCGCCTATAAGTCTGATCAGCGTGTTGGCACTGCTTCTGGCTCTATTTTGCTAAACATAGCGAAAGGTGAATATAAGCACAAAAAAGAGATCAATTTTGTGTTCAATGGCGATGGGACACTTAGTAACTATTTCTGGGAGAGTTACGCCGCCAACGGAATCATAAAATAGTAGCATTAAAAATCCACCTGCGTAAAAAGGGAATGGTGGTCCTTCTGATCATAAGTTCTATTTGGCTCACCTTTCTTGGGCCTTTTTTATTTAACGGATATGCACAATTTACGGCTTCCGGAGAAGCTCGGGAGTCATTACCTGCAAGAGCAAAAACATATGTCCCATCTCCATCAAATTCAGGACGAGGTATTCCCGAAGAATTAAAGATCCTTGATGTTGAGTACACTTCAAGTCGAGGGGATGTTTCTATAAATAAGGAGAAGATCCGGCAGAACATGCGGAGCGTAAAGGGCGGTGTGTTTTCGCAGCGGGAAATTGATGAGGATATTCAGACTCTTTTTGGACTGGGGGACTTTGATAGCGTCCAGATCCTAGTAACGGAAATGCGTGGTGCCAAAGATGAGCGTGGTATCTGTCTTGAGGTTGTTGTGTGTCCAGCGATGAAGGTGTCCTCGGTCAGCGTCGTAGGCAAAAACGAAGATAGTAAAACTAATGAGAAACTTTCATTCGATGCAAAAAGGATTATGAGCCTTGAGGTAAAGGGCTTAGCTCCTGAAGATGGTCTGGTCGTTGTGAGGAAGAGCCTGACAAAGGCAGGGGATATGCTCAGCGAGCAACGTCTTAACCGAGACGCCCTTGTTATTGAGGGCTTCTATAAAGAAAACGGCTACAAGGATATCAAGGTTGTACCAAGGGTAGGACCGGCAAAGGGTGGTAAGGCAGATCTGGTGTACGAGATTCAAGAAGGTTCCCGCGCAATTCTAGGTGACGTGCGATTCATCGGTAATAAGGGGATTGGAACAAAGGAGCTTGAAAGCATTATCAAGCACAAGCCGTCATCTGAAGCCGGCACAATATATTTAGAAGAATCAAAGATAGAAACGGATATTCAATCTTTATACGGCAAATATAAAGACAACGGGTTCCTCGATGTCACTATAAGAACCTCAATCGCTTCAGAGAATACTAAAAAAACAAATAACGAGAACCTTAGGGAAGTTGATAGCACAGATCGGAAGACTCGGGAAAAAATAGAGAAACTAGAATTAACGTATACTATTGATGAGGGAATAAGTTACCTCACTAGGAGTATTGCCATCACTGGGTCGCATTCTTTTGCCCCCAATGAGCTTTTGAATATGATGACAGAGGAGGCTAAAAAAAACGTTGTGAAGCCCAAGGTCGATAACGACGAACACTTTCATTCCGAAGCCCTTTTGATAGGAAAGCCTTTCTCTCCAAGGAGACTGGAAGCCTCGATTGAGGCACTTAGGGATATTTACGGTCATAAGGGCTACAAAGACGCAAAGGTATCATATAAGATAGCTGGTATGTCGGATAAGAATGCGATTGAAGTCCGATTCGATATTGAAGAAGGCCAGAAATTGTTCGTGGATAAGATCGAAATCAAAAGTAATTATCCGTATAGCAGCATTGCGCGTGAACTGGAACTTTCGCCTGGCGACACAATTGACACCGAAGCTGCAAAACGCGCAATAGAAGCCCTTTTAAGTACGGGATTATTTTCTGGGGTTGACATATATTACGAGGAGACGGATAGGCCCGACAGACTCGGAATTGTGGTCAAGACGATTGATCAACCTAAAGAAAATCCGATTCCAGAAAAACTCGTGGAAAAAGCTGAAAATGGTGACATGAAAAGTCAGTGCTGGCTTGGTCATTGTTATGTTTTTGGAATCGGAACAAAGGTAGATAAGAAAAAGGCATTATTCTGGTATACAAAAGCTGCTGAGCAGGGGGACGACTGCGCGAAATGGTCGCTTGCTCAAATAGAAAGATCCCCAACCAATCCCCAGCAAAACCCATAGTCCCTGATTACCGTAGCGAACTGCTTTCGCGGCATTGGGAAGTTAACTCCTTCCAACCGAACAGACCAGAATACGCAAAGTGGGTGGCTTTATGAGGGTCCCGGGTTCAAATCCCGGCGGCCCGATGAACTAAAAGTTGTATAAACCCGTTCTGGCCGATGAGGTTAGGGGAGTATGGGATTCACCCGATTTTTCAGTTCGCTACGGAAGAGCAAATAAATATCATTCGTTGTGAAAGTCAGTGAAAAAAAGAATCAAATGAAAAAAATCTCTAAAAAGGAATTTAAGAAAGCATTACAAGATAAACATGTCCTGAAAGGGAAAAGTCTCGAATTACTTGCCCGCCTTAATGATGCGAATGCATGCGGTGCCACAGCAAAGGAGATTTCAAATATATTCGGTTACAGTGACTTTCCGCCAGTAAATTCAATAATTGGAAAACTAGGTAAGCGGATTGAGAAAAGTATAAATCCAAAAATAGACACTGGGAACTGGAACACGATTGCGGAAGGGAAACAAACAGAACGCGGTTTTGTCTGGGTGTTGCGAAAGGAACTGAGAAATGCCCTTTTAGAACTGGGAATGTTTAACAAAGAAGACAGTAAAGTCTTTCCGGAAGAAGTTTCACAAGACATGAGATTTGCGGAGGGGTCTATAAAGAAAATTACTGTTAATGCATATGAGCGAAATCAGACTGCTAGAAAACTCTGCATAAGATATCAAGGAACTAACTGCAAAGTGTGTAATTTCGATTTTGCAAAAACATATGGCACAATAGGAAAGGGCTTTATACATGTTCACCATATATATGATCTGTCGAAGGCACCAAAAAACTACCAAGTTGATCCGACTAAGGACCTTGTCCCAGTATGTCCAAACTGTCACGCAATGTTGCATAGTGAACGTCCCGCAATATCAGTCGAAAAACTAAAGAAACTCATTAAAAGTGTCTGTTTATAATACTCTTGTAAGGGTAAGAATCAAAAATCCCTTATCCTCAAACTAGCTAACAATCCTCAATAAATTCCGTAGTCCCCAATTACTGTAGCGAACTGGTTTCGGGGCAGTGAGCAGATAACTCCTTCCGATTGACCAGCCATCAATCCGCTAAATGGGTGGCCTTATAGGGGTCATGGGTTCAAATCCCGGCGTCCTGATTGATATGAGTTTAATCTCGAATGGGCTTGCTGATAATGGTAGGATTTCGGATTGGTAATGAGGGATGCGGATCCCGTGACAGTTCGTGACAGCATAGTTACAAGTCGTGGCAATTTCTCGCAAAACGGCGCAATATAAGTCCTTGATAGTGTTGATAATCAACTATTAGCGAATAGTTTCAAATCCCACCCCGTCCGAGTCCGCGAGGACGGGGTAAAGGCCATCAGGCCGGAGGCGAAATGTGATTGGGCCAGGGGCGGGTGCTTGGGGGCCAAATCCCACCCCGTCCGTGTAGCGGGAACAACTTACTTAGTCCCATCTTCCGAAGGGGCGGGGCCAAATCCCCAGAGTGAAAAATCCAAATCATTCTCCCTTCGCGTCTGAAACTCAGCCGGCTGGCCTTCCATCCAAAGATTTCGGATTTTGGTCATTCGAGGGGACTGAATCAGCAGGGCAGGGGCGTATTTGCCTTTCCCCATCAACATCTCCTCGCCGTTGGCTCCAGCAAAGATTACAAGA
>Ga0214921_10006661_pt1 | contig 15692 bp, 17 predicted proteins | sample LL1505_MetaG_FD_177992 | JGI IMG/M metagenome (GOLD analysis project Ga0214921, IMG submission 177992) | Freshwater microbial communities from Lake Lanier, Atlanta, Georgia, United States - LL-1505 | ecosystem: Environmental > Aquatic > Freshwater > Lake | place: USA: Georgia | collected...
ATGTTGCAAGGCAATACGGGGTGCGCTCGGCCATGCCGATGTTCAAGGCGCTGCGGCTGTGTCCCGATGTGGTGGTGATCCCGCCGAACATGCGCAAATATCAGGAGGCGGGGCAGTTGATCCGCTCGATGATGGATGATCTGACGCCGGTGGTCAAAGCCGTGTCGATCGACGAGGCCTATCTGGATATGACCGGCACCGAGGCGGTGCACGGGGCCTATCCGGCGATGGCTTTGGCGCGGTTTGTCCAGAGGGTGCAGCGCGAGGTCGGGGTAACGATTTCGGTCGGTCTGTCCTACAACCCGTTTCTGGCCAAAATTGCTTCCGATCTCGACAAGCCCAACGGTTTTGCGGTGATCGGACAAAAGGGCGTGGCCGAATTTCTGGCCCCGCGTTCTGTCGGCATCATCCACGGTGTCGGGGCGGTGTTTCAGGAGCGGTTGGCGCGCGACGGCATCAAGACCATCGGCGATCTGCAACGCCTTGATCCGGCGGAATTGGGCCGCCACTATGGTGACGAAGGGCTGAAACTGGCGCGGCTGTCGAGGGGAGAGGACCACCGCGCCGTCACCCCCAATGGCGAGAGCAAGAGCATTTCGGCTGAAACCACCTTCGAAACCGATATTTCCGATCCTGAAACACTCGAGCAAACCCTGATCGCGCTCGGCGAGCGGGTGGCCCAACGCTTGCGCAAGGCGGATTATGCTGGCTCCACCATTACGCTCAAGCTCAAGACACCGGATTTCAAGCAAGTCACCCGCTCGCGCGCGCTGACGGCCCCCACCCAATTGGGCCACAGGATTTCCGCACTGGGGCGCGAATTGCTGGCCAAAGAGCCCAAAGGCCGCAAATACCGGCTGATCGGGATCGGCGTCACCGATCTCGGCCCGTCCGATGCCGCCGATCGCGGTGATCTGCTGGATGTCACAGCCCCGAAAGAGGCCGTGCTGGAGCGGACACTCGACCGGTTGCGCGACCGTTTCGGGGCGCAATCGGTCAAGCGGGCGGTGTTGATGCCCAAACAGCGCAGACAAATCCCGCAAGGTGCTATACCCCCGTCCAAACCAGAGAAATAACGGATTTTTAGTGAGCCAGCTTCGCTTTTCTTTGTATGATAGTCGGCGGGATAGGGGTCAAATTGGTTTGAAAGATTTTTATTTTTAACAATTCTAAGAATAATTTTTAAATGTTAAGCGCACTCCATGCGCACATGTGACATCAGTCCTCTGGGAAGCATCATTGCGAAGGCAAAGCCCCATTCAATACGATTGTGCGGGCTGGTTTGACCCAAATCAATGTGAGACGGGCATTTTGGCCGATGATGGGGCTCGAGGCGTGGCATTGTGCTGTTGCCTTGAGCCAGAAGGAGGCCCGCGCCATGGCCAGTCAAACATCGTCCGCCGATGAAAACGGTGTTGGAATTGTGCCGGTTGAATCGGTTTTCCGCGCCAAATTGCGCGCCATTTTCAACCGCTATCAAGAACAATGGGAATTGCGCGGTCTGGGGCACGACCAGATCGAAGCCATCGCACGCGATACCGGCATCGACGTGCACGACATTTACGATTCCATTCTGGAGGGTTCGGAAACGGGCAATCAATATCTGGCGATGATGCAGCAATACGGCATTTCGATTGAACTAGCAGGCGGTGCCTCAAGCCCCGTGATGCGTGACATCGTGCGTGTTTGTGCGCATTGTTCGTCAAAATCGCATTGCGACAGTGCCTTGGCCGCAGGCCATGCGGTGCATGAGGCCGACACATTCTGCCCCAATGCGCCGGTATTCGACAATCTGGCCGGAATGTAACCATTTCCTGTTCTGTGGTATGTGTTGTGGAGTTCTGCCGATGTCGGGTTCTATTCGCTACAGTGACCGCGTGCACAATGTGCTGTTCCTGTCGGTCAAAAACTCCGCCAGAACCTTGATGGCAGAAAGCCTGCTCAACAAAGGCAGCACCGGTTCACTCAAAGCCTATTCCGCGGGGACCGATCCTTCCGGTGTGGTCGATCCTTTGACGCTGACAACCCTTCGCAATCACGGCTATCCTGTTGACGGTCTTTCCTCGAAAAACGTCAATATTTTCAATGGAAGTGATGCCATTGAGATCGATATGATCTTCACCTTTTGCGACCGCTCGCACGGGCAGGCGATTGCGCTGTGGCCGGGTCACTCCTACACCGCTTTGTGGTCGATCCCCGATCCGATGGTCGAAATGTCCTCGATCGGCTTGAAGAGCGCAGCTTTCACAGCGGCCTATTATGCCGTCAAAGACCGTATCGGTGCCTTGCTGGCACTTTGAGACGGCTTAAATCGGTGTCCTGATCACAGATTTGACCGATCCTTCCGCCATCATCACCACCTCGTCGGCCAGACGGTTGACCTCCTCGGGGGCGTGGCTGATCGTGATCATCGGGGCGAGCGAGGCGGCCAGCGAGGCTTGGCGGATTTTCAACAGATAATGGATGATTTCGGCCTTGCGCTCCTGATCGAGCGAGGCCAGTGGCTCGTCCAGCAGCACGATGCGCGGGCGCATCAGCAAAGCGCGGCCAATCGCCACCCTTTGGCTTTCGCCGCCCGACAGTTTGGCGGGCGTGCGGTTGAGCAGATGTCCGATATCGAGCAGGTCGACAATATCGTCAAAAGACGGGCCGTTCTGGTTCGGTGGCGCCCATTTTTTCCCATAGACCAGATTGTCCTTGATGGTCATATGCGGAAACAGCCGGTTATCCTGAAACACATAGCCGATACCGCGCTGTTGCGGTGTCAGGTTGATGCCCGCGGCACTGTCGAACAAGGTCGTGCCATTGATGCCGATATGGCCTGTTTGCGGGGTCAGCAAGCCTGCCATGACATTGGCAAGGCTGGTTTTGCCCGACCCGGACGGGCCGAACAGGGCAATCGAGCGGCAATCACTCGAAAATTGCACATCCAGTACAAAAGTCCCCAGCGGCAGTGTCACATCGACAGTGATCAGCGTCATGGTGTCACGCCCGATCTGGTCTTGTGCATGCGTTGCGCCAGCCATTCCGACAGCAGCAAAGCCAGCATCGAAATGCCGATGGCGATCAACGACAATTGCAACGCCGCCCCGTCTCCCCCCGGCACCTGCGTGTGGCTGTAGATGGATGCGGCGATGGTGCGCGATTGGCCCGGAATGTTGGAAACAAAGGTGATCGTGGCTCCGAATTCGCCCAACGCCTTGGCAAAGCCCAAAATGGCACCTGCCAGAATGCCGGGCAAAGCCAGCGGCAGAGTGATCGTCATCAAGATCGCCCAGCGCGGTGCGCCCAGCGTGGCAGCGGCACCCTCAAGCCGCTGGTCGACATGTTCGATCGACAGGCGAATGGCCCGCACCATCAAGGGAAACGCCATGATCCCCGCCGCCAGCGCGGCTCCGGTCCAGCGAAACGACAGCACAATCGAACAGCATTGATCGAGATACTGTCCGATGATCCCCTGACGCCCGAAGCCCAGCAACAGCAGATAGCCGGTGACAACAGGCGGCAGCACCAAGGGCAGATGCACCAGACCATTGACAAAGGCATGTCCCCAAAACCGCTTGCGCGCCAGCAGATAGGCCACGGCCACCGCAAAAGGCAGGGTGGCGCAGGTGGCCAGCGTGGCGATTTTGAGGGTGAGCCACAAGGCATCGCGATCATCGGGCGAGAGGTCAAACAGCCAATTCATCGCGCTGCACCTGCCAGAAACACAAAGCCGGCGTCAACAAACCGTTTTTTTGCCGTTTCAGAGCGCAAAAAATCCAGAAATTGTTTTGCTTCGGGATGGGTCGAGCGCGCCGGCACCGCCGCCGGATAGAGGATCGGCGGATGGCTGTCGGGTGCAAATTGTCCGATGATTTTGACACGCGGTTCGACCACCGCATCCGAGGCATAGACAATTCCCAATGCGGCCTCGCGGCGGGCCACAAAATTCAGGGCCATGCGAACATTGTCGAACGGGGCAACTGAGGCAGACAGGCCATCCCACAAACCCAGATATTGCAAAGCCGCCTTGCCGTATTTGCCAGCCGGAACCGAGCGCGGATCGCCCATGGCCAGCCGTGAACCTTTCAGCATCGCTGCCAGATCATCCCCATTGTTGACAAAAGGAGGGGCATGGGGCGCGGGATTGGTCGACATATTGGGGGCAATCAGCACCAATCTATTGCCTAAAACAGTCAGCGGAGCATCGGCGGCGATCTGCTTGCGGCCGACCAGCCAGTCCATCCAGTCGGTATCGGCGCTGATGAACAGATCGGCGGGCGCGCCTTTGTCGATCTGTTGGGCCAGCGTGGCACTGCCTGCATAGGCGATCACCAGCGGGGCATGGCCTGCAGCCTGCCAGTCTTTGTCCAGTTGGTCCAGCGCGGTTTGCAGGCTGGCTGCGGCAAAGACAGTCACGCCCTGCTGCGCTTGTGCGGTAAGGCCCGATGGCGCAACGGCCAGACAGCCGAACACAAGTGCCGAGCAGAGCACTCTCAAGCGGCTGGAAACCGTGCGGAACATAGACATTGTGAGCCTGTTGATGCGAGGCGACAAGTTAACCTGTCGGGTCTTGGTCAGAAGCAACCTCCGCCGAGGTCAAAATCCCGCGTTCAGCTCACCAGCAACGCTCTCTTTTTGTAGGCCAGCAAAAGGGGGGCGTCAATTGTGCAGTGCCAACCCCGTGTTTTTCAATTCTTCGCAAAAAGCCTAGGGGATTTGCCAAGGTGCGTATAGGCTCGATCGTGCACACCGCAAAAGAAAATCATGCTGTATTTTCAGGTGTTTTAGGAGGCGATCATGGCTAAAGGCCAAGCGAAAAGCGGTAGAGAAGCCAAAAAGCCCAAAGCGGAAAAATCCCAGGTGAGCGATCACAAATCCGCGTATAAAATGTCGCAGGAAAAGTCGGTTCCGATCCAGATCACCCCGACCAAGAAAAAGTAATCAACACGGTTCAATGCTTGAAAGACGGCTGTCTTTGTCTGCGTGCGGGCTTGATGCGCCGCGCGGACTTTGACATCATCTGTTTCGAGGCTTGAACAACCAGTCAGATCGCGCCATATCCTGTCCGCGATCTGCAACCCTTTTTGTCAACATAAAGAGAGCAAACATGTATCCTAACGTCACCTTGCTGATTGATGGCCAATGGCGCGCTGCAGCATCCAACCGGACCATTCCGGTCGTCAACCCTGCCAATGGCGAACACATCGGCACCGTGGCCCATGCCGACATCAGTGATCTTGATCACGCTTTGGAAGCCGCCCAAAAGGGTTTCAAACTCTGGCGCAAGGTGTCGGCCTTCGAGCGTTCCAAAGTCATGCGCAAGGCGGCTGATCTGTTGCGCGCCCGCGCCGATATGGTCGCCACTCTGATGACCATGGAACAGGGCAAGCCTCTGGTCGAAGCCAAGATCGAAGTGATGGCCGCCGCCGACACCATCGACTGGTTTGCCGAAGAAGGCCGCCGCGCTTATGGCCGTGTGGTGCCGTCGCGGGGCGAGGGCATCTATCAGCTGGTGATCAAGGAGCCTGTCGGCCCGGTTGCTGCGTTTACGCCATGGAATTTCCCGATCAATCAGGTGGTCCGCAAGCTGTCCTGCGCGGTGGCAACGGGTTGCTCGATCATCGTCAAAGCACCCGAGGAAACACCTGCTTCGCCAGCCGAATTGCTGCGCTGCTTCGTCGATGCCGGTATTCCCGCCGGTGTGGTCGGTCTGATCTATGGCGTGCCTGCCGAGATTTCCGAATATCTGATCCCGCATCCGGTAATCCGCAAAGTGTCGTTTACCGGTTCGACCGTGATCGGCAAGCAACTGGCAGCCCTTGCAGGGCTTCACATGAAGCGTGTCACCATGGAGCTGGGCGGTCACGCGCCTGCCATTGTGTTCGATGATGCCGATATCGACGTGGCGGCAAAACTGTTGGCAGGGGCCAAATTCCGCAATGCCGGACAGGTCTGCATCTCGCCGACCCGCTTTCTGGTGCAAGACAGCGTTTATGACCGCTTCGTCGAAGGCTTTGTCGCCCAAGCCAAGGCTTTGAAAGTCGCCGACGGTCTGGAGGCTGGCACCACGATGGGTCCGCTCGCCAATCCGCGCCGCATCACTGCGATGGAAAGCCTGATTGCTGACGCCACCAAGCATGGCGGCAAGGTGCAGACCGGTGGCCATCGCATTGGCAACAAAGGCAATTTCTTCGAGCCGACCGTGCTGACTGATGTGCCGCTCGACGCCCGCGTCCAGAACGAGGAGCCGTTCGGCCCGATGGCGATCATCAGCCGTTTCAAGGGCTTCGACGATGTGGTGGAAGAGGCCAACCGCCTGCCGTTCGGTCTGGCATCCTATGCCTATACACGCTCGGCCAAGACCGCGAACATGATTGCTGCGGAAGTGGAAGCCGGCATGATGTCGATCAACCATCACGGTCTAGGCCTGCCGGAAATTCCGTTCGGCGGCGTCAAGGATTCCGGATACGGTTCGGAAGGCGGTCTTGAGGCTCTCGAAGCATATCTGGTTACCAAAACCGTGTCGCAGGCTGGCTTGTAACAGTATTAAACATCAATATTCTCAAAAGGCGGCCTTCGGGTCGCCTTTTTTGTTTATCGGGGGTTCTTTTTGGACATTTCGGGCAAAAACCACGCCAGCAGGCCGAAGGCGGGCAGGTAGGAACTGACGAGATAAACGGTGTTGATGCTGGTCGCATCCGCCAGCTTGCCCAGAACGGCAGCAGCAATGCCGCCGAGCCCGAAGGCCAGACCGTAGAACAGACCGCCGATCATGCCGACGCGGCCGGGCAGCAATTCCATCGCATAGACCAGAATCGAGGCCAGCGCGCTCGACATGATCAGGTTGATGATCACGGTCAGCACGCCGGTCCAGAACAGGTCGACATAGGGCAGCATCAGGGTGAAGGGCAGGGCACCCAGAATGGAAAACCAGATAATGATTCGGCGGCCGACGCGGTCGCTCAACCAGCCGCCCATCAGCGAGCCGACGGCGGAGGAAAACAGGAAAACAAACAGCATGACTTGCGAAAACTGCAGGGAAACCGAGAATTTTTCAATCAGATAAAACGTATAAAACGAGTTGAAACTGGCGGAATAGGCGACTTTCGAGAAAATCAGCACCATCAAAATACCGATGGCCAGCAAGGTCGAATTGGAGACCGCAGGCAGCACGGGCGGTGCCGCGCCCGCCACGGCATTTTTGGCGCGCTCGATATTGGAGCGGATATGCCAGCGTCCTGCCCAGGCCAGAATGACCATGCCCAACAAGGCGATCAGCGAGAACCATGCAATCGAGCTCTGTCCGCCGGTCACGATTACAAACACCGCCATCAAGGGACCGATGGCACTGCCGGTCTGCCCGCCCACCACAAACACCGCTTGGGCAAAACCAATCTGCCCGCCGGACGCGCGCCGCGCCAGACGGGTGGCTTCTGGGTGGAAAATAGACGAGCCGATCCCCACCATCGCCGATCCGACCAGCAGGAAGGTGTAATCATGGGCAAAGGCCAGCGTGAACAGTCCCGCCATCGAAAATCCCATGCCGACCACCATCGAATAGGGCATCGGCTTTTTATCGGTGTAATGGCCGACCATCGGCTGGAAAACCGAGCCGCACATCTGGAACACAAAGGTCAGCATGCCGATTTGTGCAAAATCGAGCTGGTAATTGGCTTTGATGATCGGATAAATCGCAGGCAACAGCGACTGGATGGTGTCGTTGATCAGATGTCCGACGCTCAGCGCGATCAGGACAGAGTAAACCGCTTTGTTCTTGGTCATTGTTTCGGGGCCTGCTGTTCTGCGCCGCTCATTGAGGGGCACACAAAAGCATGGCCGCATCTGTTTGCAAAGCGGATAAACTCCATGCCGGTGCATGGGAGTGTTGCGCTTTGTTTTTATGCCACCGTATTTACAGCAGAATTGTCAGCCTTTTCTGCCCTTTGACGGCGCAGCGGGGGCAGAGGGCAAATATTCCACCGAGGGCGGATTGCGCATCGCTTGCGGGTAGAGTGCCATCAGGTCCAGCACCGTTTCGGGCATCTGGGTGTTGATGCGCAGGCCGAGGTGTTTGGCCTCGGTGGCTGTGATGGGGTAATCATGGGTCCATTGCCCGTTGGTCATGGTTTGCGCCAGTTTTTCTGCCTCGGCCGCGCCCATACGGTCTGACAGCAGATCAACGCAGGCCTTGTGCACCTGTGCGGTCGCCTTGGCGCCCATATCGGCCAGAATGAGGGTGTCGTCGTCGATTTCGGCAATGGGCTTATCTTTGACGACTTTCAGCAAGGAGGCGGCTGGATATTTGCCGATTTGCGGATCTATCGGCCCCAGGACAGAGTGTTCGCACATGACAATATGATCAGCGGCCATCGCGATCAGCGTGCCGCCGGACATGGCCATATGCGGGACATAGACGGTAATGCGGGCCTTGTGCTGCTTGATGGCATTGGCAATTTGCAGCGAGGCCAGCACCAAGCCGCCGGGTGTGTGGAGGATCAGATCAATCGGCGTATTCTTGTCGGTCTGGTGGATGGCGCGGATGACGGCCTCTGAGTCATCCATATCGATGTAGCGCATGACAGGAATACCGAAAAACTGCATGCTTTCCTGACGGTGCACCATGGTGATGACGCGGGAATTGTTGGTTTTCTGGATTTCGGAAATCAGCTTCTGCCGCAGATAGACCTGTGCCCGCTGCCGGATCATCGGTTGCAGGGTCATCAGGAGCAGAAAAAACCAGAAAACGTAGGATAATTCCATAGCGGTCAACCTTTTTTGTACGGGGCTGGGAGCAATAATCCCGATGATCGCAGATCTTGGCCTGCACGAGGACCACCACCGAGCCCGGCATCGATCGGACAAGAAATCCGGTTGATAAAAGAACAAGCACAATCGCCAATCCTGTGCCATGATGTAGATCATTAAGACGAGAGTTGCGTGAGGATGTGATGGGAACGATCTACAGATCGGGATGGGGCGCAGGTTCCGTTATCAGCTTGGCATTGAGTGCGATGGTTCTGTTGGCCGCTATGGGGATGGCGCAAGCCAGCGAGCCACCTCCCAAAAAAGTAGACAAAGAGGAAAAGGTCGAAAAACCCAACGGACTGACCGGCGCTATCGTGCCGCGTTGTGACCCGGGATTTTATTCGGCTGGTGCCAAATGCAAGCCGTCGCCTCCCGGAAGTTATGTCAATACCGGCACCAATAACGTGAAAACATGCCCATCCGGCACCAATTCTGCCAGTGGCTCGCGGAGCATCAAGGAATGCTATCCCCCCGGACAGGGACCAGCTCCGCCAGCCAAAAACAGTCATTGAGGCTGTGTCATGGTCTATGTGCCTCGCAAGCGGGCCACGCATGGCAGCTATACATCCAAATATTTCGTGCTCAAACCACTGCAGGATGTGGTCGAGCGCGATCTGCTGGCCGCTCTCGAAGCGCGGCGCCTGATCCGCTCCGGCAAAGTCAAAACCTTCGAGGGTGACGGAAAACCCTTTGTGCTGGCCGATCAATTAAGGCGTCATATCAAAGTTTGATCCAGAACAAAGCCGCCCGCGCCGCATCATGTTCAGATTGTCCCATTCCTCGCATCCAACCGGAGCGAGATACAGTTTGGGAGTCTATGATGATCAAAGAGGTTGAAGGCGACATTCTGCTGAGCCGTGCCGAAGCGATTGCCCATGGCGTGGCCCCGTCCGACCATTTCAATACCGGTTTGGCCCATGGTTTGAGGGAGCATTTTCCGGTGATGGTCAAGGATTTTCGCCATTATTGCCAGCAAAACCACCCGCATCCGGGCGGGCTGTGGCAATGGGCCGGTGTTGGCGAGCAAGGCAAGGCCATCACAATCATCTCGCTGCTGACCCAAGAGCCGTCGGAAGGGGCAGGCGGCTTGCCCGGCAAGGCCAAAGAGACCCATGTCGGTCACGCCTTGAAGGCGCTGGCCAAGTTGATCAGGGACGAGAACATCAAAAGCATCGCGCTGCCGCGTCTGGCCACCGGAGTGGGCGGGCTGGACTGGGCCCATGTTCGCCCGCTGATCGACAAGCATCTGGGTGATTGCGGTATTCCGGTCTATCTTTATGTGACCTATCATGCAGGCGTGGCGGCTGCAGAATAAAGCAGGCATGACTTGGGAAAAACAAGGCAATACCCTGATTTATCAGGGTATTTTTGCGTTTGGCTGATCTGTCGGCGGGGCAATCTTGCTGCGATAGGCCTCGGCATCGCCGAAATCGGCAAAGTCGCGGTAGCGGTGATGGGCGTTTTGCGCGCGTCGGGCATGTTTGATCGGGCACCAATAGGCCTCGGTCAGCGAGGCGATTTCGCTGGTATAGGCGAACAGCCCGTTGGCATAGGAGCAAAAGGCGCAATTGAGCTTTTCGATGATGTTGAGATAGGCCAGATGATGGCGGTCGAACACCAGATAATCGGCGCGTTTGACCTTGGCTATTTTGTAAACCGGAAAGCAAATGGCCTGATACAGGCTGACAAACACATCCAGAATGACCAGCGGCACGATCAACGAATAGATCACCGGAGCCGTCAGCACGACCAGCGGGTTGGCTTGGGCGATAAATTTGAGCAGGCCGGTTTTGAGCTCTTTGTGGCGTCTGATCACTTCGGCTTCGAAGGCGATCCGGCCTTGTTCCATGCCGTAGCGCAATTCGGCCGCGCGGCGGGCCAATTCGGCGTCCAGTTCGGCTTCCAACCTGCGGATCTGGTCCATCAGTTCTTTGATCGTCATCATTTGTCAGTCCTTTGTGACCGCAACGGTTGATCCATCATGCGCCCTAAATCGGGCAAAGCCTAGGCGTGGGGACAAAAGCGGTTTTGGTTGCGTCTTGTGAATCATGCTAGACCGGAGCCAATGTAATCTTCGAACAGGCGCAATCATGACCCCTTTGATTTATGTTTTGAACGGCCCGAACCTGAACCTGCTCGGCAAACGCCAGCCCCATATTTACGGCCATGAAACGCTGGCCGATGTCGAGGCTGATTGCCGCAAACTCGCTGCCGGTCTGGGTCTCGATATGCGCTTTCACCAGAGCAACCGCGAATATGAAATCATCGACTGGGTGCATGAGGCGCGCGAGACGGCTTCGGGCATCGTGATCAATCCTGCCGCTTTCACCCACACATCGGTGGCCATTCTGGATGCGCTCAACGCCTTTGATCATCCGATCATCGAGGTGCATATTTCCAATGTGCACAAGCGCGAGGAATTCCGGCACCATTCGTATGTTTCGGCGATTGCCTCGGGAGTGATCGCCGGATTCGGCACCCAAGGCTATCAACTGGCGATCCAGCGTTTGGCAACGCTGATCAAAGCCGCCAAGGCTTGACCCTTGAACAAGCTCGCCATCGCGGTTCAGGGCGTGGGGCTGATCGGCAAGCGGCATTGTGACTATATTGCGGCCTGTCCCGATACGGTCTTGAGCGCGGTGATTGATCCGCTGCCTGCGGCCCGCGCGGTGGCCGGGAAGTTCGATGTGCCCTTGTTTGCCTCGTTTCAAGACATGCTGGCCGTGCACCGGCCAGACGGGTTGATTGTGGCCACGCCCAATGGATTGCACGTTGAAAACGGGTTGGCCGCGGTGGCAGCCGGAATTCCGGTTCTGGTGGAAAAGCCGCTGGCCGATGATGTGGCCTCCGGCCTGTCTCTGGTCGAGGCGGCAGAGCGGGCGGGTGTGGCCTTGCTGGTCGGCCATCACCGCCGCCACAATCCGATGATCCAGACCGCCAAAGCCATGGTGGATTCGGGCAGATTGGGTGAGATTGTGGCCGTTCACGGCTCGTTCTGGCTGTCCAAGCCCGATGGTTATTATGATGTGGCATGGCGGCGCGAGGCAGGGGCGGGACCCGTGCTGATCAATCTGATCCATGATGTCGATCTGCTGCGCTATTTGTGCGGCGAGGTTGAGGCTGTGCAGTCTATGAGTTCGAACAAACAGCGCGGTTTTGCGGTGGAAGACACGGCCACTGTGCTGTTGCGCTTTGCCAATGGTGCGCTGGGCACTGTGACGGTATCCGATACCATTCCGGCTCCGTGGAGTTGGGAAATGACAACAGGAGAAAACCCTGCCTATCCGCAATCGGACCAATCATGCTATGTGATCGGCGGTTCGCTTGGCTCGCTGTCTATCCCGCGTCTCGAATTCTGGTCGCATCAGGGCGGGCGGAACTGGTGGAAACCCCTGCACAGCGAGCGCAAGACTTTGATTGCGCAAGATCCGTTGCAGTTGCAAATCAGCCATTTTGCCCAAGTGATCAGAGGCGAGGTGTCCGCGCTGGTGTCGGGACGCGAAGGGTTGAAAACCCTGCAGGTGATCGAGGCCATCAAACAGGCGTCCGTTTCGGGTAAAACCGTTTATTTGGCAGATTGTGTGGATCAATAAGTGCTTTGATTGATGTATCTCATGGCGGGTCAAGCTCAAGCGTGACCTGATCACTTCGCTGCGTCATAAAGAGGATGAGATGATAGAAAAGTCCCAAAAGCACGGCCACGAGCATGACGACCATGAGGGCGGGCAGCAGGCCTTTGGCCGGGTTGTGATCTCGCGAATCGCGGTTGCGGTGTGCGGTGCACTGGTCACATGGTTTGACCCGCCTTGGCCTGTCTGGCTGATCGACGGCCTGGCTTGGGCCGCGCTTGCCTATGCGGCTTGGCCGATTTTTTCCGAAGCGATCCATCATCTGCGCCAAAAACGCATGACCATGGAATTGTCGATGAGTATTGCCGTTGTGGCGGCGGCGTCGATTTCGGAATTGTTCACCGCTTTGGTTGTGTCGGTTTTCGTCCTGATTGCAGAAGAAATCGAGCATCTGACACTGGCGCGCGGGCGCACCGCCATCAAGGATCTGGTCGAATTTATTCCGCCGACAGCCAAAGTGCAGCGTGATGGATCGTGGCAGGAATTGAATGTCGACGAGATTGTGATCGAAGATGTGGTGTTGGTGTCGCCGGGCGAGAAAGTCCCGGTCGACGGGATTGTGGCCGAGGGACATTCCTACCTCGACCAGTCAAGAATCACTGGAGAATCCATGCCGGTCGAGGCCTTGCCCGGTCAGCAGGTCTTTGCCGGATCCATCAACCAGATGGGTGCCTTGCAGGTGCGCGTGAAACAAGTGGGGCGCGATACCAGTTTCGGTCGCATCATTGAAGCTATTGAAAACGCTGAACAAAACCGTGCACCTGTGCAAAAACTCGCCGATGTTCTTGCAGGCTATCTTGTTTATTTTTCCTTTGCGGCCGCTTTGGTCACCTATCTGCTGACACGCGACGTGCGGGCGACGATTTCGGTCATTATTGTGGCAGGGGCTTGCGGGGTCGCGGCGGGTACGCCTTTGGCAATTTTGGGCGGGATCGGCCGCGCGGCCCAATTGGGGGCGATTATCAAAGGCGGTATTTTTCTCGAACTATTGGGTCGGGTCGATACGATTGTTTTCGATAAAACAGGGACTTTGACGCAGGGCCAGCCCTCGGTGATGGCCGTCTTGCCGCATAAAGGGGGCAGCGAAGACGAGCTGATCCGTATGGCGGCGATTGTCGAAGCCCATTCCGAGCATCCGCTGGCCCGTGCGGTTGTCAATGAGGCCAAGAAACGCGGTTTGGCCATCGACGAGCCGTCGAGCTTCGATTATCAGGTCGGGCGCGGTGTCAAGGCGCTATGGCAAGGCAGGGTCTTACGTGTCGGCAACCGGAAATTGCTGACCGAGGCGGGGATCACAGTGCCCGGGCGTTACAGCGATGTCATCGGTTCAGAAATTGTGGTTGCGGTGGATGATCGTTATTTCGGCGAGATCATCGTTGCCGACCCCTTGCGTCCCGAGGCAGCCGAGGCGATCGGGGCGCTGAACAGGTTGGGCATCAAGACCGTGTTGATGACCGGAGATACCGAGACAGTAGCCAAAGATGTGGCGGCGCGGCTGGGCATTTCGGAATTGATTGCCCATATGCTGCCCGAGGACAAGCTGACCAAAGTACGCGAATTGGTGGCCTCCAAGAGGTTGGTGGCAATGGTGGGCGATGGCGTGAATGACGCTCCCGCTCTCACAGCGGCCCATGTCGGTATTGCAATGGGATCGGGCACCGATATTGCCAAGGAAAGCGCCGATCTGGTGCTGATCGGCAATGATCTGGGCAAGCTGGTGGAAACCATGATGATCGCGCAGAAAACCCGCGCCATCATCTGGCAGAATTTCGCGGGCACGATCGGCGTTGATACGATCGGGATCGTGCTGGCCTCGATGGGTTACCTCAATCCCTTGCTGGCGGCCCTGATCCATGTCGGGTCGGAACTGGTGTTTTTGAGCAATTCGGCGCGGCTGCTCGATTACCATTTTAAAACCCGCCCCACGGACTGAATAGGGCTGACTGCCTGATCATTGATCTTGAATTTCTGATCGAATGAGGGCACGTATGCGTCATGATCAAAACATCCTCAATGCGCCTTTGCGTCGCAGGGTTCGGCCTTGCACTTCTCGCAGCTTGTTCCGATACAGGCAAAGCTCCGACGCCTGCTGCGCCTCCGCCTCCTGCTGTGACGGTTGCCAAGCCGCAAATCCGGCAGGTGGTCGACGAGGATGAATATGTCGGACGTTTTGTCGCCCTGAATGCGGTGGAAATCAGAGCGCGGGTGTCGGGTTATCTCGAACAGGTCCATTTCAAGGACGGCGCGATCGTCAAGCAGGGCGATCTGCTGTTTTCCATCGATCCGCGTCCCTTCAAGAATACGCTGGATCAGGCCCGCGCCAATCTCGAACAGGCGCGCTCCAATGCGGTCTATGCCGAATCCGATTTTGGCCGTGCGCAATTGCTGGCGCGCGAGAAAACCATTACCGATCAGGCGCTTGACCAGCGTTCGCAAAGCCTGCGCAATGCGCTGGCGGCTGTGGCTGCCAACGAGGCACTGGTGCGCCAAGCCGAACTTGATCTTCAATTCACCGAATTGCGGGCCCCGATCGACGGTCGCATCGGCGACCGGCGCGTTTCGCCGGGCAATCTGGTCACCGGCGGCACGGCGGGCAATACCTCGTTGCTGGCCAGCATTGTCTCGCTGGATCCGATCCGGTTCGAATTCACCTTCGATGAAGCCGCCTTCCTGCGCTACAAGCGCATCAGACCGCAGAGCACCGATGCCAAGGCGCAAGAGCCTGTTCCTGTCCAGTTGAAACTGATCGACGACAAAACCTTTGCCCATCAGGGCGCGATTGATTTTATCGACAATGTGATCGACAGATCCTCGGGCACGATGCGCGGTCGAGCGGTGTTTGCCAACAAGCAGGACCTGTTCACCCCCGGCATGTTCGGGCGGTTGAGAGTATCCGGTTCTTTGCCCTATCAGGCCTTTTTGATCCCCGACGCTGCCATCGGCACCGAGCAGATCCGCAAATTCGTCTATGTCGTGGGGGCCGATGACATGGTCTCCATGAAATATGTGGTGCCCGGCCAGATGTCTGATGGTCTGCGCGTGATCAAAGACGGGCTTTCCCCCGAGGATCGCGTGGTGGTCAACGGATTGATGCGGGTGCGGCCGGGGATCAAGGTCACGCCAAGCGAGGCGGCGAGTGCGCAAACACCCACACCTGCGCGCTAAGGGAGAGAGCCATGCATATCTCCCGTTTTTTTATCGACCGTCCGATTTTCTCCGGTGTGATCTCGATTTTGATCATCATTCTGGGTGCGGTGGCGTTTTTGCGGCTGC
>Ga0214921_10006663_pt1 | contig 15689 bp, 16 predicted proteins | sample LL1505_MetaG_FD_177992 | JGI IMG/M metagenome (GOLD analysis project Ga0214921, IMG submission 177992) | Freshwater microbial communities from Lake Lanier, Atlanta, Georgia, United States - LL-1505 | ecosystem: Environmental > Aquatic > Freshwater > Lake | place: USA: Georgia | collected...
CCCTGGTCTTCTCCCAGTTCCTTGGTATGCTGGGCTTGATCAGGGAAAAACTGACTGCCCTGGGTGTGAAATTCGAATATTTTGATGGAAGTACTTCTGCTGTTGACAGGGAAAAAGCCATCCAAAGTTTCCAAAAGAATGATGAAGTGCGGGTATTCCTGATTTCACTCAAAGCGGGTGGTGTGGGTCTTAACCTTACCGCAGCAGACTATGTATACATTGTTGACCCATGGTGGAACCCTGCTGTTGAACAACAGGCCATTGATCGTACGCACCGTATCGGACAAACCAAAAATATCTTCGCTTACCGCATGATCTGTAAGGACACCATTGAAGACAAGATCCTGCAATTGCAGGACAAGAAGCGTGCCCTTGCCAAAGACCTTGTGTCTGATGACGATGGTTTTGTGAAGACGCTGACAAGAGAGGACGTGGAATACCTCTTCAGCTAATCAATGCTTTCATCCATCCTTATAATGATGGACGGAAATATTATAGGCTCGATATTGTTTTTACACTGAGGTAAAGGGTGGCCACCACCACCACCAGACCAAATATTTTCAGGAATAGGGGATGTTTATACTCCCCTATTATTTTTTTGTTGGAAGCCGCAAGCAAAATCAATCCTAACGATATGGGCAGGATGAAACCATTCAATGCCCCAACAATCACCAGTGTTTTTACCGGTTTGCCGATGGTGATAAAAACAAAGAGCGCAATCAACACAAACCCTACCAGCATCGACTTTTCGTTTTTTTCAAAGGCCGGATGAAAGGAACGGAAAAAGGAAATGGACGTGTACGCAGATCCCACCACTGAAGTAATGGCGGCACTCCACATCACGATGCCAAAAATCATGTAGCCCAGTTTTCCGGCAGCGAGTTGAAAGACAGATGCCGCGGGATTGCTGCTATCAAGGGAAAGCCCTTTTGAGACCACCCCCAAGGCTGCCAGAAAAAGCAGCACCCGCATGATGGAGGCAATCAGGATGGCTGATACTGCGGAGTTGCTGACTTCTTTTGTATGTTCAGGCCCGGTCAAGCCTGCATCGATCAATCGGTGCGCTCCTGCAAAACTGATGTACCCGCCGACCGTTCCACCTACCAGGGTAATGATGGCCAGAAAGTCAATCTTGTCGGGAACAAAACTCTTTTTGATAGCCTCTCCCAAGGGTGGTTCGGCAACAAAGACCACATAAAGGGTCAGTACGATCATTACCAGCCCCAATGCTTTTGCAAAGATGTCCATCCACTTGAGCGATTGCTTGTTGACAAAAATCAGCATGGCCATTACAGCACTGATTACTGCTCCAGTATTGGTATCCCATCCAGTCAATACATTCAGCCCAAGTCCTGCCCCTGCAAGGTTTCCGGTATTGAAGGCCAGTCCTCCCACCACAATCAGGAGGGTAAGAAAATAACCAGCCCCCGGGATGACCTTGTTGGCCAATTCCTGGGCCCGCATGCCAGATGCCCCAAGGATTTTCCAGATGTTCATTTGTGCACCAATGTCCAAAACAATTGAAATCAGGATCACAAATCCAAAGCTCGCCAGCAAAGTATTGGTGAAAACAGCTGTCTGTGTCAGGAAGCCAGGGCCAATGGCCGAAGTGGCCATCAGGAAGGCTGCGGCGATGACAGGGGAATTGCTGAGCCAGGATTTTTTCTTCATTGTATTGCGCTTATCGTGATCTTGTTTTGACGCAGGGCCCTGTTGATCTCTTGGGCAAATGCCACAGCATGTTCGCCATCACCATGAATGCAAATCGTATCTGCCTTGATATGAATTTCATGCCCTGTGGTTGATAGGAGTGTTTTCTGCAGGATAATCTTCAAGACCTGTTCAACACTTTGCGTTGCTGTTTCAATCATGGCATTGGTCTGGCTCCGTGGTGTCAGCAGTCCTTCGTCTGTATAGGTCCTGTCTGAAAATACTTCCTTGTAAAACTGCAGTCCATATTGGGCTGCAGATGTTTCTGAAGCGCTATTGGGCAATCCATATAAAATCAGAGAAGGATCAATCTCTTTTATGGCCCTTGCAATGGCATCAGCCACCAAGGGATCCTTTGCAGCCATGTTGTAGAGGGCGCCATGTGGCTTGACATGGGATAGTTTTGCACCCTCGGTTTCCGCTGCTTTCAGGATGCTGTTGATCTGGTCGGTCACGATCTGATGAATTTCTTCACTGGATAACTGCATTTCCCTTCTCCCAAAGCCTTCCTTGTCATCGAAAGAAGGATGGGCACCAATGGCAACCTGGTGTTGCATCGCCAGGCGAATGGTCTGGCGCATCAGTTCTCCCCCACCGGCATGGTATCCACAGGCAATATTGGCCGAACTGATCAAGGGCATGATCAGTGCATCGGTAGCAAAGCCTTCGCCCATGTCGCAGTTCAGGTCGATCCTCTCAAGCATCTTTCAAATGTAGTTCAAATAACAATTCCCTTTTTTTACCTAAATTCATCCAATGAAAAATAGAAGAACCTTTATCCGGTCTACCGCAGTTGCTTCAGCCGGATTGCTTGCCAGCAAATCATTTGCTTTTTCCCTTGTTGACAGGAACAGGCAGCCAGAGGAATTGATCATCGGACACAATGGATTCACGTATAAGGTTGACGCAGGTTGGGCCAAGATCAGTGCCAGTACCCACCCGGTCATCAACTGCCACGAAATGGTACAGGACAGCAAGGGCCGCCTCATCATGGTGGGCGATGATACCCACAACAACATCCTTGTTTTTGATAAGTCTGGCCAGCTGCTGGATTCCTGGGGAACTTCATTTCCTGCGGGGCATGGGCTTACCATCAGCAAGGAAAACGATGAAGATTTTCTCCTCATTGTAGACAATGGTTTTTACAAGGATCTTTCCGGCAAATCAAAAGCACAGCCCGGAAATGTGGTGAAGACTGACCTAAAGGGAAGGATCATTTTTTCATTGGCACAGCCCCATACCATTGGCGCCTACAAGGATGAGGACGCATACCGACCAACAGAAACTGCTGTAGCGCCCAATGGAGACATCTATGTGGCTGATGGATATGGCTCTGACTATATCCTCCAATTTGACAGCAAGGGAAGGTTCATCAGGAAATTCGGTGGACGCAAAAACGAGAACAAAGAACATAATTTAATCTGTGCCCATGGAGTGGTGATAGACAACAGGGATGTAAACAATCCAGTATTGATCTGCACATCAAGGGAAGAATGTTGTTTCAAGGTCTTTACGCTGGATGGAAAATTCATCAAACGCATTGATACACCAGGCATGTTCGTTTGCAGGCCTGTCATTCATGGGCAGCACCTTTATGCAGGCGTATGTTGGTCCAAAGACGCAGAAGGAAAAAAACAAAATGCAACAGGATTCCTCACTATCCTTGATACCAATTACAAAGTTTTGGCCAGCCCTGGCGGAACGGCACCGGTGTATAAAAACGGAATACTGCAACCAACATTCCAGCACGAATCAAAAGTATTCAAGCATGGTCATGATGTTTGCATTGACGAGGACCAAAGCATTTATGTTTGCCAGTGGAATGCAAACAAGACGACGCCGATTAAGTTGACGAGAGCCTAGTCGTTGAAGGGGTTGAAGTAAAATCATAAAAAAACCAAAATGGATTCTAACAAAGTGGACATGTTCATCCTGAGCAATGGAAAGTTTTTTGAAAGCAACCAACTGATGTACATCAGAGAGCAGTTGCTGGCCATGGATGACTCAAAATGGTCATTGGTTCAAACCATACAGTTCAAGGATCCGACAACCAGCATCATTGTTTCAATCCTTGCAGGAACATTAGGCATTGATCGTTTCATGATTGGCGATACCGGACTTGGCATTGGAAAACTGCTTACCTGTGGAGGTATTGGTATTTGGGCATTGGTGGATTTGTTCCTGATCATGGGCGCAACCAGAGAAAAGAACTTTACCAAATTTCAGCAGTTTTTGTATTGATGGGATTAAGTAGAAAACATCTGTATATATTGGTGCTGCTTTCTTGTGCTGTAGGAAATTCATGGCTTATCATGCATCTTCATAGCAGCTGGGTAAATGTTGTAGGTCCTGTTTGTTTACTTAAAAAAGCTACCGGAATACCTTGCCCTTCTTGTGGCGCAACACGTTCAATGATTGCATTGATTCATGGAGATTTTTTAAAAGCCATTTTATGGAATCCTATGGGATTGCTGTTGTTCGGAGGGTTGATCATCTTTCCTTTTTGGTTGATGCATGATCTGACATTGAAGAAAAACAGCTTCCATGTTTTTTATGCAACAGTTGAAAAAACGATAACACAAAAGCATGTTGCCTGGCCGTTGATTGTACTGATATTGTTAAATTGGTGCTGGAACATTTATAAAGGCGTATGAGTATGGCCCCAACTTTTGCATATCAACCGGATGAATCAGAAGCTGAAAAAGCTTCGAACAGTTATCTCATGTCGCTGATTGCCATCATGGTTGGTTTTCCCTTGCCCATCATCAACCTGATGGCCACCCTGTTTTTTTATATTGCCAACAGGAAGTCAACGTATTTTGTGCGCTGGCATTGTATACAGGCCCTGCTTTCTCAATTCAGTCTTTTTGTGATCAATACCATCGGTTTTTGGTGGACGGTATCTGTATTGGTAAGGGAGGATACGCACATCTCAAACCCATATCTGGCCTATGTCATAACTGTTTTTGTTGTCAATGTTTTTGAGCTGGCCATCACCATTGCTGCTGCCATCAAAACCCGAAAAGGCCAGCATGTTTCCTGGTGGTTTTATGGCCCACTGACCCAAATGATGTGTAAACCCTGATATGAAAAAAACAATTCTACAGGCATTCATTCTTTTTTCACTGGCTGCAGGTATTTACCTGCTCATCAGCCGTGTCAACTGGATGAAGCTTTTCCGCGTTGAAAAAGTGACCGACGCCCTTGAACAGAAATTAGGTGACATGGTTTGGGCTGGCATGGAAGAGCAGTCTATTGAAGAGGGGAAAGAATATGACAGGGTTGATAGTCTGGTTACTGCCATTTGCAAAAGCAATGGTTTCAAGCGAGACAAGATCAAAATTCATATCATGGGAGATACTGAGGTCAATGCTTTTGCATTACCTGATCGACACATGGTGGTTCATACAGGATTGATCAATGCCGTCCGCAACAATGATGAACTCAGCGGGGTATTGGCGCATGAAATTGCACACATGGAATTATCGCATGTCATGAAAAAACTGCTCAAGCAAATGGGATATACACTCTTGATCAGCATCACCACCGGCGAAGCAGGTGGCGGTGCCATCAAAGAATTGCTGGGCATGTTGTCATCTACTGCCTACGACCGCAAGCTGGAGAAGGATGCTGATATCAAGGCGATTGAATACTTGAAAAAGACAGGCATCAGCCCCAATGGGTTTGCTGATTTTCTGTATCGTCTTGGCGAAAAAGAAGGTTCCCTGGGCAGCCTTTCCTGGATCAGCACCCATCCTGATTCAAAGGAGAGGGCGAAATACATCAGGGAGGAAGCTCACTAAACCTCCACTGCATTCCCCAACCCCATCCACTCATTCATGCTGGCGGAGTAGTTGAGTACGTTGGTATAACCTGCTCTTGCGAGCAATGAATATCCGATGGTGGCACGGTCACCACTTTGGCAATGAATCACTACTTTTTTATCCTTGCTGACTTTTTCGATGTTATCCATCATGGTTCCTATAAAGACATGGTCTGCTCCTTTAACATGTCCGCTTTTGAATTCGGTGGTATTGCGCAGGTCTACCACCTGAACGTTGGGTTCATCCAGCAGGGATTTAAATGTATCAATATTGATGACCGGTACAGTATCGAGTTGTCCACCCTGATCAGTGAACTCTGCTGTTGACGGAACATAACCCATGATGTTATCAAGACCAATGCGCATCAGTTTACGGGTCAGGTCGTCCAGCATGGACTCATCTGCCAGCAACATGAATGGCTCTTCATAATTCAGGATCCAACCGGCCCATGTGGAAAATGCATTGTTGCCCTGGATATTGATGCTGCCTGGAATGAATCCCTTTGCGAATTCAGCCTTGTTGCGTGCATCAATCAATTTGATGCCTTTGCCCATGGCCTCCATCATCTCATGGTTGCTGAGTTGTTTTAATTTAGGAACTGATGTAAGCAATGGACGATCAACCTTGTTCAGTTGCTTCATCATTGCAAAATACTTCGGTGGTTCGGGCTGGTCTTCCAGCAGGAACTTGATAAAGCCGTTCTCATCGTTCTCAAAACGGAAAGCCCAATTGCGCAGTTTTTCATACCCTACCGTTGTGCTGGGAACTGCGCCCAAAGCCTTGCCACAAGCTGATCCTGCGCCATGACCAGGCCAGACCTGGATATAATCCGGCAGCTTGCTGAAACGGTCAATTGATTTGAACATCTGGTGAGCACCTGCATCGGAGGTACCGCTGATGCCTGCTGCTTTTTCAAGAAGATCAGGACGGCCGATGTCGCCCACAAAAACAAAGTCACCGGTAAAGAACATGACAGGCTCAGCACTTGCCGGCGTATCCGTCAGTAAAAAGCTGATGCTTTCTGGTGTATGACCAGGTGTGTGCAGGGTTTCCATTTTCAGGTTGCCGACCATAAAGGTTGTACCATCTTTCAATCCCACATGATCGAATGCATATTCCCAACCTGGCCCACCTTCATCAGATAGATAGATTTTGGCACCGGTAATTGCGGCAAGCTCGCGCGCACCCGAAAGAAAGTCTGCATGAATATGGGTTTCCATCACATGGGTGATGGTCATGTTGTTTTGTCTGGCAATTTCAATATAGGTATCCACATCGCGTTTTGGATCGATGACAGCGGCAACACCCGCTTTCTGACATCCGATGAAATAGCTGGCTTGGGAAAGGGTTTTGTCGTAAACGTGTTGAAAAAACATGGATTGATTTTTAAATGATTTTCTGTTAGCCTTCTAACGCAATTGTTCAAAAATTGGGGAGTTTTTCTTATTTGAAAAAAAGTTCTTTTAAAATTATGTAAATGCCCATTACCAAAACGAACCAGCCAAATCCTTTTTTGAGGCGCTCGGCAGATACTTTTTTGCTCATGGCATTGCCAATGAAAATTCCGACGGTGGCCAAAGCGGTCACTGAGAAAAGGAGGGTCCAGTCCATGGTGTGTTTTCCCAGGTCGCCGGTGAAGCCAATCAGCGATTTGGCAGCGATAATCATCAAGGATGTTCCGATGGCCTGTTTCATGGGAAGTTTACTGAACAACACAAGGGCCGGGATGATCAGGAATCCGCCACCTGCGCCAACCAGACCTGTCAAGATACCCACAATGGCGCCTTCCATCAGGATCATCGGGTAATTGAATACCTGGGGTCCTTGTTCTTCCATTGTTTTATCCTGGCTGCGGATCATGGATACAGCGGCAAAAACCATGAGCATGGCAAAAATCATCATCATCATCAATGCTTTGGTTACTTCCAAAGAACCAAGGGTGAACAATGTAGATGGTATGGCAGGAACAATGAATGCGCGGGTGGCATAAACAGCGATGATGGAAGGTATTCCAAAAATGATGGCAGTCTTAAAGTTGATCTCCCCATTTTTATATTTTGGGTAAACGCCTACCAGGCTGGTTGATCCAACGATGAACAAGGAATAGGCCGTTGCCATCACAGGGTCAACACCAAAAAGGTAAACAAGTACGGGAACGGTGAGAATAGATCCGCCGCCGCCAATAAGCCCAAGCGAGATGCCAATAACCAGCGAAGCGAAGTAGCCCAATATTTCCATGTGTAAATTTTCGTAAAGCAAAGATGATTGATGCCAAAAACAAAGCGTGTGACAGATGTCACGCAGGTTGTTTTTTATAAAAGTGAGTTATATCACTGTTTGTTAGGTCCATAAAGGTCAACTTTGATTTTGATACCATTGTACAATCCTAAAAAAAAACACATGAAAATAGAGCAAATTTACACCGGTTGTTTGGCACATGGCGCTTATTATATTGAGAGCGAAGGAGAGGTTGCCATTGTGGACCCACTCCGTGAAGTAGAACCTTATATTAAAAGGGCTGCATCGGAAAAGGCAAGGATCAAATATGTATTGGAAACCCATTTCCATGCGGATTTTGTATCGGGCCATCTCGATCTCTCACGCAAAACAGGGGCTGAAATTGTATTTGGTCCCAATGCTGCTCCATCATATCCCATCCACGCTGCAAAAGATGGTGAAATCCTTTCCCTGGGAAACATCAAAATAAAAGTACTGCATACGCCCGGCCATACGATGGAAAGCACCTGTTATCTGTTGATGGATGAGGAAGGCAAAGAGAAGGCCTTGTTCAGTGGGGATACCCTTTTTATTGGAGATGTTGGCCGCCCGGACCTTGCGCAAAAAATGAAGGCAGAACTGACGGAAGACATCCTTGCCGGGCACCTTTTTGATTCGCTCAGAAACAAGATCATGCCCCTGGCAGACGATATCATTGTTTATCCTGCACATGGCGCGGGATCGGCCTGTGGAAAAAAAATGAGCAAGGAAACCACCGATACGCTGGGACACCAAAAAACAACCAATTATGCACTGGATCCGGCCCTCAGCAAAGAACGATTTAAGGTTGTTGTTTTGGAAGGCCTGGATGCTACTCCTGATTATTTTCCACTGAATGTGTTGATGAATACCCAGGGATATGACAGCATAGACGAGGTGTTGGAAAGGGGTCAGCATGCGCTCAGCCCGGATGCTTTTGAGGCAGCCGCCAATGAAACCAATGCACTTATACTGGACACCCGAAAAGCAGCCCATTTCGCAAAAGGATTCATACCCAATTCCATCAATATCGGCATTGATGGAAATTTTGCTCCCTGGGTTGGGACGCTGATAAAAGATATCAGGCAAGAGATTTTGCTTGTTACTGAAGAAGGAACAGAGGAAGAGGCGGTGTTGCGTTTGGCAAGGGTGGGCTATGACTTCACGATAGGTTACCTTAAAGGCGGTTTCAATGCCTGGAAAAATGCAGCAAAAGAAGTGGACCATATTGAGCAAGTGACCCCCAATGAATTGGCCTCAATCATAACATCTGACCCGTACACGCATATCCTTGATGTCAGAAAAAATTCCGAATATTCCAGTGAACACCTGCTGGATGTAAAAAACATACCCCTGGAATTGATCAATGAAAGCATGGCGCAGATTGACAAAAGCAGGAAACATTATGTGCACTGTGCTGGTGGATACCGCTCAATGATTTTTATCTCCATTTTGAAGGCCAGGGGTTTTGACAATCTTGTTGATATCAAGGGAGGATTCAATGCCATCAAGGAAAGCGGAAAATTCACCCTATCAGATCATTTGTCTCCGACCACAATGTTGTAATTTGTGCAAAAGACAATATGAAAAAAGGAATAGTGGCCTTGCTTTTGAGCATGATGGCCTTGACAGGATTTGCACAGGAAAAAAAGTTGAGTGTGGTATGGGATCTTTCCAGCGCGGACACTACCGTTCAGGCGGCTGTATTTCGCCAGGTCAACAATGCCAGGGCCTTGGTGCCAGACTTGCAGATAGAAGTGGTTTTTCATGGACAGGCCATATTGGCCGTGATGAACGATTCTACACAGTTTGCGGCAAGGGTTAAGGTGGCCAAAGAAAAAGGGGTTACCCTTGCTGTTTGCAACAACTCACTCAAACGACTGAAAATTGATCCTTCCAAGCTGATGGCTGAAACCACAGTTGTGCCCAGTGCTGTTGTGGAACTGATCAAAAAACAAGCTGAGGGGTGGAGCTATCTTAAGGCCAGTCATTGATTTGGCTACTGTATTTTGTGCAATTGTTTACCCTCTTTTTATTGTGCTTTCTTGATTTTGGGATCGATGAACTCCCAATCCAACACATGGGGATGAATATGTTCTCTTTTTGCAATGTCCATCATTTCTTTGATCAGTTCAGGATGTGATGCCGCCACATTGTTTTTTTCGTACCGGTCTGTTTCCATATTGAAAAGCTCCCATGCACCGGAAGGATCTTTTCTCACATTTCTTTTGATCCCTTTCCAATTGCCTATCCTGACCGCCAGCTGGCCACCATTTTCTGGATATTCAAAGTAAAAAAAAGGATGATTTTTTTGTGCAGCAGCCTGGCCCATCAACGTGGGCAACAAGGAAATCCCATCCAGGTTGGGAACAGGTTTTCCTGTCAATGCCGCAAGGGTCGGCATGATGTCATATTGCACCGAGGCATGGCTTGAAATGGTATTGGGCGCAATTTTCCCCGGCCATCTTGCTATAAAGGGTACACTGATGCCGCCTTCATAGAGATCCATTTTCAGTCCATGCAATCCGGCTACACTGTTGAAGAATTTAGAGTCAACCCCTGCAGAAAAAGTGGCACCATTGTCGCTGGAGAACATGATGATCGTGTTTCCATCAAGCCCCAGTTTTTTTATTTTATCCATGATGATGCCCACCTGATCGTCCAGAAAACTGATCATGGCGGCATAAGTAGAACGGGGATATTTTGTAGCGGCATATCCCTTTTCACCATAATAAGGCTGTTCATCAAAAAGGCCGATGTATTTTTTTACATATTCATCAGGAGCCTGCAGCGAAAGATGGGGTAAGGTATAAGGCAGGTAAAGGTAAAAAGGCTTGTTCTTGTTTTTGTCGATAAAGCCGAGGGCTTTTTCTGTCATTTTTGCGGGCGCATAATCATTGCCCTTGTAATAATTGAAGTCTGCATCGGTGGCTTGCGCAGTATCCTTGATGGGTTGGTGAACGTTGATGAAGTGGTTGTTCAGGGTATCCCATTTGTCGTTTTCCCAAAGATGGGTGGGATAAAAATTATGGGCCTGTTTTTGGTCGAGGTAACCATAATAATAATCAAAGCCATGGCTCAAAGGACTGCCTGTTGTTCCGGTGACACCCATCCCCCATTTGCCAACCAGCGCGGTATTGTATCCCCTTTCCTTCAGCATTTTTGCAACAGTATAGGCACCTTCATGCAAAGGCATTTGGCCACCTTCCTTGTCATCGTCAAATCCACCCATTTCATAGTTGCCGCGTATGTAGGAATGGCCGGGATGTTTGCCTGTCATCAACATACAGCGTGAAGGGGCACAAACCGGCGCACTGCTATAATGTTGTGTGAACCGCATTCCCTCTTTTGCCATGCGATCAAGATTGGGGGTCTTGATTTTTGTTTGCCCATAGCATCCCAACTCACCATAACCCAGGTCGTCTGCATAGATATAGATGATGTTGGGTTTGGATGTTTGGGCTGATATGGATAAAACAAAGAGAAGGAGGGTGAAAGAAAATATTTTTTTCATCTGATTTGTTTTGTGCTATGGATTACCAAAGTTGCAGGAACCTCTTCATGATAGAAAAGATCTTTTGTGTGATCCTCTTTCATTGTACGGATCATGGTTTCCATGGCCTGTTCACCCTGTCCGTAAGGATATTGTTCAACAGACAAAAGGGGCGGAAAGGCTGTATAGTCAGTAATCGATAGGTTTGAATAGCTGACAAAAGCAATGTCTGCGTTGATCTTGACACCTTGCAAATGTGCGTATTGAGTTGCATCCATGTGCACATAATCGTTGAAAGAAATCACTGCTGTTGGAACATTTTTCAGGGACAACAGTTTTTTCATTGCATTGGTGGTTCCCTCTTTCGTGAGGTCTGTAGTTTCAAAATTCCGCATGTCAACTTTCATCTTCTTTTGCGAAAGCGCCTGCTTATACCCTTCCAGTCTTTCGCGGCTGGCAGTGAGGTTTGAGGGGCCATTGATCATGGCAATCTTTCTGTAGCCCCGGCTGTACAACCAGTTCACCATGTCGACGGTGCTTTTGTAGATGTCGCAGTAAACCTTGTGAACATCCGGCTGATCCGGGACCCGATCAAAAAATACAATAGGAATGCCAGCATTTTCAATCTCCTTGAGGTAGCAGATTTTGTTGGTGTTTTTGGAAAGAGAGATGATGATGCCATCAACCCTTTGTCTTTTCATTGATTCAACAACCCGCTTTTCGATGGCTGGATCGTCATGGCTTTGTCCGAACAGGATGGTATAGTCGTACTGGGTTGCTGCGGCCTCGATTCCGCTGATGGCCTGGGAAAAAAACTCTTCTTTGATGGAGGGCAATACCACACCGATGACAGCCGTTTTTTGTTGCTTGAAAAAAATGGCCTGGGCGTTGGGCTCGTATTTCATTTCGCGTGCGAGTGCTTTCACACGCTCTTTAGTTTTGAATCCAATCCTGGGATGATCATGCAATGCCCTCGATACGGTGGATATCGATACGTTGAGCCTCAGGGCTATTTCCTTGATGGTAGGATGGTTGGCACTCATGATTGTTGATAACGGAAGTTACTGAAAAACATCAGTCAGGTGCTCAATACCACAGAGTTTTTTAGCAGCCTCTTGAAGTGTTTCATCTTGCTTCGCGAAACAGAAACGCAACACCTGATCATCGTTACCATCCGCATAAAAAGCAGCAACAGGAATGGTAGCGACACCAATTGTTTTGGTAAGCTGAACAGCAAGTTCCATGGCAGGCACCTTACCGATTTTTTCATATGTAGCACAAACAAAATAACTGCCTGATGAATTGAGCATGGTAAAGGACGAGTCCTTCATTTCATGCAGAAACAGGTCCCTTTTTTGTTGCATGAAGGGAGATAGATTCATGTACCGATCTTCCTTCTGCAGATGAGTAGCCAAGGCAACCTGTGATGGTGTAAAACAACAGAAGGCATCAAACTGGTGGATCTTCCTGAACTCTGCAGTGAGTGCTGATGGCGCAACGCAGTATCCCAGTTTCCATCCTGTGCAGTTGTACACCTTCCCGAAGGAAAAACAAACAAAACTCCTTGAAAACAATTCAGGATATTTCAGGATGCTGTTGTGCATCAATCCATCGAAGACCAAGTGTTCATAGACCTCATCACTGATCAGGAAAATGGAAGTATCGCGCAGCAAATCCTGTAGCATTAAAATGTCATCGTGCGCCAACACACTGCCTGTAGGATTGTGCGGCGAGTTGATGATGATGGCTTTGGTCTTTTTGTTGATGGCATTTTTTACCTTTTCCCAATTGATTGTGTATGTAGGAAACTCAAGGGGTATGCGCACTGGAATGCCGCCGTTGGCGATGATGTTGGGAATATAACTGTCATAGGCGGGCTCAAAAACAATTACTTCATCTCCTGGCTGGAGAATGGTGGTGAAAGCAGTATAGATGGCATAGCTGCCGCCAGGTGTGATGGTGATATTTTCTGCAGGGGAAAGGATGTTGCCATAGCATCGCTGGATTTTTGCAGCGATGGCTTCCCTGAGCGGCATGTATCCTGCCATGGGGGCATACTGGTTATGGCCATCGGTGATGGCTTTGGCTGCGAGTGCCGCCAATTCCTCATCCATTGGAAAATCTGGAAAACCCTGACCAAGGTTGATGGCGCCATGTTCTGCAGCGAGGGCGCTCATCACAGTAAAAATGCTTGTGCCGGTATTGGGCAGTTTGGACCTGATCGCGCTCATTGTGGCAATTAAATCGATAAATAAAAGACAACAGCAAATCTGCACAGACAATCAATCCCCAACTCCTAACTCACTGTGGTTACAAATACTTATCTCCCTTGTTGCGCTTGATTTCTGCTACATACTGTTTGATTTCCTGCTCTTTTTCTTTTTTGCAAATCATCAGCACATCTTCGGTATCAACGATGATATAGTCGTTCAATCCCTGGAGCAGAACAAGTTTGTTGTTGGGAACATGCACCATGTTATGCGTCGCATCAATCACCATCACTTCAGAACCAGAAACGGCATTGCCCAGGTAATCCTTTTCCATGTTTTCATGGGCAGAATTCCATGTTCCAAGATCGCTCCAGCCAAAAGAAGAAGGGATGATATAGACATTTTCAGCTTTTTCCATTACCGCATAGTCGATGGAAACATTGGTACAAAGCGGATAGATTTTTTCAATGGCTGACTTTTCTTTTTCGGTATTGAAAAAGGTCTTTTCAGCCTCAAATATTTCTGCGATTTCAGGAAGATGCTTTTCAAATGCTGCAACGATATTGTTCACCTGCCATACAAAGATGCCTGCATTCCAAAGGAATTCCCCACTGGATACAAAGGTTTTTGCCAGTTCTGCATTTGGTTTTTCTGTAAAGGTTTTCACCTTGTATACGTTGTCGCTTGCAGGCTGTTGTTCAAACTGGATGTAGCCGTAACCTGTGTTGGGATGGCTGGGCTTGATGCCCAGGGTAATCAGTGCCTTGTGGGCTTTTACAAAACTTGTGGCCTCCAGGCAAACCTTGGTGAATGCTGTATCATCAAGGATGATATGGTCTGCAGGGGCACAAATCAGTATTCCTTTTTCATTCAATTGTTGAAGCTTGTAGGAAATATAGGCAATGCAGGGTGCTGTGTTTTTTCTGGAAGGTTCTGCTACAATGTTTTTGGCTGGAACTTCAGGAAGTTGATCCCTTACGATTTCAACATATTCCGCTGAAGTAACAACATAAATATTTTCTACAGGAATGAATTTTTTGAACCTGTCATGGGTGGCTTGTATCAGCGTTCTTCCGGTATTGAGGATGTCAAGGAATTGTTTCGGATAGGAGGTGCGGCTCATGGGCCAAAACCTGCTTCCGATTCCACCGGCCATGATGGCCACATAATGGTTGTTGTTCATTATAATGCTTTTTAAATTATTCCTTCTCTGATCAGGTCATGCAAATGTATGACACCTGCATACAGTTTACCTTCTGTGACAATCAATTGTGTGATATTGTTTTTTCTCATCCTGTCCAGGGCTTCAACCGCCAGGGCATCTCCCTCAATCGTTTTGGGGTTTACGCCCATGATGTCCTTTGCGGTTGTATTGATGATGTCATTTCCTTTTTCAAGCATTCTCCTCAGGTCACCATCGGTAATTACACCATTCAGCAAACCCTCCTCATCCAGTACTGCAGTAAGACCCAGTCGCTTTCTGGTAATTTCTACAATTACATCTTTGAGTGAACTGTTTGGACTGACGGCAGGACGTTCGTTCAACTTGCTCAGGTCGCTGACCCGGAGGTATAGTTTTTTTCCCAGGCTGCCTCCGGGATGAAATTTTGCGAAATCGGAGGATGAAAAACCTTTTATTTCCATCAGACAAACAGCGAGGGCATCGCCCATGGCCAGCTGGGCTGTCGTGCTGGAGGTTGGTGCAAGGTTGTTGGGGCAGGCCTCCTGGCTGACGGTGGTATTGATCACCAGGTCGGCACCCAGGGCCAGAGAAGCATTAAGGTTTCCGACCATGGCAATCAGCTTGTTGCCAAGGTTTTTGATCAGGGTGATCAAGACCTTGATCTCGGGGCTTTCTCCACTTTTTGAGATGATCATCACAATATCGTCTTGCTGAACCATACCCAGGTCTCCATGGATGGCATCTGCTGCGTGCATGAAAATGGATGGCGTTCCTGTACTGTTGAGGGTGGCAACGATTTTTTGACCGATGATGGCGCTTTTCCCGATACCACTGACCACAAGACGTCCCTTCATGTTGTCGAGGAGATGTACGATCTCAACAAATGAGTCATCAATGAATTCCCTCAATTCCATGATAGAACCGGCCTCGATGGATAGGGTTTGTTGGGCAATTTCTTTGATGGCGATATGCTGCATGTACCTTGGTTACAAAGCCCTTTGGGGCAGGTTGAA
>Ga0214921_10006664_pt1 | contig 15689 bp, 12 predicted proteins | sample LL1505_MetaG_FD_177992 | JGI IMG/M metagenome (GOLD analysis project Ga0214921, IMG submission 177992) | Freshwater microbial communities from Lake Lanier, Atlanta, Georgia, United States - LL-1505 | ecosystem: Environmental > Aquatic > Freshwater > Lake | place: USA: Georgia | collected...
GTTGAATCGAGAGTTGTTGCGTCCTTGACGTATAATTTCGAATTCAAAGAAGCATCTTTATTAACAAGCAAAAGACCATTCAATGATGTATCTTTTTCAGCAATTAATTTATCTTTCAATGTTGTAATGCCTGTTACTTGTAACGTTGAATCGAGAGTTGTTGCGTCCTTGACGTATAATTTCGAATTCAAAGAAACATCTTTACTAACAAACAAAATACCATTCAATGATGTATCTTTTTCAGCAATTAATTTTTCTTTCAATGTTGTAATACCTGTTACTTGTAATGTTGAATCGAGAGTTGTTGCGTCCTTGACGTATAATTTCGAATTCAAAGAAGCATCTTTATTAACAAGCAAAAGACCATTTAAAGAGGTATCTTTTTCAGCAATTAATTTTTCTTTTAATGTTGTAATACCTGTTACTTGTAATGTTGAATCGAGAGTTGTTGCGTCCTTGACGTATAATTTCGAATTCAAAGAAGCATCACCACTAACAAATAAAAGACCATTCAATGATGTATCTTTTTCTACAATCAAATTATCTTTCAAAGTAGTAATACCAGTCACTTGTAATATTGAATTGAGAGTGGTGGCGTCCTTGACGTATAATTTCGAATTCAAAGAAGCATCTTTACTAACAATCAAAAGACCATTTAAAGATGTATCTTTTTCTACAATCAAATTATCTTTCAAAGTAGTAATACCAGTCACTTGTAATGTTGAATTGAGAGTGGTGGCGTCCTTGACGTATAATTTGGAATTCAAAGAAGCATCTTTACTAACAAATAAAAGACCATTTAAAGAGGTATCTTTTTCAGCAATTAATTTTTCTTTTAATGTTGTAATACCGGTTACTTGTAATGTTGAATCGAGAGTGGTTGTATCTTTGACGTATAATTTGGAATTCAAAGAAGCATCTTTACTAACAAACAAAAGACCATTTAAAGATGTATCTTTTTCTACAATCAAATTATCTTTCAAAGTAGTAATACCAGTCACTTGTAATGTTGAATTGATAGTGGTGGCGTCCTTGACGTATAATTTGGAATTCAAAGAAGCATCTTTACTAACAAATAAAAGACCATTCAATGATGTATCTTTTTGAGCAATTAATTTATCTTTCAATGTTGTAATGCCGGTTACATCCAATGTTGAATTTAATGTTGTAATGCCGATTACATCCAATGTTGAATTTAATGTTGTAGCACCAACTGTATTTAATTTTGTGTTAAGTGTAGTGTCATTATTAACAATTAATTTACCAATTACATTAGTATTCGTAGAAAAATTTCCAATATTAATATTATCAGAACTATTTGCTATATTCATAGTTTGCACATTTTCAGTTAACAAATTAAATGTTGTTTGATTTGTTTTTAACTTTCCACTATCATTGATTTCAATGTCTCCTGAAATTACTATATTTCCCGATAATTCTAATACGGTATTGTTAATACGATTTAATAAATTTGGGTAATAGCCATACAATATTTTAGATTGACCTATAGATGAATTAGAACCATATTTATTCGTTATGCTACTAAAGATATATGAATTTTTATTTGGCATAAAAATATTATTTAAACTAGCATCTCTAATTAAACCACTAACGCCGCTGGAATTAATAATAGTATCTGGTACTATATTCCAATTATTGCCATTGTCTGTATAGTAAAATACACCATTATTACCAACTGCCAGTGCGGATAAACTATCATAAATAAAAACATCATTAAATGTTGTATTTGTAAATGTAATATCTGTCCACGTATCACCATCTCTAGTATATGAAATAACATTTACGCCAACCGCTACCGAAAAATTGGAATCGTAAGTATAAACACTATTATATTGTTTATCTGTTTTTATATAATAATTAGATGTAGGACCTGTAATATTCACTTTTTGAATACCATTTCCCACAAAATATAAAGTATTTCCTATTCCGTCACTATTTTTAATTATAAAATTCGAATTTGCCAATGATGTATTTCTGAAAGCTCCTGTTATATCTACATCACCAACACCATTAAAAATTGTATTTATATTAATATCATAATAAAATATTTTAGGAATTGTAGGAATTGACCCTTGTGTAGCACCGACTAACCCGGCAAAAAATATTCTATATGCGTTATTTACTATATAATTTGATATAAATATAGTTTTTATATCTCTTATTAAATTATCAGTATTTAATGTAATCGAATTCCAATTAATTCCACCATTTCTCGTATAGAAAGCGAAACTATTTGATGTTCCAATAATAGCATAACTCGAATCAAATAGATGAACGGTGAATTCGTGATACGAATCTTGTAAATTATTATTATTGATATTTGAATTGTTGACAATTGAATTATTCCATGTTTCACCTCCATCTTTCGTATATGATACATAAAAAACGTATGGTATTGCTATTGTGATGGGTGTACCAACTATAATACCAATTAATGGATTAGTTTTTGAAAATGATATTTTTTTTACTTCATAGTTCAAATTAGCTACTGTATTTATTTCTCCATTTGCTATTCTAGTTCTGCCATTTACATCTAATGCGTATTTATTTATTTTTGGATAAAATGTATTAATACCTAGGGTTGTTTTATTTTTTATTTTATCAGTTCCTTGTAATATCATTTGATTCTGATAATAATTTCCACTACTATCTGCAATTCCAAATGTAGCCATAGAATAAGAATTATTATATGGATCAGCTCCACCACCTAATGCCAAACCTAGTTTATTGGGTGAAACAATTCTTAAAAAAGTATTCGACTTATTATCTATCGCTGCTAATGTCATAGCACTTCCTGATTTCACATCGGTTTTATTGTAGTATTGATACAAATATCTATTTTGTGAATTATCATAAATTATCATAGGTTCATCATATATGGTATTCGTCGCTGGTATAGTTCTACTTCCACGATTATAAACATAAACGTTTGGTGATAATTTAACAATATTCGATATGGTTTCTAACACACCACTAGCTGATATAGTACTCGCTGTATATTGTAATTTTGCGTCTGGACTATTATTATTTATATTTTGTGTATCATTATAAAAACCGATAAACGAACTGGCATTCGACGCATTTACAGTAATTGCTTTGTTGGTATTATTTTGAGCTATTGTATTCGTATTTGTAGCAGTTTGAGAACGAACCGTTAATACATTTCCTATAGCACCTGTAGCAGTTATATCAAAAGATGATAGTGGTGTTTTTGTATTAATACCAATTCCGGCACTATTCCCGTAAATATAACATGCTGTTTCATTTGAATCATCGTAAGGGGTATTAGTTCCAAAATATAATTTCTTATTTATATATATATTTTTTTTAACAAATAAATCCTTACCTGTAATATCACCAGACGCATCTATATTATTTTCGGATTTTATATCACCTCTTACTAATATAGCAGAATCAAAAGTTAATTTAGTGGATGCGGTTTGTCTTAATACAAGTTGATCTGCTACTAATGTACCCATACTCACATTATGATATTTATCTGTTCTATATATTCCACCATATTGTTTCCATGACATATTAAATTTCTTATTTTTATACAATTACTCTCTATTTTATTTTACATAAACAAATTTATTATTAGGATTTTTTTTATAATTATACAATTGTTCTCGATATATCAGTTTTTATTTCTAAATTTTTATTATATATCGAGAACATGACTATTTCTGTTCTATATATTTTTACGTGTTTTCTTATGTTTTTTTGATTTTGTAGTGACAAATTTTGTAATGTTCTCGATATCCATTAAAAATTTGTCTACTATTTCTTGATAAAAATTTCTGAATTCACTTTTTCTCGATTTTATTTCATCTAGAGAGAACCATCCTATTTCTATTTTTTCAAATAATTTTGAATTATTGAGAACATTTTTATCCATTTTATTCCATAAAAAATGATGATTTTGGTTATAATATTTCGGTAAGTTCTCATCATATTCTAAAAAAAACAGATGAACGTGGTAATTATTATGTTCTATTTTATAATAACCTCCATTTTTACGGATTAGTTTATTTATTGTGTTTTTATCACCTAAAAATCCAGTTAATTCTTCACTTCCTTCACGTAAAGCTGCTTTATAGGGTGTTTCATTGTTCTCCATTCTACCACCAAAATCTGACCATCCTTTCGAACTATCTTCCATCGGGTTCTCCTTACCAAATAAAAAATATAATTTATTGTTATGAATCGATATTGGTAAAATACTACCTGCTACCATTTATATAAAGACCATTAGAATTTAATTTTTTTGATATTATCACTATCATATGATTCTTCTTTTAATTCTTTTGATGCTTCTTTTGATGAATTATTGATAGATTCGCTTTTACTAGTTTCTATTTTTTCTAATTCAGATAATTCAAATTTCGGTATATTTTTATAAAATTCGGTTACTTTCGGATTTGTTTTTATTTTTGTTGGATTGAATGCTGATAAATAGAGTCCTTCTAATGATTGTATTCTAGATAAAGCAACATATGTTTGTCCGTATTCAAATATACTTTGACCTATATCTATCTCTGCCATCGATAATGTTGCTCCTTGAATTTTATGTATTGTCAGTGCCCATGCTAAACATAATGGATATTGACCAATACCCAGTGTAGGAAAATCTTCACATTGCCAAAAATTCGGCTGTATTTTTTTTATAATGCCATTCGAGAACCTTACTACTATTTGTTTATACATACTTTCACCTTCGATTATATCAATTACTACTCCTTGAGAACCATTACATATTGAATTATACATATCTAGATTGATAGTACACATTACTATTGCTCCTTTTTTTAATCGTAAAACTTTATTACATGGAATACTATTCATCAACAAATCCAATTCTTGTTCCTTTTCCAAAACTGATAATCGAGAACATTGTTGTATTGTTTCAATCGACAAATTCTTTTCAGATTCCACGTATGTCATGAAATCCGTTTTATAAATAGCATTTAAAATATGTTCTTGTTCATTTAATTTTGAGAACATCATATTATTTACATAATCCACTTTGGAACGTATCGGGAATAGTTTTGTAGGGATACAACCATTGTTTTTTTCTGTGTTATATTCTCGATTTATAAATGTTCTCAATAATTCCACATTTTTTTCTTCTATTGTCCCTTGGCGAATTTGTTTTAATATTTCAATATATGTCAAATCAGTTTGTCTAAAAATTGTTTCTAATTGAATATGATTTTTTTGAGTAAATACCATATTCCATCTAGGTGATTCAAAACAAAATTGCTCGGTTTCTGGTTCTCCATCACTACCTACCGGTGGTAATTGATAAAAATCTCCTGTAAAAATCACTTGTATTCCTCCAAATGGTAATGATGATAATCTAGTACAACGAGCTATTTCTTCGATTATTTCAAAAACTTTCTTTGATAACATACTTACTTCATCCAGAATCAATATTTCTACTTTTTTCCATATTTTTACTATTCTTTTATTTTTTAAAACAGAATTTATTACACTTTGTTTTGTACCTTTTGCTAATTTAATACCACTCCATGAATGTAGAGTTCTCGCGTTACAATTTAATAATATAGCAGCACAACCGGTCATAGCACATACTGATACATTCTTTTCATTTTTCTTGGCATTTTCAACTAATTTTTTAATTAGTCGGGTTTTTCCTGTACCTCCGGGACCTGTTATAAACAAATTTTCACCATTCATGAATTTATAATAAGCATATTGTTGTTCTTTTGATAATTCAATATCTTTTTCCATTCTTGCTTTTATTGGTTGTTCTATTGGTTGTTCTTTTTTTTCTATATTACTACTATTTATTTCTGGTATTTTTTTTATTATCATGTATTTATTCATTATATTTTCAGTTATAATGAAAATATAATTATATTTATCAATTTTTTCAATTGGTTTTACAGTTTTATATGTGATTTATTCATGCTCAATTTCTAAACAAAATGAAAAATCGATTCCATTCAAAGACATTACATTTCCGTATTCTGATAATAATTGTACATTCAATTTCAATAAATCTATTTTACCTGTATAATTACGAGTATCACTTAGTAATAATCCATTCAAATTATTTGCTGGCAATACTGTATTGAATGGATAAGTAGTATTATCAATTATTATTTTGGCGATTATGTTCTTATTTACTGAACTATTTGAGACTGGAGAAACGAATGAATTTTGATTGCCTTTATTAAATTCTTCTATTGCCAAATACAAATATTTTGGTGAATTCAAATCAATAAAACTTTCTGATTTATATAATAGTTCTCCATTTGTACCGGTACCTGATGGAGGAGTATCAGAATAATTAAAATTAACATTATATGTTGGTTTACGGAAACCTAATAACCATCCTAATTTTGATTTTAAATTATATTTATCTTTTCCTCCATTTGAATCTACGTCAAATTCTATTAAAAATCTAGCACGGTTTGAATAAAAAATTGAAAAATTACCACTATAATAATAACGAATATCACCATCATTTGGTGTTACACCACCAGGAGTGATAATAGAATCAAATAATCCATTTAATGTATTTTTTAGAGAATCTATTGTATAATTTCCATCTGGAACGGTTATCATATGTACAGGAACTGCGTCGGTGTTGTAGTCTGTTAATTTAAAATAATTATTACCTAAAGCCGCTGATATATTGTAGAATGTCATTGGTAATTCAACGCTCTTAATAGTCATTGATTTTACTTCATTTATACGTTCTGGCAATGTAATATTATAATTTGATGATTCTAGATAATCATATGTATCACTATAACGAGTATCGATATTAACATATTTAGTTTTCTTTGGTTTTTGAACATTCGTCATTACCATATGACTACCATATTGAGTAGTCTTTGGTTCTAAAAATAACTCATTTTTGTTATAATATTCACTCATAATGTATAATATATATATCCTATAAAATATATTTTTATTTTGTTATATCCTAAACATTTTAGAACTATTAACATTTTATTGTATCTTGTTATAATATAATGTCTAATAATATCGGTCTTGATAAATCAAGTAAAAATTACGAAAAAGATAATTTATTATACACTGACGAAAGAGCTACAAATCTTCGTGTAAAGCCTGTAATCAAAAGAGAACCATCAAAATTTCCAGAAATTGATGATACAAACATAATGGAAGAAGGCCTTTTAAATAAATCTTCTCTTCATGGATTAAATGACAAAGAAAGAAGTCTTATTACAAATAATCAGCAAAAAAAGGGTGGTTCATTGAAACACAAAAAAAAACTTTCCTATAAAAATAAGAAACATATTACTCGTAAAATGCGCAAATCACGTAGAAACAAAAAATATAAATAATTATATTGAAAATTATAAATATATTACAATATAATTTACCCAAGCACATCTATTACTTGTATTATTTGTTTTTCTTCATTCGGTTTCTTTGTACTATCAGCCGTAATATCATCTGTACCAACTGACAATCCTTCATTCACTTTTACATATCTCATAAAAGCCACTACTAAAAATAATGCTAAAAGAATAATTATTAATATCGTAGAAAAATTCTTTTTTTGGAAAATAGTATTCAACATATTATATATTATATATTCTATATATTTTTATTTTCGGATACTATTATCATTTAGTTCCATTACAATTACTACAACTGGATGTATTATTTATATTAAACATATTCGTACGTATATTTACTAAAAAATTATTATAATTATTATAATTTTCTATAACTTTTTTTATTTCTTCTTCAGATAATTGATTGAATGTTATCGGATTATTCGGAATCGGGTTTGGACTTCCTCCCAATTTTGAACCAGGTCGTTTTGCTGTACCATTTGTACTAAATAACATTGGCATAATATTCGGCATTTGTTGAAAAAATTGACTTTTATTACTATATATTTCTGATGATAAAAAATAACAATAACAATAACATGAATAAATCATCTGGATATGACTGTAAATTTTGCGTACGTAATTTCAAAGAAAAATTTAATTATGACCGACATATTTTATGTTGCGAATTCTTTCATAAATCTGTTAGGGAACGTAATAATGAAGTCGAAATTATTGAATCTTTGCCTACTCAAATACAAATGTATCAATTAATTCAGGAATTGGCTATTCGTGTAAATCGTTTGGAAAAAGATAATCGTAAATTATTACAATCACAAAAACGTAAAATTAATATTCTGGACTGGCTCAATGAAAACAACAAACAACCTTCTATCATTTTCTCTACATGGTTATCCGGAATTGTTTATCAAAATATTGCGAATCAGTTAGAAATTGTCTTTCATAATGACTTAACGAGCGGAATAATTCGTTTATTTGATAATGTGTTCAGTGATTGTAATAGTGATAAAATACCTATATGCGCTTTTGATAATAAACCAAATACGTTTTATATTTATGATTTTCGAAATCATCATATGACAGATACTGATAGTGGTGATAATACTCCTATATGGATGATTTTATCTGTATCTGAATTTAATATGATTTTGAAACGCATTTGTCATAGATTCCTTGTAGAATTCAAAAAAAACTGGTATGATAATAATAAACATATGATTGATAATGATGAAACTTATAAAGACAAATATATATTTTACTATAAAAATATATTAGGTGGCGACCAAAGCGAAGATATTCGTTCTCATAAAATACGCACTTGGCTTTTTAATCGATTAAAAACAAATATTCAGCATTATACGATTACATAGGTAAAAAAATTTTTATAAATAGTTATACAAATACTTATAAAAATATTTTTTTATTGGATGAAAATTTATTGGTTGTAAATTTATGGTGTAGGTGTTTTTCTTGATTTTTGTGTTTTTTTAGATGATGTAGATGATGGTGATGGTGACCTACGAGTTGTAGTCATTGTTTTTCTTTTTGTTGATTTTGGTGATGGATAAGCAATACCACGAATTATATTATCGAAATCGTGTTTTGATAATACATTTTTGTTTTGGGTTCTCAATAATCCAATATCATCAATATATATTTTTGGATTTTTATAAAATTCTTTATCCTTTTTAGTACCAAAAATATTATCACCATTATTTTTACATATCTGTTCAAGTTGTTGTAATTTGTTAATATCAGTTTTTTTGATACCTGTATTCATTAAATTTAATTTTTCTAAATTTTTTAAATTGGTAATTGAATCTGGTAAATTTTCGATTGGGTTTTCATTTAAATCAATCCAATTTAAATTTACTAATACTCCTATGCGTTGTGGTAAATTTGTAATTTCATTATTCGATAATGATAAAATTTGTAATTTTTTTAAATCACATATTTCATTTGGTAAGTTTTCTATTTTATTATAAATTAAACTTAATAATATTAGATTTGATAGCTGCCCTATTGATTCTGGAATATTAGTTATTCCAACTCCATTGAGATAAAGGTTATGTAGTTTTTCTTTATTATTAATTAATACATTAAATAAACTATCAACGTCACTTTGTGATAAATTAATATTGTTTTTTTTATACATTTCTGGTTTGCCAAATGTAAATGTATTTGTATTTTCATTTACAAATAGTTCTAAAGCTGCCTTAAGTTTAAGATTTTGAATGTTTTCCATGTTATATATTTTATTGATATTAATTTTTTTATATAATATATCAATCAATTTTTTACTAAAAATACGTAATAAAATTTTCGATTTCAAAAAATTGATTTTAAAATATATTGATAGTCAATATAGTAATAATACGAAAATGTCATCTCTAGCTATTCCTGGTACTCATAATTATTTGGCTATTAAAAATGCCCATCCACGCGATGAAAATATTTCATTTGAAGAAGGTCCTCATATTTATACTGTAATGGGTGAACGCGGAACATATACATCAGTTACTACATTGAATCATCATCATTTTTCAAAATTTGACGCTGATAAAATTCTCGATAATATGATGAATAGTAAAAAAATGTTCGACCCTAATTATAAATACTATGGTATGACTCGCGAAGAAATAAAAACTTCTTGGGATAAAAATCGCGATTCATCTGCTGGTTCTGGTACAAAAATGCATTATGATATCGAATGTTATTATAATGGTATGGATGTTGAAAATGATAGTATTGAATTCCAATATTTCTTACAATTCGTAAAAGATTTTCCTGAATTGAAACCATATAGAACTGAATGGATGGTATATTATGAAGAAATGAAATTATCAGGTTCAATTGATATGATTTTTGAAAATCCAGACGGAACTATACAAATTTATGATTGGAAAAGATGTAAAGAAATCACAAATGAATCTAATTTTGGTAATTATGCTATTACATCTTGTATTTCTCATTTACCCGATACAAATTTTTGGCATTATTCTCTACAATTAAATACGTATAAAAAAATATTAGAAGATAAATATGGAAAAAAAGTAACCGGTTTGTATTTGGTCTGTATTCATCCTGATAATGCGTATAAATCATATGAACGAATCCAGGTTCCCATATTAGAAAAAGAAATGACCGATTTATTCAATATTCGTCTCGCAGAAGTAAATTCGAATCAAACAAAAGATAAACATTGATAAAAAATAACATAAAAATAAAATTATAAAAAACTATATAAACGGTAGATATGTTGAACAAACCAAACTTTAATTCTAATAAAAATATCAATACTAGTAGTATATATTTTTTATTTAAACGATTTTATTTTAATTTTTTATTGATTTGTTTACAATTATATTATTTATTTGTGCCTAGGCCATTTATTAAAAAAAAAGAAACTATTTTAGATGCTAGTTCAAAATATATTGAAAAACAAAAAAGTCAGTTTTTATCGAAATTTTCGCTGCCTATAATCGACGAATTATCATCCAATATTGATGATGTTTTTTATTCAAAAACCGATTTTCAAGAACTGATTTTAAGTCTAGATAATTTATTGGAAAAAAAATGGAAAACACGCATGTTATTTGAATCTACACCAAGAGGGAATATTATGATGTATTACGATGCTTATAAGTTAGGTTTTGCTTATTCTTCCGATTCTACTGGCATTCCTTATCCTATTTTAAATGCGGTTGCCATGAAATATGTGACCGTTTATAGATGTTTCGATTTTTTTATGGATGATGAAATGACCCCTCCGGATAAACCGTCAAAAATGATTAAAATTCATTTTCAAGATGAAAAAAAAGAATCAGCACAGATCAAACAAAACGATGTTGCTATTGATACAAAATTTCCAAAACCATTGAAAATAGATAATTCTGCTTTTGCTAAATTTAAAAATTATAGTAAAAAAACAGAAAATACAAATGTTAATAGCGGTGAAAAGAAAAAGGAAGAATATGTTCGTAATAAGTTTATATCATTGGGTAAATTGATAAATATCGAATTCACCCAACCAAACTCTGCAAAAAATTCTCGGTATTCATCATTGAATGGATTTCATTCCAGATTATTAGATAATCTAGATAGTGAAACTACTTTACAAAAACAAGTATTAAGTTATAAAGATTTCAAAAAAAAACAAATGGAAAGTCTTGATAATATATAAATGATATTGATTTTTGAATTTTCTGATTGTTTTTTATGTTTCTTGTTGTTTCTTCCATTTCAAAAACCCATTACTTTTTTCTAATTGAAATGATGTGCCTAAATGATTTTTAGCTATTTCATAACTTTGTAATTCTTTTTTGGAGAACGTTTTTATATATTCTTCCATTAGTTCTTTTTCTGTGATTTTATCGATTTGATTTTCAGCATTCATTTTTCGATAATTATAAAATAATATATTTTTATAAATAATATATTATTCGATTTAATTGTCAATTTTTTGATTTTTTAATTGAATCCGGCAAATGGTTGTTTCTTGTTTTTAGTTGCTACATAAAACATATCATCTTTTGTACGACAATTTATCAATCGTCTCATGTATTCACCACATGGAATAGCATAATTATAATTCAATCCTGGTTTATTAGTTGTACATGTTTTTAGTTTATTATTTGTACACGAACTAATTTTTGTATTTTTTATATTGTTTTTACATGGCGCTCTATTAGTCAATTCATTTTGTTTATCAACTAAATATCTTACATAATCTCCTTGTGAATTCATATTTTGATTATCATCTGGTTTGACCGTTGAATATGGTTGTGGGCGTCTTGTCCATTGATATTTTGTACTAAGCATACCAGACGTGCCCAATACGGATGATTTTACCACATTTGGATTTTCTAAAGATATTACCGCGGATTGAACAATCGGTGTTTTGTTGAATTTACCACAACATCCGCCATGACCAATTGCTACATTTCCTTTCATTAATGTTCTTGGTAGTGAGCGTGAAAGTGATGTTTGTCCTACATATCCTTGACTACGATGCGTTCCATTTAATGAAAATCCTGTTTTGGAACCGACACTCATATTATTATATTTTGTTTGTGTTTTTTTTTTCAATGTTGCGAGAGACATATATAATTATTATTTTTATATATGTCTATGATATTTTTTATTAGTTTGATTATGGATTTAATTTTTTGTTGATTTCATTGATCTGTTCTTGTAGATACGATATTTGCTCTTGTTGTTGTAGTATTAGAATTGATTGTTCCTCTATTTTTTGTTCTGCCACTTCTAATCTCGTTTTATAAATTGGCATATTCATTGAAATATCATTTACTACTGTTTTTGTTTTTTCTAATTCTCTATCTACCTCTTGTAATGCTGCGGTTGCTACTGTAAATATGGTTTCTTTTGATAATATGTGGAAATCATTCACTTCTTGTCCATATACAAATATTTTGTTATCTGATAAATCACTATCAAGTAATGGTTCTTTTATTGTAAAAGACGTAGTATTGATTATTTTATCGAGTGTTACTATTTTTTGTTGCTCTTTATAATCGTATAGTTTGATTTTTAATATGTCACCTGATAAAGTGAATTCATTTGTTGTTTTTGTATCTAATACTATCAATGAATTATCAATTACAGTTGCGGCATCGTAAATATTTGGAATGTAATTTTCATGTAATGATATTGATTCTGGTATTATTTCTTTGACATATTGGGCGATGAAACCATATGTTTTTGATAGTCCAGATTCAAATTTGTCTATATAACAATATTCCACTGGTTTTATTTGTCTAAATTTATCTAATGCGTTGGTACCGTTAATAACATTGATATCTTTTTTAATACGTATATCTGAAGAAGCAAATATATTTCCTTCAGCCCATATTACCCCAGTTGCTCTTATTGATACTGATGCTGATGATGATGTAGCATTTGCTGAGGTAGCAGTAGTTCCTGGATTTAAACGACCAGAAGAGGGTATATTGACATTATTATTAGTAGTACTATCAACATATAAAGGAAAAGTTGTGTTTGTTGTTATACCTATAGAAACAATACCTCCGCCTGTTACTGTTATATCACCCGCACCAACATTCAACCCCCAAACACTTAAATCACCATTATTAACTGTTGTAGAACCACCGCTTATTGTTTTTGATCCAGATAGAGTGATATTACCATTTATATTATTATTAGCACCATTAAGCGTAACACTTGAAGCAGCAGTAAAAGCCCCGGAACCGACATTCAATCCATATACATTTAAATCACCACCTAGTGCTACATTACCACCATATATTCCACCGGTTGTTGTTGGAATAAAGATTGTTCCTGTGCCATTGATCCTTAACAATTCTGTTCCTGCTGCGTAAAAATAATGATTTGCATTAGTAGGGACTTGATATCTTAATGTAGCTGTATTAATTCCAAAACCGTAAAAATTAATTGCTGAAGATACCGCATCCGCAGTATTTCCATCGTACAAAACAAATAATTTGTTGTATGATAAATTTGCGACATTTATTCTAGCTGTTCCATTGACATTTAAATCGTAAATATTTGAACTTGTTCCAGTAGTAATGTTGTTAGCAACATATAAATTACCATTCATAGAAACATCATTTTTAACAGATAATTTGGAATTCAATGATAAATCACCGCCACTTATAATAGTGCCAGTGAAAGAAGGCCCTGATAATGGAGCGTATGTATTTTGGATTTGTGTTTTATTGTAAAATCCAGTATTGATACTAGCGTCTGTTTGTGTTTTATTGTAAAATCCAAGATTCATACTCGAATCTATTTCGGTTTTATTGTAAAATCCAATGTTTATACTGGAATCAATAGTGGTTTTGTTGTAAAATCCACTGTTTATACTGGAATCAATAGTGGTTTTGTTGTAAAATCCACTGTTTATACTGGAATCAATAGTGGTTTTGTTATAAAATGACGAATATACATTATTAATACTACTATCTACATTTCCAAATTTATTAGCGATTGATGTTGAAAAACTTGCGTCATTTCCTAACGCTGCTGCTAATTCATTCAGTGTATCTAATGTTGCTGGAGCACTGGCTACCAAATTGGATATTTCAGTTCTTACAAATGCTGTAGTAGCAATTTGTGTTGAAGTTGTACCAGTTGTTGCTGTTGGTGCCGTTGGTGTACCTATCAGTGCTGGTGATTCTAACTGAGCATATGTATTTTGAATATAAGTTTTGTTGTAAAATCCTGTATTAATACTGGAATCAATTGCGTTTTTATTGTAAAATCCAAGATTAATGCTAGAATCAATTGATGTTTTGTTATAAAAACCTGTATTCATACTTGTATCATATTGTGTTTTGTTATAAAATCCTGTATTCATACTTGTATCATATTGTGTTTTGTTATAGAAACCTGTATTCATACTTGTATCATATTGTGTTTTGTTATAAAATCCTGTATTCATACTTGTATCATATTGTGTTTTGTTATAAAATCCTGTATTCATACTTGTATCATATTGTGTTTTGTTATAGAAACTTGCATTGACACTTGAATCAATTGCTACTTTTGTATAATAATTTGCTAAGCTAATACTATTGAAACTTGTATCGAAATATGTTTTGTTGTAATAGCCTACGTTCATACTTGTATCATGTTGTGTTTTGTTATAAAATCCTGTATTCATACTTGTATCATATTGTGTTTTGTTATAGAAACCTGTATTCATACTTGTATCATATTGTGTTTTGTTGTAATAGCCTACGTTCATACTTGTATCATATTGTGTTTTGTTATAAAATCCTGTATTCATACTTGTATCATATTGTGTTTTGTTATAGAAACTTGCATTGACACTGGAATCAATTGCTACTTTTGTATAATAATTTGCTACGCTAATACTATTGAAACTTGTATCGAAATATGTTTTGTTGTAATAGCCAACGTTCATACTTGTGTCATGTTGTGTTTTGTTATAAAATCCTGTATTCATACTTGTATCATATTGTGTTTTGTTATAATAACCAACGTTCATACTTGTATCATATTGTGTTTTGTTATAGAAACTTGCATTGACACTTGAATCAATTGCTACTTTTGTATAATAATTTGCTACGCTAATACTATTGAAACTTGTATCGAAATATGTTTTGTTATAATAGCCAACGTTCATACTTGTATCATGTTGTGTTTTGTTATAGAAACCTGTATTCATACTTGTATCATATTGTGTTTTGTTATAAAATCCTGTATTCATACTTGTATCATATTGTGTTTTGTTATAAAATCCTGTATTCATACTTGTATCATATTGTGTTTTGTTATAATAAC
>Ga0214921_10006666_pt1 | contig 15679 bp, 11 predicted proteins | sample LL1505_MetaG_FD_177992 | JGI IMG/M metagenome (GOLD analysis project Ga0214921, IMG submission 177992) | Freshwater microbial communities from Lake Lanier, Atlanta, Georgia, United States - LL-1505 | ecosystem: Environmental > Aquatic > Freshwater > Lake | place: USA: Georgia | collected...
ATTACATATATAGATTATATTATTTTAATAAAAACTAAACATATTATTAAATACTTATGTTTAATATAAATTTATGAATTAAATAATTAATTTATAAATTATAATTTTTTATTTTTCTATGTCTTAAATGTATAAATATTATATATTATATATTATATAAATGATAATTCTGTATGTATTAGAAAACTGTCCATATTGTAATAGAGCACTTCAAATATTAACTGATAATAACATTAAATATAAATCTATTATTGTTAAAAATACTGAAGAAGAAAAAAGTTATTATAAAAAACAAAATAAGATGTCAAGTTTCCCACAAATATTTATGAAATTGGATGGTGACAATTATATGAAAATGGGAGGATGTGATGATTTACAAGAAATAATGGAATATTGCAAATCTATAAAAAGTGCAAATGTTTCAGTTGACTCTATATATGGTATGTATAAATTAATTTACAAAAAATAGATTTTATAAATTTTTATATAAAAATTTATATATTTATAATTTTTATATATTTACACTTATGCAATCATATAAAATAAAATTATTAACTATAAATAGTTTTACTTGATGAATTATTATAATTATTTACATTATCTTCATTATTCATATTATTAATTTTTTTGTTTAAATCATTAATATATTTATTATTTTCTTCAATCATATTATTCAAAGTAGATTTTTGTTTATTATTCATGTGTTTTTCTTCTTCATATAATGGTAATATTTGACGATCATTATCAAACTCAACATAAAAATTATTTGTCTTTTTATCTGCACAATATTCACATTGAAAATCATATTTGCAATTTCCAGTGCCTTTCTGACATGTTCCTCTATAACAACCAGATGGACATAAATTCATATGTTTTGCATCACCCTGTAAAGGCGTCTTAATATTATATTCTCCGTTAGGTCTATCTGGTCTCATTTTAGAAAATTTTTTAAATAAAACTGCTATAATACATATAATAAGAACTATTATTATAAATATTATAAATGCATTCATTTTACTTAATTTTGTATTATTAAACATATATTATAATAAAAGATTATATTTTTTATTTATTCATTTTATTTGTTGATTTTTTATTTGTTGATTTTTTATTTGTTGATTTTTTATTTATTTATTTAGTAATAAAGCTGTTATTTTAACACATCCATAATATATGTTTGATGGATTAGCATCCGTATTTACACGAATTGAATAATAACTGCTTGTAGATCCGGGCATATCAACAACTGACATATTTACAGACATAATATTTGCTGTTCCAGTACTACCTGAATTGAATAATGAAGAATTTGATTGATTAATATTAGTTGCATTTATTGGATTGAATAATGATACGTATGATACATCTATATTTTGGTTATTTGCTAAATTTATTACATTTGATTGTAAAGAACCTCCTGTCATTCCACTACTACTTCTCATAATTGTTGATGCGAAATTTGTAATTGGTACACTTGAAAATACATTGTATGTTGCATTTAATAATAATGATTGGTTTGAGTTTGTTGTAAATGGTCCAACTGTGTAAGGCGTATTACTATTAGAATTTGAACCTATATAATATGCTGTTGAACCAGTATATCCAGTTGTACCTTGATATCCAGTTGTTCCAAGCAATATATTAGATGGGCCAGTTGAACCTGTTGGACCAGTGTCACCAGTTAAACCTGCTGGGCCAGTTGAACCAGTTAAACCTGTTGAACCAGTTGGTCCAAGTAATCCACTAGAACCAGTTGGTCCAGTGTAACCAGTAGAACCTGCTAGACCGGTTGGTCCAAGTAATCCACTAGAACCAGTTGGTCCAGTGTACCCTGTAAAGCCAGTGTAACCAGTGTACCCTGTAAAGCCAGTGTAACCAGTGTAACCAGTGTAACCAGTAAAGCCAGTGTAACCAGTGTACCCTGTAAAGCCAGTGTAACCTGTAAAGCCAGTGTAACCAGTGTATCCAGTGTAACCAGTGTAACCTGTGTAACCTGTGTAACCAGTGTAACCAGTGTATCCAGTGTAACCAGTAAAGCCAGTGTATCCAGTGTAACCTGTAAAGCCAGTGTAACCAGTGTAACCCGTATACCCTGTAAAGCCAGTGTAACCAGTGTAACCTGTGTAACCAGTGTATCCAGTGTAACCAGTGTAACCCGTATACCCTGTAAAGCCAGTGTAACCAGTATATCCAGTGTAACCCGTATACCCTGTAAAGCCAGTATATCCTGTCGGTCCACGTGGTCCAACCAATGCAATAGGTTGATTTGGAGCAATATTAGATGTATCCGTCCCTAAATTTAATACAGTAAATTTATATGTTGGCGATGATGAATCAAATGACAATATTTGAAAATATGCAGTATTTGAATTTATATCACTTATAGTGATGTAAGAATTTGCACTAAAGTATGGATTATTTAAATTTGTTCCAAAATCAACTTGTCCAGTTCCACCTGACACTATACTAACTGTATTGTTTGTCATCGATGTAACTAACGGTCCCATCGGACCTGTATAACCAGTAGGACCTGTATAACCTGTATAACCAGTATAACCTGTGTATCCAGTGTATCCCGTGTAACCAGTATAACCTGTTACACCAGTTGCACCAGTATAACCTGTGTAACCAGTATAACCAGTGTATCCAGTATAACCCGTTACTCCAGTTGCACCTGTATAACCAGTATAACCTGTGTATCCAGTGTAACCAGTATAACCTGTTACACCAGTTGCACCAGTATAACCTGTGTAACCAGTAGCACCGGTTGGACCATCAATACCATCCAAGTTTACGTTATATACAACAGAAGATACAAAAGTACCTGATATACTTGTTATACTTGATAATACTAATGTTCCAGTATTTGTATTATAACTTGAAACAGTTGCTTCAAAACGTCCAGCATTATTATTTGCGATTACAATAGCAGAATTACCTGTTATATAAGCAAGACCAGTTGAAACAGTAAGTGTTACACTACCACCTGGTGTAGGAGTTATTATTACAGGTGATGTAGTTGATGTTTGAAATTGATCACCTCTTGGACCAGTAACTCCAGTTGCTCCAGTATCACCTTTAGGACCAGTGTATCCTGTTGTTCCATTATAACCAGTTGGACCTGTTGCACCATCAGTAACTTGAGGGATTCTAACTATTGCGGGTCTTGTACCAGGTATATTTCTATAGCCTAATACATAGTAATTTTTAGGAGTTGACATTTACTTATAAATATAAATAATATATTTTATTAAATTAAATAATATTTTTTATTAATTAAATAAAAATTTTATTATTACTATATAAAAACATAAAAACATAAATATATAAATAATTCAATTAAAAATGTATTTTTCAAAAAAAGCAATATTACTATTATTTGTAAAAATAATATTTAATCAAACAACTAATGGATATTCACCAATTATTCCAACAAGATTTTCTTTTAAAGATAATGAATATTCAAATCATCTGGATAAAGAGAATTTAAAAAAATTAGAAAAAATGTTTTATTTAAGAAACAATCGATATTCACCTTATAAAAGAATATTAAATAATGAAAATAATACGAATATATATATCAATATATCAGAAACAATAAATAATATAAATGAACATTTTCAAAAAACATTTAATGAAGAGAATGAGAAACAGAAAAAAGAGAATTTAATGATAAAAAAATTAAAAACGTATGATAATTATAGGAATAATTATGAGGATGATGATGAAGAAGAAGATATGAAGCCTGATACACGAAATGATCCATTTGGATTATATTTTAAAAAACAACCAGGTAAAAATAATAATGATGATCCATCCGCAGATTATAATTTTGAAGTAATGAAGAATTCAGGTTATTCTTTTAAAGATGTTGGAGGATATGAAAAAATTAAAAGTGAATTAATGCAAACCGCTGATATATTACTAAATTCATCAAAATATAAAAAATATAATTTAAGAACACCAAAAGGAATAATTTTTGAAGGACCACCCGGAAATGGTAAGACTTTATTGGCAAAAGCTTTTAGTGGAGAATTAAACATATCATTTATACCAGTTTCTGGAAGTGAATTTTCGGAAAAATATGTCGGAGTTGGCTCTGGAAGAGTTCGTACTTTATTTAAAACTGCTGAAAAAAATAAACCCTGTATAATTTTTATTGATGAAATAGATGCTCTCGCACGTAAAAGAGGGAATGATATGATAAACTCTAATTCTGAAAAAGACCAAACGTTAAATCAACTTCTCGTAAATTTAGATGGGTTTAAAGATATTGATGGTATTTTTATAATTGGCGCGACGAATAGGATTGATTTACTTGACCCTGCATTATTAAGACCAGGGCGTATTGATAAAAATATATATATAGGTAATCCTGATAGTTTTACACGTAAAAATATTATTTCAATACATATAGATAAAAAACCTGTTTCAAAAGAAATTTCGATGGACTATATTGTTGAAATGACTGGTGGTTTTAGTGGAGCACAAATTGAAAATCTAATTAATGAAGCCATGTTACATGCATTAAGGGATAATAGAGAAATTATATTACCTGAAGATTTGGAATACATTGCAAATAGAATATTGTCTGGATGGCAATCTACTGAAAATAAATATAGTGATGATATTATAAACCGCATTATTATACATGAACTGGGGCATGCATTAATTGGTTTCTTCTCTAAAGACCATGCTTTACTTGTAAAAGTTATACTTAACTTATGGTCGCCGAAAACACCTGGTTTTACTTTATTTGAAAGTAATGATGAAGACTCGAATATTTATACGAAAAATGGTTTATTATCACATTTAATGGTGTTATTGGGCGGGCGTGTTGCAGAGGAGATATTTTATGGTTATTCTGTAACGACTGGAGCAAAAAAAGATTTAGAACAAGCATATAGTCTTGCACAAAATATGATATTACATTATGGAATGGGAGAACAGACTATATATCCTGATTTAAGCGACCAATCTAAATATTTAATTGACAAAGAAGTAAATAAATTATTATTAGATTGTCATCATAATGCAAATGTAATATTAAAAGATTGTAAGGATTTAATGATTGATTGTTCAGTTATTCTTAAAAGAAATAATATTTTAAAACCAGATGATATAATAGAAATTATTAATAGAAAATATCCATTTTTATGGACAATGCATGATATAAAAAAGTAATTATTAGATGAATATTTTTATTTAATATTTTATTTAATATTTTATATAAAATTTTATATAAAATTTTTATAAAAAAATATTAAATTAAAAAATAATTTATAAAATTACTTATAAATTACTTATAAATTACTTATAAATTACGTATAAAACTACTTATAAATTATTTATAAAAATATTTTATAAATAATAAATATTAAAAAATTTTTATAAAAGTATCAATTATTAAACGTATATTTTTAATTTTTATGTAATATAATTAAATTTTTATCTCTTCTAATTCATTATTGTATGTATTTTCTTCTTCATTAATATAATCTTGTCCAATATCTTCATCATCATCATCGTTATCATTATCATATTGACAAGAACGTGTTTTGTCATTATTATTATAATAACTCGAATCAATTGATAAATTCCATTTTTCTTTAAAATATTTATCAACTTTCATATAACTTCTACATAACTTATATGGAGATGATGGTTTAGCAAAAGTAAAATATAAATTTAATATATTTTTAAAACTCTTATCAGCACATAATATAGCAACACACTTTACATAAGCCTTATTAAAATTATAGATCTCTTTATTGAAATTTGCAAATTTCATTATATTTTTAATATCAAAATTATTTGTACTTGTAATATTACATATTAAAGATATTTGTTCATTATTTTTTTTACATTTTACTAATAAACTCAAATATTCTCTTTTAAAATTATCAAAATTATCATCTATCATAATATTTATGCCGTTTGTAGATAAAAATACAATTGGCCATTTATCAACATTAAAGTATTTATAATCCATTATATTAATAATTATATTAATATAATGTTATATTTTTTTAAGTAGTTTATAAACTGACTTTTTTAATTATTTTATGATATATTCTTTTGGTATTATCGGGTTTGTTTTTTTCCAATTAAATGTATTAATCCAATTGATATATTCTTTATTATTATTAATAATTATTAATTTTTTAATAAATAAATTACTATGTTTAGATTTTGTTCCAAATTGAATAAATTTTCTACATATATCTGCACCAATAAAATCCTTATTTATAATATAATTATTAAATAAATTAAATATATTTATACAACTTATTTTAGATTCTTTATAATTATCTATTATAAATTTAGAATTTATTATTTTATTATACGGTTCAATCATAAATGCTTCATAATCAAACTTCGTATATATATAATATTCAGGATTTTTATAATAGTTTATTTTATTATCTGGAAATTTTAGTTTTTTACGATATCTCAATGAATTTATATTTAATATAGATAATATTTTTTTGTTTTTCAGTGATTTTGTTATTTTATAAAGATAATATAATTGTGGATATGTTAATTGATATAATAATGGTTTTTTTTTATCATATTTATTCATTAATTTAGCTTTTATATTCCATTTTCCTTGAAATAGATTATCATATGAAACTCTTAGAAAACTATGAAATCTATATACTTTATTACCTTTTTTAACTAAAGATGGTAATATTTCTCTGACTTGTTTATAAATTTTATTAATTAATCTTTCTTTTTTTATAATAATTGATTTTTTAATATTTTCAAACCAATATGGTTTTTTTCTATTTGTCCATATATCATTAGCACATTTCATTTCACAATAATTATATCTAGAACATATAATAGGATCATTTGAAATAAATTGAAACATATCGATTTGATTTGTCATTCTAAATTTAGTAATTCCAATATTTGGTAAATTTGGCGGATTTTCTAATAATGTTTCAATAATAGACTGAGATTTGAATGTATCTTTATTAAATCTAAATTTATATTCATTTATTAGTTCTAATCCTAATTTACATGTCCAAATATAATTATCTAGAGATTCTATAGTCCATATATATGGACCTAAAGTATTCTTAACAACTATGGAATTTTTATAAATTCTATTATAATTGATATTAGAATTTAATTGATGATGTATTTTTGATAGAATTTGAGCTATTTCTATAGGTATTTTTACAATATGCTTATTACAATAATATTGTGCACATATTTTAGGATCACTATCTAAATAAAAAAAGTTAACCATTATTTATGTAATATATATATTTATATAACTTAAATGTGATTATTTTATTATTATATTATTATATTATTCTTAACCTTTTACATGAATAATATTTAAAATCTTGTACATGATGTACAATTCTTTCCGTATTATAAATTTTATATATAAAAAGTTAATTAGAATCAACATAATTATTATATTTACCTGGTTGATTAAGACATGATATTGTAAAAGTCATCATATTCTCTTGTCCTCTAAAATTAAATAATGACCCATCATAATTTGTAAATTCAACATCTATCCATTGTAATTTACCTATAGGGACTCCAAAATATTTTATTACACTATGAACTGGAATAGTTGATTGATTAATAATAGTACTTTCCAAATTTAGTAAAGGTATTAATGCAAATGCACCATCAGACCCTCCAATAGATTCCAATAATTTAGCATCTTTTAATTTTAAAACTACATATGGTTTATTTTCAATTTGATATATATTAGGACTATATAATAGTGATATATTACTAAATATATTTCCACTCAATCCAACTGGATTTTTATTATCAAGTGTTTCAAATACAATAGTAAAATCATTCTTTATTTCATATACTTGACATGAATACTGTATATTATTTATAGTATCATTTAATATAAAATAATCATTTACATAAAATATTTTGGTAAAATCAACTTCAATCCCATTATAATTTTGAACAGCCACTAATTTATATAATGTATAATCTTGGTCACTCTCTCCTCCATACAACGTTATACCGCCTGAACTAACATAAATATATGATAAATCCACCATTTCAGATTGATACTGTTGATTAATAAAACCAATCGTTTTGTCAATACTATTTAATTTACACGGACTACATACATCATTTATTAAATAATTTAAATTATAAATAAATTCTTCATTAGTAGCTCTATTACTTTGTATTCTTAATTTCAAATTTATAGGATTCCTCGCAAAATTGAATTTTGATATGAGTTTATAAAAAAGATCTCCATATTTACCATTTAAAGCATCTATTAAACTTGAATTATTATATTGTCCTTCTGGTATATTAATTGAATTTATATTATTTGGACTTTCGCTAATATAAAATACATTATTATTATTTGATATATTATAATAAGTATTTGGAATTTGTGCAAGTGTTAATTCTATAGAAGTAATGTCACGCAATTCTTGCGGTAAATCAATTCGGTATTTATTTGAATTTGGATAAATTGTATAATCTCTGTCTCTACTATCAACAATAATATGTTTTGCTATTGAACCATGTGTTACATTACGGTCTGGTGGTTTAATAATATATGGACTATAATCAGTATTTACTTGTTGAATATTATTAAACGCTGTATTAAAATTAGAAAAATTATTTAATCCTGATGACATATTTATATATATTACAATTAAAATTATTTTATATTAAAAAATATGTTTATGTTTATTTTTATAATTTTATCTAAAGTCATATTATATAAATATAATTTATGACGGATGATAATGTTAAATGTGAAAATACTGAAAATGGCGAAAAAAATGATGCGATTGAACAAACTAATACGATTGAAAAAAATGATAATAATATAGAAATTAACAATGATATAAAAGCATATTCATTAAAAGATGAGATTGAAGATAAATTAATAAAAAAGAACTTTGAAGATTGGGATAAATATTCAATATCTTTCTTAGTTTCTATTTTTCAATATAAACAATATGAAGAATTATATGAAGGTAATCTTTCATTATTAAAAAAATATATTGATTGGGCGCGTAATAATCAGGATAAAGTATATGGTAAAAATATGTATAAATATGATATTTTAGTGAAAATATATCATGTGATTAATGATGATTTATTTTATAATAGAAAATATGATCATCGAATCGATTTAAATAATTTAGAAATGAAAGATACATTTTTTAATAATAGTTATGGAGGATTTAGTTTTTTTAATACTTCAAATAATTTAAATATAGATGATTGTCATAAAAATTTTTATAAAAATTATGATGACTATTACTATGACTATTTTTCATATGTATTCGATTTTTCAAGTGGGTTTTTTATGTTTACAACTGTTGTATTAATCATTATTCTTGTAATAGCACTTTTTAAAAAATTTGTATCCCTCATATATAATAAATTTATTGTTAAAAAAAATATATATACTTGTGAAAATACTATTGGAAAATCAGTTAATTTAAACACAGTATTTGGTGTATTTTTAAACAGTTTACTAAAAAATAATATTTTAGATTTAATATATTCAAGTATAAATTTAACAAAGAGTCCAGATAATAATTCAAATAATGATACTATGAAAAAGTCTTTTTTTGAAAATATTTTTAAGAAAAACGATAGTATTTACAAAAACGATAGTATTTACAATGAGTCTTGTAGAGAATCTTCAAATGAAATTCCATCTGTCCCAAGTCAGAATGAAACAAAAAATTGTTCAAAATCATGCTCTTTTACTGATATATTAAAAAATAATGATTTACTAAATGTTTTAGAGAATATAAAAGATAATTTTAAAATGAGTTATTTTTAACCCTTTACATGAATAATATTTAAAATCGTGCACATGGTGTACGATTCTTTAAGTAGTATTATAAAATGATTATGTAAAAGGTTAATTTATGTTTTATAAATTTTTTATATTTATATAAAAATAATTAAATTTATGATTAATATTTTTTATAATATATATTTAAATATGAATGAAACGAGTGAAACTAATAAAAAATATAAGATTTCAAAAAAAATTTTACACAAAATAAATAATACAAATAATATAATTGAAAACTTATTTAAAATTAATAATATTAATGTATTAGAGAATAATATAAATACTCGTACAATAAATATAAATAATGAATCAGTTATTTTATATCCAGATATTTATAATAAAACAATTGAAAATATTTCTATTAAAAAAAATTTAAATGGAAATAAAATTATATTGGGGCAAGGCCATTTTGGTAAAGTATACAATATTAATAGTACAAACTTACCTATAGTATATAAAACTATTGTACAAAATATAAATAATGAATATAGCAGAGAAGATGCTGTTCGAGAATATAAGTCACTTAAATTTCAATATCTATTACAATTATATTTAAAATTTAATGAACCATTTAAATTAAAATATTTATGTAAATTATATGAATATGGATTTATTAATGAACAAAATAATTTTTTAAATATTTATGCGATAATGGAAAATTGTGGAAAAGAATTAGGAAAATATGTTATTGAACTTAAATTTAATCAAACACTTAATGTAAAATTAATAATTAATATAATAATTGAATGTGCAAAAGGAATAAAAGTATTACATGATATTGGATATATACACTTAGATATAAAGCCTGATAACTTTTTAATTAAAGATGATAAAATAAAAATTATAGATTTTGGATATACAAGTAAAAAAAATAAATTAATTTATTGTGGAAAACCAACATATATGGCTCCAGAAATTTTAAAATCAAATGAAAATTATCCTGCAAATGTTAAACTTGATATATTTTCATTAGGGTGTATATTTGTTATGTTTTTAATTATATTATTTGAAAATTTAGATGAAGATATATTTGATAAAATAATGGTATGTCCAATTAATAAATTTAAGAATAATGATACAACATTAAAAATAATGGAAATAAGACGCAATTATAATATAGAATTATTTAAAGATGATATAAAAAATATTAAAATATCTTTAGAAGAAAATCTTCCATTAAATAAACATAAAAAAGAATATATAGAAAATATTATTATAATATTAAATAAAATGATAAATCCTGACATAGATGAAAGATATAGTGATATAAACGAACTTATTTATGATTTAGAAGAAATTCATAATTTTAAAAATAATGTATTAAAACATAGATTTAGTTTTACAGATTTATTTAGACACAAATAATTTAAAAAGTTTATACCTTTTTATAAATTCTTTAGATTGATATAAAAATAAAATATATAAGTAATTATTAATGATAAATAGTTTATTTTATTCTAATAATAATAAAAATAGTATTAAATCTATTATTTATGAAGATACACAATTAAATATCGATGATAAAATAATAGATGAAACAATGAATTATGTATATTCTCAGGTTAGTCCTACTCCCCCTAAAGGCGTTGATGCAAAAGAATATTTATATTTAATGAATAAAAAAGTATATAATATTGTAATACCTTTACTAAAAAAAGGTAATGATAAAAACAATGTTAATGGAATAAATTCTTCGTCAGAATTGCCATCATCTTCTATTAAATCAAAAAAAATTGTTAAAAAAGGACTTAACAAAACAAGTGATCCAATAAGTGATACTATATTTGATTCACTTTTAATAAAAAATTATGAAGCACCAACTATAATTGATTATCCAAAACCATCATTAAATGAAAAACTTGATAATGAAAATAGTTCAAGAAGTATTAAAATTATTGAAGACGAGCGTTCAACTTTAATACCTAAGATAAAACCAGTTGATTTAACATTAAAAAATGATAATTCAAATTTACCTGATACATTAAGTCTTTATAATAAAATTTTAAATGATTATGAAACAAATGTAACAGCATCAAATGATAGTAGTACTCCAATTACTTTTTTAAAAGAACAAAATAATGAATATTTAAATTCAACATCAAATTTTGATAAAAATTACAATAATCTTCCAAATAATGACTTTATTGAACATTTTTCAAGTATGATTGAAAATAATCAAATAAAAAATGAAACCCTTATTTCAAATAATAATTATAATAATAATGATATTTTCAAAAAATCACTTAATAGTGTTTATTCAACTGAAAATATACTATTTAAAGAACCAGAATTTAAATTAATTGAAAAAAAATTTTATATTATATTTGATTCATCCGACCGTGATTTATATGAATATCCGAATCCTTCATCATTTCAAGTTAAATTTTCACCATCTGGAAATAATTTAAAATATGAATCTTTTTATGATGATTTAGGAACACTTATTTTAAAAGAAAAAACAGTTGTTTATGGAGATGGAACTAATCTTAGTGTTCAGGAAACATTTGATAATATAAATAGTATATCAATTCGTTCTGTAAATGTTCCTATAAATTTTATATATTTAGGAACACGTGAACCACAAAATGATCATACAAGTTTATTAACGAATTCATGTGTAAATAATATTTATAAGGAATCATATGTTTATTTAGTTATACCTGAATTAAGAGGTCCTTATAGAGGTGGTAATTTATTAGCATATAATGCTTTTGCAAAATTATTAATTGATTACAGTTCTATTACATATGTTGATAAAAAAAATAATTCTATTTTACAAAATTTTACAACTCTAATGACGACAGATAATAATGAATGTTTTGTATATGAACCTGTTTCAGCAGGTAAAATTGATAAAATGACTTTAAATTTAGTAAATAAATCAGGGCAACTTTATAATTTTGGTATTGATAAATTATATGTTGAAAATTTCTTTCAAGGAGATATTCGATACAATGGTTATTGTGGAAATAAATTTATAACAACTAAATTTAAAATCCAAAGTGTAAATGATGAATATAAAAAATATTGTGAATTGTATTACAATGGTGAAAATTGTAATACTTTAAATAGTCATGGTATTAATCAAGGCGATTTATTATATTTTTATGATACTTTACCTAATAGTGAACAAATAATCTATTTGGAAGATTATGTTCAAATAAACAAAATAAGAACAAATAAAAAATATAATAAAAATGAAATATTTATATCATATTCTAAAATAATAGATGATGAAGAGAATGATGTATTTGTAAATTTAAAATATTTAATACCTGAATCTAACATAAAAAATTATTATATTGTTCTGTATAATTCATCGAATAATACAAATTATTTTTTTAAGATATTTGATATAACAGATGAATCAGTTATTATTGATGATATTATACCATTACCTAAATTTAAAAATTATAGTGGTATTAAAATTGGTATTGTTAAACCAAATTTAAGAGGGAATAATAATGATGATAGAACATCACTTTTTTACAAATGCGGTTATTATGTAATTAATGTAGGTGAAAAAAGTGATGATTTATGGGAGATTGAAATAAATTTCCCTTACGAAAATCTTCCTAATTATTTAAAAGAAACTGATTTGTATATACCAAGTAGTGTATTTTTTATTCAAGAAAGATTACAAGTTAGTTATACGTTTACTGTAACAATAAAAACGAAGGATTATCAAATGGTTTCATCGGGTCTTAATGAAAGTGGTAATAACTAAAAAGTTGTTATTCATATGGTATTTTATTATATATAATTATATTTTATATAATAATCTATTATTTATCTATTATTTATATAAAAGGTTTTTAATTATGGTTTGAATATACTTTGATTATGCTTTGAATAACATATTAATAATTTCACTCACACATTTTCATTTTCAAGATTTTCATCAATATTACTTGAATTAGCCATTTTCATTAAAATCATCCTTACACTATCTTTAATTGGTAAAACATCTGGATACAATTCCTCTAAACGCAATGTATCCATGAAATTATTACTTCTTCCTGAATCCAATACAGCATTCTGTTCATCAATTGTAAAATTATTCCATTCAAAATTAGGATCAACAATCTCCCTATACATTTCAAGTATTTCATTATGACTAATTAAGCCTGGATTTGTGAAATTAATTGGACCAACATAACTTCTCTGAATTGCATCACACATATTAGGTATTAATTCATCCAATACTGTCATACTATTTTTAATAGAACATATCTTTTCATAATGTGTTATTTTATATATAAAATTACGCGAATTATTTTTTTCACTTGTAATAGGCATTCTAATACGAAGTGATAAAACAGAATCATCAAAAAGATTTAATAATTGGTCAGTAAAACCCTTTACTGTTGAATAACCCGAACCAAAAAAATTGGGCTTTTCATATTCTTTGAAACCACACACCTCCTGTTCATATGGATGATCCTCATCATATGTATAAATACATCCTGTTGATAATATTGTTACATGACATCCATACTTTTTACCCATAATTGCCAATACTACTGGTGAAAATAGATTATCTCTAACGTTTTCAACCAATTTTCCCGGCTGTTCAAGGTAATCAATTGTTCCATATACTCGGTCATTATATGTTCCATGTGTTCTTCCGATAGTGCTTACAATATGTGTAGGTCGAACTGTTAAAATCTCTCTTTCTAAGTCACTTACATTATCAACACGAACATTTCCTTCTACTACTTCAATATCGTTTTTTCTAAATTCATCAACTACTTTACCACCAATCCATGCGCGACTACCATAAATTAAGACTTTCATTTTTATTAATAATTTGTATTATTAAAAATTCTTTAAACTAAATTTTAATAAAATAAAATATATAATAATAATATAATATATTATGACAAGTAAATATAATCTTTATGCAGATTATTTATATGAAATAATTGAAAAAAATAAAGAAGTGTTTAAAGAATTTGAAAGACAAAATGATAATGTAAATAATAATTATAATTTAAATTTAAATTTATTAGATGAATATGCAGAAAAAAATCCATGCATAACAAGTTGTTTTAAATTTATTAAAAATTTTTATTCAGACTATACATTTATAGATAAGAGATATATAAAAAGAATGTTATATGATAATTTATATAGCGTACTTGAATTTATAGAAGATCATGGTAGATTTCCTATTATAGTAATACCGAATTATCATTTAGTAAAAAGTAACTTTTTTTTTACTTTATATTTTATGTATTCATTAAAACAATTAGATATAAAAATACAAAAAGTGTATATAGAGTTTTGTGAGCATCAACCATCACAATTAAGTAATTCATTATTTAGATTTCATAATTCGGGTAGTGGTAATACTTATAGTTATATAGATAAATCTTTAGATACTATACAAAATATATTATGTATAATATGTGATGATTATTTATATAGTGGTAGTCAAATGTTAGGTACTTTAGGATATAAAAGTAGACAAAATAATCATCACGATTCTGATTTTCCTTCTAATTTTAAATTATATATAAACTGTATTGGATTTACTAAATTTTCATTTGATAGAATAAAAAATATTCTACCTACTTATAATAAAGACTCTATTATAATAGGTATTGAAGATAGAAAAAATAGCCCTCTTGGGAGAATGTATTTTAATAATTATAAAAAAAGTATTTCTGAAATTATTGTAAATAAATATAAACTAGAAGAATTATCAAATTATAGTAATTTAAAATTTCATAATAAAAAAAAAGACTTTGTTAGTAATTTTATTACAAAATTAATTTTTGAAGCTGATGTTTTTATTTTAACTAAAACTGAAATAAATAATGTTATTACAATTATAAGTCATAG
>Ga0214921_10006667_pt1 | contig 15678 bp, 18 predicted proteins | sample LL1505_MetaG_FD_177992 | JGI IMG/M metagenome (GOLD analysis project Ga0214921, IMG submission 177992) | Freshwater microbial communities from Lake Lanier, Atlanta, Georgia, United States - LL-1505 | ecosystem: Environmental > Aquatic > Freshwater > Lake | place: USA: Georgia | collected...
TACTTCATCATCTCTGGTGAGGTTACCTGCCATGAGACTCCAAACTTATCTTTAAGCCAACCACACTGACTTTCACTGCCACCATCGGCGGTAAGTAACGCCCAGTACTTATCGATTTCGATCTGATCTTTGCAAGGAATTTGAAATGAAATTGCCTCACTGTGTGGAAATTGCGGACCACCATTTAAACCAATAAATGGCCGGCCAAAAATTCTAAAATTAACAACTACCTCTTCACCCTGTTGGTTTCCTGGCGTTTGGGTTGGTGCAATCCAATTATCAGCGATTGAGCTATCTGGAAAGATGCTGGTATAGAAGGTAGCCGCCTGGCGAGCATTGCCATTAAACCAAAGACAGGTTGTTAACTCCATTGGTTGAAAATACTGCATTGCTTCTGATTTGGGTAATAACCGATCATCGCAAAATAGATATAAAGGGTATAACTCTATGCTTTATACATGGCAGGGGTTAAAAAGGTGGCACCACACCAAATTCTGGCAAACTCTCTTCGGAGTTGGGCTCAAGAAAATGATCTACTTGCAGATCCATACATCTCAGGATTAATTACTGCCGTTTCAAATCGTAAGAATCTACCAATGTGGGCAAGTCTTAATCCCCTTGAGTATCTGCCTCACGCTCTAGCTCAAATAAATAAAACATTAAAGCGAATAGTCCTCTTTATTACCATTACTAGAAACGCACTGGTCTTCTTGCCAGTGGCCTTAACCTGGTATGCAATTGCCAAAGCGACCAGCGCCTTTGCTATCTACACCTCAGATAACACGCTTGGCGTAGTTAACTTCCTTGATTTTTGGGAGAACGGGTATGGCGTATTAGATGAAAAATGGTCACTTAGCCATGTGGCAACCTTAGATTTTCAAATTATTTTAGTAATTATTGTTTTAACGATTGCAGTCACCTTGATAGATAAGCAGTTTCGCGAGAATCATGCACATCTTGTAACGCAGCTTGATGAAGACCGAATAAATCTAGCTTTAAGTATCTCCTCCTTCCTATTTGATCACCAGAGAGTTACCCAAGTAAGCATGAATCAATCACTAGCTAAAGCACTTCGGGATTTATCAAACTCAACTGAATCATTGGATAAGAGCAGCAAAGAGCTTGGCAAGACGGTAAAGGCAATCCCATCGAACCGAGAGATTCTTACTGAGATAAAGGCAATTAAATCCCGTAACCGGTTTGACTCAATTTAATTAATATGCGAAGACGTCAAGTTGAGGGCGAGGCAGAGGATGCCACCTTATTGGCAGGGTGGATGTATGCCGACCTACTACTAGGTTTAATGGTTATATTCTTGGCAACCATCTCATTTGTGCCAATTGACAACTTTGTTAGTAAATCTCTAGTTAAAGCCACCTATAAGCAGGTTGATAAAGCTTTTAACTTCAACCGCGGCCTCTCCCTGGTCTATGACAAATTTGATGCTAAATCACTTGAAGCAGATATTGAGGCTTTTAAGAAGCGGGAAGGTTTAGATAACAACTCTGAGATTATCTTTGCGCAAATTTTGGGTGGTTATGATCCTAAAACTGAAGATGTTGAGACTGGACGAAATCGAGCACTTATCTATAGCTTCTCACTAACTCAGGATCAAAATGGTTTGTTTAGAAACGCTTCAGTTACAGCAGGTGGTGAATCAGGGCTTAAGAAGGATCAAATCGCTTTGCGATTGACCTTTGTTTCTAAGATTAAATAAACTTTAAAACCCAACTACGCTAAGAATTGTTCCAATAAAAGGAATTACTGCAATTAACTTGCCGTAAACCTGCTCCTTCTTAACAGTTACCACCTCAATTCCTGATTGAATCTGAACGCTCTCACCTTCTGCGCTAACAATGAAGGCAATAATTGGAGATGGATTTGGTGCATCAATTCTTACCATTGCCTTTGCACCACTCTTAAAATCAGCACCAGTTTTATAAAGTACTATGCCAGATTTTGCAGATCCCAATGCATTCTTTAATCCATCTTGTGGATGTCCTAGGCGAAAGCCCATGCCAAAGAAAACAACTATAAGTAATAGAAGAACAACAATTCGGTTACGAGTAGATGAAAACATTAGATAAGGGTAGAGGGGTATTTGCCTTTACCTAGGTAGATACGCCTAAATTACCTTTTCTTTTTTGTTGATCGCTTTGCAGTAATTGCTTTTTTCGGAGCGCTGGCTCGCCTTTGAGCACCTTTTGCCTCAACTTCGCGGCTAATATTTTCAATCCAAGCATTTATATCTAAATCTGCTGTGGTCTCAACTGGTGATAACTCTTTGCTTTTTTCAATCGCTTTTCTTACTGAGGAGAGAGCTGATTTAGCCATCTCAGATAAAGATTTAATCTTCATAAGTAATCCTCCTAGATTTGGCAAAGTAATTGTTCCAAAAGGCAGTGAAAAGCGATTAGGTTCCTTAATCTCGGCTGGTTGAGCAGCAGCAGCTGCTGCTGCAATTGCAACCGTATCGGTCATTCCCAGCATCAAACGATTGGTGCGAGAGTCTGGTCTGCCAGTTCCCCGCCAGGTGGCAACCTCAATCACTGAACCAGCATTTAACTTACCAAGAACTAATTTCTGACCATCTGGCAGATCGATCACCACCGGATTCTCCGAAACTGCAATTGGGATATTTGTGATGGTTGGGTTCATTTTCTTTACCGCTTTCTTTTTCATGTTGGTATTTAGACAGTCTTAGTGAATTCAAGGCCGATTTTGTCCTTGAGAAATTTGATTGGAAATCCTCTGGGAATATCCCCACAGCCAGCGCTTATGTCAAAATCAATAGAAATATCACCAGTAGAAACTGAATTGATAAGTTGGCGGCACTCATAAAAAACAGTGGCATCTCTTAGATCAGCTAGATGAATAGTTGCATAGTAAGTATTGCAACCGACCCCATCGATACCACTTACCGTAACTTTAGATAACTCAAATTCACTGCCATTAAATTTTTGTTTTGCTGAAACAGTTACCGCAGCATCACATGCATCCATGCGAACCTCACCGCCACCAATTCCAACACTGCCAACGCCGCTATCTTTTCCAGGCGCACCGGCAACGCCGGGAGCACCGGGAGCACCGGGTGCTCCTGGAGCGCCTGCAACACCTTGAGCGCCAGGTAAACCTTGCGCGCCTGGTACACCAGGTAATCCATTAATTCCATTTATTCCATTAGCACCTGAAACACCAGCTGGTCCTGGTTGGCCATCAGCACCTACTAGTAATCCTAAAACCTGATTTAGATTTGATTCAGTAATTGATGGTGCACCTAAGAAGAAGTTACCAATACCAATTGGAGCAGCAGATATTCCAAGTCCCATACCGATTCTAGTGAAGACTAAAAAGGTTATAAAGAAGATTAGTTTTTTCATATCACCATCTGCTTTTCAACTTGTGATACTTGAATTTGATCAGCCCGAGAGGATGAATCAAATACAGAGCTAAAAAATCCATGAATAAAGAGAATTACTGAGGTGCTTAAAATCAGTAATTTACCTCTGGCTGTAACCTCAAGTGGCAGTGATTGAATATAAAAGAAGGTAACAAAGGAGAAGGTTGCAATAAGTAACATCTCAATGACGATATAACGTTCAGCATTTTTAAAGACCTTTATAACTGGTGAATCAAATCTAACCATCAGCAGCGCAAGGGGAGTTGAAAGTAGAAGGGATGAAATCACGGCAAATTGCAGTGATTGTGTCCACACATAGGTTGTGCCAACCAGATATAAAAAGGCAAAGGTAATGGTCCGAGGTGAGAGCACTCTTGGTAGTACTAATATCCGAATCTGATAATTCTTACCCATTTGATGCAGATCTTTCACAATGTACTTATATAGATTTATTCGGGCAAATATCACTCCGCTTAAAATGACCGGAATTAGGTAGGAATTAATCGCAATAGGTGCCACCTGATCCACAAAACTATTAGTTAGAAGTTGAGCTACTAAGAAGATTAATCCGCCCAATACACTGGCAACTAAATCAGGCAGGAACCTCTTTGCAAAGTGAAAGTAATTATCTTTGTTTAAAATATCTTGATAAAGACTTGAAAGTATTCCAGGTGCTACCCAACCAATACCTACTGCTACCAAGGACATCACTGAGCGAACACTGGTCACATTTCCAGTAATACTTTGCGCGAAGGCAAAACCTAATGCTGCAGTAAAGCCGGAGAATGGATCAGTTACACCAATAATTGCAGCAAGTGCGTATAGTGCAAATGGAATCAAACTTATCCCCAGTATTAATTGCCCATTAAGACCAATATAAGCACCAAGAAATATGGTGGCAATTGGCAGACTTGCCCAGGTAATTGGCGAGAGCTTATGCAGCAACTCCCCCTCCCGGATTAATTGGAATTTGAACAATGATTTATGGAGCTCCTCGACCGCGCCAACTCTAAATTTGGCAAAATAATTAAACATGCCAGGTAGTTGTTCTACTGGCTTAGCTCTTAAATACTCGATTCGTTCATACTTTTGCATCCGCATCATTGAAAGGGTTGAGATTAAGAAAACCAGAGTCAGAAGAATTAAAATCAATTTTGTTGGAACCTGGATTAGGTTGTAATCACTTAGATTCACAACCTTTACGCCAGCCACAATCTTCGGTGACACATTAACTCCAGTTGTCACAACTGTGTATATGCCAGATTCAAAGGAGTCTGGGATTTGCACTGAAAAAACCACATAACCTTTTGGATCTAATTTGCTCTGACGAAAATCAAGTGTTTGCCCAGTAGTCGAAGTTAATTGGATCTTCCAATCCTTAACCTGGCTATTTCCGCCAAGCACAATGCTGTGCTCTTTGCCTTTTTCCCAGGATAAGACTGGAATATCTTGGGCATTGGCGGGCGCCATTGAAAGGACTGTGAAGGCAAGCAAAATGCTTGCAAATAACTTATTCAACATTTTTCATCGCATCCATTATTAGCCACAACCCAAAAAGAGATGGCAGCAGCAGGAATAAGGCTTTAGGTGCTAACAGTTTGCCGATAAATGGGATGGTAAAAAAGACCACTCCTAAAATATCTTCACCCGTTGGCTTTTGAGCATCTGGTGATTTATTTGCATCACCTTTGACTATAAAGCCCTTCTCAATATCGCCATCAATTATTCTGTGAGAAAAGACAGCAACATTATCTCCATTAAAGCGCTTGGCTTGATAGGCAATCACATCATCAATCTTTGGTTCTTTCCTAGAAATTGGCATTGTAAGAATTACATCACCAGTGTTTATTGCCGGTGCCATAGAACCTGTTAAAACTATTCGTGCCTTTACATTTCCCGTGAATGAGAGTCCGGCAAAAACCATGAGGAGAATTGCAATCATGTAACCAGAAAAACTCAAAGCCTTTTTGGTACCTGAGTATTTTTCCTTTAGGTCTTCACTTTGAACTTCAGGTGCTGCATCCACAAGTTGAGCTGCAATAATTTCTTTCACTCCATGATTCGAAATATATGCAGATTTCTCACCACTTGTTGTTGTCAGAGTAACTAGAATGTTTTCACCAGATTTAAGTGGTGAACCTTCAAGCCACATTTGGCTCTCCGTGTCACCACTAAAAATCTGTTGACGAAGCATAAGTTCCCACTCCTTACTTGTGTTAATTAGTGGTCAAAAATGATTAGCTGCTACATGAACTAGAACCAGCTGTAATTGCATCCTCTTGAGTTTCGATAACCAATTTATTCAAGTCTTTCGCAGCTAGTTTTGGTAATCTAAATGTAAATGTAAGACTGCTACTCGTTTGAGTAGTAGTTACTAAACATGTGCTCCCGCTGCTAGGTTTTGTTGGTACAAATGAAGTTCTACTTTGGCTTGGATAGGTAGGGGTGGAAGCGTTGTTTGCATTCCAAAGTACTGCAACTTCAGTAATTGGTGCAGCGGCACTTAATGAAAACTCATTTGGATCTGTATTTGACGTTGCACCAAAGCTACTAAGTACAAAATTTACGCCATTGCAGGCAGCGGGAATATTTGATATTACAACTTTTCCAAGTCTAAAGTTTGCAAGTTCATCAGATACTCTCACTGCACTTGCTGAAGGACTAGGAGTAGCTGCAGGTTTCTTAAATGTTCCGTTGGAATTTCTCTCTGTAAAGTAGTAACTGCTTGGAGAGGCGGCGACTTGAGGAGCTGATGGTTGTGTTGCATAAGGCGCTGCAGTAGTTGAGGTGTTAGGCAGCCACCAGCCAACTTTCGAACTACTACTAGAAACAAATTGTGGAGAAAGTCCGCTGCTATTTCCGTAGATTGTTACTGGACTTACAGCAGTTGTGCTTTCACCAGATGTATTGGTGATGAAATTAAAACTTGGATTAGGAGATATCCAAGTGGTTGCATTTGTGTAACTAGAGGCCGGTGTAACTTTTACTGAACTTTCACCATCTCCACAATAAACAGTTTGAGTTACGCCTTGTCCAAACTCTGTATTGCCTTCTGGAGAGTTAATAGTGATATTGGCCGCCAAAGTTGAACCAACACCAAGGACAGCGGCAAGTAATCCTACGCCCATCCATATCTTTGTTTTTTTCTTTCCAACTGAATTGCCACCTTGCGGAGTGTTTAAGTTAAGAATAGACATTATCGTTTGCTCTCTTTGTAGGTGGGTTAATTACGATCTAGGGTCTCTAGAAACAAGGGTTATATAGCTAAAGGCAGCTTCAAAATTTGAAAATGGAATTTCAAAAGATGAACTAGTTCCAAGAATTTGGAATGAGACTGTTGAGTCTGAACAGGTAACCGGTTTAGCACCCTCTGATGTTGAGACAGTTTTTGAAGATGTATAGCCCAATGCTGGACAGCTATAGGCAGTAACTGCGGTAGCGGTATCAAAGATTTGTAAGTCAAAGTATTTCTCCTTGCAACCCAGACCAGTTGAAGTATTAGTTGTTGATGTGTCGACAGCAGAAACAGTCACTGTGTCTAGATAAAACTTAGGTCCACCAGCTCCAACTCTCATGGCTGTTGCGGGAGTAATTGAAATATTTGTATCGCACGCAGTAACAGCTGTAACACCCTGGCCTAATGCAATTGGTGCATTTGTGTTAATGGTGATTGTGCTGGACGCGAACGCTGAACCAATTCCAAATAGAGTTGCAACAAGTCCGATGATAAGCATTCCTTTTGAAGACTTTTTGCCATTTGCAGAAGTGCCTGACTGACCATCAAAACGTAATATTTCCATTGCTACTCCTTAGGTCTTGCTTTGAAACCTCTGTGGTTTCTAATAATGCAAGTAAAGCAGTGTGGAGTAATTAAGTCATCCACGGGGTGTTAAAAAATGGGTAATACCCGCACGCTATAAAGAGCTGCTTTGAATGGTTAGGTTGGTGACATCACGAGCAAGTTGGGCTGGATCGGTAAATGTGATCATATAAATTCCTAATGTGCTATCAAATGAAAGTGAGTGATATCGATCAGGATTATCTAAAGCCACCACCAATGAGGAGCTGACTTGCAACACTAAATCCGATTCTGCAGAGGTACCAATTTTGCACGATTTAATTGAGCAAAGATTAGATTTTCCATCTGTACGGTAGAGCGGAAGTACTTTTTGGGATTGATCAAAAGCTTGAATAGTGAACTGGGTAGATTTGCACTGGTTAGCATCTAAGCCTTGGATTGTGATGCCAGTAAGTGCAGATAGCCCATCTGATCCACTGCCATACTCACCAGTTGATCCAGTCATTAGATTTAATTGAATCCAAGAGTCACAAGCTTTGAGGGTGAACTCACCTTGGCCAAACTCAACGAGTCCATCAGAGTTGCCAATTGCAATATTTGAAGCCAGAGAGCTGCCAAAAGAAGCAATGACAATTGCTGCCCCGACCAACACTGCACGAAGTGCGTAACTCTTTGGTGCCCGCTTCATAATTATTGTTTATTAAGCGTTATTTACAGTCTCAACAGTGGCTCGTCTTACTACCTGCCCATTGATATTTACTACTGTGGCGCTGGAATCTAGGTAGAAAGTGACATCTGCTGAGGTTGTGCTTAAAGGGGTTCCGTCATACATAGAAACACCAGAGACATTTAGATTCACATTAGCAGCCATTGTGCCGGTAATTGGTTGACCATAGCCTGTTAGATAGGTAAGACCTAGCTCAGTTGGTTCGGTGACATTTGAAGTCGGTGCAATCTTTGGAATTATTACCTGCAATACTTTGGCTTCAGGAGTTGTGCCAAGTACTAACTCCGCACTGGAACCATCAATCATTCGAAGACGAAGCTTTCTGCCACTGCAGCTTTCTATATTTAAATTTGAAATAGTTGCAGTTCGTATTCTAAAAAAACCATCTGAGCTATCACTTGGTGATGGATTTGCATGCCACTCCTCACCGAGGGCAATAAAGACATTTTCATCACAGGCAACAGCTTGTTGGGAGCCCTGACCAAATTCAAGGGCGCCAGTTCCAATAGTCACGCTAGCTGCGTAGGTGGAGAGTAGGAAAGGAATTGCTGAGACCGCTGCAACACCAAAGATCACTTTACGTCTTGTATTTGAACCACCACGGCGTGATTTCACACTGCCACTTAACGGTGAGTTCAATCCGATCGACATTTTAATCCTAACTAAAAATACAGGTATTGCAAACGCAATCTCTGTTAACTATTTCAGTGTAATGCCGCTCTTGGTTATATTTAAGTCCACTGCTAGCCCACGAAGTGAAATGGTTCGGGTATTACTCGCATCCCCCGCATTACAAAGCTTTGGATCGGTAGATACTTCAGAGAGGGCAACAAATTTAAGTTGAAGAGATGTGCCGGAAATCCCTCGACTTGAAGAGAAAACCCGTAAGCCATTGCCACTATTTAGGATAGCTGTAGCAGTTGGACCAAATGATGCGATCCTTAAATACGAAGAGTTAGCACCTGCTACCTCAAGAGTGCTTTTCTCATCCTTACCTGAGGTATTTGCAATATTGGCATCAAAGGATGAGATTGATGATGTGGCACAAATAAGCAATACCCCAGAGTTTGAAACTTGAACTCTTGGAATAAATACTGAGCGAGCGCGTGGATCAACAATTACCTCACTTGGCGCCACAATGCGCATACTTTGATTGGCAATTGCATGCGGCGGGGTTGGTGTTGGCGATGGTGTTGCAGAAGGCTTGGCGGTTGCAGTATCAATCGGTGAAGGTAATGGCTGCGCAGTTGAGGTTTCACTTGGTGAAGCTGTTGGCTCTGGTTGATCACCTGCAGGGGTATCTTCAGTGGGCACCGTTTCAATCTGGGCTGAATCACTGCTTTCACCGGTGAGGGTATTAATCAGATCATCGGCAAAAGAGCTAGGGGTTATGAAAATTATGGCAAATATACCCAGTGTGGCAAACACTTTTTTAGGTAAGTCTTGATTTTGCAGTTGCATAAGAGATTAAGGATAACTTCTTTAAAAAAAAGGAAAATAATTATTGGGTAATACCCGAAGGCCTTAAGAGGTAGGTGAACTTGCTTTGCTAGGCTTAATTAATGAGCATGAATTCAAAGGGATTTAGAGTCATGCTTGTTGAAGATGAAGAGTTCACTAGAAATATGGTGGCAGAGATGCTGACCAACTCTGGCGTAATTGTTTCGGGTGTGGCCACCGTCGCCAAAGCGATCGCCACTATAGATACTTTTGATCCCCATGTGGTGCTTACTGATCTTGATTTAGGCCATGGTCCAGATGGCGCAGATTTGTTACTTAAAGTTTTTAAGGATCGACCTTGGACTGGGATGGTGATTATGACTGCCCATGCCTCTCCGGAACTTGCAATCAGTGATGCCTCTAGAATTCCAGATCCAACTGTTTATATTGTTAAATCTGAGATCAAATCAATTGCAAATCTACTACTAGCAATTGAGGAGTCAATTGAGAAAACCGGAAAATTCCAGAAAGGTGTGGCAGCGGTAAGTGAGAAAATCACTATCACGGCAAGCCAAGCTGAGATCTTAAGAATGATTGCCGATGGTCTTTCCAATGCCTCCATCGCAAAGGAGCGGGGTATAACTTTGCGGGCAGCTGAAGCCTTAATCCAGCGAACATTCCAGGCTCTGGGCGTTAACTCAGATCCAACAGTTAATCCTCGAGTGGTTGCTGTTCGGATGTGGCACCAAGGCAAAGTAGCTGTTAAATAAATGCGTACAATTTTTCCATCAATTAAGAGTAAACCAGTATTTAATTTAGATTTTTCCTTAGCCTATGCAGGCATTATATTTTTGGGATTCTCAATCGCTGGAACTGAGTTGTTCCAGTTATACCCAGAGAATAAAGCTGAAATCATTGAAATTAGATTAATCCATACCTTCTACTTGCTGATAATTGTATCTCTTACTCAGGTTTTCCTTAGAAAAATCCATATAAACAATGTGGGATACGCTGGATTAGCTCTGATCGGATTATGGCTTGCAATTCCTTCATTATTAGTACGAGTTTTTCTCATGGAGTCCTTTGGCCTAATTTCAAACTCACAAGTTGCTTCATATTTTGTTGAACAGCTATCAATAGTTCTTTTGCAAGCATTTTTCTGGATTCCGGTAGTTATTATCCTTGGCGGGCAGCGAAGCAGAATTTTTGAAGCTTTTAAAGATTATGAAAAACGATTAGTAATTACTGCTCGACGGAATATCACACAATCTACTGAATTTAATGAATTAAAAAAACAGGTGGATCAAGATTATAAGGACGAGTTAAATATGCATGCTCAACTTTTGCTTAACTCCTTTACCTTTGGTGATAACTCAAACTTATCCTTAGGAGATAGAAATGAAATTATCCAAAAATATTTAAAAACCAATACCTTAAGAGATTTATCCAGTACATTAAATCAAAAATCAGAAACAGTTTCGATTCATTCAAAGTTTGAGCAAGATATGCATTCCTTAAGCTTAATTAGCAAGCAATTTAATATTTTGTATAACTATGTAGCAAGAAAAACTCCTATTGAAGCTTGGGTATACACCTTGCTCTCATTTGTCTTGATTTATCCCAACTATGTTCATTTCTTCACTACTAAACAGATTCTTCTCTCACTTCCAGCATTTTTGGTGATACATCTGGTTGCGCTCCAAATCAATCGAGTACTTCGAGGTGGTGGAAAGTTTGCAATTTTGCAGACAAATCTGCTTACTCTTTTAATTGGATTTATACCATTTATTGAAATGCTGATGTTTATGTTATTCCTTCCAAACGAGGCAATTGAGTTTCCTATTGTTGTAATTGCAATTTTTTATCCACTAGGATTTTTCGTTTACATAAGGTTTATTCAGATAATACAACCCGGTGCAATTGGCGCAATTACAAATGATGAAATCTATACAAGCCAATCGCTAAATGCTGCAGTTTCAAAAATTGTTAAGGATGAGTTTAAGCAGTCTATGTCACACCAATGGGCCATATATATTCATGGCAAAATCCTCACCCGACTTGCTGCAACATCATTAAAGCTTCAGCAGGCAGTTGATAAAAATGATGGTGAAAATTTGCAAGCTGGCTTGAATAGTTTAAAAGTAATTCTTGATAATCCAACAAAAGATTTTGCTCAAGATCCAATGAATTTAAAGGCTGAGATTGCATCTCGGTTAGATCCTTGGGAGGGTTTAATCACCATAAATGTTGTAATTGATCCAGCACTAGAAATGGTTTCTAATGATCGAGTTAAGGATCTGGGTGAGGTAATAGAAGAAATTGTTTCTAACTCAGTAAGACATGGTGGTTCTCAAAATATTTTGATCAAAATCACCTCATTTGATCACCCAGATGTACAACTTATGATCGAAGATGATGCAGTTAATCCACTACCCTTAGTTCCTGCTCGCATAGGCCTTGGTACCAAAATCTTAAATTTAGTATCAGATGGTCGTTGGAGTATTTCACATCTTGGTGCAAAGACAACTGTGAAGTTAACTATGTCTTTGCTAGATAGGTAAATGAGTACATCGTGGCGATTACAAAGCTAAAAATTATGCTAGTTGAAGATGATGAGTTCACTCGCTCAACTGTTAAATCTGCTCTGCAAGGTCAGGGCCTTAATGTTATTTATGACACCGCTTTAGTAAAAGATGGGATTGAATTTGCAAAGCAAAATCGTCCCGATGTTGCCGTCCTTGATTACAACTTAGGTAAAGGGCCAAATGGAATTGATTTAGCAAACCAACTGCGAAAGATGCAACCTGAAATCGGAATTGTTCTACTTACTGCCTTTTTAAATCCATCAGAGTTGGATACCAAAATTTCTCAGCTGCCTGCCGGAAGTCGATACTTGGTAAAACACTCAGTGAGTAATATTAAAGTGCTGGTGAAAGAGATCTTCGAAAGCTCAAAGTACTCTATATAAATTTTTTAGATTTACATTAATGAATTTTCTACAAAATCTCCCCGCCTTTATCGCCTCCATTTATTTATTGGCGATGATTCCAGGCCAGGGAACTGCGATGGTCCTTCGGCAAACCCTTTTGTTTGGAACAAAAATCGGCTCTTTAACCGTCCTCTCCTACACCTTTGGCTTTGCTATTTGGGGCGCTCTTTCTGCAGTTGGATTGGCCGGAATATTTATTCAAAGTCCAACAGCTTATGCAATTTTAAAATATGTTGGCGTGGCATACCTATTGTTTTTAAGTTTTCAAGGATTTATGCAGCTTTCAAAAAGCTCATCTAAGTTTGATTTTTCAAAGCTGGATAAATCCCTCAAAGCCACCCCCTTTAAGACAGGTATTACTACCAGCCTTACCAATGCAAAGGCTGCGGTAATTGCAGTGGCATTTTTGCCTGCATTTGTACCAGAGGATTTCAACCTTGCCCTTGGTATTTTTATCCTTGGCTGTGTTTGGACTCTAACCTCGATGTGTTGGTATCTGCCCCTAGTTTTAAGCATTGGAAGGGCAAGTGATTTCTTTGCTAATCCAAAATCAAGAAGGGTTTTAACCTTACTCTCCTGCTTTGGACTGCTCTTTCTAGCCTTTTTACTTGCAATCTCTTGATAGTAATTTGAAGCAAAAACTAAAGATTTAACCCTTAGTAAATAGATCCATTACTGTGTTCACCTTTGTGGCAGATAGCTTTTCAAAGTTTAAGGTCAGCTCTTCAATCTTTGTTTTTTGTGCTGGATCAAATATCCGGGCAAGATTTGTTTGATACTTTGCTTTTAGAAGTGGAATACCTTCTTCACGGCGTCTTTTGTGTCCAACTGGATACTCAACTACTACCTCATCAAGAACTGTGCCATCACTTAATGTAATTGTCATCGCATTAGCAATCGATCGCTTTTGTGGATCATGGTAATCAGCAGAGAATGATTTATCCTCTGTGCAGGTTATCTTGGCGCGGAGCGCATCAATTCTTGGATCCTTCGCCACATCATCCTCATAATCACGGGCAGTTAATCTGCCAAAGATCAAAGGAATTGCCACCATATATTGAATGGTGTGATCTCGATCTGCTGGATTTTTTAGCTCACCCTTCTTATCAATAATTCGAATACATGCTTCATGAGTTCTTATTGAAACGCTGGCAATATCATCTGATGTTTTTCCAAGAGATGCTAACTTTTTATTTAAGATCATTGCTGCCTCAACCGCAGTTTGAGCATGAAACTCAGCTGGGTATGAGATCTTAAACAAGATGTTTTCCATTACATACTCACTATAAGGACGCTGGAATACAAACTTATTTCCTCTAAAGGATGAGTCATAAAAGCCCCAAGTCTTGGCAGATAAAGCGGTTGGATAACCCATCTCACCTGCTCTTGCAATTAATGCAAGACGAACTGCGCGGGATGTTGCATCCCCTGCCGCCCAAGATTTTCTAGAGCCAGCATTTGGAAAGTGGCGGTATGTTCTAAGTGATTGACCATCTACCCAAGCAAGGGAGATTGCAGCAAGTATTTGCTCTCTGCTTAATCCCATCATCTGTGCAACTACTGCAGTCGATGCCACCTTAACTAGCACCACATGATCAATACCAACCTTATTAAAGGAGTTTTCAAGTGCAATACAACCTTGAATCTCATGGGCTTTAATCATTGCGGTAAATAAGTCACGCATTGTGAAATCACTCTTTGTGGCAAACTTTGGATTGCGGTTTAACCAATCTGCTACTGCCAGAATTGCACCTAAATTATCTGATGGATGACCCCACTCAGCAGCAAGCCAGGTGTCGTTGTAATCAAGCCAGCGAATAGCAGCTCCGATATTAAAGGCAGCTGTTACTGGATCTAGTTTGTAAGTAGTGCCTGGAACTCTTGCGCCATTTTCAATCTTTAATCCTTCAACAACCGGACCTAATAACTTGGTGCAGGCCGGGTATTCAAGTGCTTCAAGACCGCAACCAATTGTGTCGATAAAACAATGCCAAGCAGTTTGATAAGCAAGCTCTGATTTAATCTCATAATTTAAAACATAATCTGCGATATCAATTATCTCTTGATCATAGGGGGAGCTAGATTTTGTGAATTTTGAACTCATCTACTTTAGCCACGCTTTTCTATTGGGATAAAGGCTCGATTTGCCTCACCTGTGTAATTAGCAGCAGGTCTAATAATCTTATTATCTACTCGCTGCTCCATTACATGCCCACTCCACCCCGTTAGGCGGGCAAAGATAAAGATTGGGGTAAAGAAGGTAATTGGAATACCCATCTGGTGATAGGCAACAGCTGAAAACCAATCAAGATTTGGGAACATCTTCTTCTCACTCATCATCACAGATTCAATCCGCTCTGCTACATCAAATAACTTTAAGTCATTATTTTCAGTTGAGATTGATTTAGCAATCCCTTTGATAATTGGATTTCTTGGATCTGCAATTGTGTAGACCGGATGGCCAAAGCCAATAACTACCTCTTTAGCTGCCAATCTCTTCTTAATATCAATCTCTGCTTCATCTGCTGATTTGTAACGCTGTTGAATTTCAAGGGCCACCTCATTAGCACCACCATGTTTAGGTCCACGTAATGCTCCGATTGCACCGGTAATGGATGAGTAAATATCAGATCCAGTACCTGCAATAACACGGGCGGTAAATGTTGAGGCGTTGAACTCATGCTCGGCATAAAGTATTAAGGATGCTTGCATAGCTTTCACCCAAGATTGCTTTGGTTTTTCTTGTAAGAACAATTGCAGAAAATGCTCCGCAACCCCATCTGCATCAGTATTAAGAGAGATTTTCTTACCAAAATGTGAGAAGTGATACCAATACAAAAGAGCTGAAGGAGAGGAAGCAATTAACCGATTTGCAGCAAGTAGTGCACTTTGCGCATCATGTTTTTCATTCTCTGGATAAAAGCTTGCCAAGGCTGATGTGGCAGTTCGAACCACATCCATTGGATGAGCTGTTTTGGGTAGGTTTTCTAAAATTGTTTTAACCTCACTGGGCAGATCACGTAACTTTGATAGCTGCGCTTTGTAATCTACTAACTGCGCTCTTGTTGGTAGGGATCCATAAAGAATTAGGTAGGCAACCTCTTCAAACTCACAATTTTGGGCCAGATCATTTATCTCATACCCTCGATAGTGCAGGTCATTACCAGTATGACCAACAGTTGAAAGTTGAGTATCTCCGGCAACAACTCCTGAGAGTGCAACTGATTTTTTTACTCTTTCCTCACTCATTATTTAACTATTTGTTGAATCTATCTAAGGATTTTTCATACTCATAGTAATTAATACTCTTATATAACTCATCC
>Ga0214921_10006668_pt1 | contig 15677 bp, 9 predicted proteins | sample LL1505_MetaG_FD_177992 | JGI IMG/M metagenome (GOLD analysis project Ga0214921, IMG submission 177992) | Freshwater microbial communities from Lake Lanier, Atlanta, Georgia, United States - LL-1505 | ecosystem: Environmental > Aquatic > Freshwater > Lake | place: USA: Georgia | collected 2015-05-28
TGACCTTCCGCATCGGGCTGTTTGGCCTTGACAAGCTGCACAACGCGGACCGCAGTGTGGCGCAATTGGCGGCGGCGTTGGATGAGATGGGGTTGAAATTGGCGATGGCTGCTTAGATTCTTCCAGCAGGTAGCGGCCCGACGAATACAGTTTTCGTCGAATAGATAAAAATACCTTAGCTCACCAAACTCAAAATCTCCATTGCACGGTGGCGATAGGTATGTTCTTTCAAAACCCTGGCGCGGGCACTTGCTGCCATTTCATTGCGCTCCGAATCATGGCTTATATAATATTTGATTCCGTCCTTCAGATCGCTCAGGCTTTCAAAAACAGCAATTTCACTTCCAAGATCAAAATGATGCGGCAATAATTCTCTAGAGTCAGTCAACTGAAATCCGCCCAACCCTGCGATTTCAAAAGTTCTGGGGTTAACAAAATCTCCATTCCAATCCCCTTCGCCATGAGATGAGGAATGCAGATTTATATTTATCTTTGAATTAACGTATATATGGCGTCTCTCGCGCGGCGTAATTCGACGGTTGCCTATTTTTACTGCTGTGTTTAAACCATCCCATCCCTCACCATAGATCTCAAGCTCAGGAATTTTTAGGTCGTTAAATATATTTATACGATTGCGGTAAGGAGCGCCTACAAAGCTCAACGACGGTGCGACTTGGATACTCTTTTTATTGGCCTCGGTAGGAGCAGTGAAATCATCAAATGCCGCAGCCAGATAATATCCGTTATCACAACCCAGGTTTTTAAGCTCTTTGAAGAATCGAGACTTCTGAATCGTAAAAAAATGATCGAACTTTGGTGCTATTTCACGCCAATACTGAAATACTCTGTAATCCTCCAGAAACCAATAGTTGAGCCTTATTCCGGATTTTCGGAATGAATCTAATACTTCTACATTGTTTAAAGGAGACTGTGCCAGCCCGACTATGAGCGACGGATTGAACGATATAACTTCTTCAAGCAACCTCGTCTGAAGCTTGATCAGAAATTTGTGCATGTCGACATCGCGCCGGGCACCATTGACTGTACAGAGTTCCTGTTGGTATTCCGAGAAGTCCAAGAAGTGGCACTCCTCACCTATACCGGTAAATGCATGGGCCAGCGAGGAACCTATATCCACTGTGGCGCCGCTGAGTGCACCTACTACAAGGATTCGCATTGTCTAGGCTTCATTTTGGTTTTCAGCGTTCGAATTCATATTTCGCCTTATAAATATTTTATTTTTTCTCATTCAATATCTCTTGAGTCTGCCATACGTATTTTTGACCTTTTTTTCCAAAAATGACTCCAAGCGTGTGAGGTGGCAGTAGATACTGGGGGTATACGATAGAGTTGTCAGCAGGGTGCCGCAAAACTAGAGCAAGGCCATTGAGATCCAAAGGTAATCTTACCGAGGCGCCTGCCCCCATCGCGGCTTCGACGAAATCAAAGTCTTCTCCATGGCGGGCATCCTCAAAGGGAACGCGCTGCCAAAGGCTTTTACGGTATACACAAGAAAAACCGTATCCCAAAAGATTCTTCAACTGCCACAACTCACGCTCATCGGGCTTCATCATGTCAGTTTGAAATACCTCAACTGGGCGCAGTGACTCTAAACGAAAATGCAATGTTGCTATATGGTTTAGATCCCAATAAGCAAATGCCTGATGAGTAATGCTAAAAAGGTAAAAGCTACTCAGCTTCACAAGATCTGAATCACCCAAAGCACTGACCATGGCCGTCAGATAGTTTGGTGCGTAATAGTCATCATCGTCAAAATGGGCCAATATCTGCCCTTTTGCATTTTCTGCTAACCAGTTACGTTTAGCACCTACTGTGGAGCGTGAGGCGGTATGGTGATAGCGGACCTTTGGATCGTTTAGATTCCGAAAAAATATTGACGGTGTGACACTATCATCGAAAATTAGAAGTTCTCGATTTTCATAGGTCTGGTCATTAAAAACCTCATAGAGTCGTGGCCCATTTTCTTCCCGCCCATAGGTAGGGCACAGAGCGCTCACTTTCACCAAATTTCTATTATTCATAAAACAACAGCCGGCGGATTCAATACGAAGTGCAACACGGTATGACAATTAATAAAAAATCCCTGCAAACATTTTAGACCCCAATCATTTGCGAGGACGGTTACTCAATTAGTTTTCGATCATTTTAATTTTCTCGCCGTTCATGTACTTCACCGAACGCCTCTTGGGCACAAAGGGTGTCCCGAATTTTCGTAGCCATTTCTCTTCAAGTCAGGGCACAAGAGCAGCTAGCCCAACAACATCCGAACCGCAAACGCCACCTCCGGATCCTCTGGGTCCAACTCCTGTGCCCACTTCAAGTGGGCAATTGCGGCATCGGTATTCTGCGTTGCAAGGCTGACCCGCACCAGGCCCATCAGCGGACGCACTCCGCGCGATTTCCTATTGATAAGCGGTCCTGTTGCTTTCATGGCCAACTCAAAAGCCGCTGCTGCTGCGGCCAACTGGTTCGTAGCCTCCAGCAACTCACCCATCCGGCAAGCTATCGCCGGAGAGTTTGGCACCCTTTTCCACAGTGTGTCCAAGGCGCCAACATCCTCATTCGGACGCCCAACCGATAGCCCGTCAATCATCATGACCACCAACTCACCCGCCCAGTGACCCAAAGCGCTATCCGGCGCGCGGGCAAAGGCGGCCATGGCCGCAGGCGCCGCGCGTGCCGCGAGTAACTGATCACCCCAAAAGCGCGCTTGCTCCATTAATTTGTAATGTAAATAGAGGTCGTCCGGCTCGCGCGCCAGCACGGCTTCAATCAGCGAGGTGTCTCTCTCCTTCTTGCCGCGCGCCTGAGCACGGGCGCGCTCGTAGCCAAGGTGCGTTATCGGGGCATTCAGGTGGACTAATCTTTGGCCGGTCAACTCCAAGTGAGGCATCAAGGTGTCGGCCAGGTCCTCATGTATGGCATGCCGAAAGCGAACATCCGGGTGCCTGCGAAAGAGGCGCACCAGACTGGCTTCCTGCAAATGCCCGTCCTCAAGGCGGTTTTGCATCACCACCGTGGCTGCGCCAGCCTTGGTATCGGTAGAAAGCGCGCGCACCTGGCTGACAAACTCCGGGGACACGTGCTCGTCGGGATCAAGGACCAAAATCCACTCTCCCGCCGCGGCTTCCAGGGAAAAATTGCGCGCCATGGCAAAGTCGTTTTGCCAAGGTCGGTGCAATACTTTGGCACCTGCGGCCTCCAAAATGGCGACCGTATCGTCGTGCGAGCCTGTATCGACCACGACTAACTCGTCCCACAGCCCGCGCGCCCGCTCCAGGAATTCGGGCAACATCTCTGCCTCGTCTTTCACAATCATGCATAAAGACAACTGAATCGGCGGCGCAAGGCGCATATTTACTTCCTAGCTATAGGTAGGCCAGCGTGGCGACCAGTTTTAGCACACCCGGAGGTGCACTCTTCCCCCTAAGTGAGCCAGAGTTGATTCGGGCGTCGACTTACCGTCAACTACCCGCAGGGCGTGACGGCATGAAAAATGCTGTGATCACGGAGATCTACGCCCAGCGGCAATTTCAGCGCTTGGCATTCATCAAACTTTCATATTATGAAATTCTGCTCGCGTGCGCTGTCATTCGCCCCAATGGGGCTTGATGTCGTTTGCACTGGAGGAGCCAGTGCGCGGCTTCACCGGGCAAGACGGGCAATAGTCGCATGACGTCTATCTCGTCGTATTCACCGGCTGTCGTAGCTGCCTGGTCTACCACCACGATTGCGGCGCTGAGCGCGGCCAATTTCAAGGCCTTGTCCACGGCCCAGGTGGCCGCCCTGACGACCTCCCAGCTTGCTGTGGTGACATCAGCACAAATCAACGCCATGGAGGCCCGCGACCTGGCGGTACTGACTAGCGCGCAAATCTCAGCGCTAAACGCCAACAACTTTGCAGACGGCTTGACCTATAGCAAGCTGTCCATCGTCTCCGCCTCGCAGGTTACGGGTCTGACCACAGCACAAATCAGCAACTTCACATCCTCGCACATCACCTGGATCAACACCAAGGATATTGCCGTACTGAGCACCGATCAAATTAACAGCATTCAGTCAGACGTCATATCGGCCTTAACCACCAAGCAAATTGCAGCGATGACCTCGACGCAGCTCAATGGCTTGACCACTGGCCTGATCACCGCGTTGACGTCAGCCCAGCTCCGCGCCATTCCTACGGCTGTTTTTTCAGCGCTCAGCACAAGCACTTTAGCTCTAATTTCCACAGATATTTCTACGCTCAAGACGGAGCAAATTGCCGCCCTCACCACTGAGCAGGCGGCCAGCCTATCCGCAGACACCATTGAGGCGTTGACCACTGCGCAAGCCAAGGCACTCAGCACGGCGGCGCTCAATGCCCTAACAGAAGGCCAAGTCGCGGCGCTTGAAACAGAAGACCTTGCAGCACTCACAACCACGCAAATCCGGAACCTCTCCGTCACCCAGCTTGCTCGGCTAGATACCATTCAGCTTGTCGCTTTGACGACCAAGCAAGTGGTAGCGCTATCAACCGCTCAGGTCACAGCGCTGACTGCCGACCAGCTCAACAGCATGGCCAGCGACGACTTACAGGCTCTCACAACGGCCCAGGTTATTGCCCTTACAACCGAGCAAATTGCCGCACTGACGACCAAGCAGATGGTCCTCATGGAAACACGCGACGTTGCCGTTCTCAGCGCCGCGCAGGTGGCTGAACTGTCCACTGACGCTATAGAGGCGCTGACCACTGCGCAAGCCAAGGCACTCAGCACGGCGGCGCTCAATGCCCTAACAGAAGACCAAGTCGAGGCGCTTGAAACAGCCGACCTCGCAGCACTCACAACCACGCAGATCCGGAACCTCTCCGTCACTCAGCTTGCTCGGCTAGATACCACTCAGTTTGTCGCTTTGACGTCTAAACAAATCGGGGCTTTGTCGACACTACAAACAATTGCGTTGACCGCCGATCAAATCGTTGCACTGACAACTGCGCAAGCGACTGCTCTGAGCGCAACGTCAGTGGCCGTGTTAACGGCCTCGCAACTCAGCGCATTGGAGACCACGAACCTCGCAGCATTTACAACCACTCAGATCAGGGGCTTTTCGACAGCTCAAATTATTCTCCTTAGTAACAACCAGTTAGCCGCGCTGACGACCAAACAGGTACAAGCACTTTCGAGTACGCAGGTAGCTGCCTTGAGCACCGACCAACTGAATAATATGGCTAGCGATAACTTGCAAGCCCTGACGACGGCACAGATCCAGGCACTCACTACCGACCAAATTTATGCAATGGACGTCGACCAGATTGTGCTGCTGGAGACCCGTGACATTGCAGCACTGACGTCAGCCCAAGCAAATGGCCTTAGCGAAGACGCCATCGTCGCCCTCACTACTGCGCAAGCTTATGCGTTGAACACTGCGTTGCTGAATGCGCTGACAACGGATCAAATAACGGCAATGGAGACGAAAGACCTGGCAGCGATTGGCAGTTGGCAGATTAGACGACTCAATTCCGCCTCGCTTGCCGCGCTGACCACCGCACAAGTCGTTGCGCTAACGACTGCTCAGGTCGCAGCATTGCTGACAAGCCAAATAGCGGCACTTACGGCTGAACAGATTGTTAAACTGACTGCAGCTAATTTGCAAGCACTGACAACGAAGCAAGTCCAGGCTCTCACCACCGAGCAGGTTGCCGCTCTGACCACAGACCAAGTCAATAATTTGGCCAGCGACGATATTCAAGCGTTGACAACCGATCAATTGGCAGCTCTAACCACAGCGCAATTTGCGAAGCTCAGTGCGACCCAAGCTGCTTTTTTATCGACGAAGGCGATTTCCGCCCTCACAACACCGCAATCAAGCCAACTGACTACCAGTGCGATTGCAGCCCTTACGACTGCCCAAGTGGCTGCTTTGAGTACGGACGTAATGAATGCACTCACTGCCAGTCAGCTGACAGCGCTTATTACCGCTGATGTAGCAGCTCTCACCACGGACCAGCTTAGCGAGCTGACCACCCAACAAGTCAGCCGGTTCAGCAGCACGCAAATCGCCGCATTTACAACGACCCAACTCGACGCCTTGAGCGCCGTGCAGGTAGGAGCGATGACGACTGCTCAGGTTCCCGGTTTCACGACAACGCAAATGGTCGCTCTATCGTCCGACCAACTCAATGGACTTGGGTCTGCCGCCTTGCAGTCGCTCACAACGAAACAAGTTGCAGCACTTACTACCGACCAAATTGCAGCACTAGAGGTGGACCAACTCAACAATTTGGCCTCCGACGACCTTGCGGCCCTGACCACCGCGCAAGTAGCAGCCCTCACTACGGACCAGGTTTCTAGGCTCAGCAGCGCACAGACGGCTTTATTGGAGACCGCCGATATTGCTGTACTGACAACGGCCCAAGTAGCGAATTTAGCGAATAGCGCCGTCGCCGCAATGACGACTCTGCAGATTGCGGCTCTGACCACCGCCCAGGTCGCAGCTCTGACCTCCGATCAATTAAATGGACTGGGTAGCAGCGCGATCGCAGCATTGGGTACCCATCAAGTCAGGGCACTGACGAGCGACCAATTAAGTAACCTGGCTACCGTTCAAATTACCCGGCTGGACACCGCAGATGTAGCGGCGCTCAGCACGACTCAAATCGGGGACTTGTCAACTGATTTTGTGGTTGCGCTCACCACGGCGCAGGTGGCAAACATGCAAACGGCGCAGATCGCCGCTCTCACCACCGGCCACATTAACGCCATGGCAAGCGCCGCTTTGCAAGCACTCACCACGGCGCAAGTCCGAGCCTTTACTGCAGACCAATTGGGCAACTTAAGCGCAGATCAGCTTTCTCTCATGTCAACACTGGGCGTGAGCGCCTTGAGCTCCAGCCAAATCTCGAACCTGTCTACCGACGCTGTGGCTGCTTTGACTGCCGCCCAAGCTGCTGCTCTGAGCACTGACGCGCTGAATGCGCTAAGCAGTTCGCAACTGAGCGCTTTCACGACGGACAACATTGCGGCACTTGGAACACTGCAAGTTAGCAGTCTCAGTGCCGCGCAGATTCAATTGCTCAGTACTGACCAGGTTGTCGCGTTGAGCACTCGGCAGGTTGCGAATCTGACGACCACCCAAATTGCGGCATTGAACTCCGGCCAAGTCAACAGCCTTGCAAGCAACGACCTTGCTGCGCTGACGACCAGCCAGATGGGGGCGCTTACTGCCAATCAGCTCGGCAACCTCAGCGCGGCCCAACTAGCACTAATGGAGTCGGCGGACGTAGCAGCTTTGACCTCCGCACAAATCGTCAATCTATCGACTGATGCAATTGCGGCATTGACCACTGCACAGGCTAGCGCATTGGGCATTGCGGTGTTGAACGCGCTCACCGATGGCCAACTTGTTGCTTTCGCAACCGACGATATTGCCGCTCTGACCACCACGCAATTTAGTGGGCTAGGTGTTTCCACAATCGCCACCTTCAGCACCGATCAAGTCGTTGCGCTGACCACCGGGCAGGTCGCCGCCATGAGCACACTACAGCTCAATGCACTGACCAGCGCGCAGTTGAACAGCCTGACCTCCGACAACCTTGCGGCATTGACCAACGCGCAAGTTCTTGCCCTGTCTGCAAATCAGTTGCTTACCTTAAGTACAGATCAATACGCACGCATGGGGACGGCGGCTATCGCCGCAATCAGCTCGGCGCAAATTAGCTATCTCACCACCGCCGCCATAGCCGCCTTGACCACTGATCAAATTGTCGGCTTGAGCACAGCGGCACTGAACGCCATGAACAGCGCACAAATTGGCGCCATAGAGAATTCGGACGTCATCCTTCTGACCACCGGACAACTCGCGAATCTGAAAACAGCGCAAATCGCGCTGCTGACCTCTGAACAACTGCCGGTGATGACGACTGCGCAATTAAGTGTCTTTACTTCTGCACAAGTAGCGGCTCTGACTACCGACCAATTGGAGTCAATGAGTACTGCGCAGATTGCGGCGTTGAATTTTTACGGGTAACTACCGTTCCTTAGCTAAACCGGCCTATGCGCACACTAAACTTATAACTTTCGCATTTTCCAATGCGGTGGCTGGTCATCAGGCGCAGTAAGCTCTCAGAAATTTAACAGCAAAGCACGCCAAGAGTTTTACTCGCGATCTATCCTCCACGGCTTTCACTGCGTGATTTGTGCTCGCTAGAAGGCATGAGAATAGTTAATCCAGCTTAGACTGTAGTTCCACCAACAACAGAGATGAGCTCAAACTTGTGCAAATAAGTTCGCGCTCAAAATTCCAACTTTACATTCATTGGAGTATCTATGGGTACAACTTCGCCGATAACTATATACTTGGATTGCACGAGATTAATTCATAAATCCTTGTCCCTTAGACCCTCAGGCATTGAACGGGTAGACATCAACTACTTGAATTCGATAATTCTCGATCCGGATTTTTATCCAGTCGGCTTTATTGAACTAGTGTTAGCAGACAAAAAGACTAACTGTTTTTTCGAAATTAGCAATGAGTTGGTAAAAAAATGGATTAAATTATGTTATCAGAAATGGATTGTCGACCAAATCGATGATGAACGCTATGTTGAAAGCGTTAAGAAAATATTATCTAATGTATCAGCGGAGATAAAAAAGACTGCAGATAATTTTGAAAGGCTACAGCAAATTGATAAAAAAATATTGAAGAGACTAAGAGATAGCGACGTGCGGCCGAAATACTTGAATTGCACATTTATCAATATTCCACTGGGATCATCTCATGGGACATTAATGGCGCAGCTGAAGATGGATCACTATTATATAATACATGATTTAATTCCAATTAAATTTCCAGAGTACGTATGGTCAGACGCACTCGCACTCGAACATCTTAATAGGCTGGAGGGGATTGCTAAGAATAAATCTAATATCATTGCAATTTCAAAGGCTGTGAAGTCTGATGTACAGAGTGTTTTAAAACAGCTTGGGCTTGAAGTACCTGATATTGTCGTTATCAATAATGGAGTGGAGCGAGTATTCGAAAGTTCTTTTGAAAAGGAAGAAATAATTTTTAATAATAAACCTAAGTTTACCTATGTCTCAACTATAGAGCCACGAAAAAATCATATTTTTCTGCTGAATATTTGGCGAGAATTGATTGAGGAATTTGGAGAGGCTGCGCCGGAACTTCACATTATCGGAAGAAGGGGATGGGCGAGTGAAGTAACATATAAAATATTAAGTAATTCTCCGGCTATAAAAACTAAAGTTATAGAGCATAATTCCCTTAGTGACGAGGAAATAGTTCGTCATTTGATTGAGTCTAGGGCGACATTGTTCCCCAGCTTTGACGAGGGATGGGGCTTACCTATAGTGGAATCATTGTCACTGGGGGTTCCCGTAATATGCTCTGACATCCCGGTTCATAGAGAGTGCAGTCAAGGCTTTGCCACATTCATTAGCCCAATTGACGGGATCGGCTGGAAAAATGAGATACTAAAAATAAGTGCTGAAGAATATATTGCATGGACTGCCAGAGTTGAAGTCGCGAAAAAATTTATCCCTATCAATTGGTCTGATAGCAGCGATAAATTGAAAGCCTATTTAAAAAAAGCTTGACAGACAATCCTTCAAGACTGGATACGCCAATTTTGGCAAATTGGCGGACGGTTAAATGCATCAGACGTAAAAATTTGTTATTAGTGATGTCTGGTATCCACGGTCGAGCTATAGCTGCGTTTAAATGATGCGTCATAGCGGGAAAAAAGAGGGGAACTATCGATAGATTTTTCGCTCTCGCCACAAAATATTATAATCATTTCCACCTTTCGTTCCGAGCGCAGATAAATCCCCCCCTTTAGCGCGCTTAGCCCAAGCGCTAATTTCACCGTTCGGAAGAACAAAGGCGGTATTCGGTATCGGATGGATTGGCGTCAAATCCATAAAGTCGCCGAATATTAAACGCTCTGATGTTCCGAAATTTGCAATTGCCTGTCCGATCAAAGTCGGCCCTACGGGGCAGAGTGGTGTGACCCCATAAAAATTATTATTAATATTCTCGATGACACGACGAATAGCATCGATAAAAATTGGATTTCCAGGGCGAGCGTAGATCATACCGCCAGCTACACTCCAAGAAGACTTTGAAAACCTCTGTCTATCACGAAAGAAGAGTGCATCAACGTTAGGGCTAATATCGACCCTTTGATGCCCTGTGATTCCAATATCAAAATACCATCCGCCGAACGCATAGAGAATACAAAACCGTCCTAGATCAGCTTTGTATGCATAAGGAACGAGTGCATCAAATGCTTTTAATACCGAGCTATCAAAACACTTCTCAATTAACATTCTCAAGTCTTCAAGGTTATAAAGTGTATATCGTTTGTCAGGATATAGCTTTTGTAGGCTTTCAGAGGATGCCCGCAGGCGCTCTGGGAGCGGCGTCGGCTCATCGGTTATATAAATTTGTGACATGAAATCATTCATGTTCTTTGCTTTCAAAGGGAAAAATCATTTCCATATGTTAGTTGTATCAATAGATATTGAGTTTAATATTTTTTAATTCGACACATTAAACGATGAAGTATAGCTTAATTAACGGTTGTTTGTTTGCCTGGAGAACTTTAGCATTTAAAGCTTCTGTGGATACATAATGTGAACCCGATCGCAATGGTGGACCACGGTTGCATGGCGCGCAGGCTGCCGATCGAACAATGCTTACTCCAGTGCTACTGAAACTGGGGGGACGTCGGACCTAATAGCGCTTGGACTAGTCACTTAGCGTTTTTGGCACGCAACCGCTCTCGGACGCAATGCATTCGATAGCAGCCCTTAACGCCGGGTACCCGACACGGTACTTCCCAATCAGGCGCGCCGCTCGTTAGCGGACTTCGGGGTAAATTTATTCAATATCTTGTTAATGGCTTCATCTTCTGAGAGTGCGGCGCGTTATCAATTACAGGGGCGATTCCGATTGAACAACAGCCGTAAAGCCAAACACCAATATTTCACTGGTTTGATGCGGTGCAAAGGTGTTTAATCAATCCGTAGCCTGCATTTTGCTTGGATCTGGAGTCCGTCTAAAGCTCTGAGCCAATACTGATGAAATATTGGCAGCGCAGTTTGCCAGCAGACGGCCGCGCACGGCTAAGTCATGCGACTTAAATATGCGTATCCTGATTAGCTCCTCCTCAAGTGCGGCCTCAAAAGTACGAACATCTGAAATACCTCCCCCCTTGAAAAGTGCTATCACAATACTCGAAGCTTTGTAATTTTGAAATTTATTTGTATATCGACATATATGGTCATAATCGGAGGCAATTTCATACGACGTATTAAACCCACCTATTTCTTTCGAGTTGTGAACTTTTAAAATAGAGGAGGGGTGAGGGCATGACATGCGGAAGGTCAAATCCTCGACTTTTGGCGTGAAGATTCTTCCACTCAAGTTCAACTTGCACGCGAAAAAATAGGCGTCCATTTCAGGTGCTGCATCCATTTCAGAGAGTCCGCTCCAAAATCCCTCTTGGAGCAATCCGTCACCAGCGCCAAGCACTGCATAGTATTTCGATTCACATACATTTAGAGCTTGGTTCAAACCCTCATATAAGCCAAAGTCTTCACTTTGAATTTTTTTTATATAACTGTTAACAGGAATCGAGTCCACGAACGCGGTACTACAATGCTGACTGTATTTTATTATCCATCCCATCTCCGGGCATAAAAAAGGCAACAGTGATTCGTAGGTAACAGCCAAATCAGAGGTGTCGCTTTTTACGCACGTTAATATTGATAATAACATATATCAGTCTCATTACTAGGTAAAAAATTTGTCGACTTTAAAATTCCATCCATAGACATCTCCCTTCACCGCAAATAAGCGCGCTATATTTGCTTGTAGAAATTACACTATTGAGCATTTTTTTGATATTTGGTAACCTTATGGCCTGAATCCTTAACGTCACTTGGTATTATCAAAATAGTTTTTCGATTCCGTAACTCTACCGATTTTTGTGCCAGATCTGCATTTGAGGCGGAATACCCATCAACCTCTTCATAATCAAATACTCCTTTAAGTCTAGCGGGTGCTCCGCATCCCGGACAAAAGCGAGAAATTTGTTCTTGGAATCGCGTCATGTGACTCCGCCACCAACCATCGATAACGGGTAATCCATTGTCTTGATTTCTTGCCAGATCAAATGAAGCCGCCACCTCACAAAAATAGGCTCTCAAACTACCTTTATTTTGTACAATAGCTGCTGACCAATTTTTATTAATATCACAATTGGCTATTTTCTCCCACATTTCCACCGGTCCGAATACGTCTGAGCAAGCCACTAATAAGGGAGCGTGCTCGGATGCATCATCATAATACCCCCCGTTGAAACCCAATTCCTTTACCATCCTCTGATATATAGGCTGAACAGAGTCGATGCCCCTCTTTACTCCATGGGGATTTAAATTAAACGCCCCATATTTTTCCTTCAAAAGCTCCGTGTGCTTGAAGGCGTTATTTGTCCAGATTCCACGTCGTCCTCTATCCTTGATCTCTTCTTCAAATATATTACTGATTTCACTAAATTTTGAATGCATGCAAGGATTACCACCTATAACTGCAATGATTCCCGGAAAGTCTTGGAGAGATCGGCATGCTCTCCGAAAATTATCCAGCGTCATTTCCCAAAACGTATCCTGATTCTCCAACAATCTAGTACAGTTCGAACATGCGAGGTCACACTTATTTGTTATGTCAATACAAATAATACTCATTTCTGTCATCGAGCGCATCCGCGGTAAAGCCCACTGTACTGTGCCAGGCCTAGATTGCTCGCTCAACTTTGCTTCGATTAATTGAAGGCAATTTTCCTTGGTAAATAGAGCCCGATCACGTTTAATTATTCTTTGCATTTCTACAATTTTTTCCGTACTTAATTTCGAAAGAATGTTAGGTAACTGTAGGAGATCTTTTGTTGCTATGCGCAAAATGTATTTTTCCCAATCAATATTTTCTGGAAAGGGTAATACGTAGTCGTCGGCTACCAGTATTGGTATTGAGCCCAACAACAAAGCTTCAATTAATCTAAATGTCCATTGTCCGTATCCGGCGGGGGTGAGAGTGAAGACTGCGCGACGCATTAGGTCGCGACTGGTGAGCCCGCCCAATTCAGATTGATCATCTGAATCATATATATTAAAGCCTTCGCTATTTAACATCTCCGATGCGTCGGCCAAGAGTCCGCCACGAACATGACTTCTTGGTAGCTCCGGATAGGTAAGCTTGCCTTTAAACGCGCAAAGAATACTCCTCTCTACTAATTCATTGGCATCAATGTCCAACTCTGATGAGTATGGAAAAAATGCGATATCTGTTTTCAATAAATCCGCCCTTGACTCCAAAGCAATAATTGAAAACCTATCGTCTAACCAAGCATATTTATCCCTGTAAGCGCGAGTTGGGTGCCCCTGCATCTCCGTTTGCGACTGACTGCGTTGACCAAAATCACCTGTCCCGACTAACAAATGCCGCCCCCGGTTTATAAATTTACAATACTTAGATATGATTTCGTTTCTCTCGGGATCGTAGTTCTCAAATTGAAAAGATGGGAGGAATAATGGCACAAAGAAAAAATCGGCGTCATTAGGATCCTCTACTTGTAGGACATTCAGTCTTTGTAAAATATCTATGAAATATTCATACTGCTGATATAGTTTATGCTTATGAACTATTCGTAATGTAAAGTCCGAAATTGCTTTACTAATCAATATTTCATGATATATAAAAATTTTCATTTGAATCTTAGTTATGGATTAAAAATAATACAATTAGGCAAGGCAATAGATATCTATTTATCACGGTTTACTTGACAACTCAGATACCACGACCTATTACGCATCTAATATTCTATTCAATAAATTAGTCAACAAATTCCCAATTGTTTCTATAAATTGGACGTATATCTGGAGTCCTTTTTATTAACTTTTTCGGTTTCATATTGAGGCCTGACTGTTCCACCAAGTTTGCAAAGCAGCTGTCTATTGCAATAATTTCATCTGCCTGTTCAATCATCTTGCACCAATCAAAAATGCTACTGGTAAGAGGCGTAACAATGATTGCGGCGTTTCTTACGGAACCAAGAGAACATGACTGATTTGAGCCATCCAAATGAGCGAGCGTATATTGACCAGATGGAGACAGCTCATCAAAAAGTTTATTTTCGGCTTCTGAGTTTCGGATAAATTCCAGATTCCACTTCTCTGAAAATGGCACTGCCGCAATTTCGTACTTAATTTCGTCGAATGACTTATTTATAATATTTTCAGCATAAATTTTATCGTTGTAAGGCGTACTTTGTGGGAAAGAAAATGCAAGATCAATGACGGTATTACAATTACGGTAAACGATATTTCTCACTTTACTACAGTCCAAGTCAGCTATTGGGACAAAGTGGACGTAGTCGATATAACCCTTCATTTGCTTTTCGATATACTCTATTACTGGCCATACAACAATATACCCGCGATCAGAATACCATTTGGCTATTGGCAAACATATGATAACGTCACCTATACGGCCTGGCTGAATAATACCCAAACGTCGTACTTTTTTCATTAATTTAGGTACTATTTTAATATTATGATTATAGTAAGATTGTTTGTGAAATTCCGCTTTGAATACCTATAGACTTACACCCTAACAGTCATCCCAGTAGCCTGGCTACTCAAAAGCTTACAAGCCGACAACGCCACGTCATACGGATTCATCAAGGTCTGTGCAGCCTCATCCGCAAAATTCGAGCGGCGCATCGAAGTATCTGTTCTGCCTGGTACCAAGCAATTCACGCGAATCCCGTCGGGGGCCCATTCTTCTGCCAAGCCTTGTGTCATATTGACGATCGCGGCCTTGCTGGCTGAGTAAGGTGTGTAGTTCGCCCTACCCCGGCTGTAGGAGGAAGACGAAAAATTCAGCAACATGCCCTGGCTGCGCGCCAACGCGGCATGGCTGGCCCGCGCAACATACAGCGCGCCAAGCAGGTTCACGCGAATCAGCTGATCGATATCTTCTAGCGGCTGCGCAGACAAGCCATCATTCAACAGCAGCCCAACCGTGTTGACCACGAAGTTAATGCCGCCCATCTGCGCAGCGGCGCGGTTCACGCTATCTGCCACCTGATCCGCTTGGGTGATGTCGCAGCCGGTACCGCGGCCCACCTCAAGCGTGGAAGCGCCCGACTCTTGCAACACACGTGATATGGCGTTACCAATTCCTTTGGTCCCACCAAAAATAAGTGCCCGCTTGTTCCGCACGGCCAAGCCTTGGTTCTCAGGGTCCCACCTTGGCGCTCGAGTTCGAAAAATCTCATCTGCCAGCGCAAGGTCCAAGTCCTCGGTGATTTTGATGTTCTCGCTACTACCTTTGACAATACGAACCCGGCCCATCGGGTTGCAGTCCATATAGATGCCGCAATCGTCGGTAAATTCGGCGAGACGTGACTCACCAACCTCCTGGTACGAGCGCATCAGCGGCTTGAAATGAAAGCCCTGGGGTGTTTGGCCCCGGTAAATATGGTTTCGCTTGGGGATAGATTGAATGAATCCGTCCCGCTCCACAATAATCGTGTCGGCTGTGGGAATGGCCACGTCCACCGCTTCATGCTGCTCTAGGGCCTGGATGAAGCGGTG
>Ga0214921_10006669_pt1 | contig 15676 bp, 14 predicted proteins | sample LL1505_MetaG_FD_177992 | JGI IMG/M metagenome (GOLD analysis project Ga0214921, IMG submission 177992) | Freshwater microbial communities from Lake Lanier, Atlanta, Georgia, United States - LL-1505 | ecosystem: Environmental > Aquatic > Freshwater > Lake | place: USA: Georgia | collected...
GGGAAAAACTACATGGCCGCAAAAGGAACCATGCTGGGACTTGAATAGGACGTACGTCCCGAATAAGTCCTGAATCGTTCCAAACTGGCAACGGATGTTTCCAGAATAGCAAACGACGTTCTAAAATAGCAATGAATGTTTGTGAATGAATATTCCAAACTGAAAAAAAAATTTTTGGAATATTCGCATTCGGACGGCCGAGCCGAGGCTCCAAAGTTCCTGGGGGGTTTTGCGAAAATGTCAAAAACCAAAAAGGTTCTTTTGTATTTTCCAATACTCAGCGGGGCCAACCGCCTGGAAAGAGCTTGGTGTTTAGTTGACGTTAGTCGTTTTGTGTATTTTTTCTTTGTGTTTTGAGTTTTGTGTATTTTTGTTAGTTACCACCGAGTCAACGGGGAACGCTTGGTTGCTACTGTTTCGTAACCGGGCTGCCCCGGGTGGAGGTAGGGACAGATTCCCTTCTTGTGGTGCTGGCAGCCAGCCTCCCACTTCACGCCGAACCTGTCGACCGTCTCGGGCTCGTTCACGTACTTACAAGCACGAGGCCGGTTGAGGTTAACCAACTTACCGGTCTGATTGAGGTACTTCTCCTCACGTCTCTTGCGGAGTTCCGCCGCGTCCTTCATCTCCTGCATCTTCTGGTTGAGCTCCCGCTGGGCCCGCTCGACCGCCGTCTCGTTGTCAATCTTCTCCTGGGCCCAATCGTACTCCACATCGCCCCACATCTTGCCATCCATCATGGCCTGGTGGAGTTCGCGCACGATTCCGCCGTTCAGGTGGTGGCGGCCGCAGCGGATGCTGGGCGCCGCAAAATCGCAAGTGTCACAGACCATCTTCAGTGTTGAATCTTAGGGCTAGTAAGATATTCGTTGTATCATCAGGGGGTAACAGCCTCCTACCTGGACCCACTAAATCCGTTTTCCCGAATTCCCACACTCGCGCCGCACCGCAGCTCAAATGATTTTAAACCGACAAAATAATGGATGAAGCTGGCTTAGACGACTATATCGGTAATATTCAGCTCAGGCTTGATACTCTTGATTCAAGGCACAAGGAGTGTACAAAGAATTGTTCCATGCTGGCTAAACAGATTAAAGAACTGACGGACTTCAAAACAAAGAAGACGGTAGAAGGTGTTACCTTGGGAATTAAATCAACCCTAATAGATTTGTTGGTTGAAAGAATATTAGACGTATCTGCTGACTGGAAAGAAAAAATAGATTTACTGATAAATATTCCGCACGGAACAGAAGGAAAAGATTTCTTACGAGGCGGAGACTATTTTGAAGCACTATTTCAACTGGCAATTGCAATAGGCTGCCTCCCACAGTTCAAAGGAAAGGATATCATATTCAAGGATATCAAAAAATATGTAAGTGAGGTAGATGATAAGAATTATCTTTATACTAAAACAGTTCACAACTCCGGTGGAGGAGCCGACCAACAAGGAGTATCTGATATAACATTTGAGGTTAGAACACCTGGTTCCGATTCACCAACTTCATCTACGGATTACAAATGTGGAGAGATTCCGAGTGCTACTAGAGATGCTACTGAGAACCCAACGTATTTCATAAGTGTAAAGGGATACAAAAAAGAAGGTAATGCAGCAAAGAAGTATGATATCCCATTAATCCATCATCAAATAAGCATTCTGCCACATATAAAAAACAAACATATCTTGGTATGCGTCCGAAACAAAGAAGAGTTCATAAAGAGACTGGGACGCACCCGAATGGGTTTCATTCGCAGTAGTGTAAACTTTGTAATTGGTTATTCCGAAGTCATGGATGCGTTTACCCAATTCCGCAGTAACTTTTTTGTCCGAATGGGTAATACTGAAATAAATCCTGCTACGATAAGACAGAATGTTGAATCATTATTTCCTAAGCAAGATGAGCCTTTGAAACCTATGATGTCACTGTACTTTCATCAGGAACTAGTTTCCAATTCGGTATTACGCAGAATAAATGAAATAGGAACGCCAACGAAACCGCATTTCATGTGTATCGGTGTTTTACCGAGAGGCGGTAAATCGTATATAGCAGGAGGTATTATTCGTGAACATATGAAGAAGAAGACTACTGGCTATAATGTACTGTTTGTAACTTCGGCTGTTAATGAAACGCGAGAACAGTTTCAAGCCGATTTGGTTAATAAATTTTCGGATTTTGATAGTTTTGATTTCGTGGATGTAGTTAACGATAAGAATAAATCTGGTAATAAACCGAATAAATTTGTATTCGCAAGTCGTCAACTAGTAACTTTGAGTGATGAAAAGGTATTACCTGAAAACGAAGAATCTGAAACTTCTATAGCAAGTGATAAAGCAAGTAAAGATATTTATTCTAAGTTACAACAGGCATTCGGGGGAACTCCTCCGTCCTTTGATATATGTTTTTTTGACGAGGCACATATTGGTATTAAATCCGAAACCGTCATGAACCAATTTCATAGTGCCTTTGAAAAGTTTAAAATCCCAATCGTTCTTATGACTGCAACGTATAAGAACCCTGCCGCGGTGCTGGAAAATAAGAGTGACTTATTCGTTTGGGATTTACAGGATGTCAAGGATATGAAAGACCTACCCACTTTGAAGATAGACAAGTTCACCAAAGGTTCTCCGGAGTTTTCTACTGATAACAGATACGGAAATTATGCATTGGACTTGCTGCGTAGACGTATATCATATGGAGAAACTGAAGAACAAATTGCGAGACCATACGTGTACTTCCCGGTTCCAAATTTCATTTCATTAACTTTTAAACCCGAAGTTCTAAAACAGTTTATAGATAGCGGAAGTGGATATACATTCAAGAAGGCTTTTGAGTACAACAGTAAAAATAAATCAGACTTAACAGACCATACCAAATACGCCAGTTGGGGTAAAATGTTAACTAACCGAGAAGACGCCATGCGACTTCGCCAGTTCCTGACTCCTGAGGTTGAAGAGGGAACCGAAGAAATCCTGATTAATGAGAACCGTAAATTTAGGGCGCTGAATCAGGTGTTTCGCATAGCTCAACGTACAGGTTCCCGGCCTGTAGCAGGAACACCTTTCTCAATGTTGATGTTTTTACCAGTTAAAGAACCTGGGATACCAGAAATCGGAGAACTGTGCCGTATATGGGGGTCATTTATGTTAGAAAGTAAATACTGGCGAGATAATTTTGTTTTTTTGACGCTGAGTAAATACACGCCGCCACAAAAGTTAAAAAAGGGAACTAGTAATATCAGAAACGAACCTACTACAAAAGAAGATTGGGAAAAGGCTATAAATCGTGGACTGTTTCACAGAGAAGATTTTAAGACTAGCTTAAAAGAAACTATTCAAATAATTGAAAGAAAGGCGTTGGAATATGGCAAGGGACTTGTTTTGCTATCGGGCAACGTTGCTAAGATGGGTATTTCGCTCAAGTGTGTTGATGTGGTCTGCATGATGAATACCAATAAAGACGCGGATGACATTATTCAGAAGATGTATCGCGCATTGACCGACGACCCACCTACCAAGAAAAATGGCTTCATTATAGATTTGGATATCAAACGAATAGTCACTGCTATGTTTGATTATGACATACGACGCAGACCGCTTTCAAGAGTCGGAGACGAGAATGAGGTAAAGGAACGACTGGATTCAATAATGGAGTTATGTAATTGGGGACAGGATGCATATATGGAAGATAACAAAACAAATACATTTGATGATGTAATGAATGATGTAAGGAAGTTGGTATTTGGAGACTTATCTACGACGCTACACACGGCAGAAATGAAGAAGGTGAAGGATGTTGTTATTGAAAAACAAGTTGACCTAATATTGAAAGATAGCGAAACCAAACGAATGGTATCTGCTGCACTCCGAAATACGTCTATGACAAAGGATGCTTCTCAAAGCCGAGAGACGGTTACGATGATGGAAAGAGGCGAAACGGTTCCTGGTGAAGAATCATCGGCTCCGCCTCAGGAACCTGCACCCCCTCGCGAAGAAAATCCACTTACTGAGGAAGAAATTCGTAAGAAGCTTTCAAATATCGTTCAAACATTCATAAATTCACTTGTCATCAAGTCCAGCAAGAACTGGGATGACACTATGACATTCTCAGGGTTAATTTCAAAATACAAATCGGACAAAGAATCCGCTACAAAGTCGTGTAGTTGCAATACCAATTATGGTTTCACTAACGAATACGCCGATGAAATACGAAAGCGAGTCAAGAAAGGAGAACCCGTGGATGCTATAGCAACTGAAGAAGGTGTTGATACTGATATAATAGAAGCCATCGTAAATAATGAAAACGAGTGTACCGGTAAGACATCAAATTTTTACGATATAGTATACTGTGAACTAAGAGGATATGCTTTCACCAAAAAAGGACAATACAGTATTGGTATGCATAATTCCATAATGAATATGTTGGATGAGATATTTGAACATCCAGAACAAATTGTTCCTGATTGGAAGGAATACATAGGCAGTTTCATTAATGAACTTAAGACTAAGTCTGTAGTCGGTGCTGGAAAACCTACTAGGAAAAAAGCAAGCTCTATGTTAAATAATGGACGACGCACAAAGCGAAAGAACTATACTGGACATTATAGAAAAAAGACTCATTCCGGATGAACAAGCAAAAAAGTCGCGGGGCGAAGTCTTTACGCCATTAAATCTTGTTCGCGAAATGTTGTATGGTCTTCGCAGGAGTGGAATTCAGAATAATGAAGTTTGGGGAATGAAGAATGGTAAGTTTTTCGATGATGATGAAGATGACCGAGTCGGAGGTATACCATTGGAGATATGGAGAAATCCAGATACAAGATGGCTAGACCCTGCTAACGGAATTGGAAACTTTCCTTACGTAGCTTTTCATATGCTGGATTATCAGCTTGGACATCATGGACCTGCCAGCATGAAAGATAAGACCGTCAGACGAAAACATATCGTGGAGAAGATGCTTTACATGATAGAACTGGACAAGGGCAATGTTAATACATCTTTCAAGATTTTTGAACATTTAGTACCCGGTTCTAAACCCAACATTTGCTGCGCAGATACGTTGAAGATGAAAGACGCGGATTTACAGCGAAACTTTGGTGTATCAAAGTTTCATGTAGTAATGGGAAATCCACCATTTCAGAACCCAAACAAATCAGGAGATAATAAACTATATCTTGAGTTTGTAAAATTTGCAAATAGTACGATTTTAGAATCAGGAGTTGTTGTTTTTATAGTGCCGGTAGCAATTCTCGAGTATATGAAATTACAAAAGAATAGAAGCTACTTTGACAAAAAATATAATATTATTATGATTAACGATACCAGAGATGATTTGAAATCTAGATATTTCAAAAAAGTAGGGTCGACATTCGTTCATTTTATATACCAAAATGATGAAGAGTATGACGGAACAGACTTAATTAAAATATCAAATAATACAAAGGAAATAATACATACAGACATTTTTCAATCCACAATGTTATCAAGTGTAGATAAAGATATATTTGAAAAGATATTCGCTGATAGTGTCACATATCCATTTAAAACATTCAAATTTTTAAAGAAAGGGAGATTATCAACGCAGCGTATACGTAAAGAACAACTTTTAAATGGAACCGTATTAAAAAGTGAGAGTGATACACATAAATACAAAATAATAGAAACTATTAATACAAGTAATCCATTCCCTGGAGTTTTTCATTATTATGATAAAGCAGATGTTGATATGAACAAGGATAAAATCGTATTTTCCACGAAAGGATATCTTATGCCAACATTAGATACTACTCACGAATATACATATGCAGACGGGTTTGTATACATATTATGCGACGAACCAACAAAATGCGATTCGTTACTTAAGCTATTCAAGTCTCCGTTGATGACATATTTGACCAAAAAATTGAAGACAAGTGGATTCTCCGATAATACATTTTTTGAAAGATTAAGCAAGTTGAAAAATGTTGGAATTATTCGTACAAATGATGATATTTATAAAGCCCTAGGAATAGAGGATTATAAAGATTATATAGAGGATGTGAAAAAGGAGCCTGGTGGTGAATGGAAAGCTAGAGGGGCATCAATAAAGCGAACTACTCGCCGTAAATCTAGGCAAAAATAAGTTGAAAACGAAATTTACAAACGCCTAAACTAGTAATAACAGTAATCATTCTAGAATGAACGACCCCCGCTGTATGGCAACCAAACGGGACGGACATGTATGTTTAGCTCATCTGCGACAAGGCGAATTCAGGTGTGGGCGTCACCGACCTTCGTATGAATTGCTCGGTGCTCGAACATTTGTCTTTAATGAAATCCAATACAGGGCGCATCGTATGTATGGAGCTATGCGACTTATGGAAGTAGACCCCGTGACACGCTTATTGTTACATCGGAAAATTGATGAGTGGCGAATAATATCACGGCGTACGTTTCAAGTGATGCCCGATGCGAGGATTGAACATATTCTTAATCAACACGAACGAGAATGGTATCTTTTGAACGTTCCGGAACCAATTAACCGAAATGGAGAGATAGTCGTTGACTTGGACCCTGCTGATGCGCCTCGTGTTCGTCGGGTCGCACGTCGTCCGGTTCTGATAGTACAAGCTCCCGCACCTGTTCGTCCACGCCGTGCGGTAAACCGTGGCGAACTAGAGGCATTCGCAGTTGATAATCAAAACGTACATCGCACCGAAACAGTCAAGATGGTAACTACCATCGTTGAAAAGGTGCTGAAAATTGAAGTACCGAAAGCATATCGATGGAACGCTCGGTATATTTCAAAAACACCCGGTTGTATCATAACAGACTGTAGGCTGTCTGTTCAAGCCGGTATGGCTATGATGGAAAAATATAGCAAGTCGGATAATATTTATGAGTTAGGAAACGGCATTTATGGAAGAGTGTTGGATTCGGTGTGGCAGTTTATATCCAAGTCGGACGATAAGCAATCCTTGTGTGCTATTCTTCGCACCGAATTACAGGATAATGTCGGTATGTGTATGCAGGGTAATCTGTCTAGGCTGTGTAATGTTCTGTCGGGCTACATTGATGAGATTAAGTTGACCGAAAGTCCATCGGAGCGTCTCGGGCGTGAGTTTCCGAAACTGATGGAGATTGAGGATGCTACCGAACGGATGAATAAGGCGACGCTTATTCTTGCCGAAGTTGGACTGCCTCGTACCGAATGGTCTGCTTGGACGGACGCTCTGGTCAACTGAACCGGACATCTATCTTTTCACACTGTTTGCTACAGAACCGGTCATTATACTTGGAGCATCTGCTGTGGAAATATCGCCCACACCACTCGCAACCCAGTATAGTGTCGTTGCTATCAGTCATACATTCTTTACATTTCATTTCGTCAGGCATTTCGCATCCGTGCTTATTCAACACAACTTTAACTTCGGCATATGACAGGTCACCCTCCTCCTCTGCGACGAGCGCGAGTGTATGTAGCAGTTCTGCTTTTTCAGTTTGAGGAATGAGTGGAAGATACTTATCAAGGATTGTAATGAAACGGCGAACCTCCATCTTGTGTGTAATCAACCGGTTAGGTACGAAATGGATTCCGTTTTCAACACAATTGTTTATATCAGTTAATGGAGAATGTCTTTCCATACAAAGACAATGTTGATTACACAAAGTTGAAGATGACCCCCGAAGGGTTGTACAGTATAACCCGACGGAGAGATGGAGAAAGGATGATTGAATTCATTCGGAGCAGGATACCCGATATTCCGAAACTTTCGGTAACAGATGCGACCGCATGTATTGGTGGAGATACTCTCCTGTTTAGTTTACATTTCAAAAAGGTAGAAAGCATTGAATGGAAACACGATAACATAATCGTACTTCGAAACAACGTTGATGTGTTCAATGCAACAAATGTTACAATTCACGAAGGAGATTCTACCAAATTGTTCAATTGGAAGACCGATGTCTTATACATAGACCCACCGTGGGGAGGTCCTGAATATTACAAGATACATCAGTTGGATTTATTCATCGGAACTTATCGGGTTGATGTATGGATTGAAGAAATCCTGAAACGAGATAATCGCCCACGTCATATCATTTTGAAACTTCCGACAAACTACAATTTCTCTCGGCTTCGGTTTCTGCCCAACATTGATACCATGAATACATATGTGATACGACGGTTTGTAGTGGTACTACTTACGACGAGTTGAACGCTTCTTCTTGCTTCTGGTTTTGCGAGATTTACGACGCCGACTACCCCAAAGCATACGGACCTGTTCGCGTTCCGACATTCCCTTGAAAGAAGAAGGAGCTTTTTGCGATGGAGTTTCTTTTTTATCTATTTGGATAGCAGTATCAGTCCCGGGACTAACTGCAGGATTGAATGTCTTAATTCCAAGTTCCGATGTGTCCGGACTATTTGAACGAATACGTGGGGCACTAGCCATTTAACTTAATCCAAACAAAAATCATCAAGGTCTTTCATAAACGTAGCAGACTTGCCTTTTAAATGAGACGTTTGTATCTTCTGTAACTCTTTTTGTAACGAAGGGCTGTGGCGTGGACTCTCCTTTTTCATGTGCGGCACATACTGGTAGATAACGTGGACTAATTCGGACGGAAGCATCAGTTCTATCTCGCGAGGCAGTTTCGGACGCATCCTACTCTTAAAAACGAAATTAAGTCCCGCTCCACCCAAAACAGCAAGATGGAATACGAATTAACCGCGATATTGCTTATACTGGGATTTACCCTTGGCGCATGCTTTGGTGGAATGCTCGTTCATGTCCAAAAAGAACCCGATTTGGAACCAATGAAACGACTGATTCACGGTCAACGCGATAGCTTGAGGTCGCTCCGGACGGATTTTAACGCATTCAGAAGTACGCACGAACGAGAGCTGATGACTATCTTGCGAGAGACCCTGCGTAACAGCCCACGCTCCGTCGCATCTTCTGATGAACCTACCGTTTCGTAAAGATAAACGGGTAAACGAACAGCACCAGTAACACACTCAATATCAAAATATCAGTCCACTGGACAATTTTTTGATATTTAACTGGGAGCTGATTGAATTGGTCACGGTAGCTTGACGGTTTAAAAGGCATAGACAACCACCCCAGCAACGTAGGACCCAATTTATCGTTACAGTCGTAAATCATATCATACCACGCAAGCAGAACATAAGCCAACGTAGCCAACATGAACGCCGTCAGGATACGATGGGCCAACGGCTTGGGATGCGGCATCCAATAGACCGCCAGCACAAACCCCGAAAATACCAAACATTTAGGATTAAGATACAGCGGAGTTCCGAATAGTCCGCCGCCCATTTATAGTTATAGTGTGAATGAAAACGGATTCGGGAATCACCAGGTAGACTGTAGCAAGAATGTATCTGCTAGAGTATACCAATGTTAACAAGAATATCCAGCGAACTATGCGCTTCAATAGTATATCTGCGATTTTGAAGTTTATGAACGAAATAGTAAATCACAAAGACGTGCGAGCATACGTCGAACGTCTTCGTAAGCAAAAGAAGTTAGATGCCCTGAATTTCGCTCAAAACGAAAGACAGCTTTACCCGATGTACGGGGATGTTGATAGTCCGATTCCTTTGATGTCGGACGTAGCATATGAGGTAACATTTGATAAGAAGGAATACGAGTACCGATTAGGCACATCCGACCCGATGTTCTACGAGGGAGTTGGACGCATCTCATTTCGTATAAAGAATATACGTCAATGCATAGAGTCCGCTCAGCCCAGTCAACTGAACAACGGGAACACTCAAGCGAGACAGGTAATCTCCGAGGAGTACAGTAGAGCCTATCATGAGTGAATCAACCACCAGAATGCCCCAACCGTTCTCGTTCGCGTAATCCTTAAACAAATCAATTATAGTATTATGACCCCGTGGAATTGGAAGAATCACCAACAGATAAAATAGCATATCATGAATTAGTTGAATAGCAACCGCGGTTAGTAAGAGTGGGAATGTTGGGAAGAACATTTTTGCTATGAGAATACCGATAACGATAACCAAGCAGTCGGAAAGAAGTGCGAGTAACCCGAACTTAGAATACCATTCCTCGAGTGAATTACCAAACCCCATCATACGGTGTAAGCCAATAGTGAAAAAGTCAACCCAAACTACTGCCGATGAAATATGTAACAGATTCATTATTAGATACGCTCAATTTTCTCTCCAACAGTTCTTATCATACATTTTTGTAGGCACTCCTTACCGTGCTTCTTGAAATCAAATGTACAGTTGTGAACTTCCGGAAGCCGATGGTCAAGACAGTACTTGCCACCGCACCGACATTCCCAAATCAGGTCGCGTATAAGCTTCCGACATTGGACAGCATAGCATCGACACACTTTTGTTCGCTCCATAGTTTATCTAGGGTACTGGCTCTCTCCTTCAGCCTGCTAAATTCGTTTTCCAGCTTTTCCAGGGACTGCCGTGTGTCTCTCACCATCGGCTCGGTATTCCCGACCTTACGACTCAAACGAATCATATCTTCTAGCACAATCTTTTTGTTACCAATTTGCGATTCCAACTTTTCCAGCATATCGTCCAGCTCTTCACGTGGACGAGGTGGGGCGATGTAGTTCTTCTTGAACCGACGGACCGCCTGAATTCGCTCTTCTTCTTTACGAATCATTTCGTCGTCCCATTCCTTATCCGTTATGTCGTGTATTTTCAGTTTGGACAAGTTTGGATAGGGAACGGGGAACAAATGCTGCATACTCGCAGGCAGCTCTTCTCGGCGGTCAAACACGTGAAAATATACTTCTTCGGGTAACTCCCAAAAAAGGTCGTAAACATCTTGGTCCGACATGAACCAATTCCTTTTGAGAAGGAACATCGCATCCTCCACCGTAAAGTCGCAACGAACCGACATTTTTGAAACTTGTATTGAAATAAGATGGTGAATCTAAATCACACAGAACTCAAAGAAACACAAGTTCCAGATTTGCCGGCGGCAAGTTTGGATACACTACGTAAGCTTCGTGAAGATGCGTGCGCTTCATCATCGGGCTACGATTTCAAACTACAACCCCAGCAAAAATTCCTTCGTCGTGTGCTGAGTCCCGATTCTCCCACGCAGAACCTGTTGATGGCTCACGGCACAGGGTCCGGAAAGACCTGCTCAGCGATTCAAATAGCAGAGGAATACATTTTGCGTCCCGAGTTCCAAGAAAAGCGAGTGTTGGTTCTGGCGAATCCGTCGGTTCAGGATAACTTCCGCACCCAAATTTTTGATATCTCTCGTGTATCGGTAGATGCTGATGGGCTGCTACTTTCCAAACAGTGTACCGGACGTCGGTATTTGGATATCCTACAAAGAGCCCAGTCAACTCCCCTGAAATGGTCGGACCAGTCGCAGCGTGAAAAGTTGATGAACATGGCCAATCGCATACTGAATGAATTTTATGAGTTTCAGGGGTACACCAGTTTTGGTAATCGTCTGGCAGAGGTTCAGCTGGACAAACGTCAAACCGATATGGACGCATGGATTCACGAAACGTTCGATAATCGCCTGTTAATTGTTGACGAGGCACATAATTTGCGAGAATCGGAGGAAACTGGCAGCGCCGAAAAAATAGTGAGTGCTGCGCTGAAACGAATCGTCCAAACGGCAGTTGGCGTAACACTGGTTCTGCTTACCGCCACGCCCATGTACGACACGTTTGAGGAAATACTTGATTATTTCAACTTGTTCCTGTGGAATTCCAAGCGACAGTCGGCAGCAGAGTCTATCAAAAAGAAAGACATTTTCAAAGACAACGGTGATTTTGTAAGTGCTGCCGCAGAGTCCCGATTCCGAAACTTGTGCCAAGATTACGTTTCGTTTGTTCGCGGAGAAAATCCGTTCACCTTCCCGTTCCGTCTGCCCCCTCCGGATAATATGATAGCAAAGGCGGACCGAACTCACGATTCAAACGGAAAAAAGATTACGAACCAGCGACAGTTCCTGACGCTTACCGCCGCACCCATGTCTGAATTTCAGGAGGGTATCGTTAAAGGGTTGCGCATCAAAGCTCTCGCAGAACCTCGTGTTATCTGTGTGTATCCCGAAAACAAGACGTTCGGTGAATCGTTCGGCAAAGAAGACGGCAAATATGTTTATAATGACGAAGAGTTCCTAGCACCATCACGGGTTGCTACATATAGCGCAAAGTTCGCATCGGTTATGAAATGTATTCAGCAGTCACGTGGTTTGGTTTTTGTGTTTTCAAATTTAGTAGAATCGGGGGCACAGTTATTCTCCATGTGCTTGGAGGAGCACGGGTTTAAGTCGGCGACCGGTGAACCCCTGCTTGGTAAAACGTCGGGCGAAATAGCACCCGGTAGCAAAGGACAGTATGCATTGTTTACTTCCGAAACATCTGATAGCGAAATAAAGAAAACACTGGCAAGACTGCGTCGCCGTGAGAATGTGAACGGAGAGGATATCCGAGTTATTGTTGCCTCGCCGAAAGTTTCGGAAGGTGTAGATTTCCGATATGTCCGACAGATTCACGTGTTGGACCCGTGGTTCAATATGAGCCGTATTGAACAGGTGATTGGACGTGGTATGCGAACGTGCTCACATTCACTACTTTCGTTTGAAGAACAAAACTGTACGGTTTATCTTCACGTTTGTCGGTCGGCTAGCGGTAAACAAGAAATGCTCGATGAACATATTTATCGAGAATACGCAGAACGCAAGGCGGTGGCGATAGCAAAGGTCAAGAAGAGCGTCATGCAGTCTGCGATGGATTGTAGTTTGGAACGTCCGGTAAATACTCTGCCCTCGGACTGGATGGATTTATCTATAACACAAATACGTGCCCAAGGGAATGAATCGGTAACAAAAAAGATTCGTGAACTCGCATCCACAACTTTCTTGGCCGACGGAACCTTTGAGTGTAAGCTGAAAGAGTCACCGGAAGACCCGACCCACGTCAGACCCCTGTCTGCTATACTGGACGTGAAAGACGAACTACTGGACAAGGTTAGTCGTCTATTTCAGCGCAAGCCGATTTGGAAGCAGGATGATTTACTGGCGGTCCTGAAGAAATACGACAGAACGCTGGTCAAGTACATTTTGCAAAATGCGATATCTATGGGGTTCCAATTGAAGGACAAGAATGGACGCATCGGGAGACTTGAAGCAAAGGATGGATTGTTGATGTTTTCAATGGGAGAACACGATACGATGGTAGACCGACTGATTCCGATACCGGACGGCGAAACCGTACCACTCCAAGCAGCTCCTGTTAAGGAAATAGTTCCAGAGAAGAAGCCGGAAGTTAAAACAGGTATCGCTGAAAAGGTTGAGGAATACGACTGGCCGGAATTTGCTCGGGACTTTTCACCCGAAGTGCTTGAATGGTACTACGTAGACCAAATAATGACCAAGAAGGAAAAGATTACCCACATAATTAACGTATTGAACGAAGGGTTCGATGAGGCACCAATTTATGCCCGACCCCTCATAGTTTATAACGACGAAGACGATAGTTACTTTTATGTTCTCGGTAGTGGCGAATTTTATGACTCCGAATATGAAGAGTTAGTTCCCATCGGTGAACAGAAGGATACTTACGAAGCTTGGACGGACCGTTTGAAGCAGAAGTACTTGGATACCAAAAGCATGTATTTTGCGACCATAAAGGAAGGTGCGATTTTGTTCAATATTGATGAGAAGAACCTGCCGTTACAGAAAGCTAATCGCTCAAAGAACATTGGCGGTCGGGCTTGTACGTCCTATCGTGAACCATACTTGGATGCCTTCGTTCAATGGTTGGGCTCCAGTTTCCCTGCCTCGGTTAAACAGAAACCTCAGCGTTGTATGTATCTGAATTTGTTGATTCGCAAGTCGGTACTGGAAAAGAAAGAGGGAATAGTTTGGTGGACACCCGAAGAATGGTCTATATTGAGCGAAGACCAGCACCGCAAGGAACTAATTAAAAAGTTGAAGGAATAATAATGAAGCCCCAAAAATTGTTGATGGTACTTGGTGTTAGTATCTTGATATACTATGTTGCCCGTCAGGTTCAAATTAGGCATAAATATGTAGAAAATATGGAAGCAGATAAATTACTGTCGCAAACCGAAAAACGTGAACTCCAAGACTATTACGCTTCACTTTTAAGCAAGGAACCCCAGGACGCATCTAAATTATCAAATAAATCAAAGATAGTTGTGAATACAATTACCGAAAACCCATTATCAGCAGTAACCGATAGTGTCGTGGCAAAGTTGATATTCTTAATAGAAAACAAAAACCCACACCCCCTCCCAAATGAGGCAAAGGAACTGTTGACTCCTGCACGTGTTAAAGCGATGATTATAAATGGTATTGTAGCTGGTATATTGCTTCCGCTTATGTTCGCATATCAAGATGTATATGTAAAATCTACGAAAGAACCAACTCGCTTTGAATTTGAATCCGAGATAAAAAAGCTTATAGAACAAAATCCGGGAATAGGCATGGGAATGGGTCTTGCTCAGGAAATTATTAATATCTCCAATGGAAAGGGTGATGATAAAAACTTTCTAAGTGGCGCTGCATTCTTGTCACCGGCTTTAGTTGACTTACTTGGAAATACCCCCGTAATAACAGTACCAAATCCATCAAGTGGTGATAAAATACATGTCATTGATTTGTCGGGACCCATTCAGCGTAACATTGTTGATACATTAGATGCATACTTTTACCCAACACCCGACTTCTTCACATGGATAAAGAAACTTATTTTCCAGTGAAAAGTAATTAAAACGTTGAAGGAATAATAATGAAGCCGCAAAAATTATTGATGATACTTGGCGTTAGTATCTTGTTATACTATGTTGCCCGTCAAGTTCAAATTAGGAATAACTATGTGGAAAATTTTATAGCGGAAGAACGGAGATTGAATAACAACGATATAGGCATTATCAATGATTACTATCGCTCTATTACTGATAATAAACCAGCAGACCCTTCTAAATTAGAAAATAAGCAGAAGGTGTTCATAAATACGCTAACAGCGCATCCGTTTACCGCAGTAACAGATAATATAATAGGTGATATGTCGGCACATAAGGTAATACCTCAGAATTCACGTGCGGCGGCCAACCAGCTCATAGTATCCTATCTTCTACAGTTTATTTCAATATATAATAAGAAGTATGTAAAATCTAAATCTATTCCCACCCGAGAGATATTTGTGAAAAACTCCGAAGAAATCATTAAAGGGGTTCGCGCTGCCATGGAAGCGATTCAAGGTGCCCAGAACCAAATGAGCTTTAATGCTGACGGACATCATCCCGCATTTCGTGACCATGTAACGAGAGCCATGGCTCCATTGCGCGGTACTTTCATTGCGTTGTTTGGGGATAAACTTCTAACCAAGAATCCAGATGGTACGCACAGCATCAATATGTCGGGACCATTTCAGACTAATCTGATAGACCTTACATATGCGTATCTGTACCCACCTGTTGATATATTTACATGGTTTAAGATGACATTTTCCGGTGAAAACTGATTTAAAAAAGTAATAGGTTCTATAACTAGGAATGGACCCGCTATTTGAACGGCGAGAGTTGAGTAAGAAAGTTAAAATCCACTCAAAGTTCATTCAGCGGAATATCCAAGCATCTTTGTTGGCTCAACTGAAAATGCAGTATCAGGGACGATGTTCCGCCGAGGGTTA
>Ga0214921_10006670_pt1 | contig 15673 bp, 4 predicted proteins | sample LL1505_MetaG_FD_177992 | JGI IMG/M metagenome (GOLD analysis project Ga0214921, IMG submission 177992) | Freshwater microbial communities from Lake Lanier, Atlanta, Georgia, United States - LL-1505 | ecosystem: Environmental > Aquatic > Freshwater > Lake | place: USA: Georgia | collected 2015-05-28
AGATTTCGACTCGGGTAGATGGGACGATTCTGGTGGATTTCAATGATTTTGGGCGAACAAAGTTGGAGGCGGGTACGAGTACGGGGCGGGGGTTCATTTTGGTGGTCTTGGTGAATGGGCGGGTGGTGTATGCGCCAAGAATCGATACCGTGATTACCAATGGATCGATCCTGCTTCCACCGGGATCCATTACGCCTGACGAGATTGCGCAGGTGAATGGTCAGGCCGAAAAGGCGAGCGGTGAAAAGTTAAAAGATTTGGGAAATGGAAAATAGGTTGGGATAGTTATTCAGCAAAGGTTGGTTTGGGCAAAAGATAGTTGTGGACGAGCCACTTTTTCGTACGCAAATGAGATGGATGCGGAATTACTATAGGTTGTGGCTTCTGCCACTTTCGATCGGCTGGGTCGCTACATGTGTGGCATCGGCTCCTGATCCGGCGGGACAGCAGGCGGCGGGTATCGTGGCGGGGTTGGAGACGGGATCAGGGGGAAGAGTCCTATTCAGCGAAAAAACAGGAAGGCTTGAAGTGAGGGATGAACAGGGAAGTTTGATCGATGAAATTTTTCTTGGGACGGCAGGCAAGGCGGTAGACGTGGCGGGTCAAGAGTATCGGCTGAGTTTTGGTAAAGATGAGATGGGGAGGAGAAGTGTCCTAGTTCGCCCAGGTCCCGGGATGCAAAAGCCGGTTACGCTAGAGGTGTTTGGAAGAAAAGCTGTGCTCTCACCGGAGGCATCCTTGCTTGCCACGATGGGGGAAACAGACCAAGTTTTTTATGAACCGTCACTATGCGGACAGGTTTATTATATTGAGGGGTTGGGTGGTGCAGGGAACCGGGTGAGCCGTTTAGCGACCCAGAAGCGCGAGGTGGCGGTTTTAGCGAAACCATCCAATCCAACCGGAGCTGGACCTGGATCTCTGGCAAGTGGGCAAGCTGATGATAAAAGCATGGAAAAGGCGGGGGATGCGGTGAAGTCGGCTTTTTGTGCCGTTTTGGGGTTGCCCGACAAGCAACCCAGCGGCAAGGCTAAGGTTTATCGTTTGAGGGGCACACAAGATCCTAACGAAGGTGCTTGGGGCGGGGTAGCCGCACCAGTTTCAGCCGAAGCTGGCAGGCCTTAAAGTATAAGAAAACGCACTCCTTCACTTCCCGCAGAGTACCCGACAGAGCGGTTCCTATTTTCCATTTTTAGCACACTGGCTCCTTCGGATTGCCTTGAGTTGTAAATAAAGAATACATCTTACTCACAAAAATTACACAACGGGCAGTGTTTTACTTGACCCTATGGACCCTGCCAGTAGTTCTTAAGTGCATGGGCACTATCCATAGTGGTATGACGTTCCTGCTGACAACTGCCTGGAGTATGGTTGCCACTAAGATAGTTCCAAAGGTAACTCCATCCAAAAAATACCTTCTCATGAAGAGCCCGATCTTTTTTTCAAAGGGTAGAACTGTCCGGTTTTGGATCCAGATTGTACTAGTTTTGGCTTTGGTTCGGATTGCTTTGGTCCCGTCGGCCCTTTATGCGAACCCGACCGGTGAGCAGGTCGTCGGTGGGGTGGCTGGATTTAACCGGCCAGATGCGGCGACTTTGATTGTGAATCAGAATACCGACCGGGCGGTGATCAACTGGAATAGTTTCTCGATCGCAAATGGAGAACTGACAAAGTTTGTCCAGCCCAGTTCGAGTTCGGCGGTGTTGAATCGAGTAGTTACCGCTAACCCTTCGTCGATCTATGGAACACTGCAGGCGAACGGGAATGTTTATCTCATCAATCCAGGCGGGGTTTTGGTGGGAGCGGGTGGAGTGGTCAACACCGCTTCTTTTGTGGCGAGCACACACGACATCAATACGGACGAATTCATGAAGGGTGGGCAGTTGAACTTTAATGGCAACTCGGACGCGTCGGTGATCAATGAGGGAAATATCACTGCCAGAGAGGGGGATGTGTTTCTGATCGCCAAGGAGGTGAAGAACGAAGGACAGCTGATGGCGAAGGATGGAACGGTGGGGATGGTGAGCGGAACGGAGGTATCTTTGCAAGCGGTGGGTCAGGGAAATTACAAGGTGAGACTGATGGCGGCGGAAACCGACCCTACTTCGCCCCGAACCTCGCAGGGCGAGGGCGGTGCTTCGAAGGGTTCTGCTGAGATTGTGAATGAGGGGGTGATTCAGGCGGCGAATGCGGTGCTGGAGGCAAAGGGAAGTTATCTGCCAATGGCGATTAAGAACACTGGAGTGATTGAGGCAACGGGATTGAGGCAGAATGGGGATGGCAGCGTATCGTTGATCGGAGGCGAGGGAGACATTCTCAATACCGGAGTGGTGGCGGCATTGCAGCGGAGTCTGGATGGGCAAAGGGAGACTGGGGGATCGATTATGATGACGGCCAAGAACGTGACTTCGGATCTGGGATCGGTCATCACGGCTTCGGGGAGGGACGGAGGTGGAGTGGTAAAGTTGCGGTCAGCAGACACCACGATCCTTCGTGGTGAGATCAGCGTGGTGGGAGCGTCAGAAAGTGCGAAGGGTGGAAAGGTGCAACTCCTTGGCGAGAGAGTGGGCTTGTTGGATCAGGCCAAGGTGGACGCGAGCGGCGGGGCGGGTGGGGGAGAAATTCTGGTCGGAGGAGACTATCTCGGAAAGAACCCAGAGGTACCAAATGCCAAGGCAGTGGTGTTGGCGCCCGATGCAAAAATCTTAGCCGATGCGACCGTCAATGGAAATGGGGGCCGGGTGATTCTCTGGTCGGACGAATATACGGGATTTTATGGGAATATTACTGCCCGCGGCGGAACTTTCGGTGGGGATGGGGGATTTGTGGAAACCTCTTCCAAGATCAATCTTCAAGCTTTTGGTAGCGGAAATGTCGGATCAAATTTCGGGTTAGCTGGGAACTGGTTGTTAGATCCAGCGGATGTAACTATCATAGCTGGCAGCACAAGCTCAAACATGAGCAACCAAGGACCTAACCCTGGCGGGGGAGGGACAACTCCCACGGGTAATATTTTTTACCCGACGGCTCTGGCGACTACGGCCCAATTGGGCGCAGCGACCGTAAGTGGACTGCTCGGGTCGGGAAATGTAGCGGTAACTACCGATAACACTGCAGCTGGGAATGGAGACATTACCTTAAATACACTCGTAACCATTGGATGGTCCTCCGGAAATACTTTACGTCTGCGGGCGGATCGCAATCTCATCTTAAACGGGACCATCAGTGGCGGCAGTGGAGGAACATTGGAGCTCTTTAGCAATTCTGGAGGAACCGCCAATCAGACCGGTGGTGTCATTAGTGTCGGGTCCCTCCTTCTCAATAACATCAGCAATGCGGGTGGGGTGTCTTTGATGAATGGCGCGAACCTTGTTGATACGATCGCTGCCACAGGTCTTGATGGGACGGTATCTTTTCGGGATACAGGAGGCTTTAATGGAGCTACTGGATTAGTTATTTCTAGTGTTACCGCAGGGGAGGTGACGGGTTATACAAGCGCCACTTCCGATTCGACTACTATAGGCACGACCACCGTGGTCGGAATCATCTCCGTGGGAACGGTTAATCTAACCTCCACCGGCCCCATCACTCAGACGGCTAGAATTAATATGAGTGGAGGGAATTTTTGTGCGGTGACTGTCAACGCGGCCGGCCAAGACATTATTTTGACCAACGCGGAAAACGCGGTTGGCACGATCAGTTTGCAGACTCTTGACGCAGCTGGAACAGAAGCTAGAGCTGCCAACATTCGTTTTGCGGAGGAAAGCGGTTTTGCAATCGGGCAAACGGCTGGCATGGGGGTTGTTGTAGCAGGAGGTTTGGGGCCTTTATCGGATGGGGCTATACGCACTCTTCGACCCGGGGAGGATCCGCTGGTTCCCTTTACTGGCGGATCGATCGTCCTCCAAGGCGGTCTTTCGGCTGACTCAATTAGGGCTAATGTAACTCAAGACACTACTATTGATGGTGCTATTATTGGATCAAACTTAGGACTTCTTGGGGATGCGAATTTTCTTTTAGATACTGCAACCGGAGGTGTTGGAGGAGGTGCATCAGCCAATAATATTACAACCCTCGCTGCGAACCTCACCACGGCTGCGGATCTTGCCTATTTGGATGAGGATGGCTTCCAAGTTTTCTTTGTTAATTTTAATCCCACAGGCACGACGAATGATGTGTTTATTCCTGGGATTCGTTTGGAAGGTGAAGGGGTAGCTGGAACTACGCAGTATTTGACTGGGGATCTCGTGCTAACCTCGTTAGCTGGATTGGAGTTTTCCGGCATTCAGCTCACTTCCACAGGCACGGTTTTTGTTCCTGGATCGACCTTGGGAGTTAACGCAAGGACCATCACAAGCGATAACCAGTATAATCTTCTTTCAACTTTCACCGCAAATCTTGCTCCTGGGCACATTGAGGCGAGCGGTAATGTTACTATCACCGTTGAGGATGGTGATGGAGGGGGGGGCACGACCGAAGCAAATCGGTTTACCCTACAGGAGGGAATTCATCTTTTTGCAGGAATGGGCGCAGCTCTGACGGATTTTGGGAATAGTGGAAACGCCATCATCCAGGCCGATAACATGATTATCGGTTCGGACACTCGCCCAGATTTGGCGATGCACGGTCTGATCATGACGGGGAACGTCAACGAGGCGGGTACGATTCCTTTTTTAACGGGGACATTCTTTCGTCCATTCACCGACGACCGGCAGGCATATATCGTGACGACCAAGGCAAATTATGATGTCACGCCTGATCCAGGGCAGCTTCAACTCACCCAAGCCGAGTTGCGTAGGGTGAACTCGAATCGACTCCAAGTGCGATCCTCCTTTACGGACGCCTCTGATCCGGCTGTCGATGTTCGGACACCGCTCAACCTTTATGGGCTCTATGATACGGTGGAAGTTTCCGGCCTCTTTCCAACGAATCCCGGGGTTAACCGTTTGGAGTTGATTGCAGGTGGGACTAGGAATGCTGATCCTCTTCTGGGTGCAATAACCTTCAGCAATATACAAGTTAGTGCGGATATCTCATCTGACGTGAACCAGTTCCCAATGGATATCTTTCTGTCGGCATCTCAGTTGGACGACGCGGATCCAACCCAGAATCAGCTGTCTGGCGGGAAAATTTTTGTGAACGGGGGATTGCGGTCTTACGGGGGGCAGATTGGGCTCCAGGGTCAAAACGTGAGCATCAACGCGGCGGTCAACGCCAACAACCCCAATTTCACCGATGGTTTAGGTCTTGTCGCAATCTTTCCTGGAAGAGGGCCGAACGTTGATAATTTAGGCACAGGCGTCCCCACACGTATTTTTCTTGGTAGCAAGGACAGTGTTTTGCCACCGGGTCCACTCCCTTCTCCCAATGATCCTGACAACGTTCTAGGAATTCTGCGAACTGAACTGGCCTTGATCACTGCTGGAACTGTGCAGATTGGTGACGTTGAGCTCAGGCCTGCGGTGTTAAGTCCGGTCAATCCATTTACCAGGAGTGCGATCGTCGGAACGGACCCTCTTTGGAAGAATAATATTCAGGGAGTAGATGCAGGAAGCATTACCGTGACCGACCTAATTTCTAGTCTCTCATTTGACACGCTGGCTTTAGTAACTTCAGGGGGCCTTAGCCAAAGTACCCAAGCGGGGCTTCAAGTTCCCGGGCTTTTCGTGGTGGGAAATCCCGCGGATTTCACCACCACCGACTATGTTTTAGGTGGAGCCTTCAACAAGATTGATCGTTTAGCCGTCGCCTTGGGTCTTGCCACTGCGACGGGTGCTCCATCGGGCGATCTTCTCCTAGTCAATCAGAAGGGTTTGGTGGGTGGGAACGGCGGTGAGGTGGCGAGGATTCAGCAGCAGTGGGATCAAGGGTATACTCGGACAACAACCGCCCCCTTTCTCTCCACCGGCGTGGGGTTGGTCGTAGCACGGGCGCTGTCCATCACGGCGAGTGGGTCTGTTTCTATTTATGAGACGGTACCGACTGGTGTGACCGGGTTGGGGTATATCGGACACGTTGCCTCGAATCCGAATGGGGTGGCTAATGGATCGAATGGGTATGCCCAGGTGGGCAACCAAATAGGTTTGGTAAACGATGTGGACAGTGGATTGGCGATCAATGTGATTCAAAGTGCAGCTGGTACAACCGGAGCGAACAGTGTGTGGGCGGCGGCGGCACGAGGTCTATCGATCAATGATCTGGTGGGAGAATTCGGGGTTGGAGTGGTCGCTGAAGCCGGAATTATTACCAATGGCGGCCAAGTAACGCTGGAGGGCAATGCGATTGAAATCGCAGATAATGTTTTAAGGGTTGCGACTTCGGCGGGGAACTTCTCCGCAAACACCATCACAATCGACACCACTGGGGCATTGACGACGGACATTTCGTCAGCGGTTGCGCCGTCTGGGGCAAGGGTGGTGATTCGTCCCGCAACGGGGCAAAACGGATTTCAGAATCGTGCGGGAAGTGGAGCTTTTGATCCGAATTTAGAAAACAGCCCTTTGGCGGGAGCGCCGGTGGAAATGAATCTGGGGACAACGTCCATCGGGGCGGGAACGACATTTCTGAACGCGTCACTAGGAACAGTCTTTATTGGGAATGCAGCTTTGGCGGGAACGGCGATTCGGGGCAGCGTGCTGGAGATCGGTCGCAACACTGATCCGGCCACGGCTACGGGGAAATTCACTATCACGGCAAATATCGGAGCCGCGGGCAACAGGATGTCCCCTTTACTGGGGGATATTCATCTGATTTCAGGAGGTGCGATTGAGGATCAGAACCTTGTTTCCGGAGCCGCCCCGTTCACGATTACGAGCTTCCTCAATCAAGTGGTGGGCAATGGCGGGCTGGCCGCGGAGGCCTTGGGAGCGGTAGCTGTGCAGGCGGATGTCGCGTCCTTCGCGGCGGATGCTGGGGCGAACAACAATGTACGATTTATCGATACTGCTGGCGGAGTCGTAATCGGGGTGGTGGATGGAGTGAGTGGAGTTCTGGCGAATACTTTTTATCTAAATGCGAAGGGCGTGGCGGCGAAAATTGCGCAGGCATCAGGCGCGACAATTCAAGCGGCAAGTGGTGGTATTTCGCTTAGCGCCACAGGAGCGATACGGCTGGACCAAGATAATGACTTTAACCTAGTGGCCGCAAGTTCGCCTGGCACAGTTTACCTTCGAAGCGCTGGACCGATTTCGGTCTCCATTTTTGGTTCAGGCCAACCGGGAGGTCAACCCGGTGGCGTGACTGGAATCACAGGTAGTAACATAACCCTCGTAGCGGGCGGAGATCTCCAGCAGTCGAATCTAGCTCGGATCACGGCATCGGGGAGCTTCCTGGCAACAGTTTTAGATGGGTCGGATGTGCTTTTGAATAGCACGCTGAACATATTGGGGGTGAGGCCCGTGATAGCGGCATTAAAAGCGGACGGTACGCTGGGGAATATTGCGAATCTAACTATAGTGAATAGCGGGGCCCTTGTCTTAGGTTCTGCTGGTCTGTTGACGGCAGATTTAGCGGCGGCGGGCTCAGGATGGACTCAAGCGCCTACAGTTACGGTTCCCGGTAGTTTGGGCGCTTCGGTTTCGACGGTGATGGGTTTGAATACGATTGCGGTAAGCAGTGGAGGCTCGGGTTATCAGTCGGCACCCCTTGTTACCCTAACGGATGGAGGTGGGACCGGAGTGGGGGCGAGCGCGGTAGCGATTGTGGACTCCAACCCACTGAGTTCCACTTATGGGCAGGTCCTATCCATCAACGTAACTAACGCCGGAACAGGATATACAGGAACGGTGACTGCAAGTCTGAGCGGGGGCGGGGCAACGCAGGTGGCGACGTCTGGTACGGTAACCTTAACCATTCAGCGGTTGAATGTGAACGATCCGGGAATTGGATATACATCGACCCCGACGATTACATTTACAGGGGGAGGCGGTGGCAGTGGAGCCACAGCAACAGCGGTGATCGGAGGAACAGGCGGATATGTGACATCTGGATCCACCACGGTGTTGGGCGGGATCACTGGTAACTTGGACATCACCACGGCGTCGGGGGGGATCACAAGTGGAAGCGGTCTTTCGGTTGCTGGAACCACGACGCTGACAGATAGCAGTGGTGTAGGCATTATCCTAGGAAGCCAAAACAATAATCTTCAGGGAGTTTTAACGATCACGGAAAATGGTGTCGGGCCCGTGACTGTGGCAAATAAAAACGGACTCATCTTGGGTGATATCACAGTCGGTTTTGGGGCCTTAACACTGACCGCGCTTAGTAACGGGATCAGTCAAAGCACCTCAGGGAACTCGATTGTAACTGGTGGTAACGCAAGTTTTTATGCGGTGAATACGTCTGGCACTGCTAATGGGCCAGTGATTCTGAACAATTCTTTAAATTCCTTTGGAGGATCCGTGACCGGCACGGGGACGCGGGTGGTCATCCGGGACAGTACGGCGTTGATTTTGGGGACGGTGACGGCGAGCACGAGCTTGTCGGCGACTTCAACCAGTGCGGGAATCACCCAGAGCGGAGTGATTAGTTCCACGGGAGCGGCAAGTTTTGCGGCGGCAAATGGGTTCAGTATTAATGTCGGAACTCAGGCTAACACGTTTTCGAGCACAGTTAGCTTCGCGGCCTTGAGCGGAACGTTAGCTAATGTCAACGTCAGGGACACCACGGCGCTAGATTTGGGGGCGATGACCTTGACGGGGAGCCTAGGAGCGACTGCACCTGGAATTTCTCAAAGCGGCGCGTTAGTGGTTCCAGGAACGATTACGCTGGCTGGTGGCACGGCCAACAACATTACCCTAAGCAATTCAGCGAACAATTTCGGCACAGTCGTGATCACGAGTGGAAACAATGTGACTATTACTGATCTGAACTCGGTCATTCTGGGGGCAGGAACAGTCAGTGGGGCATTAAATCTTAACAGTGGAATTTCCTCGCAATCCGGCCCCATTACGATCGCGGGGACTACTACTGTTACGGCTGGGTCCAACGCGATTATTCTGAATAACGCCGGGAACGATTTCGGCACCTCTGTGAACTTGCGCAATACCGGGGCGAACAATATTTCCGTCCGAGATACGGGCGCCTTGGTGATAGGAAACATTTCGATGAGCAGTGGCGCGGCCGGACTTCTGACGATTCAGGCTGGCGGGGATATTACCCAGCTGACCGGGACTACGATCACAACCGGCACCGGGGTCATCGCGATCACCGGAGTCAATAACAGCTCCGTGACTCTGGCCAATACGGGGAACGCATTTAACGGCACGGTGACATTGGCCCCCAGCGTGGGAGCGGGAAACCGGTTGCTCAACGTGAGCTTGTCGGACACAACGGCCTTCCAGATTCAGAGCGGGCTGACCCTGGGCGGCAATCTTGCTCTAACTGCCGCCGGCATTACCCAGGCCGGAGCCATCACGGTGGTCGGATCAACCACGGTTTCATCGGGGGGCAACGCGATTGATCTCAGCAATTCAGGAAATGATTTTGGCACCTCGGTGAACTTGAGCAATACCGGGGCGAACAATATTTCCGTCCGAGATACGGGCGCCTTGGTGATCGGGAACATCTCGATGAGCAGTGGTCTGTTTGGTGGGCTGACAATTCAAGCTGGCGGGGATATTACCCAGCTGACTGGGACTACGATCACAACCGGCACCGGGGTCATCGCGATCACCGGAGTTAATGGTAGTTCTGTGGCTCTGGCCAATTCAGGGAACGCGTTTTACGGGACGGTGACGCTGGCACCCAGCGTAGGCGTGGGGAACCGACTGGCCAACGTCGCCTTGGCAGATACCACAGCGTTCCAGATTCAGAACGGGCTGAATATTAGCGGGAACTTGGCTCTGACGGCGGCTGGGATCACGCAGGGTGTTGGAGCTCTGAATGCCATCACGATTGGTGGAACCACGGCTTTGAATGGCGGGACAGGGGCGATTGTTTTGACGAATAGTGGGAATAGCTACGGCGGTACAGTAACGGTTACGGGTGGTGCTAGTGCGGATATGTTCTTTTCCTTAGCCGATGAAGGGGACCTTGGTGCAGTGACGACAAGTGGCGTCTTTACGTTAAGAACAACAACAGGGATAAGCTTGAACATCGCGAACGGCGCATCGGCCGGTTTTGACGTGACGGACACCCAGCTTTCTAGCTTTAATGTTGGGACCTTTGCTCCGATTGCCAGTGGTGGAGGGAATCTTAATTTAGGGGCGCTCACTTCCTATCCTGGAATCGGCAGTATCAGTCTAACGACAGTAGGTGGGGGGAATATTAATGGCTTAGGTGCGATCTCGATAAACACTCTGCAGTTAAACTCATCTGGGACGGCGACATTCAGTGCGGTGAATCAGATTAAAAACTTGGGTAATGTCGCCGTAGCCAATGGGGGGCTAACTTTCCGGAATGGACGTGGTCTGAATTTGACGGGAATCGTCACTATTCCCACCGGGCGGTTATCATTGGAAGTGGCGGGGCAGTTCTATAATCAGACGGGGCAGTCCCAACCGTTGGGTGCGGTGGCTGGTGGAAGTGTGATCAAGTCGCTCTCCTTGATGGGTGGGTTGCCGAACCAGGTTTCCGGATTGGCCGGTTTCTCGTATCGGTTTGACGGTCAGATGCCCACCTCCGGTAACGTGATGAGTTATGCAGTTTCTCCACTAACGATGTTTGCCCCGGGTGGAACGACTATTGCGGGCGTGGATCTGGGTGGAACGCAGACGGGGGGAGGTCAGTTCAATACCTTCCTCACGGGTAGCGACAACCTCAATTGGATGATCTCGGATTTCGGTCGGTTTGATATGCCAACGGTAAAGCCGAGCGGGATGGATTACATCCTTTACCCTCAGAGAGTGGAACCTGAGACGAAGACGTTGCCCGCGGCGACTCTGGGTCAACTGGAGCGAGAGTTGGGTAGGCCGCCTACTTTGGATGAGATTCAGGCCAGGGAAGTTGTCGTACGAGAAGCGGCGATGGTTCGAAGTGGAGCGATTCTGGAGCGAAGCAGCTTTGATGCGGTGGAGGATGAGGTGGATAAGAAGGAAAGCGCAGAGGTTCCAGTGCAGGTGATCGATGGTGGGAAGCCCCAGGCAGATGCCAGAGGTCAGAGGTCGGAGGACGGTGTGCAAAAGGCAGAGGTCGGGAGTCGCCAGTCGGCTGGTGTTGGGCCGCAAGCTAGGAAGACTCAGAGCGTGAAGCAGGGGGCGAATGGGCCGATTTTGAGGTCGGGTCCGATTCGTTCGGTTGCTCAGCTTCGTCCTGCCGAGCCTGCAGAGGGTGCAAGCGCAGGGAGGACAGCGACACAAGCGGTGAGGTTGGATGCGAAGAGTGTGATTGAGCAGGAGCGGGCGAGCGCGGAAGTAGGGATTGCTCCGCCGATTGCGGCGGGGAGATGAGGGGGGATTAAGGGATGGTACGGACGAGCGTCTCGCTCGTCCTAGGATGACCGGGACGGTCATCCGTACCTCCGGAAGTGAGTCCTAGGATGACCAGGGACGGTCATCCGTACCTTCTGGAGACCAGCGATAGGGCCACTCCTCAGGCTTTTTAACAAAGCCGGCACGAACGGGATTCATTTCGATATAGTTCCATTTCTCATTCAGCGATTCTGATCGTCGGATTCGATGATCAAAGAAGCCGTGGTGCCAACGGATGCCTAAGTTCCTTGCCAAGTATCCTTTCCAGGAAGCGATCACATGGGTGAGTTTGTATCTTTCCGGAATCTGAATCAGTGCGTGCAAGTGATCCGGCATTAAAAGAATCAGGGAACAGTGCCAGCGATGCAGGAGATGATATTCCTCGGCACTCCGTAGAATGAAGTCGGATCTCTCTGGCAGACAGAGTTGGTTAAGATATTTGGGGCGGGTGCAGATAGTAATGAAAAATTCTGGATATTCCACCCAGCTAGGGGTTTCGTGTTTTAGCCAGATTCGCACATAGGATATAACTGGATTTTAGGCGAATGGATTCGGGGTGTGATGGAAGTATAAGCGAATTGAATAGGTACGGACGAGCGTCCCGCTCGTACCTTCGGAGGGGCTTAAAGTTTTAAAGTTGAAAGCTTGGAAGGGGCGAGCGTCCCGCTCGTCCTAGGATGACCGGGACGGTCATCCGTACCTTTGATTACTTTGCGGTGCCGTAGAGCTTGAGAGTTGCGGAATTGAGAGTGCCGGTGTTGCCGGAAACGCGGTCGGCGATTTTAAGTTTCCAGAGGCCGCGAGAGTCTTCGCCCCAGTTATGGACGGTAGAGAAGGTCCAATCGGGGTAATCGGCGGGGTCGGCGGGGTAGCTAGTATGTTTCTCGGCAAGGCGACTTGTGGTTCCATCGGGGCTGGTCAGTTGGATTTCGAGTTCCCCGCGGGAAGCGTGGGTGATGTCGGTGGTGATAGTGGCGTGCTCGACGCGAAGGGCGGAGAGGGCTCGGGTGTCAAAATACTTTACTAAGCCGGAGGAGTTGTTGTCGCGAATGGTGGCAGGGAGAGAGGAGAGGGAGACGGAGACGGAGGTCATCGTGCCTAGATTGGACCAGTTTTTGGCGAGGCGGACGGCATCGGAAGCGTTGATCAGGCCTGCCCCGTACTTGTGGTTAAACCAGAAGCCGGCGCCGTTGAGGTTCCAGTCGGAGTCACTGGAATCATTTTTGGTGGCGGAGCGGATGTAGATCTCCTCCACGTCCCGCCAGTTGAGGGAGGAGTTGGCTTGTAGAACAAGCGCGGTGACACCTGAGACGACGGGAGTGGCTGAGGAGGTTCCGTTAAAATTTTGAGTGTAGTCAAGATTTGCATAATCATCCGTACTTGTGCTGGTGTTGTATCCATCATTTCCAGTTCTGTCGGTTGTTGTTGAGCCTTGGGGCCTTGAGGAGGAAAGGCCATAAACATCTCCTCCGGCGGGAGCGGAGATGATCAAGGATGCCCCCGGGTTACTATAATCGCATTGGCGCGCTTGATCGTTTACCGCGGCTATTGGGAGTGTGTAGATAGAGTTTTTTAAGCCCCGTTGATTCGTGTTTGCACCCTCGGCAAGGTCATTCCCGCCTGAAAAAGTGATAATCGTGCCGGCATTTGCTGCGGAAGCCAGCGCTGCTTGAACAATCTCATCATCAGGCTGAAGTGAGTTTACTTTAGTTTGACGGGACCAGCTGTTACTTTTGATGCGTACTGAAGAGTCTCCATACGTATAAGCTTCAGCTTCATCCAAAGAAGTCCAATTCCCTCCAATGAGACGGATGGGGGCAATCTCTGCGCTGGGGGCAGCACCGCATACGCCTATACCATTATAACCAGCTGCTGCTGCAACGCCTGCTACACATGTCCCGTGATTGTCTCCAGCACCTGGACTTGGGTCATCGGATGCGCCGTCGTTGAAGTTAATCTTATATGTAGCGGATATGTTGGCGGCTAGATCCGGATGGTCCATTTGAACTCCATCGTCCACAATGCCGATCGTAATTCCTGTTCCCCGAATCAAGTTGCCAGATGAATCCCGTTGTTCCCAGACAGGCGTAATTTTTGCATCGGAGGCTTTTTTCGCCCCGTTTTGTCCGCGCCCACGAATATACCACTCGTCTTTGAAATATGGGTCATCAGGAAGAAACTCTGGTTGACCTCTAGACAAAAATAACGGGCGGGTGTTAGTCATTCCTTCTGATCTCATTTTTATAGTGCTTTCGATGGCCTGCGTGGGTGTTTCGCTTGAAAAAATCAGAAATCCTTTTGCGTACGCAGGCTCGGATTTTAAGTGCAGGCCAGCCTCGGTGGCAGCTTGGATGGCGGCCTCTCGGTTATCAGTCTTGACCACAACATCGCGGGAGAGGATTCGGCGGGTTTGGTCGTTGTGGGGAGCCCCGACCGGGTAGAGGATGAGGCGGGTTTCCTGCTTCTTTTCTTTAGCGAGGATATTGGCCACGGAGGCGAGGGTGGAGGGTTTGCTGGACTCTTTGATGGGGACGATTTGGCCGACTCCATCAGGGGTGGGCTGATAAAGTTCGTCTACGGCCAAGATGTAGGATCGTTTCCGGCCGTCGTTGATCTGGATAGGCTTTGAGAACGTTTCATCGAATTGTTTTGAGGCTTCCTCATTGGCAGGATTTAGAGAGGAGTTGGCGACGAGTTCGACGGCTGAGAGAGATTCGGCAAGACGAGGGGAGGTGGGTTTGGCTTGGGCAAAAAGGAGCGGGCCGGAGAGAAGAAGGGCTAGGCAGGCCACTGGTAATGAGTTATTTCTCATAGCTAATTCATAGTTATTCACAATACGGATGCAACAGAAACCTTATAATTAACAAGTAAGAACAGATTTTGCAAAAAGCAAGGGGTACGGACGAGCGTCCCGCTCGTCCTAGGATGACCGGGACGGTCATCCGTACCTTTGAGGGGGCTTAAAGTTTAAAGTGAAGAGCTTGTATGGTACGGACGAGCGTCCCGCTCGTCCTAGGATGACCCGGACGGTCATCCGTACCTTTGGAGGGCCTCTACTGTTGGCACTTCTTGGGGATTTTTCGACAAGTTGTTAATGCAGAGGGGGCAGAAACCTTGAGGATAGGGAGATGGAAACGAGCCTTATAGGGAATGAGAAGGGCATGGTGTATCTTAATGGGTTGGACGCTTTTGGGCGTTTTTTCTGCTCAAGCACAAGAGGGGGCCCCGGAGGATTATGCGGTGCCGTATCCCACGCGGAGCCAGGGTCCGAGCGTTCAGTTTGGACAAGGTTTTCAGGCGGTGGCTCCGAGCATGCCGAGACCTTCGGACGGTCGGATTAAAGTCGAACCCAAAATAGAATCCACGGATGGTGCAAAGGGCAGGGATTCGGTGGTAACTGCTGAGGTTAAAGCGTTGGTTTTCGTTGAAGTCGGTGAGCAGGTAAAACCGGATGGAGTTCCCGGGTTGACTGGGATTGTCACGGGGATTGCCATGCTCAAGCAGGAGGATTTTCGCGATAAGATGACGGCATATCTTGGAAAACCGGCGACGATGGGGACCTTAAACAAACTTTCCCGTGATGTGATCGAGTATTATCGAAGAGAAGGTTTTCCCGTTGTGAATGTGATCGTGCCGAAGCAAACGGTCCGAGATGGGGTGGTACAATTTGTTGTGACGGAGGCACGGGTCGGGAAGGTGATCGTCGAAGGGGCGAAGTGGTTTAATCCAGATCGATTTAAGGATGAGGTGAGTTTAAGGGAGGGGGATAAGGTGGATGGGGATCAGTTGCAGGAGGATATCCGTTGGTTGAACACAAATCCGTTTCGGACGACCGACTTGGCATTTCAGCCCGGGGAGGCGGCAGGATCCACCGACGTGATTCTGGAGGTGAATGATCGGATGCCCGTACGTTTCTTTTTCACGTATGACAATTATGGAATCGATTTGACGGGGAAGAATCGTTTATCGACGGGGTTTAACTTTGGGAATCTGTTCAACATGGATCAGCAGGTGAACTTTCAGTACACGACATCGACCCAAAGTATCTTTAACAGTTTGAATGCGTATTCGGGTAGTTGGATTGTTCCGTTTCCCTGGAGGAACTATCTGACGATTTACGGGGCGTACGCAGGGTCACAAGCGGCAATCGATTCAGTCAGTAGTTTGAATGGATCCAGTTGGCAGGTGAGTGCGAGATACAATGCGCCGATGCCGATGGTGTTTGAGTATACGCATGAGCTGTATGGGGGTTTTGATTTCAAACAGGC